>Ga0164290_1000566_pt1 | contig 110420 bp, 93 predicted proteins | sample Micstemetagenome_FD_108782 | JGI IMG/M metagenome (GOLD analysis project Ga0164290, IMG submission 108782) | Contaminated culture microbial community from soil near Moab, Utah, USA - Microcoleus steenstrupii SON62 (Illumina Assembly) | ecosystem: Environmental > Terrestrial > Soil > Soil crust...
AAAACGACCACACCTGGCCCTAAATATGAAAACACCCGCACAGGTGCACCAAACAAAAATCCCGGCCACCTGAGGCAGCCGGGATCTATTTTAAAAACTGTCAACCTATTCTAGGACTATTCACATTATTAAATCCGGGGCGGTTTTTCGTTGTGAAGGGAAGCTATCAATCAAAAACCGTAGAGTGCAAAAGATGTAAAAAGCCTTTTGATCAACCTGAAGAAAAGAGGACAGACGTTAACATCGCCGTGAGTATGATGCTTGACTGTTTCCAGGATAAGGCAGATACACTTATTTTGATTAGCGCAGATAGCGATCAGATCCCCACTATCCAAGCAATAAAAAGCCACTTCCCGGAGAAGAATATTAAAGTTTATTTCCCGCCCAATAGAAAATCTGCCGATTTGCTATCAGCTTTGAGGCATGTTGTGTATTTGGAAAATAACGAGGGTAAGTTTAGAAATGCAGTAATGCCCGCTATAGTTGAGGTGGACGGTAAGAAGTATACCCGCCCTAAAGAGTGGTATCCCTAATCCGGGCGTTTTCTTACCATAGATTGACGGTGAAAACACCGTGAAAGGCTGAGGATTTACCCATTGTCCGACCTGATCCTTTGGTGGGGTGTGTGCAATACCGGCCCTGGCTTTCGCTAGGGCTTCACTACTTCATGTTGACAGAAGGGCAAAAAATAGGTGTTTGGGGCAAATGTAAAAACGACAAAGGGGTTACATTGCTGTAACCCCTTGACTTTCAACGTGGATCCTGAGGGACTTGAACCCCCGACCCGCTGATTATGAGTCAGCCGCTCTGACCAGCTGAGCTAAGGATCCGGAGGAAAATCAGTGATGTATGATGTCAGAAATCCTACATCAGGCATCTGTTTTCCGGCCGGCAAACTTACCGATTTCCACCGATCAATCCTTGATTTCTTCGAAGTCGATATAATCGCCCTGGGAGCGCTGGCGCTGCGCCGCGGGCTGGGAAGCCTGCTGTGACGGCACCTGCTGCCCGCGCTGTACCTGCTCCATGTGTTCGTTCATCTGGCGGAAGCTCCGACGTACCTGCCGCGTGGTGCGCACAACCGGAATCAGGAAGCCGAATACAAAGCGGTAGGCCAGGTAGGCCAGCAGCAGGTAAAACAGGTAAATCATGACAAATCAAAGGTACCGGATTTGCCTGCCTGCCTGGCTGATTTTAACAGAATGGCGTGCAGGAGGTTTAGGAGGGTTAGAGGGTTTAGGTGGTTTGGGTTCAGGTGGTTCGGAAGTCTGGCGGGTAATGGCTGGGCTGCTGCTAACCTCCCATACGGATAACCCCCCGGACCTGCTAAACCCCCTGAACCCAAAAAATAGGTTTGGAACCTATAAGCCGAAATGCTTACCTTTACACCGGATTTGAAGCAAGGAAGGGAACGTGGGCGTTCCCTTCTTCTTTTATACTATGACAACGGAGACCCTGATCGAAACCCTGCGTTCGAAGATCGAAGGCCTGATCGCCGACCCCAAACACTTTTTGGTGGATGTGCGCATCAAGCCGACCAACAATATCAAAGTGTTCCTTGACGGCGACGAGGGCCTGCCCCTTTCGGCCCTGGTCGACTATAACCGGAAGCTCTACAAAGAGCTCGAGGAAAGCGGTATGTTTCCGGACGGCAACTTCTCGCTCGAAGTGTCTTCGGCCGGCGTCGACGAGCCCCTGAAGCTGCAACGCCAGTACGTGAAGAACGTGGGCCGCTTCGTGGAAGTAACCCTCTCCGATGCCACCAAAAAGGAGGGCAAGCTCCTCGGGGCCACCGAAGACGGATTTGTGATCGAAACGGAAAGCGGAAAAGGAAAAAAGAAAGAAGTGAAGCAGGAGACCATCCTGTATAGCGATATCAAAACCACCAAAGTTCAAGTGAAGTTCTAAAATGAGTGATGCGCTTCGACAAGCTCAGCGTGACATCTTTCGGCAAGCTCAGGATGACAATCGTCAGGCTGAGCAACGTCGAAGCCTGTCCGCCTGAGCGCAGCCGAAGGCACCGCTCACGACAAAAAAGAATTGTATGGCAAGCATCAACCTGATTGAAGCCTTCCAGGAGTTTAAGGAGGCCGAGAATATTGACCGTCCTACCCTCATGCGGGTGGTGGAAGACGTTTTTCGCACCCTGCTGCGCAAAAAATACGGCTCCGATGAAACCTTCGACGTGATCGTAAACGCCGAAAAGGGTGACCTCGAGATCTTCCGCCGCCGCACCATCGTGGAAGACGGAGACATCTACAACACCCTTGAGGAAATTGAATACTCCGACGCCATCAAGATCGAACCCGACTACCAGGTGGGGGAAGAGCTTTATGAAGAGGTGAACCTGGAAGACTTTGGCCGCCGGGCTATCCTGGCCGCCAAGCAAACCCTGGCCAGCCGCATCGGCGACCTGAAAAAGAATATCCTCGCCAAGAAATACGGCGACCGCAGCGGCGAGATCATCTCCGCTGAGGTATATCAGGTGTGGAAAAAAGAAGTGCTCCTGCTCGACGAAGAAGGAAACGAACTGATCCTTCCCAAAAGCGAGCAGATTCCGCAGGACTACTTCAAGAAGGGCGAAAACATCCGCGCCGTCGTGAAGAAGGTCGACATGAAGAACAACAACCCGGTCATCATCCTGAGCCGCACCGCTCCGGAGTTTCTGGCAAAGCTTTTGGAAATTGAAGTCCCGGAAATTTTCGACGGCCTCATCGTGATCAAGAAAATCGTCCGCGACCCGGGCGAGCGCGCCAAGGTGGCCGTTGAATCCTACGACGACCGCATCGACCCCGTCGGTGCCTGTGTGGGTATGAAAGGCTCCCGCATCCACGGCATCGTGCGCGAACTGAAAAATGAGAACATCGACGTAATCAACTGGACGAATAATATACAACTGCTGATCCAGCGCTCGCTGACCCCGGCCCGTATCACCTCCATGGAGATCGACCAGGAAGGCAAGCGTGCTTCGGTATACCTGAAGCCCGACCAGGTGTCGCTGGCCATCGGCCGCCGCGGCGTCAACATCAAGCTGGCCTGTGAACTCACCGGCTATGATATCGATGTGTACCGCGACAATGAAGGGGAAGTGGAAGACTACGATATCGACCTCGACGAATTCAGCGACGAGATCGAAACCTGGATCATCGACGAGCTGAAGCGCGTCGGTTGCGACACGGCCCGCAGCGTGCTCGACCTGAGCGTGGAAGAGCTGGAGCGCCGCACCGACCTGGAAAAGGAAACCCTCCAGGACCTGCGTAAGATCCTCCAGGCGGAGTTCGACCGGGGGTAGTCGTGCAACGAAGGCCCAGGCTATTGCGAGGGCGTGAATCGTGAGGCGTGAATCGTGAGACGAGTCACCCCCAACCCAAGGGTTACCTTTTGTAAAAACGAGAATTGAAAAAGGTAACCTTCTGCCGCAGGCAGAAAAGCTCTGTAGAAGACGATTTGATATAAAAAACATTAATGGCAGAAATTCAAACACCCAGGTTAATGGCGGCAGCCAAGGAGTTCAACATCGGCAAAGACACGCTGGTGGACTTCCTGGTGAACAAAGGGTTCAATCGCGACGATCTGAAACCCACGGCCAAACTGACCGAAGAAATGTATCGAGCCCTTCAGCAGGAGTTCCAGAGCGACCGCCTGGCCAAGCTGAAGAGCGAGCAGATCGACCTGCCCAAAGGCGCTATTGCGGAAGCGAAGAAGCGTAAGGAAGAGGAAGATGTGCTGGCCCGTCAGCGCGAAGAGCGCAAGACGGCGACCCCCTTTACGACCAAGCCCGAAGCGGCTCCGGTTGCCCAGTGGCCCTCGGTGGCCCCGGCTCCCGAAGCGCCCGCGCCCCCGGTTGAGGCCGTTCAGCCGGAGCCCGAGCCCGCTCCGGCACCTGCGCCCCCTCCCGCCCCGGCCCCCGAGCCGGAAGTGCCCGCTGTGGCGCCCGCGGCAGAAGCCCCGCTTCCGCAGGAAGCACCTCCGGCAGAGCCCGAACCCCCGGCCAAAACCGAAACCGCAGGCATCGGTCCCAAAGTGGTGGGCACCGTAGACCTGTCGGCGATCGACTCTTCTACCCGTCCGCGCAAGAACGCACCGAAGAAGGAGGAGCCCGCCCCCGCTCCGGCACCTGTCCCGGAAGAACCGGCCCCCGTGGCTGTGGCCCCCGCCGAGCCGGCAGCTCCTGCACCGGTAGCCGAAGAGAAGCCGGAACCGCAGGCAGAAGAAAAACCCACCGAGGCCGAAAAGCCGGCCGAACCACCCCTCATCGAAAACATCCGTGCCGAAAAGCTCGAAGGCCCCAAGATCCTGGGTAAGATTGAGCTGCCGGTGGATAATGATACGCGCCCCAAAGCCGACGAAAAGCGCAAGCGCAACCGCATCCCCATCAAGAAGGCTCCGACCGATCCCCGCACCGGCGGCGGCGCATCGGGTGCCCAGGGTTCCGGTGGCGGCCGCTTTACCGTGCAGCGTCCGGGCGAAGGCAACCGTGGTCGCACCGGCAATCAGCCGGGCGGACAGCGGGGTGGACAGCGCGGAGGCAATAACCGCCGCGACGAAAACCGCCAGATCGACGACAACGAGATCAAGCGCAAGATCCAGGAAACGCAGGCCAAGCTCTCGGGCGGCGGCGGCAAGAAGCTCAGCAAGGCCAAGCGCCGCGGGCGCCGTGGCGACGACCAGGATCCGATGGAAGGCATGGACACCAAGCTGCAGGTAACCGAGTTCATCTCTGTGAGCGAGCTCGCTTCCCTGATGGATGTGTCTTTCGCCGAAGTGATTTCAAAGTGTATGGGTCTCGGCATCATGGTATCGATCAACCAGCGCCTCGACGCGGAAGTAATCGAACTGGTGGCCTCCGAATTCGGCTACGACGTCGAATTCATCGATATGGAGAAGCAGCTGGAGATGGACGAAGAGGAAGAAGCCGATGAGGCCGAAGACCTCAAACCGCGCTCGCCGATCGTGACCATCATGGGTCACGTAGACCACGGTAAGACCTCGCTGCTCGATTATATCCGCAACGCCACCGTAGTAGCCGGTGAAGCCGGGGGTATCACCCAGCACATCGGTGCCTACCAGGTGCACCTCCCCGACGGAAAAGACATTACCTTCCTCGATACTCCGGGTCACGAAGCGTTTACCGCGATGCGTGCCCGCGGTGCCAAGGTGACGGATATCGCCGTGATCGTGATCGCGGCCGACGATGCCATCATGCCCCAGACGCGTGAAGCCATCTCGCACGCACAGGCGGCGAATGTGCCGATGATCTTTGCCATCAACAAGATCGATAAAGACGGCGCCAACCCGCAGAAAATCTATGAGCAGCTCGCCGGCATGAACCTGCTGGTGGAAAGCTGGGGCGGTAAATACCAAAGCCAGGAACTTTCGGCCAAGAAAGGTATCAATGTAGACCTGCTGCTGGAGAAAATCCTGCTGGAGGCCGAACTGCTGGACCTCAAAGCCAACCCCGACCGCGAAGCCGTAGGTACCGTTATCGAAGCTTCGCTCGACAAGGGCCGCGGCTATGTGACCACGGTGCTCGTGACCAACGGTACCCTTAACCCGGGCGATATCGTGGTGTCGGGTCAGTACTTCGGCCGCGTAAAGGCAATGTTCAACGAACGCAACAAGAAAATGACCAAGGCCGGTCCGGCCACCCCGGTCGTGATCCTGGGCCTGAACGGTGCACCGCAGGCCGGTGAGAAGTTCCGGGTATATGAAGACGAATCGGAAGCCAAGGAAATCGCCAACCGCCGCGCCCAGATCCTGCGCGAGCAGGGAATGCGCGCCCGCAAGCATATCACCCTCGAGGAAATCGGCCGCCGCCTGGCCCTGGGCAACTTCAAGGAGCTCAAGGTCATCATCAAGGGCGACGTGGACGGTTCCGTGGAAGCCCTCTCCGACTCCCTGCAGAAGCAGTCGACCGAAGAGATCCTGGTATCGGTCATTCACAAGGGTGTGGGACAGATCAACGAATCGGACATCGTACTTGCCGAAGCTTCGGATGCCATCATCATCGGCTTCAACGTGCGTCCTTCGATGCAGGCCAACCGCCTCGCTGAAAACGCCGGTATCGAGATCAAGACCTACTCGGTGATCTACCAGGCCATCGACGAGATCCGTTCGGCCATGGAAGGCATGCTTGAGCCGAAAACGCAGGAGAAGATCGTGGCCAACGTGGAAATCCGCGAGGTGTTCAAGTTCGATAAGGTCACCGTTGCCGGTTGCGTGGTCCTCGACGGCCGCATCAAGCGCGACAACAAGATCCGCCTCATCCGCGACGGTATCGTGGTATACCCGACCGGCGAAGGCGCCACCGCCGAACTCGGCTCGCTCAAGCGTTACAAAGATGACGTCAAGGAAGTGCTGCCGGGTATGGAGTGCGGCCTGACGATCAAGAACTACAACGACATCAAGGCCGGCGACATCGTGGAAGCGTATGAGCTGGAAGAGGTGAAGCGGACGCTGTAGCATATCGAATAACCCCGCCTTCGCTGAAGCTATGGCGGGCAGAGAAAAATCGAAGTGAGGCCCCGGGAACGGGGCCTTTTTTTAATGCTCAATATCCAATGTTCAATGATCAGGTATCAGGTATGTTGAACCGTGTGAAGGCTGAACCAAGCCCCGCTTGAACATTGTCTGGTGCACAACGATTATGGAAAGTTCCTTTCCTTACCGGCGCGTTTCTTGCCGCATTGCCGCAAAAGAAAGCAGATGCATACGGATGGGTTTAGCCGAAAAGTAGTGGTCGTCACCGGGGCATCCAGTGGCGCGGGAAGGGCCATGGCCCTGGCCCTGGCGGAGCGGGGCGCCCGAGTGGTGCTCGCTTCCCGCAACCGCGAGGCCCTGGAGGCTTTGCAGCGCGAACTGAGCGAAGGAGGCTATGAAGCCCTGGTGGTGCCTGCCGACACCCGCGAGGCGGAGCAGCAACAGCAGCTCGTGGAGACCGCGCGGCGCTGGGCCGGACGTATCGATGTGTGGATCAACAATGCGGGCGTGCTGGCTGCCGGAGCGCTCGAAGACGTGCCGGCCGAGGTCAATGAAGCGGTCATCCGTACGAACCTGATTGGTTATGTGCACGGGGCGCAGGCCGTGCTGCCCCTTTTCAAGCACCAGGGCCGGGGTATCCTGATCAACAATATTTCGGTGGGTGGCTGGCTCCCCACACCCTACATGACGGCCTATTGCGCCAGCAAGTTTGGCCTGAGCGGTTTTACCGAGGCACTGAAAGGCGAGTTGCTCCCTTATCCCGGCATCCACGTGTGCGACCTGTACCCGGCCTTTCTCGACACTCCGGGTATCCAGCATGCGGCCAATTACACGGGCCATGTGCTTCGCCCGGCGCCACCGCTTTACGATCCCCGGGAGGTGGCAGCCACAGTAGTACGGCTGATCCGCCATCCCCGGCGGCGTACCGCTCTCGGCTTCTTCCCGCATTTCTTACGCCTGTCTTATCAGTTCTTTCCCGGGCTTACGCGCCGCGTCACCGGGGGACTGATTCGTAGTTACCTCAAACGCGCCGACACCATTGTTAAAAGTCCGGGCAACGTGCTGGAAACCGTGCCCTACGGTCTTGCGGTCGATGGGGGCTGGCGAAGCGCGGGGATGCAGCCGAAGCCCCGAACAAAAGCCATCCTGATCGCAGCCGGCCTGCTGGCAGGGCTGCTGGCAATGAGAAGGTGATTAGCTGATTAGCTGATTAGCGGATTTCGTTGTGGCGGGACAGGTTGTGCCGAGCCCGCCGAGGCGCGCAAAAAACGCTCAAGTCCTTCCATAAACCCTCAGGAACATTCCGAAACCCTCAGACCCCTCCCAGACTTTCTAATTTGTTAATCTCCGCCTTAGCCTGCCTTATCCCGGGGCAAAGGCCTATTTTTGGCGGTACGCGTATGAAAAAAGCTTTTCTCCTCCTTGTTTCGGCCTTTCTGGCTGCAGGCGCTTTTGCCCAGCCCAAAAAGGTTGTGGCCGACCGCATTATTGGTGTGGTGGGCGACCGTATTATTCTTGAATCGGATATTCGAAATGCGATTGCCGATGCGGCCAGGCAGGGCCAGACGGTGCCCGAAAATGCCGATTGCCAGATCATGGAGCAGGCGCTCATGTCGAAGCTGCTGATGCTGCAGGCGGAGCGCGACTCGCTGAAAATGGATGATTCGGAAGTGGAAGCCGAACTCGATCAGAAGGTGCGTCACTATGTGCGGGTTTATGGCACCCAGGAAGAACTGGAGCGTGTTGCCGGAAAAACCGTTTACCAGATCAAAGACGACGCCCGCGAGTCGGTGCGCGAGAATAAGCTGGCCCAGATGATGCAGCGTAAGATCGTCGAAACGGTGCGGATCACGCCCACCGAAGTCGGCGCCTTCTTCAACCGCATCCCCAAAGACAGCCTGCCATTTTTCGAAAGCGAACTGGAGGTCGGACAAATCATCGTCTACCCCAAGCCCTCCAAGGATCTCGAAGCGTATATCATCAGCGAGATGAACAACTATAAGCGCCAGGTGGAGTCGCGCCAGGTAAACTTCGAAGAGCTCGTAAAGCGCTATTCCGAAGACCCGGGATCCAAGGAGCGCGGCGGACAATACCAGATCAGCCGCACCGACAAAAGCTGGGATCCCGCCTTTCTGGCCACTTCCTTCCGCCTGAAGGAGGGAGAGATCTCCAATGTCGTTCGTTCGCGCTTTGGCTTCCACATCATTCAGCTGCTGCAGCGCAATGGCGATGATGCCATCGTGCGCCATATCCTCCGGCGCACCCCGCTCACCGAAGCCGAGCTCAACGGCGGCATTGCCAAGCTCGACTCCGTGCGCTCCAAGATCGTTGCCGGAACCATGGAATTTTCCACCGCCGCGGGCCGCTACAGCGACGACGAAGCCGCCAAGTACCAGGGCCCATATATCCAGGGCCGCCAGGGGGGCTTTGTGACCATCGACGAGCTCGATAAAGAGATCGTGACCACCCTGGGCCAGATGAAAGTCGGAGATATCTCTCAACCCGCCGTCTTCACCAACGACCGGGGCGACAAAGGCGTACGGATCCTTTACCTGAAATCACGCACTGAGCCGCACCGCATGAACCTGCGCGACGACTACAACCGGATCGCTCAGGCAGCTCTCGAGGAGAAGAAGATGCAGACCCTGGAAAAGTGGCTCGAAAATCATATGAGTGAACACTACATCATGCTCGACCCCGACCTGGGCCATTGCGAACGCCTCAAAAAATGGCATACGGGCGAGAAGACCGCGAAGAACTGATCGCTTCAGAAAAAACCAGAATGCCCTGCCTCCGGCGGGGCTTCTTTTTGGAGGTTCTTCCCGCCTGGCCATCTTTTCGTTATTCCCTTTTTTCCTTTGTACCTTTCTTTATTGAAAACGGACCCTGTGAGTTCAACAACTTCCGATCTGCATCATGGAAATCCCGTACCCTCCTTTCCGGAGCAGCTGCCTTCCTATCTGACCTACCTGCTCGACCAGCTGGCCGATATAGTGGTGACCACCGATGCCGATTTCAGGGTGCGTACCTGGAACCGAGAGGCAACCCGCTTTTTCGGTTGGAGTACCGAAGAAGCACAGGGTAAGCTGATGGGCGACCTGGTTTCCTTCGAATACCCGGGGGCCATCTTGGACGAAGCCCTCAACACGCTGCTGCAAAGCGGCTGCTGGAAAGGGGAAGTCATCTATCGGTCTAATCCGGTTCGACAGTTGCACTTCCTTTATACGGTCAGCTACATGCCCGACCTGGGCGGGAGTCCCGGATACCTGGCCGTTGGCAAAGACATCAGTTCGCAGAAAGTGGCGGAAGAAAAGCTACACCGCCGCGAGCGTTTTTTTACCGGCCTGGTCAGCGACTCACTGGACGGGCTCATCCTGGTTGATGTCGATGGAAGGATCAGTTTCGCCGCTCCTTCGGTGCATCATGTGCTGGGTTACCACTGGGAAGAAATGCTGGGTAAACCGGCCTTCGACTATGTGCATCCCGACGACCTTCCTAAGGCTTTGGAAGCGTTTACGCTGGAGCTGACCAGCAACCCCGAAGTAAAGTTCATCGTCGTGCGCCTCCGCTGTAGCAATGGCGAGTGGAAGTGGTGTACGGTGCGGGGGAATAACCTGTTGGCCAACCCCGACGTAAAGGGCATCGTGATCTATTTTCATGATGATACGCCCCGCCGGGCCGCCAGCGAGGCCCGCCGCAGCAGCGAAGAGCGCCTGCGGACGGTGATGCGCCACATTCAGCAGGGTGTGGTGTTGCAGAATGCCCAGGGCGAGGTCATTCTGGCCAACGAGGCGGCTACCCGGCTGCTGGGCCTGGAAGAAAACCAGCTGCTGGGAAAGAAAGCACTGGACCCTGATTGGAAGGTGGTCAACGAGGGCGGCGTCGAACTTCCCTTCACCGAGCATTCGGTGGCCGTGGCCCTGCGCACCGGAAAGCCCGTACGGAACATGGTAGTGGGTATCATCGGTCCCCGCACGGTACAAACAACCTGGCTGCTGGTCAATACCGACCTGATTTTTGATGCGAGCGGCGGGCTCCAGTACATCATCTCGTCCTATTCAGATATCACCGAGCGGCGGACGCTGCAGGAGCAGTTGCTCGCCGCGCACATCGGTCATCAGCGACAGCTGACGCAGGCTACGATCGACAGCTCCGAAAATGAACGCAAGGAAATCGGTAAGGAACTTCACGACAATATCGGGCAGCAGCTGACCACGATCAAGCTCTTCCTCGACCTGGCCCGCTCTACCGCCGATGAGGAAACCGCGGAAATGATCGCCCTCGCCACCCGCAACGTGTCGGATGTGATCAATGAGATCCGGGCGCTCTGCCGCTCGCTCATCCCCTCCTCGCTGGGCGACCTCGGTCTGGTAGCATCGATCAACGACCTGCTGCACCAGATTGGCCGCACCCGTCAGCTCGAAATCGATTTCGATGCAACGCAATTCGACGAAGACCGCGTGCCCGACAACCAGAAGCTGATGCTCTTCCGGGTGGTGCAGGAGCAAATCAACAATGTTGTGAAACATGCCGGCGCCCGGCAGGTGTCGATCCTGCTGGCACAGGAGTCCGGCGGCGTCTACCTGTCCATTTCCGACGATGGCGCGGGCTTCGACCCGGCAACGGTTAAACGCGGGCTTGGATTGGCTAATATGCGCAACCGCACGGAGATGTTTGCCGGCAACCTGGAAGTGATTTCGGCGCCGGGGAAGGGCTGTACGCTGAAGGCCTGGATTCCGGAGAAAGAGGAGTGAACAAGAGAACAAGAGAACAGGGAACAAAGAACAAAGAACAAAGAGTGATGAACGATATTCTCTAGCTTTGCGCCTCATCCTGTTATATGAGCGACGCCATCAAACACGAATGCGGACTGGCGTTCATCCGCCTTCGTAAGCCCTTCTCCTGGTATCAGCAGCAATACGGAACCGTACTCTGGGGCATCAACAAGCTCTACCTGCTGATGGAGAAGCAGCACAACCGCGGGCAGGACGGCGCCGGTGTAGCGGCCGTGAAGCTGGATGTAGAGCCCGGCTATCCTTTTCTTTCGCGTTTGCGCAGCGCCCATCAGCAGGCCATCGCCGACCTCTTCCGGCAGATCGGCGAAGAATACAACGAGCTGCTGAAGTTCAATACCGATATCAGTAACCACCCCGGCCTGCTCAAAGGCCATCTTTCCTTTCTGGGCGAACTGCTGCTGGGGCACCTGCGCTATGGCACCCAGGGCCGCAACAATGTGGAGTTCTGCCATCCGTTTGTGAAGCGCCATACCATACCTGCGCGGAACCTGGCGCTGGCGGGCAATTTCAACCTGGTCAACACCGAAGAATTGTTTGCCGGCATCGGCATGGAGCCGGGTAGTTTCCAGAAGCAAAGCGATCTGGCGGCCATGCTTGAAGTGCTGCACCACTACCTGGTGGCAGCCGACGAAGCCAATCCCGGCAACCGCGACGTGCTCTCGGCCCTTCGCAAGGCCATTCCGCTCTTCGACGGCGGTTTCCATGTAGGGGGCATCACCGGCGACGGCACCGGCTTCGTATTTCGGGATGCGCATGGCATCCGTCCTTCCTACTATTTTATTAACGAAGAGGTCATTGTTGCCGCCTCCGAACGTGCTGCGATCCGCACGGCTTTCAATGTCGGCGAAAACGAGGTGCAGGAGCTGATGCCCGGACATGCCATCGTGGTCTACCCCGACGGCCGCTATGCGATGGAGCAGGTGGTGGAACCCAAAGAACGTAAGGCCTGCTCCTTTGAGCGCATCTACTTCTCGCGCGGCTCCGATGAAAAGATCTATAAAGAGCGGCAGCAGCTGGGCTACAACCTCAGCCGCCCGGTGCTCGAAGCCATCGACTACGACCTGCGGAATACGATCTTTTCCTTCATTCCCAACACGGCCGAAGTGGCCTTCTACGGGCTGCTCAAGGGTTGCGAAGACTACCTGAACCAGATCAAGATCGAGCGCATCCGCTCCTGGGGCAATGAGGTAGACCCGGAGCGGCTGGCCGAGATGATCAACCGCAAGGTGCGGATGGAAAAGATCGCCATCAAGGATGTGAAGATGCGCACCTTCATCACGCAGGATGCCGGCCGCAGCGAGATGGTGCAACATGTGTACGACATCACCTACGGCACCGTGCGGCGGGGCGAAGACACCCTGGTGGTGATCGACGACTCGATCGTGCGGGGCACCACCCTGCGCGAGAGCATCATCCGCATGCTGTCGCGGCTCGCTCCGAAGCAGATCATCGTGGTATCCTCATCTCCGCAGATCCGCTACCCCGATTGCTATGGTATCGACATGAGCAAGCTGGGCGACTTCATCGCCTTCAATGCGGCCGTGGCCCTGCTGAAAGACCGCGGACAGGAAGACCTGCTGGCGGCGTTGTATGAAGAATGCCTGCAGCTGCTGGAGCTTGACGAACTGCATACGGTGAACGTGGTGCGCAAGCTCTATAAGCCCTTCAGCAACGAAGAGATCACCCGCAAGATCGCCGAGCTCATCACTCCCTCCGACCTCGACATCCCCGTATCCGTCATCTTCCAGACCATCGAAGACCTGCACAGCGCCTGTCCCAACAACCTCGGCGACTGGTACTTCACCGGCAACTACCCCACACCGGGCGGCAACCGCGTGGTGAACAAGGCGTTTATGAACTATATGGAAGGGAAGAATGCAAGAGGATATTGATGCTGTGCGGATGTGCGGATCGGATGATATGATTTACCTTAGCCTCCATCGGCACCTCAACTTATCTGCACATCATGAAAACCCTGCTCCTCGTTCGCCACGCCAAAAGTTCCTGGGACGACATTACGATGAAAGACTTCGACCGGCCGCTGAATGAGCGGGGGAAGAAGGATGCGCCCGAGATGGCGGAACGCCTGAAAGAAAAGGGGATCCGCATCGATCACTTTGTGTCGAGTCCGGCCAAGAGGGCCAGGCGCACGGCGCGGCTCTTTGCGGAGGTGTATGGCTTCGGCAAGGACGATATCGAGCTGATCGAAAACCTGTATGAGCCTACGCAGGAGGCTTTTGCCAACGCTATTGCGGCGCTGCCCGGCAAGAAAGAAGTGGTGGCCCTTTTTGCGCACAATCCCGGGATCACCGATTTCGTCAACAGCCTCACCAATGTGCGCGTCGACGACATGCCCACCTGCGCGGTGTTTGCCGTGAGCACCGAAGAAAATGACTGGGCCGGCTTCGCAGCGGCCGAAAAGAAATTCCTGTTTTTCGATTATCCCAAGAACCCGATCGGGTAAGCGGGCGGGGTCCATCCTTTGCTGTTTCAACGCGGTGGGGAAGCGTCGGCAGCGTGGCTACAGCCATTTTTTCACGCAGAGAACACGGAGCGTTTCGCAGAGAGCACAAAGCCGGTTCGCGGTGAAGATGATGAAGGTGCCCGCACGGTTGAAATCTATTTGTTTATGTAGACCAGGAGCGATGTGCTGCGGGAAGAGGATTTTTCACGCAGAGAACACGGAGCGTTTCGCAGAGAGCACAAAGCCGGTTCGCGGTGAAGATGATGAAGGTGCCCGCACAGTTGAAATCTATCTGTTTATGTAGACCAGGAGCGATGTGCTGCGGGAAGAGAATTTTTCACGCAGAGAACACGGAGCGTTTCGCAGAGAGCACAAAGCCGGTTCGCGGCGAAGATGATGCTCGCTGGTTGACCGAAATGCGGGGCCAGATGTTGTTTGTATGGCTTGCGTATTGTTAGCGGTGAATCAGCCCCGCGCACTCGTCGAAAACACCTGGCGGCCTCTGCGTTAAAAACTCTGTCACAGCAGGCTCCAGCTCATGGCGCCGTCCTTTTCGTCTTTTAGCTGGATGCCGATTTCTGCCAGCTGGTTGCGGATCTGGTCGGAGGTCTTCCAGTCTTTGCGGGCGCGGGCTTCTTTGCGGAGTTCGATCAGGATGTCGAGCACGCCTTTGAGCCGGCCGGAGCCGCCTTCTTCTTCGTGCTTCAGTCCGAGGATGTCTTCCACATACAGCCTCAGCCGGGTTTGCAGCAGCTGCAGGGTTTCATAAGAAAGTGCCGTCAGGGGGAGTTCCCTGCTTTTGAAGGAATTGAGTGTAGGCACCAGCTCGAAGATGTTGGCCAGTACGCGCGCCGTGTTGAAGTCGTCGTTCATGAAGTCGTCGAGTTCTGCCAGCAGGGTGCGCACTTTTTTATCGAGTTCTGCATCGCCGGAATCGCCTCCGGTGGGCAGGGTAAGGCCCTGGAACCAGCTATAAGGCTCCATCAGCCGCTTCAGTCCTTTCTCGGCCGCCTGCAGGGCCTCGTTGGCGAAGTCGAGCGTGGAGCGGTAGTGCGATTGCAGGATGAAGAAGCGAACGGTCATGGGTGCGTAGGCCTTCTCCAGCTCGGGGTGGTTGCCGCTGAAGAGCTCCGTCAGCTTGATGACGTTATTGTAGCTCTTGCCCATCTTGCGCCCGTTGATGGTGATCATGTTGTTGTGCATCCAGTAGCGTACGGGCGGCACGCCGTTGCAGATATGACTTTGCGCGATCTCGCTTTCGTGGTGCGGAAACTGGAGGTCCATGCCGCCGCCGTGGATGTCGAAGCGGGTGCCCAGGTATTTGGTGGCCATGGCCGAGCACTCGATATGCCAGCCCGGGAAGCCTTCGCCCCAGGGGCTCTGCCAGCGCATGATGTGCTCGGGCGGGGCGGCTTTCCAGAGCGCGAAATCTTCGCGGTTGCGTTTTTCCTCCTGTCCGTCGAGGTCGCGGGTGGTGTTGAGCAGTTCGTCGATGACGCGGCCCGAGAGCTTGCCATAGTCGTGGCCGGCGGCGTATTTTTTTACGTCGAAATACACGGAGCCGTTGACTTCGTAGGCAAAGCCTTTTTCGATCAGGTCTTTGATCATTTCGATCTGCTCCACGATATGACCGGTGGCGGTGGGCTCGATGGAGGGCGGGATATTGTTGAAGCGCTCCATGGCCCAATGAAAGAGGTTGGTGTATTTCTGCACCAGCTCCATGGGTTCGAGCTTTTCGAGGACCGCCTTTTTGGAGATCTTATCTTCCGCTTCGCGGCCTTCCTCTTCGAAGTGGCCGGCGTCGGTGATGTTGCGTACATAGCGCACCTTGTAGCCCAGGTGGCTGAGGTAGCGATACACCACGTCGAAGGTGACGTAGGGGCGGGCGTGGCCGAGGTGGCTTTCGCCGCTGACGGTGGGTCCGCACACATACATGCCTACATGGCCTGGGGTCAGGGACTGAAATTCTTCTTTCTCGCGGGTATAGGAGTTGTAGATCTTGAGTGTGCTCATAAGGAAAGATGATCGTTTGAAGCAATGCGGTGCCGGTTGCGGAGCATCAGCAACAACAGCAGCGAAACGAAAAGGGGTAGACGATCATGGGGCGAAGATACCGTTTTCGGGTTTAGGAGGTTCGGGAAGGTTCCTGAAGATTTTTGCAGGTTTTGGAGGGTTTTGGTGGGTTTTGGGTGGTTTGGAGTTTGCGGGCTCAGCGCAGTGAAAATGGGATGCCTGGGAAGGGTTTTTGAAACGCAGAGAAACGGGAGGCGTTTCGCAGAAGTCACGGAGCATGTTCTCCGTTTTCCCAATTCTATTGCGTGCGGTGAGCCTTTCTTGTTGACAGCCATCCCGCCGGCGCGGTTAACGAGAGCGGCCCTGCGGGCTGAGTGACGCCAACGCTCTTAAAGCGCTTCCCCTTAACCTGCCTTGAAAAAAGAAGCTCCGTCTCGCTGATTGGATAGCTGCGTTGAGGCTCCGTGACCTCTGCGAATCGCTCTGTGTCCTCTGCGTTAAAAAAGGCCCGACTACTACCAGGCGTAGTTCGATTCGGCATTTCATTGGTGCACGTCGATGGTCGGTTGGAGCGCGTTGCTCGATCTCATAGCAATATTTCTTTAGTTTACGATTTGGAAATCAAGGAGCTCATCACTGTATATCCGGATATCTTGTCTGGAACACCTGTTTTCAAGGGGACGCGCGTTTCCATAAAGACTCTTTTTGACCATCTGGAGGCCGGTGATTCATTGGAAGTATTTCTAGACGACTTCCCTACAGTAACCCGCGAGCAGGCTGTTGCACTGTTGGAGATTGCTAACCGTCTGCTGACCTCTAAGAATGTGCTGAAGCTTTATGAAATTGTTGCTTGATGGGAATCTTCCGAACTACTTAAGCTCGACTTTCCCGATCACGAAATTGATGCGGTGCGCAACAAAGGCTGGAACGGGATCAAGAACGGCCAGCTGATGCAGCTTATGATAGCAGACGCTTTTGATGCACTGCTGACATTTGACAAGAACCTGTAGCACCAGCAAAACTTCCAGAAGTACACCATTGCAGTTCTCGTTCTTTCGGGCTTCAATAACACTTACGCGGAATTGACAAAACTATCGCCGCTAATTCATCAGCATCTCAAACAGGACTCACTACCAGCAGGACCTATTGTGGTTGTCTCCTCCTGATGGGCAGTAAGCCCTGTTCGTTACATGCAAGCCTGAAGCGACCATTCTAAATGTTTGAGGGAATCGTTTTAATCCTATTTGTCATTTCCACTCCAGGTCCGCCACCAGCATGTAGTGATCCGACAGATCGCGCGCATGCCGCTGGAAGTTGCGTACGCGGAAGTCGCGCGTGGTAAAGAGGTAGTCGATGCGGAGGGTGGGGGCGAGGGCGTTGTAGGTGCGGCCGATGCCAAATCCTTTTTTCAAAAAAGCGTCCTGCAGCTCGCCGCGCACGGTGTTGTAGGTGTAGGAGTTAGGCACGTCATTGAGGTCGCCGGTGAAGATGAAGGGATAGTTGCAGCGGTCGAGTTCGCGGCGCACCAGTCCGGCCTGTCCGGCGCGAATCACCGTAGCCCTGCGCAGTTTGCCGAAGAGGCTGCGGGAGTGGTTGATCAGGCTGTCTTCGCGGTTTTTAATTTTTTCGATGCGTTCGTAGTCGTCTTTCTCGAGGCGGTACGACTGCAGGTGGGCGGTATGCACGCGGATGATGCGGCGGCCCAGCACTACATCGGCCCAGATGAATTTTTCGGGAATACCCGGCCGCGGAAATTCCACGTAACCGCTGTCGATGATGGGGAAACGGGAAAAGATGGCCTGTCCGTACCAGCGGCGGAAGTTGCCTCTCGGGAAGTAGAAATACTTATAGCCCAGCTCGCGGCGCATATAGCCCAGGTTGTCGTAGAAGTTGGAGTCGGCTCCCTGGATGAACTCCTGGAAGCAGATGATGTCGGCGTTTTGCCGCCGGAGTTGCTCGAGCATCTTGAGGCGTCGCTGGCTGCCCTCGTTGTTGTTGCGCCGCTGCTCGATGAAGCGGGCTACGTTCCACTGCACTACGCGCAAGGCATGGGCGCCTTTTTGCGGCACATATCCTTTTTCGCTGCCGCCGAGGTGAAAGGCAAAGAAAACAGAGATGCTGTGTGCCCCCAGCAGCAGCGCGCCCAGCGAAAACAGCGCATAGCGCGGCTTCACGATGAGGGTGAAAAAGAGGAAGAGGAGGAGCGTGCCCAGGGTGGCGGCAAAGCCCAGTCCAAGAAACGCAATGAACCACCAGCGGCCAGGATGCAGGAAGGGCGCCAGGCAGGAGAGCAGGAACAGCACGACAACGATGCCATTGATGATCAGAAATGCCCGCCGTGCCGCCCTCCGTGCCCTGCCTGCCATTGGTGCAAATTAGAGAATATCGAATATCGAATAATGAATAACGAATACGGTAAAGGGAGGTTGGTCCGGAGACGGGGAAGACGTCCCTTTACCGTAGCGGTCTTTTGTCGGGTCCGTACCGGGTGCGGTTCCTCTAATCATCATGCTGTCTAAAGCAGCAGCCCTGCCAGGGGCAGGGCTGCACTTCGATATTCCCTATTCATCATTCCTTATCTCCACTGCTTGCACGGCGCAGAATATCTTTCTCCTCCTCAGTGAGTGATTTGAAGCCTTTGAGGTTGATCTTGTCGAGGATCTCATCGACGCGCTGCTGGGTAAAATTGGATTGTTTGCGGAAGGGGGTTACGGAGGCCTTGTAGAACAGCTGTTCCTTTACAGGCGGTTGTCCCTTGCGCGGGCGGTCGGGGTTGAACAGGTTGTTGAACCATTCCCAGGCCCTGTTCATCCAGGCGCCCATATCGCGGCCGCGGTTCAGTTGTGCCTGGAACAGGAAGCCCATGGCGCCGCCGGCCAGGCGCGAAAGATGGTCGCCAAAATTGGCGTAGGGGATGGAAGCAAAGGTGATGATGGCAAAGAGTACCGTCACCACCCAGAGCGGGATGCCGCCATGGAGCATGGGAAAGATGCGGAAGTTGGGTGCCAGCAGGGTGGTGGCAACGGCAATGGCCATCACGCCCGGTCCGGCCCCCCAGGCCCAGGCCGGCTGGCTGTCGGTTCCCGGGAGCAGGTTGTGGGCCAGCACAAAGCCGAGCGCGCCGGCCAGCGAGCCGTAGATAAAGAGCGGCACGATCTGGCGATAGCCGGTGAAGTCCTGGTAGATATACCCAAAGGCCCAGAGCCAGAGCAGGTTGGCGATGACGGGCCAAACGCCGTGGTGCACGAACATGTGGGAAACGATGGTCCAGGGCCGCTCCAGCAGCTGTCCGGCATCTGCCGGCAGGGCGATCCAGGGGAAGACCTGGTCGAGGTAAAAGGCAGGCCCCTGCTTGCCGTAGGTGAACAGGTAGATCACCTGTACGAAGGCGAATAGCACAAATACGATCAGCTGCAGGGCGATCAGGTTCATCAGCGCGTTTCCATCGGCCCCGACGGAAAGCTTTTGCCGGTTGGGTTGCGGATAGTAGGCCATAGGTTTCACAAAATTAGGATGGGGATAAGTGTAAGAGGAGGTATAAAAAAGTCGTTCCCGTCTTCGCTGAAGCTCCGGCGGGCAGGGTCGTCAGGGCTTCGACTTCGCTCAGCCTGACATTGCTTCGGTTTCGCTCAGCCTGACTTGTGCCCTGTCATCCTGAACACAGCGCAGCCGAAGGAAGACCCCTGAACACCCACCGCGCCGCCTCAGTAAAATCCCCTCCGGTTCGTTTTCTGCCACACCAGCACCAGGATGAAACCGGTAAGGGCGCCACCGAGGTGGGCAAAGTGGGCAATGCCGGTTCCGCCCATGTAGCCGAGTCCGCCAAAGAGGTCGTAGGCCGCCATCAGCAGCACCATCCACTTGGCTTTTACCGGCACGGGGATGAACATGAGAAACAGTTCGGTGTTGGGGAAGAGGTAAGCGAAGGCCGCAAAAATACCCATCACCGCACCCGAGGCGCCTACGGCCGGGTACACGGCATCGAGCAGGTTCCCCGCTTCTGCAGGATTTACCTGGAAAACCGCCCACAGCTCGTAGCAGCGCCAGCTCTGGATCGCCAGGTGGCAAAGGGCAGCCCCTACACCACAAGCCAGGTAAAAGCCCAGGAAGCGCTTCGGTCCCCACACGTTCTCGAGCATCTTGCCGAATGTCCAGAGCGCAAACATGTTGAAAAGGATATGCATGAAGCCGCCGTGGGCGAACATATGCGTGGCGATCTGGAAGGGATAAAACCCGAAATAGCCTCCCCGCATCTGCTCTTCCAGAATCCGGCGCAGCGGATCGGGCATGATCGGGTAAAGGCCAAAGGCATCCGACACATTGATCGGCTGCTTGATGACCTGCTGGGCCACGAACACCAGCGCGTTGATGATGATCAGGTTCTTGACCACCGGGGGCATCTGGCTGGGCCGGTAATAACGGAATTGACTCATGGGTTTCGGAGTTTCAGTTGCACCACGTTTTCGATGTGGTGCGTATGGGGAAACATATCTACGGGCTGCACTTTCGTCACGACATACTTTGCATCGAGACCGGCCAGGTCGCGGGCCTGGGTAGCCGGGTTACAGCTCACGTATACAACGGTCGGCGCCTCCATCTCCAGGATCTTCTGCACCAGCTTGTCGTGCATGCCCGCGCGCGGAGGGTCGGTGATGAGCACGTCAGGACGGCCATGCTGTGCAAAGAAGGCATCGTCGCACACATCGATCACATCGCCGGCGGTAAAAAAGGAGTGACCGATCTGATTCAGCGCAGCATTTTCCCTGGCGTCTTCGATGGCCGCCTCGATCAGCTCTACGCCTACGATCTTCCTGGCGCCGCGGCTGCAGAAGATGCCGATAGAGCCCGTGCCGCAATAGAGGTCATAGAGCACCTGGCTGCCGTCGAGTTCGGCAAAGTCGCGTGTAACCTGGTAGAGGCGTTCGGCCTGCTTCGTGTTGGTCTGGAAAAAGCTCTTGGGGCCGATCTTGAAGCGGAAGTCTTCGAGCTGCTCGATGACGTAGCCCTTGCCGGTATACACCTGCGGGTGCTGGTCAAAGAGGGAGTCGTTCCATTTCAGGTTGATGGTATAGAGCAGGGTGGTGATCTGCGGGAACTGCTCCTTTACAAAGTCGAGCAGGGCGATACGTTTCTTTTCGTTTTCCTCGCCGAACACGATGTTGACCATCAGCTCGCCCGTGGTGCAGAGGCGCACCTGCATGGTGCGGAGCATGCCCACGTGGTTGCGGATATCGTAGAAGGAGACGCCCTGCCTGCGCGCATAGTCGCGGATGGCGTTGCGGATCTGGTTGGTGATATCGTGCTGCAGCCAGCATTTTTCGATCGCAACTACCTTATCAAAGAAGCCGCGTGCGTGGAAGCCGGCCGAGCCGGGCTGCGGATCGTCGTACGACTCGCCGGCTGGAGGCAGTTCGGCCCCTCCCCGAACCCCTCCCGGAGGGTGGGGAGCGCTCCCCCTCTCCATCGGGAGAGGGGGTTGGGAGGTGAGGGGTTTGATCGGCTTGCCCGGCGTAAACTCCTTTGTAGAAAACGTAAACTCCAGCTTGTTCCGGTAGAAGCGGTCTTCGGGCGCACCGAGGATGGGCAGGAAGGGCGGCAGAACCACTTTTCCGATGCGGGTGAGGTTGTCGAACACCTGCTGCTGCTTGTATTGCAATTGCTTGTCGTAGGGCAGCATCTGCCACTGGCAGCCGCCGCAAACGCCGAAGTGCTGGCAGAAGGGCGTTACCCGGTCTTCGGCATATTTATGAAAATGAACGGGATGTCCTTCGGCCCAGTCTTTCTTGCTTTTTCCCAGCCGCACGTCGACCACGTCGCCCGGCACGGCGCCTTCGATGAATATCACTTTTCCGTCATGGCGGGCCAGCGACTTGCCTTCGGCGGCATAGGCCTCCACGGTCACGGCCTCCACGATCCTCGGTTTCTGCTTTCTGCGCATCCGGCAAAAGTAGGCCGAAGTGGATTAGCAGATAGCTGATTGGCGGATTAGCTGATGGGCTTCGGCGGCGTTGGGTCTGACGGGACCCTGAGGAGCGCGGCGATGTTGTGGAGCACGAGCGGAACGGCGTAAAGGGCGGACGGCCTGTAACCGCTTTTGGATTACCTGCGTCTGATAGCTCCAAAATATACCAATGAACTCTTTTCGTTACCTGCTGATGGTCTGCTTTATGCTGATTACGGGCCTTGCCGGCGCCCAGGCTCCCGCGAGGGTATTGCTGCTCGGCACCTTCCATTTCGAAAACCCCGGTCTGGATGTAGCCAAATTCGAAGACGCCAATGTCTTGTCGCCCAGGCGGCAGGCCGAGCTGAATGAGCTGATTGAGCGGCTGAAAGCCTTTCGGCCCACCAAAATCTTTGTGGAATTTCCGCCGGAATCGCAGGCTCGGGTCGACAGCGCCGTCCTGAACTACAAGAGAGGAGCACTGAAGCCCCGCGCCTCCGAGATGCACCAACTCGGTTACCGGCTGGCAAAAGAGCTGAACCTGCCTACCGTTTATGGCGTTGACTACCGGCAGTCGGATTTCCCCTTCGACAGCCTGGTGAAGATGATGACCGGCGCACAGCAGTTTGCCCTGCTCGGCGCGATGAAGCGCTCGATCGACAGCATTCAGAATGCCTTCAATGCTGCGCTGAAAACCCATACGCTGCGTGAGCTGCTGCTGGATGCCAATAGTGCGCGCACACGGGCGTTTCAGGTGAACGGATACTACCAGTTTCTGGAAGCCGGCCCTGCCGATCACCATGTGGGCGCCTTTCTGACGAGTGAGTGGTGGCGCCGCAACATGATCATTGCCGCAAATATTCTGAAGCGCCTGACGCCGCAGGACGACCGCATACTCGTGATTTTCGGCTCAGGACATACCGCCTTGCTGCACGAGCTGTTTCAGAATCATCCACGCGTGCAGGTGGTGCCCGTGGAAACCGTGTTGCAGTAAGCCGGCGGTAGCAGCGAATGGAAGGTGCCTGCTTCGGAATTCCCGGCAAAGCCCAGACGCTTTTGTTGCCTTCGTGGCTGGCTTATCAGGGCAGGCGCTCAGCAGCTCCGGATGGATCGCTGCCCCGGGGAAACAGCTGAGGGCTTTACGGCCGGCGCTGAGTATCTTTAAAACACAAGCGCACTGCCATGAACCGGACAACAGCCCTTTTGCTTTTTGCCGTCATTGCCCTCATCGCCTCCTTCGCCTTCTGGCGCTCCCGTCCGCCCGCCGTGGCGCCGGCCGCCGGCACGGCCGACACCGCCTTTTCAGCGGAGCGGGCTTTTCCGCATCTGACACGCCTTTGCGCCGAACCGCATAGCCTGGGCACAGCAGGCAATGCACGGGTTCGTGCCTATATCGACTCGGTGTGCCGCAGCCTGGGTCTTGAAACCAGGCAGCAGGCGGCTACCGCCCTGGGTGGCTTCCGCGGTGGACCCGCTCACTACGGGGGCTATGTGCAAAATGTGATTGCACGCCTGCCGGGCCGTAATGCCGGCGGAAAGGCTGTGCTGGTGATGGCGCACTACGACTCGCAACCAAACACCTACGGAGCCGGCGACGATGGCGCCGGCGTAGCGGCCATGCTCGAAGTCGCCCGCATCCTGAAAAACTCCGCTCCGCCCGACAACGATGTATTGTTCCTGTTTACGGATGGCGAAGAGATGGGACTGCTCGGCGCCCGGGCCTTTCTGCAGGAAAGTCCGCTGGCAAAGCAGGTAGGGGTTGTGCTCAACTTCGAAGGACGCGGCTCTTCGGGCGTCAGTCATATGTTCGAGGCCAATGCCGGCAACGGCTGGGTGATCCCGGTGTTTGCGAAGGCGGCCCCGCATCCCTTTGCCAATTCGCTGAATTACGAGGTGTATAAGCTACTGCCCAACGACACCGATTTTAGTCCCTTCAAACAGGCCGGCTACAGCGGGCTCAACCATGCCTTCATCGAGCACCTCGAAGACTATCACAGCATGACCGACACGCCCGGGAACCTCGACCTGCGAAGCCTGCAGCACCATGGCGACAATATGCTGGGTCTGGTCAAAGCCTTCGGACGCCGATCGCTCCAGAACACAAAGGCCACCGATGTTACCTATTTCAACCTCGGCGGGCCGCTGCTGATCTACTACCCGGCAGTGCTCAACGGCGTCTTCATTGCGCTCGCCGCCCTGCTTTATATCATTTTTGTGGTGCGCAGCCTGCGGCGCAAGACGGCCGGCCCGGGCGGTGTGCTGGCGGGCGCCGGTCTTTTCCTGCTTTGCCTGCTGCTGCTATACGGAGGCGCCCTGCTCCTGCAAAAGGCGCTGCATGCCGCCTACCCGCTCAACGGGCATTTCTACGAGCACAATGCCTACAACAGCAGCTGGTACTATGCCGCCGGAAGCGCCCTTTCGATCGGCATCTTTTCCCTTTTCTACGGCTTTGCGGCACGCCGCTTCTCCCGCGATGCGCTCGCCGGCGGCGCCCTGCTGATCGTGCTGCTTGTTGCCGCCGGATTATACTTCGTGATTCCCACCGGCACCTACCTTTTTTACTGGCCGTTGTTGTTTGTGCTGGCAGGGTTGATCCTGGTTCCGGCTGAGGGAAGAAAGCTTCCCTTGCGGATGCTGCTGTTTTCACTGCCGGCCCTGCTGCTGTTCACGCCGGTGCTTTCCACCCTGTGCATCGCTTTCGGCCTGGGCGGCATGATGCCGGCCATCGGCATCCTCTTCGGATTGGCCGGCGCTACCCTCCTGCCTTTGCTTTATGAAGCCCTCCGTGCGCAGCGGCTGCTGCTGCCGGTCTTTATGCTGCTGGTGCTGCTGGCGACCCTGGTAGGCGGTCACCTGCATTCGTGTTTCACAGAAAAGCGGCCCCTGCCAACCAGTTTGTGGTACCGTATAAATACCGATTCAGTCCGTGCCGAATGGGCCTCGGCCTTCGAACCCGATTTCTTTACACATGCGTATGTCGGCAGCGGCAGCCGTCCCCACCCGCACTACCTCGAAGCGGCCCGTGTGACCCATGCAGCCCCCGCGCTGGCGCTGCCGGCGCCTCTGGCCACGCTGCTGCTCGATTCGGCAACTGCGTCCGGCCGCTACCTGCGGCTGCAACTCCGGCCCCAACGGGAGGCGGCCTCGCTGAAGGTGCTGCTGGAGGCCCGCCAGGGCATCCGCTTCGTGTGGGTAAACGGAAAGCCCGCCGCAGGCCATAGCGAGGATGATCCGGGCGAGGCCTTCCCCTTCCATTTCTTCGGCATCCCGCCGGAAGGAATTGTGGTGGATGCGGAACTCAAAGGCGAGGCGCCCTTAAGCGTACAGGTCACCGACCGGTCGATGGGATTTCCGCCGCTGAAGCCGCCGGTGCAGTTTCTGAAAAACACGATTCCGGGCGAGGGGCGCAACAGCCATACCACACAGGTCAGCAAAGGCTATCGGTTCTGAGCAGCGGATGCGCTAACTTGCATCCTGTGGCCACGCCGCATCTTTTCTACATGAACCGAAACCTGCTGCCCTTTTGCTCATTGATGGTGTTGCTTACCGGCGCTTGCCAGGGCGATGCGCTTCGCGGGCCGGCACCCGTTGTTGCTGCGCAAACATCCGACAATGGTCCGGCCATTGCGGCCTTCCGCAGTTTCCGCAACGCGGTGTATGCCCACGATGCGAAGGCCGTGAAGGCCTTTGTTGATTTCCCGATCCGAAACGAGGCAAACGAAATCTGGCTGCTGGCCGATACGAATAGCGCGGCCGCTCTTCCTGATTCCCTGTTGCCTTTTCAGGCACCCGACTTCGACCGCTACTTCGACCGTATTTTCCCGGATGCCTTTATAGCGACCCTGCTCAAGGTAAAGGCCGCCGAACTTTTTCGCAATGGGCACTACGAAACGCCACCCGTTGATCAGGACGGTCAGCGCTGTACCATGACGGCCCAATGGGACCGGGGCGGGCGCCGCCTGACACTCACCCTGTTGATGACCGGTCTCCCGCCGCTGGAAGATGCGGAAAGCTTCCCCGAGTCGAGCATCACGTACGAATTCGACCTGTCGGCCCCCGACCGCCTTCGCTTCCGACAGGTGCGGATTGCCGGCTGACCGGACGTAACTTGCGGTTCGAACCGTCAATTATCTGCGCATGCTCAGGACCCTGCTGCTGGCCGTTTTCTTTTTTTCGATCAACCCGGCTGATGCGCAGCAACGAAGTGCGGTGGGCACACGGCCCCCTCAGCCCCCGGCCGATTCGGCTGTTTTTGCCGATACGGGTGCGCCGGTCAGCTATTCCGATTTTCCTTCGGCCGCCGGTCTTAACATCAGCGCCGCCGGTGCGCGCGCCGACCTGGCAAGAGGCCGCCGTTACTTTCTGGCCCTCAAGCCACAGGCGGTCGACGAGCAGGAGTTTGCGGAGCTGGTGCAATGGGCCCGCAGGAGGCAATTGCAGCTGCATATCGTTTATCCGCCCTTTTCCGACCGGCTGCTGAATGCCGTTGATGCCTACAATGCGGAAGTGAAGGGCCGTAGGGGGCGGCGCGTAAGTCCCTGAAGCCGCTCCTTTTGCACCTATTTAACCGCCTCATACAACCCATTTCTGCTATTTTTACGACTTAACTGAGAAAAGCCATCGTATTGTATATGAAGCGTATTGCCCCCCTACTTGCCCTGTTGCTATCCACCGCCGGCTATGCCCAGCAAAAAAATGCGGCAAAACCGGCTGCCAACCGGCCCCAGACCGCGGCCGCCACGGCCGGAGGTTATGAGATCAAGGTAACGCTCAAGCCTTTCAAGAATCAATGGATCTACCTCGGCCACTACTATGGCAAGCAAATGCCCATCATCGACTCGGTGAAGCTCAACGCGAACAGCGAGGGCACCTTCCGCGGCAAAACGCCGCTTGGTGGCGGCATCTACCTGGTGGGTTTCCCCGACCGCGCCCGGCATTTTGAAGTACTGGTAGACAAGGGACAACAGTTTGAAGTGATCGCCGACTCGGCAACCGTTCCCGAAGGACTCCAGTTCCGTAATTCGGCCGACAATACGCAGTTCCAGGACTACCAGCGCGCGATGGCTGCCGCCGGCCGTGAAGCCGACTCGCTCATCCGCCTGCGCACCGCCAATCCCGGCGACTCGGTGCGGCTGACCGCTCAGCTCAATTCCATCAATGACCGGGTGCAGGACTACCGCAACCGCATCATGACCGAGGCACCCAACAGCCTGCTGGCCACCCTGCTCAAGGCGATGAAGGACCCTGAAACGCCGATCAAAAATCCGCGCAACCGCGAAGACTCCCTGTATAATTACCGCTACTTCAAGAATCACTATTTCGACGGCATCGCCTTCTACGACGAGCGTATGGCCCGCACACCCTTCTTCGAAGGCAAGGTGGACCGCTATTTCGACAATATGCTCTACCCGGCGGCCGACTCGGTGATCAAGGAGATCGACTACGTGATGGGCTTTGCGGGCATCAACAAGGAAATGCAGAAGTTCTTCCTGCTGAAGTTTATCAACCGCTATATGAACATGAAGTATATGTGGGAGGATGCGGTGTTCGTGCACCTCTACGACAAGTACTTCAACGGCAAGAACTACGAGTGGCTGAGCGACAAAGGACGGAAGATTGTTCAGGACCGCGCCTACAGCCTCATGGCCAATATCTTCGGCAAGGAAGCCTCCGATATCGAACTGCCCGACAGCACCGGTAAGAAGCAGCGCCTCTACAATGTGCAGGCGCCCTATACGCTGGTAGTGATCTGGGACCCGACCTGCAGCCACTGCAAGGAAACACTGCCCAAGATCGACACCTTGTACAACACCAAGTGGAAGAAGCTTGGACTCAGGATCTTCGGCATGGCCAAAGAAACCGACGGCAAGTACAGCGACTGGACCAAGTTCATGAAAGACAAAGGCCTGCGCGGCTGGATCAACGTGTACTACTCAAAAGAAGCCGAAAAAGCCCGTATCGAGAACAATATCCCCAGCTATTCGCAGCTCTACGATGTGCAGTCGTTCCCGACACTCTATCTCCTCGACAAAGACAAGCGCATCATCGCCAAAAAAGTAACCGAGCAACAGGTGGAAGAGATCATTGAGCTGAAGGAGAAGGAAGCGAAGAAGCAGGGAAAGTGAGGTGATTAGCTGATTAGCTGATTAGCGGATGGGGAAATGGGATAATGGGATAACGGGAGAATGGGAGAATGGGAGAATGGGAGAACGAGACCCGGAACCCAAAACCCAAAACCGGAACCCAGAACCGTGTGGGTAGGTCCCTTTACCAATAGACGAATAAACCGATAGACCAATAAACCAATAAACATCTATGCTCCGACCTATTGTGACCGCTGCCGTGCTGCTGTGTATGACCGGTGCTGCTTCGGCGCAGACACTTTTTCGATACGGTTCCGATTCAGTAAGCGTGAGCGAGTTCATGACTGCCTACCGGAAGAATAATACATCCGGCAAGGCAGGACCTTCCATTAACGAATACCTGGATCTCTACATCGCTTCACGTCTCAAGGTAAAGGAGGCCCGCCGGCTGGGTATCGACACCCTCCCGCAGATGGTGACCGACCTGCAAAACCTCCGCGACCAGCTGGCTCCGAATTACCTCAACGAGCTCGCCGGAATCGACATGCTGGTAAAAGAGGCCTTTGAGCGCGGAAAGAAAAACATGCGGGTCTCCCATATCTTCCTTTCCGCACGCGACGGTCAGGCCGATGCCGCCAGGGAGCGGGCTGCACAGGTGCTGGAGCGCCTGCGTAAAGGTGTATCCTTCGAGACGGTCGCCCGGGAGGTATCCGAAGACCCCTCCGCGAAATTCAATGGTGGCGACCTGGGCTGGATCTCGGTAGGCACGCTGCCCTACCAACTCGAAACGCTCGCCTGGAACCTCCCCGTCGGCCAGGTTTCCTCCCTGGAGCGTACGTCGGCCGGCTACCATATTTTCCGCAAGGTGGCCGAGCGCCCCGACCCGGGCCGCTTTCGCGGAGCACAGATCCTTCTGGCTTTTCCGCCGGGCGCATCCGAGTCGGACCGCGCCATCCTGAAGAACCGGGCCGATTCACTCTACCGGGCCTTGCAGAAGGGCGCCGATTTCGGCAAGCTGGCCACGCAGTTCAGCAACGATGTGGTATCGGCCGCCTCCCGTGGCGAAATGCAGGAGATCCGGGCCGGCCAATACGAGCCGGCATTCGAGGAGCAGCTTTTCCGCCTGCCGAAAGACGGGGCGCTGAGTGCCCCCTTCCGCACCAGCTATGGCTGGCATGTTGTGAAGCGCCTCGAACTGCGACCCTATCCGAAAGAGCTTGGTGCGGAAGTGCTTCCGGAATTTAAAGACCTGGTGTCGGCTACCGATCGCATGGGACAGGTGCGCGGACAACTCGCTAAGCAGGTACGCGGGATCGCGGGCCTGGAGCAATTGCATCAGAACCAGCAGGAACTCTTCGCCTACACCGACAGCGCGCTTGCCAACCGCGGTGCCACGGTTTCCTCTTCGGCACTTAACGCCTCCACGCCGCTGTTCCGGATCGGAAACGAGCGCGTGACCCTGGGCGAATGGATCCCCTATGCCCAGGTAAACCGCGAGCGCCAGCAGGGTGGCTACAAGCCCTGGCCGCAGGTTTGGGAGGAGTTCGTCGATTTTACGGCCATCGAGCACTATAAGCGCAACCTGGAGCGCTATAACCCGGCCTTCAAAGCACAGCTCGACGAATTCAGTGATGGCAATCTCTTCTTTGAAATTACCCAACGCGAAGTATGGGGACCGGCGCAATCCGACACGGCGGCACTCGAAGCCTACTTCAGCCAGCACCGCGACCGCTACCGCTGGAAAGACGGCGCCGATGCGGTGGTGTTTTTTGCCCCGGATATGGCAACCGCCCGCAGCGTCTATCAGCTGGTGGCTAAAAAGCCGGCAGCCTGGCGCGCGGCGCTCGAACCCTACGACGACCGCGTGGCGGCTGACTCCGCGCGTTTTGAGCTCGAACAAATTCCCAACGCCAAAAAACTGCCTTTAAAACCCGGACTGCTCACCGAACCCCAGGTCAATCCCAACGCTCAGTCGGTGACGTTTGCACTGGTGCTGCGCCTGCGCCCGGGCGGCACGCACCGGACCTTTGCCGAAGCGCGCGGGCTGGCGGCCACCGACTACCAGAAGGCCCGCGAAGAGCAATGGCTGAATACCCTCCGCGCCCGCTACCCGGTAACCATCAACCAGGCAGCTTTGCTGGAGCTGATGAAGAAGTGAGGGCAAGGTATTCCTGCCGCGGTTGAAGAAGATGAACGCCTGCACCGGGCGTTCATTTTTTTTACAATAAAAAGGGCCCCGGAAGAATCCGGGGCCCGTCAGGGTGTCTTTCAAAAATATGGAGACGCTTAGTAGCGACCGTCTTTCTTGTCTTTGCCGCGGCCAATGCCATAGCCGGCGCCGGCACCGATCACGCCACCGATCACCGCACCGGCAGCCCGGTTGCGTTTGTTGATGATGGCACCACCTGCCGCACCGGCAACACCGCCGATGACGGCGCCTTTGGCGGCCTTACTCCAGCCCCTGCGTTCCGGTGCCGAAGCGGTATTCGAGGAGGTGGAGCTCATGGCGCCATTACCGCCCGAATAGCCGCGCGACGCTGTTGAGCGGCGGCCCGAAGAGCGACGGGCTGTGCTCGTGCTGCGCCGGGTAGTGGCTGCAGGGGCAGCTGCCACCGCGTTGTTATTGGCTGTCTGGGCATCCAGCTCATTCTGCTGGGCGCGCCAGGCCTGGTATTGTGCAAAACCCGCGGTGTCGGGCATCATGCTCGTGGTTGTGGGCGCCGCAGTGGTTGCGGCCGGATTGGGTGCCGTATTGCAGGCCGCCATGACGGCTACAAGTGATATAGCACTGAGAATCTTTTTCATAAAATGCGCTTTGAGGTGAACGGATGTCGTTTGCTCAACCCCATGTAAGAGAAAAGTATGCCAGAGTCGAAAAAGGGGACTGCGCGGGGCTTTCAGCGGCGATCTTTAGCAAAGTTTCCGCAATTTGTACGGCATTGCTGTGGCCATTACCCAGGTGCCCGGAAACAAACAGGAGCCGCGGGCGGCTCCTGTTGAAAGACGATTCAATCCTCCGGGTACTTAGCGGCTGCCGAACACCTGCCGCAGAAGCGGGGAAGTGCGGGCCGAAGGATTATTACGGATTTCCTGCTCCTGTTCGGCCATCTTTCGGAACATGGCTTCGCTGACGGCGATGGCCATCAGGTTCGACAGGTCGAGGTTGAGCCTTCCGCCCGCAGGCGTGTTCTTCAGCGGACTGACGATGCGTCCCCACTGCTCGTTGAGTTTGTATTCTTCGAGGGCTGTTTGCATCACCGGCGTAAGAGCCTGCCGCAACTGCACCGACGCCTGGCTGCGCAGGAAGTCGGTTGCCGCCGTGCCGCTTCCGCGTACGATCTGGATGGCATCGGCTACGCGCATGCCGGAGATCGCACTGGCAAAAACGGGCACAGATCGTTCTGCCGAGGTCAGCGCCGCCGTACTCAGCGTGTTGGCAAAGCGGTCGAGGTCGCTGCTGAGGCCATACTGGTCGAGCTTGTTGAGTACATTGGCTACATCCTTGGGAAACACGGTGGCAATAATGTTCTGGCGGCTGAAGGCTTGTCCGAAACCGCCCCGCTGTGTGCCCAGTTGCAGCAATTCACGAATGGCGGCGGAAGCATCCTGCTCGGTGAGCACATAGTTGAGCCGGCGTGCGCCGCTGCACGACCAAAGCACGGTGGCAGCCAGCAGGAAAAACAAGGGTAGAAACAACTTTTTCATTGATATCGCTTTAGGGTCAGGGGCGATGGTGCCCCGTTCAAAAGACGAGAAAAACAGCCGGGGGTTTTACCGGCACTTGTTAAAAAACCGCTATCCTTTGGCAAGCACCTGCCGCCTCATCCCATGGCATTATCGGTTTCATTGTTCTGCGGTGCCGATGCCTTGCCCAGCTCATCGAGCAGTTCTTCCCCCTTTTTTCGAAGGTCGCCCAACACTTCGTTTACACGTTCGGGATAGAGTGCCCAGGCAACGGCACCGGCAACGGCGGCACATACGAGTGCGCCCAAAACGATCTTGTTCATTTTGTTCTTTTCGGGATAATGGCAATACCTATGCCATGGGGTGAGGGCGCTTTGTCTTTTTTGATCAATCCATGAAGCCAACGGTCGAAAGATGCGGAGCAGTGTCGCGGCGCCGGCCGTTGCACTTGTCAGGGTTCGAATTTTGGCAGATTCGCAAAAAAACAGGGTCTCTCTTTTTATTCGTGGCGCGGTTTTGTAAACTTGCCGCTAAACGTTTCCGTATGCCCATAACCGTGCGCAGGGCCATCGAGCTGATGGGCTTGTACTTCCTGGGACTGATCATCGTTGCCGGCCGCGATATTATCGCGCCGCTGCTCATGGCGTTCTTTCTGTCGATCATGCTCTTGCCGCTCTACCGCTGGCTGCGGGCCCGCAAATTGCCGGAGGCGCTGGCCATCGGGCTTTCGCTGCTGGCGATGTTGCTCGCCCTGGCGGGTATCGTCTGGTTCTTCTCTTCGCAGATCAGCCGCCTGATGGCCGACTTTCCGACGATAAACCAGAACGTCAGGCTGCACCTCAATTCGCTGAGCCATTGGATTGAAGGGCGCTTCGGTGTGCCCATGCAACGTCAGGTGCAGCTCATCGACGAGCAGAATGGCAAGCTCATGAATTGGGTAACGGGTATGGCCGGCGGTGCCGCCTCCTCGCTGTCGGGTATTCTGATCTTCGTGGGACTGCTGCCGATCTATATCTTCCTCATGCTGTTCTACAAGAACCTGCTGCTGCGTTTTATGTTCATGTGGTTTCCGCAGCCCGCCCATGGTAAGGTGGAAGAAGCCATGCGCGAGTCGGAGGTGATCATCAAAAGCTACCTGGCGGGCCTGCTCATCCAGATCACCTATATCACGATCCTTCTGGGGGCCATATTGATGATCATCGGTATCAAACATGCGATTCTTATCGGCGCCATCTTCGCCCTGCTGAACCTCATCCCTTATGTGGGCGCACTCATCGGAAATATCCTGGGCGTGCTTATCACATTGTCGTCGTCGGCAGAGCTCTGGCCCATCCTGGCCGTCCTGCTTTCCATTGCCGCCGTACAGTTTCTCGACAACAACATTCTCATGCCCCGCATCGTGGGTTCCAAGGTCAAGATCAATGCCCTGGCGACCATTGTGGGGGTGATTATCGGCGGCGCCATGGCGGGTATTTCCGGCATGTTCCTGTCGCTGCCCCTCATTGCCGTGCTCAAGATCGTTTTCGACCGGAGCGAAAGCCTGCGCCAGTGGGGGGTGTTGCTGGGTGATGAACGCCCGCGTCAAAGCCCCATGCGCATTCCGATGCTCCGGCTGCGTAACCGGAAGGTTCAGGAAAAGCTGCAGCGCGAGAACGATATCGAACCGGCCGACAAGGAAAAAAAGGCCGCCGACGAAGCCGCACGCAAAGCAGAGGACCCTTCGGGCGAAGCCGGCCCCGGCGGGCAGCCTAACCCCACAAGCTGAGCTATTAGATTGATTTAATTTTTAATTCGGGGATGCCGGAATGGCCTATCTTTAGAGGAGCACGGAACTTTTACTGCCAGGCTTTGATCGTATCTGAACGGATAATTGGTGTCACCATCCATCTGCTTATGATATGAATTCTGATTCGTACATCATTTATGTCGACGACGACCCTGATGACGTGTTGCTGCTCCGGGAGGCCTTTACCGATGTGGACGGCTTTGAGCTGGTGACCCTGAGCAACGGGGCCGAACTGCTCCGGTACCTCGAAATAGTTCCCGCGCCGCCCAGCCTCATCATCCTCGATATCAATATGCCGGTGCTCAATGGCTGCGAAACCCTTCGGCTGCTGAAACAGCATCCCGTATTCCGCAAGCTGCCTGTCGTGATGTTCTCGACCGGTCACCGCAGCAACGAGATTCTTTTTATTTCTGCCTACCAGACCGACCTGGTGGTTAAACCCGACAACTTCGAGAGCCTGAGGAAGTGCGTGCGCCGGCTTATAGGCTATGCGGTGAATGCTTAGACATCGTTGTTCCTGCGCACACCATAAACGGTCAGTAAAGCGCCCATTCCGAGCAGTCCCCAAATCAGCATCCGGTCTTCCTTTCCGGCCTGGCTTTCCTTGTCGGACAGTCGCGCGTATTGTATTTCTACGGGAATCCCCATTTCCGGCGCCGCCGCCCAATCGCGCGGACCGGTGCCGGTGAGCACACGCAGGTTGCGGAGTTCGGTGCGCCGCCTTTCGGTGAGCGTGCGCAGGTAGTTTCCGCGTTCCGGACAATCGAGCGTTCCGGTTGCCGGGTGCGTAATTACGTAGCGTGCCTGGAAAGCCTCCTGGTTAGGAGTAGCCTGAAACAGGAGGTCCTGCGGAAATGACGCCCGGTTGTAGCGGAAGTGAATACGGGTGAAGAACACACTTCCCCCCAGTACGTTTTCATAATCGCCCTGCCCGTTGAGCCACCATACGCCGGCCTGCACCATGTCTTGCGGGTCGGGCGCCGCCGCCACGCAGGGGTCGCACTTCATAAAGTTGCGCGGACTCACGTCCCAGGCGTATTCCAGCAAGGCCACAGACTTTCCTTCCCGGCTCCAGGTGCGGGCGAAGGTCTGGCCATAGAAGCGGCTGAAATCTTTCTGTACAAACAAGGGCACCTGCTGGCCGGTTGGCATGGCCACCGTGCGGTAATTCGTACACTCCACTCTACCGCTGCGTGTGAACGCATACACTACGAGGTCCTGGTCGCCATCGGCATTGGCCATACCCAGCCGGATCGGAAGCATGAACTTTGGTGAACGGAAGCTGATCTGGATCGGGCGCAGGAAGTTTCCAGGAAGCTTTTTCTTTTCTGCCTCGTTCACCTTTGCCACAAAGAACTTCAGGTTGCTCTTGATATAGGGCTCCAGCACTTCGCCGGCACCTTCGGGTATGCGGTAGCCATTGCGGGTGAGCCAGGTGCGCAGGCCCGAAGATTCTTTGGCACTGAGGATGAGGATATCGTATTCGCCGACAAGGTATTTTGCTTCAATGCGTACACCGTGACGTTTCGCCTCTTCCAGTGCCGCCGATGCAGGGGCACTTAGTGCCATGGCTTCCGATTTGTCGTATTGTACCCGCATACAGGGGTTCTCGTCGTAATACTCCACCAGCCGGGGCTGGCTGTAATCATTCAGCCGCTGAAACAGGGCCTGGTCCACCACGCGGATATCGTCTTTCTGCAGCACTACCGGCACCGGCACCACCATCGCAAAATCTCTGAGATTGCCCTGGTAGTCGTTGTACATGGTGATCACATTACGGTCGCCATCGCGCACCAGGATGACCTGCGATGTTTTGTTTTTAAGGGTGCCATCGGCCTTGCTGACATAGAAGCCGCAGAAGGCAGCTGCTTCGCGGCCGGCAAGCAGCAGGAGCAGCAGGGCAGCGATTTGCTTTTTAACGGTAAAGGACATACGCTAGATTTTTATGGGGGTTTCGTTAGTTGTGAGCTCGGGCTTTTTCCAGGTGAAGCGGTTTGCAGCAAGCAGGTAGTTGAGGAGCGGTACCAGCGGAGCCGTCAGCAGCAGCGCATACAGGGGGCTATAGTGCATCCACAGGAAGGAGACTCCGTAGAAGGCGAGTGCGCCCGTGATTCCTCCCCACAACACGCGCGCCGCCGGATGTGCCGGAGAGGTGCGCGGATCGCTGATCATGAAGAAGCTGAACAGCAACAGGCTTCCCGTGGCAAGCGAATGCAGGAAATGATCCAGCGGCCATCCGAGCACCCAAAGCTGCCGCCAGGCAAGGAGTCCGGCAAAAGCAGCCAGGAAAGCAAGGCTTACGTCAAGCTGCTGCACCCGCGTAACGACGATGGTTCCCAATGTGAGAATCAGGAAGAACAGAACGGCGCCGCTGCCCCACTGTCCGGGTGAGAGCCAGGCGTCGTTGGTCAGCAACACGGTGGCGGCGATGCCGAATGCGGACGGATTGAAAAGGTGTGCGCCCTTGTAGCGGAACAGGTATTTTGAACCAACCGTCAGCAGGGCCGCCAGCAGGCTGGTTGTCCATCCGTTGGTACGCAGCAACAGGCAGAGGCTGAAGGCGCTGATGAGCGCGCTGAGTCCCCAATGGGCAAAGCCTTCTGCGCCCCTGAGCGGCAGCCACCTTCGCTTCCGTGCGCTTTCGGCGAGGTACTGCCCGGCAAGGCATCCCCCAATCGAAAAGAAACAGTGTTGCCAGGGCAGTCCCCAATTCAGGAACAGCAGACCATAGGTAAGAAAGAAAAGCTGAAAGCCTCCCTGAAAAAGGCGCGGGTCGATACGTTTTGGTGCCGACATGAACCGTATTTACTCAAAAGATGTTACGGGTGCCCTGATTGCACAAAGCGGCGTAAGAAAATTCTCTCCTGTGCCAGGAAGGTGGCACCGGCTTTGTCCCCCTTTTCCTAAAGTGCATCTATGAAGCTAGCTCATGTAATAGAGGCGGGGCTTACGGGAACCTCCACCCTGGCGCTGCTGCAGGAAACCCTGCACGGGATCGATGGAAAAATGCCGAGGGCGCTTCCCTATAAACCCGAAATATTGAAGAAGCTGAGGAAGCAGGGAAAGAAAGGAAACCTGAATGCGGAAGCTTATATCCGTCTTGCCGGCGAACTGCTGGCCAGTACGGCGTTTTTCGGTTTGACCGGATTGGGCGGGAAGAAGAATGCCCCACTCCGGGGCGGATTGCTGGGCGCGGCCGCTGGTATCGGTGCCGCCTTCCTGCAGCACCCCCAGGCAGATGAAACAGAGGTCTTGCCCGAAAACCGCAAAAGGAATCTCTGGCACCAGGTGGGGACCGTTGGCTTGTATACAGCCGGTGGCCTGTTGGCCGGCCTGGTCGTCAAGCATCTCGATAAAAAGCTGAAGGGCAAGAAAAAGCGCCGGAAATGAACGCCATCCCTTCGGGAAACATAGCCGCCTGCTGGCAGCGCTTGCCGGGAGCGGCGGCTGTGTTCTTTTTCTACATCATTCCTGCTCTGCGCGATCGGCCGACCCGGGCCGGGGGCGCGGACGGTCGTTGCGGGAGGCGGGCTGCGCAGTCTGCGGAGGCAGCGGCGCTTCTTCGTCCGGGTTGTGGGTATTGACGGAGGCGAAGCCTTTGGCAGGTGATTGCTCGTTGTTGCGCGCGGTTTCGAATTGTTTTTCCGACATGTTTTTCCCGGAGCTACCGAAAATGCTGTGCCACTTACGAAAGGCGGCGCACAAAGCGGCTGCCTTCCTGGCTGAAGCCCATGCGGCGCAGGAATTCTGCATGATTCTTATGGGCTACCTGTTCGTAAACGATGCAGCGGATATTCTGCCGCTGCAGGAAACTGCGGCCTTTGTCGAAGAGGAAACTGCCGACCTTGTAATCACGGTATTTGGGAACCGTATAGTTGAGCCGCACGGTCAGTACGCCATCATCCTGAACCGTGGCGGCAAACACATTGGCAATGGCCATATCGCGCAGCACGATGAAGCGAAGATTCTGATCGGCACTTTCCTGGTAGCCGGGAAAGTACTGCTCGAGGTCCCTGCCATAGAAGCGAAAGAACTTGCGGACCAGCGGGTCGCCCTGCTGGTAAGCGATCAGGTCAAAGTCTTCTTCGGCCCGGTAGCGGTACACTTTGTAAAGGTGCCAGGCATTGATGGCCAGGAGGATGGTATTGGTGAGTATGACCGGGAAAGCGCCGATCAGCGCGCCGTAAACGATAAAGGAGAGGCAGCCCAGGGTATTGAACCACCGAAACTGCAGATCGTTCGTCACCAGCAGCGAAAGAGCAAGGAACAAGGTGGCCAGGTAGCCAAGCAGTTGAGCGATCATGAAAAGGCTTTGAGGGGCGCGAAGGTACGGAAATCGGGACCGGGGCCGGTCAGGTCTGGGTCGGATGGGCGTAGCGATCGTTGCCCGGGCCCGCGATCATCTCTTTCCTGGCCTCCCTTCTGGCCCGGTAGGTGTCTTTGAACAACAGGCGCAGGCTTTGGTCGTAGGTGAAATAGTGGAAGACCTAGTTGATGAACACCTGCAGCCTGTTCTTAACGCCGATAAGCTGCAGCAGGTGAAAGCCCATCCAGGAGACCCAGGCTGCGAAGCCGCCGAAGTGCGCACCGGTGTAGGGAAAGTGGTCGACCACCGCCTTGTTGCGGCCGATAGTGGCCATGGTTCCCGGCTCGCGGTACTCGAAAATCTTCGGTGCGCCCGACCTTTTGTTCCATTGCCCGAGGTTAAAGGCCAGGTTATCGGCATGGCGGATGGCCACAGCACATACCTGCGGCTGTCCCTGCGGGTAGTTGGGGCTTTCCATATAGGCCAGGTCGCCGATGGCGAAGAGGTTGTCGAAGCCCGGCAGGCGGTGAAAGCGGTCGGTTCGGACGCGGCGGCCGGCGGTCAGTGCATGAGCCGGAATCCCTTTCGGTACGTTTCCTTCGATGCCGGCAGCCCAGATGAGCAGTGCCGACGGAATGCTGGTACCGTCATGCAGGCTTACGGTGCGGCCGTCGTAGTCGGTAACCCTGGTTTCGGTATGTACCTGCACGCCCAGCTGCTCCAGGTAGCGCCGGCCTTGCCTGCGGCTCTGCCTGCTCATGGTGCCCAGCGTATCCGGCGACCCTTCCAGGAGGCAGACTTGCATCCTGCGGAAGTCGAGCTCCGGAAAGTCTTTGGGAAGGATACGCTGCTTCATCTCGGCCAGGGTGCCGCTGAGCTCAACGCCTGTAGGGCCGGCGCCCGCGATAACGATATTCATCAGCCGCTGCCGCTCCTCGTCGTCTTTTGTTTGTGTGGCCAGTTCCAGGTTTTCGATGATGGCATGGCGGATGTTGAGTGCCTCTGCCGTGCTCTTCATCGGGTAGGCATAGCGTTCGATATTCCGGTTGCCGAAAAAGTTGGTGCGGCAGCCCGTAGCCAGCACCAGGTAGTCGTAGTGCAGGATGCCGGCGTCCGTAAGAATACAGTTCTCTTCCGGCCGCACTTCCTGCAGGGCTGAGAGCAGCACCTGCACATTGCCGCTGCCCCTGAAGACCTTGCGGAGGGGGAAGGAGATATTGCTGGGGTCGAGGCCGGCGGTGGCCACCTGGTAGAACAGCGGCTGAAACTGGTGATGGTTGAGGCGGTCGATCAGCGTGATGCGGAATTGTGGATGCTTTCGGAGCTTCCGGGCCAGCCGGAGACCGCCAAATCCGGCGCCGATGATGACAATGTGTTTCATGGAGGGGCGATTGAACGGAAATAACGGGACTAAGGTAGCCTGCGCTTCGGGCGCCCTTTCGGGGGGCTGTATGAAACGGTGCATGCGGGGCTGAAAGCGCAGCAATGGCCCGTGAACTGCGAAGGCGGCCCTTCATTCTTCATTATCGGTGCCGCTCAAGCGTTAAAAGGCCCCGCTCTGTTGTTAAAAGAGGGCCGGGCTCCGGGTAAAGCCTGTAAAAAAAGTTAGTTTGCACTACCCCGCGCCCAAAGCCGGGCTCCTATTCGACCTATGCTTTTAAAAACCGCCCTTGGCCTGCTTTGTGCTTCCGTTTTGCAAACTGCCCGTGCGCAAACACTGACACAACCCATGGTCACCGACAGCAATGAGATTGCCTTCGCCAGCGACACACAGGCCCCCATGTGGGTGGAAACCCTGTGGCTGCGCGCCAACAACAACCGTGCGGCTACCCGCATGCTTTTTGCCGACCTGGCGCGGCGCAAGCCCCAGGCGCTCTACCTGCTGGGTGATGTGGTCAACCTGGGCTACAGCAACGCGCAGTGGCGGCCGATGGACCGCTATCTGACTCACCTCCGCGAAAAGGGGGTAGACGTGCATGCCATCCTCGGCAACCATGAAGTAATGGGACGTGCCAAAGTTGGTCAGCGTAAATTCCAGGAGCGCTTCCCGGCACATGTGCCGACCGGATATACGCAGGTGCGCGATTCGGTGGCCATCGTGCTGCTCAATTCCAATTTCAAAACCATGGCAGCCGGCGAGCGCGAGCGGCAGCAGCGCTGGTACGAACAGCAACTGAAAGCACTCGACGCCGACGAACGCATCAAATTCATCATCGTGGGCTGCCATCATTCGCCCTATACCAACAGCAAGATCGTTGGCGTGAACCACGATGTGCAGAAGCAGTTCGTGCCGGCTTTTCTGGCCAGTGCCAAGAGCCGGCTGTTCCTGTCGGGCCATTCGCACAACTACGAGCACTTTCATGTGAGCGGGAAAGACTTCATGGTGATCGGTGGTGGCGGTGGCCTGCACCAGCCCCTGCGTAAGGGCACCGAAGATCTCAGCGATGTGGCCGAAGCCTATAAGCCCATGTTTCATTACCTCACGGTGCGCCGGAAGGGCGAGCTGCTTTCGGTGGTATCGCACCAGCTGACGGGCGATTTCGCGACTTTCCAGGAAGGGCGAAGCGTTTCCATCCGCCGCGACAGCGAGCAGGTGCTCCTCGTGAGCAAACAACCCTGATCGCTTCCGCGCCCTCTTCATGAAATAAATAGACGTGGCGAAGCTCCTGCAGAACTGTCTGGCTCTTTTTTTGAAAGGTCCGGGTTAAAATGCCCTTATGCGGACCTATCTCCTGCTCCTGCTGATTTCCCTTTTTTCGTTCAGCGCCTGTAATTCGCTCCGCCAGGTTTCCGGAGCGGATGCTCCTGCCGCCATAAGCGAGAGCGAAGCTGCCTCGGCCCTCCGCCAGGCCCTCACCCAGGGCATCGGGCGCAGCATTGCCGTGCTGCATGCCCGTGATGGATTTTTCGGGAGCATGACCTACAAGATTCCGATACCGCAGGAGGCACAGCGCATGGAACGCTCCCTTCGCGACCTCGGCATGGGCGGCATGGTCGACCGGGCCATCCTGCAGATCAACCGCGCTGCCGAAGACGCCGCCGGACATGCGCGTCCTGTTTTCGAGCAGGCGCTGCGCGAGATGACCCTGACCGATGCCATCGGTATCGTGCGTGGCAACAACCTCGCCGCCACCCTTTATTTCCGGGAAAAAACATCCGCTCAGCTGACAGCTGCCTTTAGTCCTATTGTGCGGGCCACCCTCGACCAGCTCAACGCCACCCGCTACTTCGAAGAAATTGCTGGCGTTTACAACAACTTCCCCACCACGCAGCAAAAGGTGAATGCCGACCTTACGGCCTATGTCACCGCCCGTGCCATCGAGGCCCTTTTCGACCAGATCGGGCAGGAGGAGGCCAATATCCGTAACAACCAGGCAGCCCGCAGCACGCCTTTGTTGCGCAAGGTTTTTGGCAGCCGCTAGGCCGGAGCGTCAAATCGGTTCAGGCAGCTTTAATTTCGGATGGCGGCCTTCAATATCTTTAGGCATGCTCTTCTCGAACCTGCCCGTCGATACGGCCCTGCTTCCGCGGGTCGATGAACCCGAACTGAAGGCGCTGCCAACAGCTTACCGGCGCCTGCTGCTGCTTGAATGGACCATCACGGCCCTGTTGCTGCTTTCGGTGGCGGGCGGTCTGTTCTTCTTCATCGAAAACTGGCGCGATCCGCTGGCTATGGGCATCACCGGGGCGGTTATTGCCTTGCTGCTGCTGTGGTACCTCCTGTCTGTTCTGCTTGGCTTCCCGGCACTGGCCTATGCGCTGCGCGAACATGACCTGCTCTACCGCAAGGGCTGGCTGTTCCGTTCCCTGAAAGTCTGTCCCTTCAACCGCATCCAGAACTGCAGCATCAACCGCGGCCCGCTGGACCGGCGTTACGGACTGGCAACACTGGTGTTGTTTACGGCAGGCGCACAGGGCGCCGACCTCCGCATACCGGGCCTGCCTCTTGCGGAGGCCGAAGGCATCCAGGAATATCTCTTAAAACGCATTCATGGAACCGACGCGCATGCTGCATGACTGGTCGCGGCCGCAGCGCCAGCCCTGGGCCGGCTTCGGCATTACCCTGGTAAAGGTGCTGGGACAAATCATCCGCTTCATCTGGCCCATCATCCTCATCCGCCTGTTCCGTGCCGACACGGATGGCGGTTCGGGGCGCAGCGGCAAGGTGTTGCTCCTGGTCGCCGCCGTACTCGTACTTACGCTGGTGCTGAGTTTTTTCCAGATCTGGTTTTTCCGCTTTTTCATCGAACACAGTGAATTGCAGGTGCGTAAAGGCGTGCTGAAAAAGGAGAAGATATCGGTTCCGCTGGCCAATATCCAGGGCGTGCAGATCGAAGAGAGCTTTCTGCACCGGATTTTCGGGATTGTGAAGCTTAGTGTAGACACGGCAGGCTCCTCCAAAACCGAAATCACCATCGAGGCGCTGAAGCGGCCGATGGCTGAGGCCCTGCGCCAGGCCCTGCTGCAGCACGACCGTAGTTTTACGGAGGAGGTGCCTGCCGGGATGCAGGAAAAAGCCCCGGTATCCCGCACGCTGCTGCGGCTTTCGCACTACGACCTGCTGCGTCTGAGCATCACCGCCAATCACCTGGAAACTTTCGTACTGATCATTGCGTTTGCGTTCAGTATTTATGATGATCTGCGCCCGCTGGCCAACCGCATGCTCCCCGGCGAGGAAGTCATTGCTCAGGCAGGACTCCTTGCCGTTATGATGATGAACGTGCTGGGCACTGCCGGAACGTTTATCGTTTCAACCATACGGGTGCTGCTGCGCTACTATGGCTACGAGATGTTGCAGAACGACAAGGGCTTTGCGCTGCGCTTCGGCCTCTTCAACCGACGGCAACGGGCGGTGGGCTATGAGAAAATTCAGTTTCTGCGCTGGCGGGCCAACTGGCTGCGCCGGCCGCTCGGCTTATGGATACTGGAACTGGCTGCGGTAGGCGAAAATGAGATGAAGCAGAAGCAACAGAACGACGTGCCGCTCACCGCGCTGCAGCAGGTCCATCCGATCGCCGAACCCTATCACTCCGTTCCGGATGTTGCGGGTCATCCCTTTCTGCGGATCAAGCCCGTTTATGTATCGCGCATGCTCCTGATGATCGGTATCTTCCCCTTGCTCCTTGCACTTCCACCCGCTATCTGGTGGAAGGGAACCGGCGGCTTGCTGCTGCTCCTCTGGCCGCTCTTTGTAGGAATACGGGCCTGGCTCCGTCAGCGTAAGTTTCGTTGCTGGCTGCTTCCGGATGCCTTCTTGATCCGCCACGGGCTGCTGGGGGAGGCTTTTACCCTGCTGAAATGGTATAAGATACAGGTGGTGGAGATCGCACAGAGCCCTTACCAGCGCGCGCACGGTATGGCCACGCTGAAGCTGCATACCGCGGCGGAAGTCATACCGGTCTACTGGATCGATCTCGACACTGCACGCCGGATTGCCGACTATGCGGCGTACGAAGTGGAGCGAAGCGCGCGAAAGTGGATGTGAGCGGGTGAGCGGTCAGCACTCGGCGATGGGCGAGGTGACCGTGTGTGTTGTGACCTGCGGACTAGTGTTCTCTTACCCGGAATATGAGGCGATCAGCCTTGCACATCTGAAGATAAAAACCGCGCAGCCAGGGCTACTTCCTGCCTGGCTTAACACGCGCTCACTGCTCACCCCTCACGGGCAACTCACCACTCACCCGGAGCTCACCGCCGACCGCTCACGCTTCCAGCGTAAGCAGCACTTGCCAGGCCGCCGCCACATCGCCCCGGTCGAGTAATTGCGCGGCATATTGATGGACTTCCTTTTCCATTTCCACCGGGTTTACCGAGTAGTATTGCACGATCTGCTTCAGGTGATCGTCGGCGAAAGAAGGCGCTACAACCGGTGGTTCGTGCACATTAGCTAATTGGCCGAGGTGATTGCCGCTGAGATAGCGGCTGTGGCGGATACTTTCGGGGAGTGCGTCGATACCGATGCCGAGCTTCGTATTGGGCTTCTCCACCAGGAAGAGGTTTTCGGGTGTGATGCGGCAATACCAGTCGCCACCGAGGCGAGCCACCAGGTCGAGTTTGCGCTGGTCGATCTTCCGGTCGGCATCCAGCAATGCATCGTCGAGGTGCAGGGCCAGCACCTCGCAGATCACCAGTTGTCCGGCGCCACCTTCCTCGCCCAGCGATTTCACTTCGAGCACCTTGCATTCGAGCTTGGCCTTCGCCTCCTTCACCAGGGGCGGGCGCACCAGCCTAGCGGCCTCTTTCGAGAAACCGGCCTTCACAAATTCGTCGGTACCGCGGGGATACTCACAACTGCTCAGCGAGGTTTGCTGCACGAGGTCATAAGTAACGATATTGATGACCACCTCAGGAACTGCCAGCACATTTTCGAGGGTGTGCTTGGTGGTGTTGTCGCGCACCCGTCGTGCGGGCGAAAAAACAACCACGGGCGGGTTGGCCGAAAAGAGATTGAAAAAGCTGAAAGGACTCAGGTTGGCATTGCCTTCGGCATCTATTGTCGACGCAAAACAGATGGGGCGGGGTGCCACCACATGCTGCAGAAAGTATTGCCGCTCGGCGGGCTTCAGTTCGGAAAGCGGAAGGTACATGCCGCAAAGATGGGGAGAAGGACAGGATTTTAAATGCGGGCAGCGGCACTGCACACAGCAGTGAAGCTTCAGCGCCCGTCCACTTTCCTTTTATCCTGTGTGGATACCGCTCGGCCCAAAGGACCGCTCCTGTTGTAACACCCGGGCCCCGGCAACGTCTTACGAAGGGTTTCGTTAAAAATTAATCTTCAAAAACCATCCATATGAGAAAGCTCCTCGCCTTTTTGTCCCTGGCCCTGATCTGCTCGGGCACCCTGCGGGCCCAGTCAGAAACCATTGAAGGCAATGGTAAGATCGTTTCGGCCGATGTGCCGGTAAAAGCCTTTGAAACCCTGAAGGCCAGCGGTGTGTTTCAACTGCGCCTGGTCCAGGGCAGCACTGAATCGGTGAAAGTGGAAGCCGACGAAAACCTGCAGGCACTGATTCACGTGCGCAACGAAGGCAACCAGCTGGTGATCGACATGGGCAAGAAGAAGAAGAACTATAACCTGAAGCGGCATAACCATATGGTCGTTTATGTGACGTTCCGCCAGCTGAAGAGCCTCGAGCTGAGTATGTTGGGAAATGTTTCGGGTGAAGGCGAGCTGTCGTTCGACAAGCTGCAGATCCGCAACAAAAGCGTGGGCAATGTAAGTCTGAAACTGAATGCCAGCCGCATTGAGCTCGATAATGAAAGCGTAGGCAATGTAAGTCTGAGTGGCCGCGCCACCACGGCCCTGTTTCGCAATGAGGGTGTCGGCAACCTGAAGGCCGGCGACCTGAAAGCCCAGACCGTGAGCGTGATCAACGAAGGTGTCGGGAATGCCGAAGTGCATGCCGACAAGGACCTGCAGGTAAAAGACAGCTTTTTGGGAAAGGTGCGCAACCGCGGTGCGGCTAAAGTGCGCAGCAAAGAAGTAATCTGACACCCTGATCTTCCATGGAAGCCCTGGGCCTTTGAGGGCTCAGGGCAGTTATTCATGGACGTTCTTTAAGGCTTGGTGCGCACCCGTGCGGGCGCGGCTTGCAGGTGACGACAGTCTAAGTAATCGTCGGGAAGCGGATCGGCCACAAAGCTACGGTGCACGGACGGCAGCCGCAATACCCTGAAATGAGTATTTTTCATCCTCGGCCGGTTGCATGAAAAAGGCCCCGTTTCCGGGGCCCTGTTTTAGTTGAGTGCGTTGAGCTTCTTGCGTTTGAGGATGCTCCAGTCGGTGTCCTCGGCAACGATCGTATTTTCGAGCTGGCCCAGCTGCTCGATTTCGAGCACGACCTTGTCATCGGGCTGCAGCCACTGCTCGGTGTAGCCCGGATCGTGCAGCTTACCCGTACCATTCAGTTCGAGGAAGCAGCCAGTGCCAACGGTTCCGCTGCCAATGACATCGCCGGGATGAACATCAACACCATAGGATACCCGCTCGATGATCTCTGCGAAGGTCCAGTCCATATCGCCCAGGTTCCCTTCGCTTACCTGCTTTCCGTTGATCGTGCAGGTCATCTTCAGGTTCCAGTTCTTGCCCACATGGCCTTCCTTGGCCGGTATCTCAAACTGCTCGAGTTCGTCGAGCGTTACGAGCCACGGACCGATGGTGGTGGCGAAGTCTTTGCCTTTGGCGGGTCCGAGGTTCAGCAGCATCTCTTCCATTTGCAGGCGGCGCGCGCTGAGGTCGTTCATGATCATCAGGCCGCCGATGTACTGGTCGGCTTCTTCAGCCGGAATATTGCGTCCGGCCTTGCAGATCACGATGGCCGCTTCGAGTTCGAAGTCGAGTTTTTCGAAGTGGTCGGGCATGCAACGCAGGGGACCGGGACCATACACGGCGTGGTGGTTGGTAAAGTAAAAGATCGGGTACTGGTCGAACTCGGGGATCATCTCTACCTTACGGTTGCGGCGGGCAGCGGCCACGTGCTGGCGGAAGGCATAGCCATCGCGGCAGGAGGTAGGGAAGGGCACGGGCGCCAGCAGCTGCACGCTGTCGGCGGCAATGGCCTTGCTTTGCGGGATGCGGCCGTCGCGGATCATCTGTACGCCCTGCTGTGCCACCGGAAACACATCTTCCCAGTAATGCAGGAAGAGGGCCATGGTATTGGGCAGGTCGGGATGCAGCACATCCATATCGTAGAAGTATCCGTCGACATATACGGCCAGTTGATCCTGTCCGTCTTTGAGGTAGGAAACGAGTTTCATGAAAACTTGATTAAGGGAGCGAAGATAGTCTGCGGAAGGCAGTTGCCGGCGCTGCTTATTCCGGCTGTGCCTTGATGTAATCGATGATGCGCTGGATTTCCTGCTTTTTCAGCGGGAAGCGTGGGTGCTCCATCCTGTTCCATTTTTCGTAGAGCTCCCGGCTGGCTTTGTCGCCCGAGCGGCGCAGGGCGCCGGCATCCCGGATGTAGCGGTGCAACCAGTCCTGCGAACGACGGCTGCCAACGCCTGCCAGCCTGGGGCCCACCAGGTCTTTGTTCGGCAGGTGGCAGGCCTGGCAATGCTGCTGAAACAACTGCTTTCCGCCCACGGCAGCCTGCTCAGCCTGTATTTGCCGGTACAAAACAGGGTCTACGATGCGCGTGCTGCGCTTTTCTCCTTTTTCGAATTGTTCGGTGTATACCGGCTTTCCCTTACGGTAATGCTGCACGGTCACCGTTTCCTCGGTGTCGTAGGTCCGTGTTTTCCGGTCGGCATACACGCGCGTCATTTCCAGCTTTCCGTCGGCATCCCAAAACTTCCAGGTGCCGGATTTCCATCCTTCTCTGTAGTATTCCTCCGTCCTGATCCGCCCGTTCTCGTCGCCGCGATACTGCCGGCCCTCGGGTTGGCCGTTCACCCAGTTCGAGTAATGGGCAACCTTTCCGTTTTCGTAATAACGCACCGACAATCCGGAGAGCTCCCGCCTGCCTTCGGGAGAAGTACGGTAGGTGCTCACCGAGAGCAACTGTCCGTTGGGATGATACTCTTTTACCGAATCGCAGGCACAGGCAGCATCATAGCGGCTGGTTCTGCGTAGCCGGCCGGCTATATCCCGTTCTTCCTGATCCTGGGCAAAGCCGACGCAGCTGATCAGCAGGGATATCGATAGTGTCAGGTTTCTAAGCATGGCTCAGGTAAGTTGTTGATTGGAAGGGAAAGTTAGGGAAGCTTCCGGTATACCGACGGCTTTGCTTCGGTAACACAGCAGGATTTCGCCTTCCTGGCTGACGGTTCCGGCTTCATGCATGCCGAGCCGGAGGAGCAGGTTCCTGGAGCGGTTGTTTTCTGCCCGGGTGATGGCGGCGATCTCAGCGAAGCCAAGTGCATGCCGTGCATAATGCAGTGTGGCATGGGCCGCTTCCGCAACATAGCCCTTGCCTTCAAAGGAGGGGAGTGCCGCAAAGCCGATATCCGGAACGTCGAGAAAGTCGCGCCGCAGCAGGCCGCACATACCGATGGGGGCATCGTTATCGCGGCTTTCGATGCACCAAAGACCGTAACCCCACTCGCGGTATTGTTTCAGGGGTCCCTGCAGCAGGTATTGCGTGGCATCCGCTTCCGTATGCACCTGCCGGTCGCCGATGAAGCGCAGCCAGCCCGGACTGTTCAGGAGATCCCGTATAAATGCGGCATCGGCACTGGTAAACTTCCGTAGCCGGATGCGGGCCGTTTGTGGTAAGGAGCGCATGTCGGAAAGGTAGTGCTTTGCGGCGTCTGCACGCCGTTGCTGCTTACCAAAACTTCCACCAGGGCCGCTTTGGTGGCAGCGTGGGTGCGGGCTCGGCGGGCTCCGATACAACCATCTGCGCCGGCTCTGTCCCGGGAACAGGCACCTGTTCGATGGCTACGCGCAGTGTTCCGTCCGGAAGGGCGGGTGCTTCGCTTTCTTTGGGATGCGTATCGGGTGATCCGGGCGGCACAAAATTGATATAGACGCCCTGCTCCTGTTGCCAGATGCGTGGTTCCAGCAGGCGGCCGGCAGCATCGCAATAGGTTTTTCCACGCACCAGCGCCAGGAGGTCGAGACGGCGCGGACCATAGCATACCTGGTTGATATAATGCTCGAAGGCATTGCGGAGTCCCTGCGCATCGGGCAGGATAAGGCGGGTGCCCGCCATGTCGTTGGCCCGCACGCGATACACGGCCAGCACCACGGCATCGAAATACCAGGAGTTGGTCTTTTCGAGAGCGTGTTGCGCAAACGACTCGATATAGTTCAGCAGCGGATCACGGAAGCTGCTCTGCGGGCTCAGGCGGAAGTGCAGCACGATCTTTTCCTCCGGACCGATGAAACACAACATCCAGCTGCGTTCGTCGGATCCGGTTAGTTCTTCATGTGCCATAGAGCGCTCCAGCACTTTTTGCGGCACCACCGCCAGCAACTGGTTGAAAAGCGCCGAGCTGCCCGAGTGGCATTCGGCGCCGATGGCCACCTCCGGCAGCATCCCGGTGCCGCTGCGCATCCAGCGCCCATCGCGGCCGATCTCGATCCGCAGCAGGGTTTGACCCGACTGCCGGATGTCGATACCAATCTGTAGCACCTGCCTTTTCTCCATGTCGCCTGCAAAGGTAGCGGTGCCGGCATTTACTGGCGTGCGGCGTGTTCCTTCACCGCATCCAGCAGCTTGTTGACGTCGAGGTTTTCGTTTTCGAGCCGGATGATGCGGGCAGAAGGAAAGCGGTTGCCGATATAACGCACAATATTGTCGGCGATGGAACCGGGATCTACCAGCACAAACGTGAGCCGGATCTGCGGGTTCTTCCGGATCAGCTCCATCGAGCGGTCGGAAATGGTGAAATAGCCATCCGTGATCACAAGCACTTCGTTATTGCCTTCTTCGATCCAGCTGTCGATGCCCCTTCTGTAGGCAAGGCTCAGTCCGGCATTGACGTTGGTTTCGTTTTCGCTCACCCGCAGCTCCTGCAGCAGGCGCATCAATGTGTCTTTGCTGACCAGTGCATCGGTGGCATAAGGCATGCGGGCATCGGCGTCGAAGGTCACCAGGGCCACCCTGTCGATGGGGCGCAGGCGCTGGAGCAGACGATCCGTGCTTTTCTTCAGGAGGTTCATCTTACTTCCGAAATGCATGCTGTGGCTGACGTCGAGCACCAGCACCAGGCTGTTGGGTTTATAGCGCTCCGGCGGCAGCTGCTCCGGACGAAGGGCCGGAAGCGGGGCGGGCGGCGGCGTTGTTGTTTGGGTTGGAGCTGTTGCCGGGGGCTGTTGCGGTGTTGGCGTTGCCGGCAGGGGAGGCGGTATCCGGCTGCTGTCGGCCGCCTGCAGGGTGTAGCAGATGCGGAAGATATCGCCCGCGCCAAAGCCGTTCTTGTAACTGACGAAGTAGGCGCAGCTATCCGTTTCGGACAAGGTATAATACAGTTCGCTGCGATTGCTGTTGACGTAAAAGCCCAGGTTTTGCGGCGCCGACCATTGACGGCCTTCGGCATCCAGCATGCGTGCCCGGTAAATATCGTCGGCGCCATAGCCGCCGGGGCGGTTACTCGAAAAATAGAGCCATTCGCCGCGGCTGTCGAGAAAGGGGCAGTTGTCGTCGGCGGGCGTGTTCAGGAGCAGTCGCTCGGGGCGGGTCCAGCGCAGCGGAAGCGGTCCCTGTGCTGGGAGTGGCCGGCAGATCCACAGGTCGGTGCGGCCGCCGCCGGCGGCGAAGCCCAGAAACAGCAGTTTTTTGCCGGGATGAAAAAAGATGTTGGCAAAACGGCCCTGCAAAAGGCTGTCGAGCCCTTCAATCTGCAGCGCCTGCGCCTGCTGTGGCCGGAAACCTCCAGGACCGGGCCGGTACCAGCTGAAGCCTTTTTCGAAGCGGCTGCTGTCGCCGGGAAAGGGGAAGCGCCCGTTGATCAGCAGGCGGCCCTCATGCGCGCCGAAAACATAGTGGTCGAGTGCCGCCGGGCCGTTCAGCTCCGCTGCGCGCTGTTTTGCCTGGGCACGGCCGTTTTCGATACGGCTGCGCCAGATTTCATAGCGCCCGCCCGCTCCGCTGTTCTGGCTGAAGTAAAGCTGTTTGCCGGAGGGTACGAAAACAGGCACCAGCTGGTCTTGCGGATCGTTTAGCAGCGCTCCGAGATTTTCCTTGATGCCGGTATAACGGGGCTGGGCGGCGGCGGAAAGGGGCGCCACCAGCCAGCCCGACAGCCATAAGAAAATCCGGATCATCGGTTCTCGTAGGTGGTGATATGGATGATGCGGCCTCCTTCTTCGAATACTTTGCCGTAGCGCTCGATGAAGCGCCGCTGGGTCACTTCATTCGAAAGCAGGTTATCCATGTAGGTACGTATTTGCTGCTCGCCGATGGTGATGGGAAGGCCGAAGCTGATGGCCTCATCGATATAGCTGTAGAGAATGGTGTTGAACTCCCGCTGAAAGATGTCGGGCGATACGAAAATATCGCTGCCGATGACCATATCGCCCGTCACGGCTACGATCCCGACGATGTTGGAAGGATCGCCGAAGGCGGATAGCGTGAACTGCTGAAGGTAGTCGTTTTCCTGCTGCACATAGCGGCGATCTTCGCCGTGGGCGGTATAAGCCTTGGTGGCACTGCGCACGCCATCGGCCCTGTTTTCGTCCTCAATCTCTTTCCACACGGCACCCTGGCTGCGTTCGCGGTCGATCTTTTTGCGCAGGTGCATGCTGGCCTCATGGTAATATTTGAATTTTTTGCGGTTGCCCCAGCGGCCTTCTTCCACACAATACACGGGCACCCGCACGTCGCGGGCATTGGGCGGCAGAATGATGTCTCGGGCGATCACGCGGTCCTGGCGGCCGCCGGCCACGATTTCCCCGCTCATCAGAAATACGGGGTTCTCGCTGTTGTTGGAAAAGAGGAGGGTATTCACGCCTTCGTTATCGCGGATGTCTACCAGGTCGCGCTCCATCGCCTCCTGGAGGGTATGGGCATTCCGGTAAAGTTCCACGGAGGGGTTCATCTCCCGGTCGAGAAAGCCGCTTTTTGCACGGATGGGGATGATGCGCAGGTTCTGGTGTTGCCGGGCGCCATTGTAGTCAACAAAGAGGTTCTGGTAGGTAAACTGTGCCCGGAGCAGGGAGCAGACCATTAAAAGACAACAGAAGAGCCCGATTCTCATTGGAAAGTGGTTGGGACACTAAGTAACGGCAGGGCCATTTTCTAAAGAAGCTTTAAAAAGAGGACTACTGTAATAGAACTGTCGGTTGTAGTTTACCTTCGGCAGCAGCGGCCGGCCGGTGGAGCAGAAACGCGGCGGCGTTGACGCATCGCGGAAAACAAAGGGTAAATCCCGCGCTACGCCTTAATTTTGCCCTGCAAATGTGATGTATGAAATTCGAAAAGATCCATAATAAGGGACAAGCCCAGATCTTCCGGAACCCCGTGCTGGAAATGCTAACGAAGACGCATCCGCTGGTGATCTGGGGGATGTACCTGCCGGTAATCATCGGATTCCCGGTCTATGCTTCCCGCAGCTTCGGGATCGAAACGGGCACGCTGGCCCTCCTTTTCGTGTCGGGCGGATTCTTCTGGACCCTGTTCGAGTACATCATGCACCGCTTCGTGTTCCACATGGTTGCGGAAAGCGACCGTGCCCGCCGCATCATCTACGTGATGCACGGCAATCACCATCATTACCCGCGCGACAAGGAGCGGCTGTTCATGCCACCCGTGCCGAGCCTCATCATTGCTTCCGCTCTGTTCGGACTGATGTACCTGGCCATGGGCACCAATGCTTTTGTGTTCTTCCCGGGTTTCATGCTCGGCTACCTGATGTATGGTTCGATGCATTATGCCATCCATGCCTGGAACCCGCCTTTCAAGTGGATGAAGCCCCTGTGGCGCAACCATCACCTCCATCACTACAAGGATGAAGGCAAGGGCTATGGCGTCAGCACCACCATCTGGGACCGTGTGTTCGGCACCATGTTCGACCTGAGCAGGGAGAAAGAAGACAAGGAGAAGGTGAAGGAGCTGATGTATAAGTGATGTGATGATGTGCAGATGTGATGATATGCAGATGTGCAGATGTGGGAATTCGGGTAGTGAAGTTTCGATCTGATAATTGTTGCCGGCCCTGGGGTCGGCTATTTTTTAACCGACGTTTAAAAATCAATGACTGAGTAGCAGCCTGACAGATTATCGGATATGCTCATTTGCATTTCTGTTCATCTGCATATCTGCACATCGGCACACCAGCATATCAACATGGGCCACAAAAAGCTGATCCGCTTTGCGGAGATCGAGACCTTCCCGAACGTATTGCAATACCCGGAGGGAAAGAAGGGCCGCTGGCAGGAGCATTTCGGCAACGACCGGCCGCTGACCCTGGAACTGGCCTGCGGCAAGGGCGAGTATACGCTCGGACTCGCGCGGATGCATCCCGATCGCAATTTTATGGGGGTCGACCTCAAAGGGAACCGCATCTGGGCCGGGGCAAAGAAAGCTTTGCTCGAAGGCCTGTCGAACGTCGCCTTCCTCCGCATCCTGATCGATGGCATCGAGCATTTTTTCGCTCCCCGCGAAGTGAGCGAGATCTGGATCACCTTTCCTGATCCGCAACTGCGCTTGGGTAAGGCCAAGAAACGCCTCACGCATCCGCGCTTCCTGCGTCGCTACCAGAACATCCTGAAGCCCGGTGGCAAAATTCATCTCAAAACCGACAGTCCCAACCTCTACCAGTTTACCCAAAAGGTGTGCGCTCTTTACGGCTGCCCGGTGCTGGAGCAATCGGATAACGTTTATGCGCAACCGGAAGTGAAGCCGGAGCTCGCCATCAAAACCTACTACGAGTCGCTCGATATCGCCGGCGTCAACCGCGTGCACTATATCTGTTTTACATTACCCGAACAACTGCCCGGCGCCGAACTCGATGCGCGCCTGCAGCAAGAACTGATGCAGGATGAACAACCCGCAAGCTGAACCACCCGACTATTACCTCAACGAGCAGGGCTACATGGTGTTTACCGCCCGGCACCACCTCAACCGCGGCTATTGCTGCGGTATGGGTTGCCGTCATTGTCCGTACCAATGGGAGGCCGTGCCTGAGCCGAAGCGCAGTTTGCTGCTGGAAGAGCAGGAACAACAACCGTAAACAGGCAACATATGGCCGCGGGGAGGTCTCGGCCGCATGTTGGTAACGCCCGTTTCTCCGCTGCCATGGCTTAACTTTCCTGTATGAATCGCCCCCGTCTTCAAACCGTAACCCCTTCAGGGAAAAGCGACCGGGAATCTTTTTTCGCGCTGGTTTATGACCTGGTGCGCCAGGTACCGCACGGACGGGTAACGTCTTACGGCGCTATTGCCGCTGCGCTGGGTGCGCGCTCGGGTGCCCGCATGGTGGGCTGGGCCATGAATAACTGCCACGCGCTGCATCCGCCGGTACCTGCGCACCGGGTGGTCAACCGGCAGGGCCGGCTTTCGGGTAAAGCACATTTCGGTGAACCCGACCGCATGCAGCGCCTGCTGGAAGCAGAAGGGGTGCGGGTAACGGATGATCAGGTGCAGGACTTTGAGCGCCTCTACTGGGACCCGGCCCGGGAGCTGGGGCTGTAAGGCCTTCATTTACCTGAAAGACTGTTAAACGAGCTCTTTCACGACATTGGCAACCACATGCGGCTTGCCCAGAGTATAGTAATGCAATACCGGAACCCCTGCGGCCTTCAGCTCGCGCGATTGCTGCAGCATCCACTCGGTGCCTACCTGTTCAACCGCCTCGTCGGTTTTGCATTCGAGTACGGCCTGCGAAAGTTCTTCGGGCAGGTCCACATGAAAGGTGCGGGGGATGATCGTGAGCTGCTTTTTGTTCGTCAGCGGCTTCAGACCGGGTATGATGGGCACGTTGATACCGGCCGCACGGCAGGCATCCACATATTCGAAGTATTTGCGGTTGTCGAAGAACATCTGCGTGGTCACGTAGCAGGCGCCCGCCTCCACTTTTGCTTTCAGGTATTGAAGATCGGTTTTCAGGTTGGGCGCTTCGAAGTGCTTTTCGGGGTAGCCGGCCACGCCGATGCAGAAGTCGGTTTTTACGGCGTTCTTCAGGTCTTCTTCGAGGTAGCGCCCTTCGTTCATGCGCTGCACCTGCCCAAGCAGCTCGATGGCAAAACGATGGCCATTGGGCTCGGCCTGGAAGATGCCTTCGTTCTTGGGAGCATCGCCGCGGAGCACCAGCACGTTATCGACACCCAGGAAGTGCAGGTCGATCAGGGCGTCCTCGGTTTCCTGCTTGGAGAAGCCGCCGCAGATGAGGTGCGCTACGGCATCTACCTTGTAACGGTTTTGCAGGGCGGCACAGATTCCGACCGTGCCGGGACGCTTACGTACCTCCACCTTATCGAATACGCCATCGATTCGCCGCTTGAAGATGGACTCGCTGCGGTGGTACGTAACATTGATGAAGGAAGGCTTAAACTCCATCAGCGGATCGAGATGCTCCCAAAGTGCATTGATGCCCTTGCCTTTGAGCGGGGGAAGGATTTCAAAGGAGATGAGGGTGCGGCCTTCCTCCGCCTGCTTCAGGTGGTCCGTTACTTTCATACAGGCGCGAAATTAAGGCAGGAACCGCTAACCCATCCGTGAGGATGTTCCGGTTTTATAATCCGGCCTCCTGCCAGATTAACAAAACCCTATCGCCGGCACACCTGCCGCCAGGACCGCCATCGGGCCGCAGCACGTATTTTTGAAGAAATATTACGTTTTGTCTATCCGCATCCATACCAGCGAGCTTGTCAAGCGCTATCGCACCCGCACCGTGGTCAACCAGGTGTCTATTGAAGTAAAACAGGGGGAGATCGTGGGCCTGCTGGGGCCGAACGGGGCCGGCAAAACCACCACCTTTTACATGACCGTGGGGCTCATCAAGCCGGATGAGGGGGAAGTGTTTCTGAACGATACCAACATTACGAAGCTGCCCATGTACAAACGGGCCCAGATGGGGATCGGCTACCTGCCGCAGGAAGCTTCTATTTTCCGCAAGCTCACCGTTGAAGAGAATATCACCTCGGTGCTGGAAATGACCGGCCGTTCCAAAAAAGAACAGAAGGAGAAACTGGAACTGCTCCTCGACGAGTTTCGCCTGCAGCATGTGCGCAAAAGCAACGGCGATGTGCTGTCGGGCGGTGAAAGGCGACGTACCGAAATTGCCCGGGCGCTGGCCGTGGATCCCAAGTTCATCCTGCTCGACGAACCCTTTGCCGGTATCGACCCCATCGCCGTGGAGGATATCCAGATGGTGGTGGCCCGCCTCAAATACAAGAACATTGGTATCCTCATTACCGATCACAACGTAACCGAAACCCTATCCATCTGCGACCGGGCCTACCTGCTCATCGAAGGAAAAATCTTCCGCCACGGCAGCGCCGAGGAACTGGCGGAAGACGACCAGGTGAAGCGCCTGTACCTGGGCCGCAATTTCGAGCTGCGCCGCAAGGATTACCTGCTGGAGGAGGCGGGGGTCCCGGATCCGGGTAAGAAGAATATTCAATAGGTAATAATTAGTCGGTAAGAGGTAATGAGGTTTGAACCTGAAGCATTGTCTGTTACCTGTTAAACACTGAGCCGTGTCTTCCTCTTCAATTTCCCTTCGTAATGCAACGCGCCAGGATGCCGAACTGATTGCCGATCTCAGCCGCGAAACGTTTTATGAAACCTTTGCGCCGGACAACAAGCCCGAGGACATGCAGCTCTTCCTCGACCGGCAGTTCACCCGGGGCCGGCTGATGCTGGAGGTGGGGCGTCCGGATATGGAGTTCATCCTGGCCTATACCGGTGGCGAGGTGGCCGGCTATGTGAAACTGCGCCGGGGCAAGGCACCGGATGCGCTGGGTCCTGTACGGGCACTGGAGATCGCCCGGCTTTATGTGCGCCAGCGTTGCATCGGACAAAAGGTGGGTGCCGCCCTGATGGCGGAGAGCCTGCGACGGGCCCGGGAGGCCGGCTTTGAAAAGGTCTGGCTAGGCGTATGGGAAAAGAATGCCCGCGCTATCTCCTTTTATGAACAATGGGGCTTCCAAAGATTCGGCGCCTGCGACTTTTTGCTGGGCAACGATTTGCAGCAGGACTGGCTGATGAGCCGGGAGGCGTGAGACGTGAGTCGGGAAATGGTCAACGGTTGAAAGGTGTAGCTCGAAAAGATACGCACGGAACCGATCCCGCTAATTACCTTTTTTGGATCTGAGAAACACAGGCTGAACAGTGAGCCTGAAGCTACGGCGGAGCGACCACTGCTTACGCCTCACGATTCACGCCTCACGCTTCACGATTTTTACACTCCCGCCGGCGCCAGGGCCGGCTTTTCTTCGATGAATTTTCGCAACATGAGCGCCAGCAATTCCACATCCACCTTTTCAAGCGGGTGGGGTGTTGCGGGAAGGATGCCGAGCGTGGCCCCGGGAATGGCTTTGCAGGCCCCAAGTGTTTCGTCGAGGGTGACCATGGCGTCTTTGGCGCCAAGCAGTAGTTCTACGGGCAGGCGGAGCGTGCTCAGTGCTTCATCCGTCAGCGGCGGGTTGTTGCCCAGCTGCTTCATCAGGGCAGCCGTGCCGGCGGCCACCTCCTTCCAGTCGAGCGGCGCATGGCGCACCTGCAGGGCCTGCGCGAAAACCGGTACCTTCTGCTCCATCACTTCCGGCTGCAGCATCTGCGCTTCCCGGGCAGCCGACTCCGGATTCCATTGAAATTTTGTGGCCAGGGTGCAGACACGCTCCAGCAACCCGGGCCGGTGGAGCGCCAGCAACAGCGCCGCATAACCGCCCATGCTGTAGCCGAACACCGCGGGGCGCTCCAGGCCTTTTTCCGAAATATATCTTTCCAGGTCTTCAGCAAAACCCTCCATGCTGAAGTCGCGCGGGGGCAGTCCGGCATGACCGGGAAATGGCGGACAATGCACCTCGTAATGTTGGCTGAGCGCAGCAGCGAGCGGTTTGAACTGCGAAGGGCTGCCGAGAGCGCCATGCAGCAGGATGAGCGGTTTCATGGAATAGTAAAGCCGGGTTTGGGGCCGTACCGGCAAAATTATTGTATCGGGAGGGGTGGATTAAATCTTTGACTCATGAAACGGACGATTTTCTGTGCCTTCCTGGCCCTGGCGCTGACACGATGCGGCAATGCGCTGGATGGCAACCCCCATACCGATACCACCAACGTAAGTCCCGACACCGGTGGCGCCAACCTCATGCACGACACGGCCAGCCAGGTGGTGACCAAAACCGGTGAATACCCCAACGACACGATCGCACAGCATAATCTCAAAGGCGATGTGCGCTCCTCCAGCCCCAGCAACACATCCGACCGCAGCACCACACCCGGCAACGACAGCCTGCGGCAGCGGCAGTAAGTGCCTGGCATGGTCTTTTTGTGGCTAGCGCAAATCCTTGAGGAATGGTCAAGCTTTTTTGCTCTGAGGTTGTGGTAGACGAAACTTCGTATGAAACACTGATATCAGTTTTCTGCCGCGAGGAAGGCACTTCTTTTGTTATCAATATCAAGGATTTAAGTATCGGTCAAACCTACGCGAACGACGATGCGCAACGCCTGCTGGCCGAAGAGCTGCAGGAGGCTGTAGCCCGGTTCCATCAACGGGCGCAAGGAGGAGCGCGGCTGGTTGCTGTTTAGGCCGGAAGCGTTTTCTCCCGTTTTTTGCACTTCAAAAAAATCGATCAGGTTCTTCCCGGCATTGTGTCGTAAAGACACATTCTTTTTTGTGCTACATTTAGCGCAAAGACTTGCTTATGCTCCGATTTTTTGCTGCCCTTACCCTTGCTGCCCTCAGCGCCGGCACTTCGCTCGCCCAATCGCCGGCCGCTCCTGCAAACGGCCATCCTTCCTGGATCAACCAGGGAAACATCTACGAGGTAAACGTACGCCAGTACACGCCCGAAGGCACCTTCAACGCCTTCGCGAAGCACCTGCCCCGCCTGAAGCAGATGGGGGTGCAGACGCTTTGGTTTATGCCCGTTCAGCCGATATCGGTCAAAGACCGGAAAGGCGCGCTGGGCAGCTATTATGCCATCGCGCACTACACGGCCATTAACCCGGAGTATGGCACGCTGGCCGACTGGAAAGCACTGGTAAAGCAGGCCCAGGCGATGGGCTTCAAGGTGATCATCGACTGGGTGGCCAACCATACCGGTGCCGATCATTACTGGATCAGCAAGCACCCCGAGTTCTATGTAAAGGATCCGAAGACGGGCGGTCTGCTGGCGCCCTTCGACTGGACCGATGTGCGCAAGCTCGATTACAGCAACCGCCGTATGGCCGACAGCATGATCTACAGCATGAACTACTGGGTGCGCGAAACAGGCATTGACGGCTTCCGCTGTGATGTGGCCGCCGAGGTGCCGAAGGCGTTTTGGACCCGTTGCCTGAAAGTGCTGAAGCAAACCAAAAATGTATTCATGCTGGCGGAAGCCAATGAAGGCTGGTTGCACGAAGCCGGCTTCCACGCCACTTATGCCTGGGAACCGTTTTCACTGTGGAAGCAGATCGCGAAGGGCGAGCGCCCCGCCACGGCCATCGACAGTGTGCGCGCCAAAGAACACAAAAGCCATCCGGCCAACCACCTCCGCATGTTCTTTACCTCCAACCACGACGAGAACACCTGGAACAAGGCCGACTACGGCACGATGCCCGGGCCCGTTCATGCGCCTTTCGCCGTGCTGAGCATGACTATGGATCATACCGTGCCGCTGATCTACAGCGGACAGGAAGAGCCCTTCCTCGACAGCCTGAGCTTCTTCTGGAAAGACACGATCCAGTTCCGCAAATATGCGCGGGCACCTTTTTACCGGCAACTGTTGGAGTTGCGCCGCAGCAACTCCGCCATGGGCGCAGATGCCTCCTGGACCAAACTCCCCACCTCAAACGACCAGGCGCTCTATGCCTTCGAGCGCCGCAAGGGAAACAATAAAGTCCTCGTGATCCTCAACCTGAGCGCCGCACCACAGCAGCTCAACTGGCGGACCCAGCCTTCGCAGAAAACCTGGCGCAACCTGTTTGGCGGCATCACCGAACCCGTTGATAAAGGCTTTGCCCTGGAGCCCTGGGGCTATGCGGTGTATGAAGCGAAGGGAATGTAGAATGTAAAAATTCAAATGATGAGTATCGAAGGCCGTTGCACTGCAGCGGCCTTCGTCCTTTTACATTTTACATTTCAATGTCGTTTAGTTAAGCACTGATTCTTGTTCATCTTACCCCTCACCCCCAACTCCTCTCCCGTAGGTAGAGGGGAGCTGAGCCCGCTTTTCGGAGGACCTTCCCCTCGCCCTTTGGGAGAGGGGCAAGGGGTGAGGGAAGAAAACGTATCACCCCGAATGCTACCTTAACTAAACGACATTGATTTTACATTTTGCATTGACCTCCGCTCCTTTGCTAACTTGTGCCCATGGAGCAAAACCTCGAACAAAAGCTGGCGGCCTTGCGGCGTCTTTCGGACAGCGGCGCCACAAGACCCTATGCCTGGCGGCGCGATGCCCTGGAGCGGTTGCGTCAAAGCGTGCTGCAGCACGAAGGACCCATCAACCGGGCGCTTGCCGCCGACCTGGGCAAAAGCGTCGAGGAAACCTGGGTAACGGAAACGGGCTTCCTGCTCACCGAGATCCGCCATACCCTGCAGCACCTGAAGCAATGGATGCGCCCCGAGAAGGTGCGGACCAACCTGCTGAACCTGCCCTCTTCCAGCGCCATCTACCGCGAGCCGCTGGGCGTGGTGCTCATCATCGGTCCCTGGAACTACCCGCTGCAATTGTTGCTGGCCCCGCTGGTGGGTGCACTGGCAGCCGGCAATACGGCCGTGCTCAAACCCAGTGAGCTGGCTCCTGCTACCGCCGAAGTGCTGGGCCGCATCATCGGGCGGGCCTTCCGAAGCGACGAGGTGTTGCTGCTGGAAGGCGATGGCGCCACCGTGCTTCCACCCCTGATCCGCTCCTTCCGCTTTGATCATATTTTCTACACGGGCAGCACGCTGGTCGGACAAAAGATCTATGCCCTGGCTGCCGAACAGATCGTGCCGGTGACCCTGGAGCTGGGCGGAAAAAGTCCCTGCGTGGTGTGTGCCGACGCCGACCTGAAGGTGGCTGCCCGCAGAATTGCCGTAACCAAGTTTTCGAATGCCGGGCAGATGTGCGTGGCGCCCGACTATGTGCTGGTGCATGCATCGGTATACGATGCCTTCGTAGCTCAGCTGAAGGCCACCATCCTGGAGTTTTTTACCGATGAGCCCGACCGCAGCGGACACTACGGAAAGGTCGTCAACGAGCGGGCTTTCCGGCGCCTGACGGCCTACCTGCAGGAGGGAACCCTTTTGTATGGCGGCCGGCACCATGAGGCAACGGGCTATATCGAGCCGACGCTGATCGGAGCTGTGTCGGCCGACAGTGCCGTGATGGGGGAGGAGATTTTCGGGCCCCTGCTGCCCCTGCTGCAATGGGAGCGTTTTGAGGAGGCCGTTGCGCTGATCCGCCGCAATGCCGACCCGCTGGCTTTCTATGTGTTTACGCAAAGCAGTGTTGATGCGGAGCGCTGGATTGCGGCCGTGCCCTTCGGCGGAGGCTGCGTCAACAATGCTTCCTGGCACCTCACTAATCCGAACCTGCCCTTTGGCGGGAGAGGCAACAGCGGCATCGGCGCCTACCATGGCAGGCATTCCTTCGACACCTTTTCGCACCGGAAGTCCGTCATGAAAACGCCCACCTGGTTCGATCCCGACCTGAAGTATCCGCCATTCAAAGGCAAACTGAAATGGTTCAAGAAGGTCATCCGGTAATACAGAAGCCGCTGATCCTGCATCCGCTCCTACCTTTGCGTTATGAGCCTGCGCCGGAATCTGCTGAAAACTGTTTACCCGCTCTACCTGCAACTGGCCCGCCTGTCGGGGCGGCACCGGAAGGTGCTGGAGAACAAGGGCGGTGTCAGGCCCCAGCAGTCGCTCTACACCCTCGACCTGACGCTTACCGACGGATCGCGGATTTCGATGACCCGCTATATCGGGCGGAAACTGCTGCTCGTCAATACGGCAAGCGATTGCATTTATACCGATCAGTATCAGGCGCTCCAGCAACTGTACACCCAAATGGCAGACGAATTGTCGATCATCGGTTTTCCGGCCAACGACTTCCGGGAGCAGGAGCGAGGCAGCGACAGCGAAGTGGCGGCGTTCTGTCAGACCCAATACGGACTGGCCTTTCCGCTTGCCCGGAAGGCGCCGGTAGTCGGTGCCGGGCAACAGCCCGTATTCCGCTGGCTGACCGATCCCGCGCAGAACGGCTGGAACCGCCAGGCGCCCACCTGGAACTTTGCGAAATACCTGGTCGATGAAGAGGGCATGCTCACGCATTATTTCGATCCGGCCATCACTCCGGCCGACCCGGCCTTCCGTAGAGCGCTCGGGCTGCAATGAGCCCGGTTCCGGGTGGCCGGCTCTGGTATCCTTTTTGCCTGCCCTGCCGCAGCATAATCTTACGCATATGGACAAACGCATGTGGATACCCATCCTGTTGGTCATTTTCCTGGCTTCGATCGGGTATGCGATCTATCGGGCTTCAGCCGATCATATTATATTGACGGAAGGCAACCGGCAAACCATTTATGGCGGCCCGCAGGATGGGCTGGTGCTCGGTCTGTGCATTCTGGGCACGGCGGCGCTTTTGGGGGCCGTTTGGCTCACCGGCAGCAGCCATCGCCGCGAAGTGATCCGCCACGAGGAAGGCCCTATCGCCAATTTTAGGAGGTAACCTATTGATTTACAATCTATAAATAGGTTTACTCCCTCTCAAAGCAGCTCCCTGTGCCTTGCAGGCCGGGGCGCTGCTTTTTTATTTTCATCCCGGTTTCCGGTCGGTTGATTACTGCTTGCTGCACTTCGGCACCTGTTTGTAACCGTTCATCCATACTATTTGGCATTTTGTACTACTTTGTATTGCATAGTACCTTAACGAGGGCCATCTTTGTGTGGTAATCGGAAATCAAAATCACTAAAAATACACATCATGAAAACGTTTTTCTTCATCATCAGCATCCTGACCGGAAACTTCTTCAATCAGGCATTTGCCGCCAACAATGATCGCAACCCCGGTGCCGACGACTTCCGCGTACGTTTCGAAAAAGCAACCGAAGTGCAGTGGGTGTCTGCCGGCGAACTGCAAAAGGTACGCTTCACCCTCGACGGACAGGTATCGACCGCCTACTACGATGCGGAGGGACACCTGGTGGCGCTCACCCGCCAGATCAAGGCCAACGAACTGCCTGCCGCCCTTCAGTCCTCGCTCCGCACCGAAATGGGCGGACGCTGGATCAGCGATCTCTTTGTGGTAGAAACCGGTACGGCCAGCCACTACTATGTTACGCTCGAGAATGCCGACCAGAAAATGGTGCTCCAGGCCCTCAACGGCCGCAAGTGGACCCGCTTCCAGCAGGCGGAAAAGATTTAAGCAATAACGACCCGCTATAAATCAGGCTCTTCCCCGAAAAGGAAGAGCTTTTGTCTTTCCTAAATTTTTGAAAAGAGGCATCCAATTCAACAAAATAGAACGTATGGGAAGGAAAAGACTGTAGCTTTACTTTTCAATCACTCACAATTCCTTTTATGAAACTGTTTGTAGCAGGCCTGCCCTACGATATGGATGATGCGGAACTCACCGAAATCTTTGAAAAATTCGGCCCCCTGAATTCTGCCAAGGTGGCCATGGACAAGGAAACCGGTAAAAGCCGCGGCTTCGGGTTTGTAGATATGCAAAATGAGCAGGACGGTTTGGATGCCATCGAGCACCTGAAAGATATTGCCTTTGGTAAAAAGCAGCTTGTGGTGAAGAAAGCCGAGGAGCGCAGCGGACCGGGTGGCGGTGGCAGCGGCTACGGCGGCGGTGGCGACCGTGAGCGCCGTCCTTACCGTCCGGGTGGTGGCAGTGGCTACGGCGGCGGCTATGGCGGCGGCAACTATGGCGGTGGCCAGGGTGGCCCGCGCAACAACAACAAGCGCTATTAATCTGCAGATACCTTTTTCAGAAAAGCTCCTCCGGGAGCTTTTTTTATGCGGGGCGCCCGGGAAAGGAGATGCGTGAGGGCCGCTTCCCGATTCCGTACCTTTGCGGCACTTTTCAGATCATGAATAACCAACATCTTTCCGAACAGGAGTTGATCCGCCGCGAGAAGCTGGCCGAACTCCAGCGACTGGGCATCGATCCTTACCCGGCCGCCCTTTATCCCGTTACACATTATTCGCTGGATATCAGGAACGCATTTAGCGAAGAACAGAAAGAGGAGTTTGCCTCCGTATGCCTCGCCGGTCGCATTATGAGCGTGCGCGATATGGGCAAGGCCGCCTTCGCCGAGCTGCAAGACAGCCAGGGACGCATACAGGTTTATGTACGCCGCGACGATATTGCCCGCGATGGCGATACTACCCTCTACGATACGGTATGGAAGAAACTGCTGGACCTCGGTGATTTTGTGGGTGTGAAGGGTTTCGTGTTCAAGACCAAAATGGGCGAAACCTCGGTGCACGTTCAGGAGCTTACCTTCCTGGGCAAGAGCCTGCGCCAGCTGCCGGTGGTGAAGATGGCCGAAGGACAAACCTTCGATGCGGTGACCGATCCGGAGTTCAAGTATCGCCAGCGCTATGCCGACCTGGTGGTGAACCCGGCCGTGAAAGAAACCTTCGTGAAGCGCACGAAGATGATCAATGCCATCCGCGACTTCCTGAATGCCCAGGGTGCTCTGGAAGTGGATACACCCGTACTCCAGAGCATTCCCGGCGGTGCGGCGGCACGTCCCTTCATCACGCACCACAATGCGCTCGATGTGCCCTTCTACCTGCGTATTGCCAACGAACTCTACCTGAAACGCCTCATCGTGGGCGGCTTCGACTGGGTGTATGAATTCAGCCGCAACTTCCGCAATGAGGGCATGGACCGAACGCACAACCCCGAGTTTACTATTCTCGAATTCTATACGGCCTACAAAGATTACAACTGGATGATGGACATCACCGAGCAGCTGCTGGAACAGACCTGTGTGGCGGTGAACGGAACATCGGAAAGCGAAATATCCGGAAAGAACATTTCATTTAAAGCTCCTTTTGCCCGCGTGCCGATTTATGAAGCGATCCGCGAACACACCGGTTTCGATGTGAGTGAAATGGACGAAGCCGGTCTGCGCAACGTGTGTGCGCAACTAGGCATCGACGTGGCGCCTTCGATGGGCAAGGGTAAACTGATCGATGAGATCTTCGGCGGAAAATGCGAGCACCATTACGTGCAGCCCACCTTCATTACGGATTACCCGGTGGAGATGAGTCCGCTCACGAAGAAGCACCGCAGCAAACCCGGACTGGTGGAACGTTTCGAGCTGATCATCAACGGAAAAGAAATCGCGAACGCCTACTCCGAGCTGAATGACCCCATCGACCAGCGCGAGCGTTTCGAAGAGCAGGTGCGTTTGATGGAGCGCGGTGACGATGAAGCGATGTTCATCGACTACGACTTCCTGCGGGCCCTGGAATATGGCATGCCGCCGACAGCCGGCATCGGCATCGGCATCGACCGTTTGTGCATGCTGCTGACCGGCAATGTGTCGATCCAGGATGTGCTGCTGTTTCCGCAGATGCGTCCGGAGCGGATGGATGAGGGAAAGGAAGTTCCGGAGACGGAGGGTTGATGCAGGCCCTGAAAGATTTTACCGAAACAGAAGGCGCTTCCTATGGGAGGCGCTTTCTGTTTTTGACAGGTAGGAAAGATGAGGGTTGGCGTATTTTATGCGTATTGAGATAATGCCGGAAGCACAATACGGCTGCGTCATCAAATCAGGTCGAAAGCCCGGGCGAACTGCTGCAGGTGGCTGCTGCGGTGCACGCCCAGTTTGCGCCGGATGTTGCGACGGTGTGTGTCGGCGGTGAAAACCGAGATACTCAGCATGTCTGCTATTTCGGGGGTAGAATATCCCTGGGCCAGCAGGCGCAGGATTTCCCGTTCGCGAACGCTCAGTTGCTCGAAGGTGTTGTGATGGTCTTTCAGGAAGGTCAGTTCTTCGAGCAGGCGGGTTACCTTACGGGTGTAGTGGTGTTCGGAGCTGAGGTGTTGGGCCGTCGTAACAACGGCTACCGGCTGATCGTTTTCATCGCGGTAGAAAATGCGGACAGCGCTCAGGTGCCATTGCCATTCGGCAATGCCGGGAAAACGCACCTGCTGGTAAAAGGTGAAGGTCTCCGACGGGTCGTTACGCGCCACCATGGCCAGCATTTCGGGCACATATTCCCGCGCCTGCTCGGGATTGAAGAACCGCTCGTAGTAATCCGTTCCCATGGCCTGCACTTCCTCCAGCGTAACCTCGAGCTGCGACAACCCTTTTTGATTCATGTATAAAACCGAACCGTCGTGGATCGAATGAACCAGAACCACGCCGGGGAGTTTTTCAAAAAAAGGGCGTGCTGCATCGATTGCCTGCAGCAATCCTTCCGGAACAGGCGAACGGGAAACAGAATTCATAGAAACGGAACGGTTGGGTAACTGCTATCCAATATAAGCAATTCGTTTCGTATGCACCGTATTTATACGAATCGTCCGGAACGTAAACCGGGGAACATCAGGCGATGAAAAGGTCTTTCTGCAACTCCATATCCGGGTTCACCGCATAACTACTGAAGTCGGTGGTGCCTTCTGCGCGCAGCACGTCTTCATCGATGAAGAAGTTACCGCTGCATTCCCCTGCCGGCTTTGACAGGATGGCGTAGGCTGCGTCGGCTACGATGGCGGGCGTGCGACTGCGCTGGATCAGGTAATCTCCGCCCAGCAGATTTTGTACGGCTGCTGTGGCAATGGTTGTTTGTGGCCAGAGCGCATTGGCGGCAATGCCGTAAGGACGCAGTTCTTCGGCCAGTCCGAGCGCGATCATGCTCATGCCATATTTGCTCAACGTGTAGGCCAGGTGCGGGCCAAACCAGCGCGGGTTCAGATCGAGCGGGGGAGAAAGGGTCAGGATATGCGGGTTGGTGGCTTTTTTCAGGTAGGGGATGCAGGCGCGTGATACGAAGAGCGTGCCGCGCACGTTGATGTCGTGCATCAGGTCGAAGCGCTTGGGCTCGAGTTGTTCGGTAGGCAGCAGGTTGATGGCACTCGCGTTGTTGATGAGGATATCGATGCCGCCGAATTGCCCGGCCGCCTGCTGCACCGCCGCTTCGATCTGGTCTTCGTAGCGGATATCGGCCTGTATCGCCAGGGCTTCTCCTCCGGCTGCTTCTATTTCTGCCGCGGCGGTATGGATGGTGCCTTCGAGTTTGGGATGTGCTTCTGCTGTTTTTGCAGCGATGGCGATGCGGGCTCCCGCACGGGCCAGGCGCAGCGCGATGGCTTTACCTATCCCCCGGGAGCCTCCCGTGATGAAAACGGATTTTCCTGTAAACATGATTCAATATAAGTCAAAAATCAAAAGTCAAAAATCAAAAGCTTTGCCGCGGGTTGATGGAAAAAAAGGCCGGGATGGCGCAAGAGGGTTCCATGGCCGCGAACCTGTTTTTGACTTTTGATTTTTGAATTGATCAGAAATCCGGGAGCTTCGGCTTCGTGCCCATGATATCGTCGATGCGCTGCATCACATCCGGGGTCAGCAGGGGGAGCACTTCCAGCGATCTCAGGTTTTCTTCGAGCTGCTCGCGCCGGGTAGCGCCCAGGATGGCGGTCGTCACATTCGGGTTGCGCAGGGTCCAGGCAATGGCGAGGGTGGATTGTTTTACGCCCAGCTCTCCGGCGAAGGCGCCCAGCTGTTTAACCTTGGCGAGTTTTTCCGCTGCCATAAGGCGGTCGCGGAGCCAGTCGAAGCCTTCGAGCGCCAGTCGGCTGTCATCAGGAATGCCCTCGTTGTATTTGCCGGTGAGCAGACCGGAGGCAAGCGGGCTCCAGATGGTGGTGCCCATACCCACGGTGTTGAAGATCATCAGGTATTCCCTTTCCAGCTTCTCGCGCTCGAGCAGGTTGTATTGGGGTTGTTCTACCGCCGGACCAATCAGGCGGTATTCGGCCGCCACCCGGTGGGCTTCCATGATTTCCACGCCGCTCCATTCGGATGTGCCCCAGTACAGGATCTTTCCCTGCTGGATCAGCGTGTCCATCGTTTGTACCACTTCTTCGATGGGCGTGTTCTTATCGGGACGATGACAGAAATACAAATCGAGGTAGTCGGTCTGCAGGCGTTGGAGCGCCTCATGGCAGGCTTCGGTGAGGTGCTTGCGCGAAAGGCCGGTTTGGTTGGGACGGTTGTTCTTTCCGCGCCAGCCGAAAAAAGCTTTCGAGGAAACTGTGTAGGACGTTCGGTCCCACTGCTTGCGCTTCAGTACGCGGCCCATCAGCTTTTCGCTTTCGCCAAGCGCGTATACTTCGGCATTATCGAAGAAGTTGATGCCGGTATCGTAGGCCATACCCATGAGTTCGTCGGCAATGCGCTCATCGATTTGCTTATGGAAGGTGACCCAGCTGCCGTAGGATAAGGCGCTCAGCTGCAATCCGGTTTTTCCCATTCTGCGGTATTCCATGGTGGGGGTGTTTATTAGTCTATTTGTTTATTGGTCTATTTGTCTCTCGTTCTCTTGTTCTTTCGTTCTCTCTCAGCGTTCTCCGAAAGTCCTTAAAAAACAGATCGCGCCCAAAAAGCACCCAATACGATATCCAACACCCTTTTCTCCTATCTCCTCATTTCCCCATTTTCCCATTCTCCCCACTCCCCCACCCTACGACTCCACGTCCCCGCCTCTGCGGGGCAAGCTGTTCCGCTCAGGGTGACAGGACGGTCAGGCGGAGCTTGCCGAAGCCCACATCCGCCAATAAACTCCTAACTTGCCGCCTCCAGAAAGGACCATTAAGCTGCTCATGTCTGCGTCAACCATAGATTTAACCCCTCGTGCAGGGGCCGCTTCACCGGGGCGGACCCTTTGTCTCGACTTCGGAAATACCCGGCTCAAGGCCGCGCTTTTCGAAGGCGGCCTGCTTCGTGAGCTGGTATTTCTACGGCCCGACGCCTGCAACCACCTTCAGGAGCTGGTGGACCGGGAGCAGCCATCCGGAGCCATTCTTTCATCGGTGGTGCATCACGATCCGCAGATCGATGAGTTGCTCGCGGCGCGTACCCGCTTTCACCGCCTCTCGAACCACTCGCGGCTCAATTTCACCATTCCGGTGGGGAAGCCCGAAACCGTGGGTGCCGATCGCCTGGCTGTTGCCGCCGCCGCGGCCGACCTCTTTCCGGGTAAGAACAGCCTGGCCATCACCCTTGGCACCTGCATCACCTACAATTTCATCAATACCCGTCACGAACTGATCGGCGGTGCCATTGCGCCTGGAATGGAGATGCGTTTCCGCTCCATGCACGAATACACCGCGAAGCTCCCGCTCGTTAAAGGCGACTGGAATGTGCCGCTGCTGGGATACGACACTGCCACGAATCTTCAAAGTGGCGTCGTGAAAGGCATGGCCTTCGAGATCGATGGATTTATCGAAGCCTTCCGGGAGCGCTATGGGAACTTTAACGCCCTTTTAACCGGAGGTGATAGTGCCTGGGTGACCCCTCATTTAAAAAACAAGATATTTGCAGACCCCGAACTCATTTTCAAAGGCCTATATGCAATCAGCCGCCTCAACCTTTCCTGACAGACATCGCTATGCGCTCCGGATCCTGGGCGTTTCCGTTTTGGCCCTTACCGTTGCGACGGCCGGCGCACAGGGTAATTCCCCCTTTTCGCGCTATGGTCTTGGCGATGTGCTGCCTTCTCCGCACGCGGCCAACCGGGCCATGGGAGGCATTTCGGCCGGTGATGCCGGCTCGGCCTATATCAACTTCAGCAACCCGGCGGCTTATTCGTCGATCCTGGGGGTTGGACAGGCCCGCAACCCGAAGAAACTCAGCTTCGGCCGTCCCATCTTCGATGTAGGCATCAACATCAACAGTAAAACCCTGCGCGAAGCCGGGCGTCCGGACAAGTTCACAAGCTCCGATATCAACCTTTCCTATATCCAGGTGGGCATTCCGCTCCGGGAGGGCTGGGGCATGGTGTTTGGTATCCGCCCGGTTAACCGGATCGGCTACCAGATCCAGGACAGCCGCCGCATCAGCGGGGTGGATTCGGTGTTTACCGAGTTCGAAGGCAATGGCGGCGCATTTCTGCCCACTTTCGGGATGGGCAAGGCTTTCGGCAAACGTAAGAATTTCAGCGTCGGCGCCAATATCGGCTACCTCTTCGGCAACCGTGAGACCAGCAACACGCGCTACATGGCCAATGATACGGTACCGTATTACAACAGCCTGTACCGCACCAACGTATCCTACGGCCGCGTGTTTTTCAATTTTGGCCTGCAGCATCGCTTCGACCTGAGCCGGGCTTCCGACTCCGTGCGGATCGCCCAGAAGAAGAAAGCACGCAATGCCTTCCTGCGTGTCGGTATGTCCGGTAATGTCCGCCATCGCCTCGATGCCATCCAGGACGTGACCATCGGTACCTTCACCATCGATCCGAACAGCACGCTGGTGGATACCGTTTCGTCAAGTAAAGGCGTGCGGGGCACCATCGTTTATCCTTCTTCCTACACCTTCGGCTTCCTGGCCGGCGCCAACAACAACCTGGGCGGTTTCTGGCAGGCCGGCGCCGACCTGGTAATGACCAACTGGAGCGAATACCGCTACTTTGGCGCCACTGATGCGGTGACGAATAACTGGGTGCTTCGCCTCGGTGGCCAGATTCTGCCTTCCACCGAATCGCGCGGCGTGCTGAGCAGCCTGGTGTATCGCGGAGGCTTTGCTTTTGGTAAAGATTATGTGACCGCCAGCGGCCGGATGCCTTACTGGAGCGTTTCCGGCGGACTGGGTATTCCGCTGGGCCATCGCAACCCGCAGGCACGTAACCAGCAGGCTTTGCTGAACGTGGCGATGGAGTACCAGAACCGCGGAAACGATGCCAACCGCCTGAAGGAAAACAACTTCCGCCTCACCTTCGGACTCACCCTGAGTGATGCCTGGTTCGTGAAGCGGAGATACGACTAGAACCTGTATCGGAGCCCTTTCCGTGAGGGTTAAGTCAAAAGTCAACATTCAAAAGCGTTTCCCTGACCCTTTCAAAGGAATCTCCGGAGTTAAGTTTTGAATTTTGACTTTTTTATTTTGACTTCGTCCCGAACTTTACCCCAGATGCTGAAAGCCATCGCCCGTATTTCTACTGTTCTCCTCACTGCAGTCCTGCTCTGGAGCTGCGAGAATGACATGGCTACCATCAACCAGCTCAACAGCCGTGCCGAGCAGGTAGAGGAGGCCCGCGACGTACGGACCCTCTTCAGCCAGGGAGGCACGCTCAAAGCTATCCTCACATCACCGCTGATGCTGCGGCGCCTGGGCGATTCGGTGGTCATCGAGTTTCCGAAGACCATGCATGTCGACTTTTATGATTCGCTGGGAAAGGTGGAAAGCTGGCTGGATGCCCGCTATGCGCGGTACATCGAGAACGGCAGCCGCGTATTGCTGCGCGACAGCGTGCGGGTGATCAACCGGCAGGGCGATACACTGCGCACACAGGAACTCTGGTGGGACCAGACCGCGCGTCTCTTTTATACCGATTCGGTGGTCCGGATCATTCAGCGCGATAAGCGGATCAAAGGCGGCCGCGGAATGGAGGCGAGCCAGGACCTCACCTGGTATGTGATCAAATATCCGGAAGGCACCCTGCTCGTGGGAAATGATGTTTTGCCCCAGTAAGTAGTTCCGGCGGCTGTTGCCCTCCTGGTTGGCCCACGTTAACCGCTGCTTTTTCAGAAGTTTTTTTACCGGCTGTTGTGCAGGAAGGTGCGGATTTCCTCCAGCAACGAACGGTCGTTGGAGAGGCGGGGCACTTTGTGCTGTCCGCCCAGTTTGCCTTTGCTTTCGAGCCAGCGTTCGAAGGAGTGAGCCGGTACGGCCTGGATCTGGGGGCCGCGGAGTGCGATGTCTTTGTGACGTTTGGCTTCGTAATCGCTGTTCCCCGCTTTGAGCGCATCGTCGAGCGCCCGGGCAAAAGCTGCGATGTCATCCGGCATCTGCTCGAACTCGATGATCCAGTCGTGGGCGCCGTTCTGTTTTTCGGCAAAGTAGACCGGTGCGGCCGTATAATCATTGACCACCAGGCCGGTGGCACGGCAGGCGGCAGCGATAGCCTGGTCGGTGTTGTCGATGATCAGCTCTTCGCCGAAGGCATTGATAAAGTGCTTCATGCGGCCCGATACGCGGATGCGGAAGGGATTGAGGGAAGTGAACTGAATGGTGTCGCCGGGAAGGTAGCGCCAGAGGCCGCCATTGGTGGAGATGACGAGCGCGTAGTTTTTGCCGAGCTCCACTTCATCGAGCTGCAGGGTGCGGGGCTGCTCCTGGTCCCACTCACCGGCAGGAATGAATTCGTAGAAGATGCCGTGATGACACAGGAGCAGCATCCCTTCGGCGCCCACATCATCCTGTGCGGCAAAGAAACCTTCGGAGGCATTATACATCTCGAGATAGCGGATGGGCGCGCCGATCAGCCGGGAAAAGGCTTCCCGGTAGGGTACGAAGGACACACCGCCGTGCATATACAGTTCGAGGGAGGGCCACACCTCTTTGATCGTACGCTTACCGGTGATCTCCAGGATGCGCCGCATCAGCACCATCAGCCAGGTGGGTACGCCCGCCATGGAGGTCACATTTTCTTTGATGGTGTGTCGGGCCAGCTTTTCGATCTTGCTTTCCCATTCGTCCATGAGCAGAATGGGCAGTTCGGGGGTGCGGATCCAGTTGGTCCAGAAGGGAGAATTCTGCATCACCACTGCGCTGAGATCGCCATAGCGGATGTCTTCCTGCAGCTGGCTGACCTGGTGTGAGCCGCCGATGACGAGGCTTTTGCCGGTGAGCAGGTCGCTGTCGGGCTGCGAAGCGTAGTACATCGCCAGCACATACTTGGAGGCCTTGTAGTGATTGTCTTTCAGGCTTTCTTCGCTGACCGGGATGAATTTGCTTTTGTCGCTGGTGGTGCCGCTGCTTTTGGCGAACCAGGTCACGGGCGTATTCCAGAGTACGTTTTCCTCGCCTTTCAGCATGCGTTCGATCCAGGGACGGAGTTCGTCGTAACCGGTGAGGGGTGCCTGTTCCTTCCAGGCCCGGAGCGACTGGATGGAGGAGAATCCATACTGGCGTCCGTATTCCGTGTACTGTCCTGCGGCAAGCAGGTCCTGCCACACGTCGTGCTGCGTGCCCACGGGGTCGTGGCGCCACTGGTCGATGGACCAGAGCCGGAGCCGGGCGAGCCGGGAAAGGGCGGGGCTGAGCAGCTTCATGTGCCGGGCAAGTTAAGGAAGGGCCCCCAAAAAGGCCGGAAGCTGCCTGCAAAATCTTTGTCAACCTGCACTCCGGCCCTTTCGGCGACATTGCTGCGGGCTTTGTCGTGCAAAAGGTTGGTGTGGGCTATAAGCCAGTGCGGACGCGGGTTTCCGGTGAGAACTTTGCTTCAATCCGGAAAAACCTACCCTTATGAAAGAGCTCCTCTCCTCCCATTCCCTGCGCGGTTTGCTGCGTCTTTTTTGCCTGTTGCTGCTGCTGATCGTGCTGATCAACCTATCGAATTAAAAAAAGCTGCCGGAAGGCAGCTTTTTTTATGCGCGCCCGGAAAGCTCCGGACCCTGATCAGATTATCGCTAAGGCGTATAGTCGAAGGGCAGCTGGTCGGCCAGGTTTTTCCAGCTCCAGTAGCCTTGGTTCACCCAGCTGCGCTGCTCGGTGAAGTAGCCGTTGGGCCTGATGAGGATAGCATCGCGCAGGTCGATATAGGAGATCTGCACGGGAACGTTTTTCGGCAGTCCCATCTGTTGCAGGTAATCGGCCTCAGGACGGGCCTTGCCATAGGTGACGCTGAACTTACGCGGAAACCAAAGCTCTGCATTGCTGGTGCTGTCGTCGAAGGCATAGTAGCTGCTGTCGTAGGGGTTGGCGATCCGGTCAAACTTCGTGTCGCTGTTCTCCGACAGCATTTCTACGGTAAAGCCGTCTTCGCGGAGCGTGCTGTCGTAGTAGGAACGGACGAAGTGCAGGCGCGAACCGTAGTAGGTCTTCTCACGGGCTTTCTTCCAGGCGGCCTGTTTAACGGCGTCGCCTTCCAACGGAAGGTAGAGGCAGGTGCCGCGGTAGGAGTTCAGGTCGGACTTGTAATAATACACGAAGGAGTCGAGGTTGTATTGCAGCTGGTAGCCCAGGGCATTGTTGGAGATGCGCAGGGGTTCGGAGGCAAATACTTTGAGCTTGTCGCTGCGTTTATAATAGAAAAACTTCAGCGCCTGCGGGTTTTCGAGTCGGGTTACTTTGGCATTCGGTGTCTTTCCGATGAAATGATCGAGGAAGAAGGCTCCGTATTTCTCCCATCCATCCGCCACCTCATTGCTGCTCATGATCACCACCTCGCTGAGGCTTTTGTCTTCTTTTTTGAGCTCGATGTCGATCGTACGCGTTTCGTTGCCTTCCACGTTGAAGCGTTTCGACTCATACCCCGTGTAGGATACGACCAGTTCGTAGCCGCCTTTTCCGAGGCTGAGGCGGAAGCTTCCGTCTTTGCGCGACACCATGCCGATCGTTGTGTTCTGTGCAAATACGGAGGCGCCTTCGAGGGGCTGCTTTGTATCCGCATCGGTGATGGTGCCCGAAATCACACCCTGGGCCAGGGCGGCAGCGGCAAAGAATAATCCGGCGATCAGAAACAGCAATTTTCTCATGGGGTTAAAGATAACTGCTCTGAAGAGGGAGCCCGAAAAGAAATCGTTGCATCGGGACGGCGGGGTGCCGGAACAGGGAACACGGAACCCTTGAAGCATGGGCCGCGTGCCTTTGCTTAGTCGAGCAACGAACGCACGCGGTCGAAGGCCTGGCTGTTGACGGGTGTGCCCAGCGATCCCTGGATGTCTTGCTTTTCGCGGCGCGTGAGGTGGAAGTTCAGGGCAGCCTTGTCTTCCTCTTTCTTCGGGATATATTGGAAGGTTACCCGGTGTATGGGGAAGCGGCTGGTGCCGAGGTAATAGGAAGCCATGTCGCCCTGGGCGTAATCCATCATTTTATACCAGTTATGCTGCAGCAGCAGAAAGGGTTTTACGGCATTTTCGGTCATGCTGTGCGTGTCGTAGGGGTGTTCCCAGCCGCCATCTTTGCGATCGCGGATCTGGATCAGGAGCACACCCGAGGTATTTTGCTGCACCCAGTCTTTCATGGCCGAGAGGAAGCGCAGGGCCGTCTCCACGCCATAATTATCGCGCAGGCCGCCGTCCATCACATCGACTCTCGGCTGGGTGGGCATCCACACGTTGGGCAGTACTACGGGGAAGGTGGCGTTCATCCGCAGTACCGTCAGCAGGCGCAGGTTATATGGATTCTGCTTCTGAAAAAAAGAGACGAAGTCAACCGCGTCGGGACTGCTTCGCTCCATGGAGTCGGTGGAGGCGCTCATCATGAAGCGGAGCGGCTGTGTGGAAACCAGCAGCTTTTTGGCATCGCGGGTGATTACGTTGTGATAAAAGATGAGCGGGATGCGGGCGGCCGCTTCGTCGGCGCGGTAGTCGCCGAGGCGTTTGTTGAGAAAGCCACGGGTATTGCGGTTAAGCGCCATTTCAAATGAATAGCCCCGGTCTTTGAGGTAGGTATTGCCGCCGTCGCGGAAGCTTTGCTGCGGTGAAAACAGATCACGCACCACGAAGGAGGAGAAGGTGGGATTGAGCAGGTCTTTGGCAATATCGTCGACCCATTGCCGCGACCAGAGGTTGACTGAAGGCTGGCCGAGCTTCTGCCGGAACAACTCCCGGAAATAGGTGGCGCCGATCATGCCGCCCGAAGAGCCCGTGATGAGAAAGGTCTGGTCCATGATGCGGCCGCCGGTAAGGCTGTCGAGCCGCTGGAGCACGTTCATCGTGAAGGTAGCACTGCGTGTGCCGCCGCCGCTGGTGGTGACCAGCACGAGTACCGGCTTTTCGCTTTTCTGCTTTTGTTTCCAGCGGTCGAGGATGGCGCTCATGTTGCGGCGGTCCTGCTCGGTATGGCCCGGCGCGGCCAGGGCTTCGAGGTGCTCCCGCGAATACTCCGGAAACTCACTGCGGTTCCGGTAGTCGAGCCCATAGGCGCGGTTGCGCGGATCGATCCATTCGCGCTGGTAGAGCAGGTTCAGCAGGAACAGGAATAGCAGAAGGGCCGGCACGCTCCAGCTTTGGAAAAAGTAAGCAAATGCTCCCGACACCCCGATCAGGATGGCGCAGAACAGCAGCAGGCTGGCGGCCGCCGGCAGCTGAAAGGCCCGGTAGTCGAGGAAGTAGCCCACCAGCACCAGGAACAGGTAGGCGATAATCATACACAGCACGGCGGCGAAATGATGGCGCTTGAAGATCTTTTCCATCAGCTCCCGCGAGTAGTGGCTTACATCGCGGCAGCGGCGCACCCGGAGCAATGAATCGAGAAACCACTCGGAGTGAATCAGCGCCCTTCCGTCGGGAGCGGCATGTTCGGGCTGCAGGTGCGAGATGGCATTCGTCGTTTTTTCAAAAAGCGGTTGCAGGCCGCGCAGGATCGTTTTGTCGGCCCGAAAGAAGTAGGCGAAGGAAATGGCCAGGATGAAGGCCAGTCCGGCCACAAAGCCCAGGATCAGCATCAGGATTTCCCATTTCGGGATCAGCTCCCGGTAGTGGGCGAAGTTGTAGGCCCTGACCAGGAAGAACAGCAGGAAAGAAGCCGGCAGCACGCTGTTGTTGACACAATACTTCAGAAAAGGAAACTGCGTCGCTGCCAGGAAACTGAAGTGGCGGCTGAAGAGGATGAAGGTGGTAATATTCCAGCACATGATGAACACGCCCATGGCCCCTCCCACGAGCAGGGTGCTCAGCGCGTTGACCCGGCCCAGGTATTCGGGTGCCAGGAAGAGGGCTTCCGCGCCGAAGGTTTTCATGAAAGCGCCTCCCACGGTCGCAAACAGGATCAGCCAGAATACGAGCAGGATCTGGTATTTCCGAAAATGCAGAAAAAGGAGCTGGACGGGCAACGAATAAAAAATGCCTCTCAGGTACGCCATGCCGGTGGTGCTTGTTCGGTGTAAGTTAGTGTAAAAGCGGTGCCGGGGCTTCGACTTCACTTCCCCGCCTCTGCGGGGCAAGCTGTTTCGCTCAGCCTGACAGAAGCAGCATGCCCACTGTCACCCTGAGCGGCGTCGAAGGGGGACAGGGAACGGGAGGGCACTATCTCCTAAAATCGGAAATCCGTAATCAGATGGTCCCCGGCCGCTTGTTGCGGAGCAGGAAGGCATTGGCCACCAGCGCCAGCAGCAACAGCAGGGCGGTAAACTGGTGCAGCTGGGCCATCCATTCGAAGTCGTTCCAGCGGGCCGGACGGATATGTACCGAGGTCAACACCGTAGCCACGCCCAGGGCTACCTGGAGCAGCACGAAGAGGAGCGGTAGCAGCCTTGCCCGGCGAAACGCAGCCGTGGGCGTGTAACGGAATGCGCGGATCGTCCAGAAAACGATCAGCAGGGTGAGCAGGTAGGCCAGGTTGCGGTGTACGAAATGAATGGTGATGCGGTCGTCGACCAGGCTGGCGAGCCCGTGCGGGAAGAGCCGCGGGAAGTATGCGCCGTTGATGTCGGGCCAGGTGGGTGCTGCCGGGGCGGCCCGGTGTCCGGCCATGAGCGCGCCGAAAACAAGCTGCAGGCCCAGGATGCCGGTCAGCCACCAAACGCCCGGGCGTAGCCGGGGCGCCGTTACCTTGTCGTGCGGGCCGGTGAGCAGTTGCAGGGCGAACCAGAAGGTGTAGGCGAGCAGTCCGAGGGCAAAGATGAAGTGCAGGGCCAGTCGGGTCGGCTTTACGTAGATGGCATCGCCTTCGAGCCCGGAAGCCACCATGATCCAGCCAATGGCGCCCTGCAGTCCGCCCAGCAGGAAGAGCACGATGAGCGGGCGGATCATATCCTGCCGGAAGCGGCGCTGCACCAGGAAGGTGATGAAGCCTACCGCAAACACCACTCCGATGAGCCGGCCCCAAAGACGGTGAAACCACTCCCAGAAGTAAATGAATTTGAAATCGGCCAGCGTGAAGTCGAAGTTGAGCAGGCGAAACTGCGGCGTCTGCCGGTATTTGTCGAATTCAGCCAGCCACTGTGCTTCACTCAGTGGTGGCAGGCTGCCGGTGATCACTTCCCATTCGGTAATGGAAAGTCCGGAGCCGGTAAGACGGGTGATGCCGCCGAGGATGACCTGAATAATAACCATGAAAACGCCGATCAGGAGCCAGATAGCGACGGGGCGTGAAGAGCGGGGGGCAGGATGCGGACGCAAGGGTATCAGTTTGGGTGCAAAGTTATGGATGGGCCATCCTTCGACTATGATCAGGATCGACTTTGCTCAGCCTGACCGTGCTTCGAAGCCGGCTAAGCGAAACAGGGTGAAGTCGAAGCGGAGACAGCAAACCTTGCGCAAAACGAAGCCAATAGTTGCCGGTGCTTTCGTGCATTAGACTGAAACACCGACCTTTACCGCGATGCTGCTGCCTTTTTTCCAGGAACAACTGATTGAAGCTGGCTGTGATGAGGCTGGCCGTGGCTGCCTGGCCGGGCCGGTGGTGGCTGCGGCGGTCATTCTGCCCCGGGGTTTTCAGCATCCTTTGCTCAACGACTCGAAGCAGTTGACGGAGAAAGAGCGGTACGCACTCCGGCCCGTCATCGAAGAAGCGGCTATCGCATGGGCCGTTGCCGTTGTGGAGCCGGAGGAGATTGACCGGATCAACATTCTGAAAGCTTCCTTTTCGGCCATGCACCGGGCGGTGGATCAGCTTGCTGCCCGTCCGGAACTGTTGCTGATCGACGGCAACCGCTTTTCGCCCTACCCGTTCATCCCGCACCGCTGTATCGTGCAGGGCGATGGAAAATATGCTTCCATTGCGGCAGCCAGCGTGCTGGCCAAAACCTGGCGAGATGACCATATGAACACGCTTCATCACCTTTTTCCGAAATACAACTGGTTGAAAAACAAGGGATATGCCACCAGGGAACACCAGGAGGCGCTCAACCAGCATGGTCCCTGCCTCCACCACCGGCGTTCCTTCCGGCTCGATTACCGCAAGGCGGAGCGGAGGTCAGTGGTGCATGGTGAAAGGTCAATGGCTGACAGGTAGGGTTGGATCCGTAGCTCCTGGCGGCCGACTTTCATCACCGCGCTTTGCGTATTCACCATGCACCATTGACCATTCTCAGCGCTCACCACTCAGCAATTTTCCAGCTCATGCAGCGTTTTGCCGACAATCGCTGTCTTTCCCGTACTTGCTGCATTTTTTGCAAAAAATCTGCTGTAAAAGAATGGTTGAAGGTTAAGCACAAAGGCTCCCGCAAGGAGCCTTTGTTGTCTGTCTTCTCAACCCCGCAGGGGCACGAAGGACCTACTCCCATTTTCCGGCCCCGATCCGCAGCACCTCCGGGCTTCCTGACGAATAATCAATAACCGTAGAGGGAATCATGCCGCCGATACCGCCGTCGATGACGGCATCCACCTGCTTTGCGAAACGGTCGTGCATAAGTTCGGGGTCGGTGTATTCTTCCACCAGTTCGCCCGGGAGCGTAGCGCTCAGAATGGGATTGCCCAACTCTTCGGCGATGCAGCGGGCAATGTTATTGTCAGGGATGCGGATGCCTACGGTGTCGCGTTTCGTTTTCAGGATTTTCGGTACCTCGCGGCTTGCACCCAGGATAAAGGTGTAGGGACCGGGTAAATACTGTTTGAGCGTCCGGTACACGGGCGTGTCGAGCTGCCGGGCGTATTTGCTGAGGTGGCTGAGGTCCGGGCACACAAAAGACAGGTTGGCCTTTTGCGGATCAACGCCTTTGATCTGGCAGATCCGTTCTACGGCCCTGTGCTGGAAAATATCGCAACCGAGCCCGTAAATCGTATCGGTGGGGTAGATGATCAGGCCTCCTTTCCGGAGGATTTCGGCCACCTGCCGGAGCAAACGCGGCTGGGGATTATCGGGGTGAATACGTATCAACATAGCGGAAAGCCGGCAAAAGGTACGCCTTTTCGCTCCCCTTTTGTATAAATGGAAGAGCTGCTGTGGCCCTGGAAATTAAATTTGCGGATTAAAGACCACTCTGCCTATGCACCTTCAGCCGGTTCCCGTGTTCGACACGCTTGATCCTCACACCTTCCGGAAAGAATACTATTTGCCTCAAAAGCCGGTGGTGCTGCGCGGGCTGGCAGCGGACTGGCCGGCCTACCGGAAGTGGAACTGGGATTATTTCAAGACCCTCGTCGGTGCGCAACGCGTCGCTCTTTACAACAATATCAAGAGCGATGCCTATACACCCATCAATACCGCTGATGATTACAAGACCTTCGGGGAGTACATCGACATGATCCGGAAGGGGCCTGCGGGTTGGCGCATTTTTCTGTTCAACATCTTCGACCATGCGCCGCAACTGGTGCAGGACTTCACCTGGCCTGAGCCATTCATGAAAGGGTTCGTAAAAAAATACCCGATGCTGTTTGTGGGCGGCGCCTCTTCCATCACCCACATGCATTTTAATATCGATCTGTCGAACATCCTGCACACCCAGTTTGCGGGCCGCAAGCGGGTGCTGCTCTTTCCCTACGGGGAGCAACACAAACTCTATCGCAAACCTTTTGAAGTGTTGAGCATGGCCGACTTCTCAAACTACTACAGCGAAAACAGCAAGATCGATTACCAGCAGTTTCCGGCCCTGAAGCAGGCCCGCGGCTACGAAGTGATCCTCGAGCATGGCGATACCCTCTTCATGCCCGCCGGCTACTGGCACCATATGGAATACCTCGACAGCGGCTTCGCCATGAGCCTGCGCGCGCTGCAGCCATCGCTGGGCGGCAAGCTGAATGGACTCTGGAATCTGTTCGGCATGCGCAGCATCGACACGCTTATGAAGAAAGCCGCTCCGGTATGGTGGTATGAGCGCAAGAAGAAGCAGGTGTTTGCGAATGCTGCCTCCGCCGTATCCTGAGGCGCCATACCACCTTGTAATAGTACGGTCAGGTGCAACCGGTATTGAGCTTGCCGCCTGTTCGTGCCAACACGCCGCAGCGGCGGGCGCAATCGATTTCATGATTTTCATCAACTAACTGGAAGGAGTACCCTAAATTTTTCTTTTTTTCAGATAAAAAGATACTTTTGAACCGATACCCGGTGCAAATCCGCCTGTTTGCCCCGTAGATCGTATGTAACATTGCTATCGTCTGCCCTGATGGCTTTTGCCAGGAAGAAGAGGTTGTTTTTGGAGCAGTAATAATACGATCCCCCCACCTATGAATGTTTGTCGTCAGCGCCCACTTCCTGTTTTCAATGTAAAGACAGGGAGCGGGAGTTTCATTCCCGGACCCCGGTTGCTATGCCGGACGTATGGGATGACCTGCCGGCTGCGCCCGCCTGTAATCCGTCCCTACCCTGATGCTGCTGGTTGCTCTCCACATGAAACGCCATTTTCTGTAACGTTCTAGAATCGAACCTACCAGCTATGAAACCTGTAAAAACGGTTGCGGCATTGCCGTGGGCGAATGCCCTGTTTTTCCTTGTGGCCATCCTGATGTGTATTTCCGGCCATGCCCAGAACCCCGGCGGCGTCGCGGGAAGCCGGCTCTGGCTCCGCGCCGATGCGCTCGCTTCTACTACTGCCGACAACACGGCGATCAGTGCCTGGAACGACCAGTCGGGTAGCGCCAACCATGTGGCACAGGCCAATGCCTCGAACCAGCCGGCCTACCGGAAGGCTTCGGACCAGTTGATCAACTTCAATCCGGTGCTGCGTTTCGACGGCAACAGCGATATGCTGACCGACGCCGACGGTTTGTTCGGCACCGCTACCTTTACCAACACCGCGGCTTTTACCGTTTCTGCTGCTTCAAATGTGCAGAATGGTTCCGTTTTCCACGAAATGGTAAGCGGCAGCAATATGTTTTATAATATGCACCTGCCCTGGGGCGATGGCCTTGCCTACTGGGACGGAGCCTTCAACCGAAGGGTTGCAATTGCTCAGGGATCCTGGTTGAATACCCCTGTGCTGTGGACGGGCAGGAGTAACAACAATCTGTCACCGCCTACCGTTTTGCGCCGAAATGGATTCAATATCGGTACCAACAACCTCTCAAACTCGTTTACCGGAAACAATTCCACCCTGTACATCGGCCGCGAATCTCCGGCCATGTCGGCAGGTTTGAACAACTTCTACGCTGGCCGGATCGGGGAAGTCATCATCTTCACGGCTGCGCTCACACAAGCAGAAACATGGCGGGTAGAATCGTACCTGTCGCTCAAGTATGGTTTATCGATAACGAACGATTATTTGAGTTCATCGGGCGCCACTATTTGGAGCGTGAACAGTAACGGCCTCTACGCCAATGACCGGGCCGGCATCGGTCGCGACGACGCCACCAGCCTGCACCAGCGGCAAAGCCAAAGCGTCAACGGCGGTGTGCAACCCCTTATCGCACTCGGCACCATTGCCGCCACGAACAGTGACAATCTCAATAACTTCAGCGCTGATCAGAGCTTTCTGTTGTGGGGCGCCTCCCCTCATGCGGCCGACTTTCTGAATCCGGTTTCCCTCGGCAATCTCAACTTTCTGATGCAACGGAGCTGGCGGGTGCAGGAAAGCGGAACGGTGGGCGACGTTCTGGTTGCTTTGCCGGCATCCACCTTTCCAAACCTGCAGCAACCAACGCTGGTGGTAAGCAGCTCCTCGACGTTTGCCTCGGGCAACACCCTGGTACCCTTGACGCTGACCACGTACAATGGGCAATCTTTTTACACCGGCACTGTGAATTTCACGTCCGGCCAGTATTTCACGTTCGGCGCACGCATAGTGGCTCCGGGCAACGTGCAAGGCGCCACGCTCTGGCTGCGGGCCGATAAGATCCAGTCGGCCAGTGGCACCGCGGTAGGCACCTGGGACGACCAATCCGGCATGGGCAATACCGTCAGCCAGGTACAGGCGAACCAGCAGCCTACCTTCCGGCAATCGACAAGCGAGAACATTAACTTCAATCCGGTGTTGCAGTTCGACGGTGTGAACGATGGCCTGTCGGATGGCAGCGGCATCCTCGGCACGTCAAGCTACTCCAGCATGGCGGCCTTTTCGGTTGGGGCAGCCTCTGCCGTGCAGAACGGGCATCTATTCTCCGAAAATCTGGCCTCAGGCGCCTTCACGCTCCGGGCACCTGCTGGCGATGGTAATGCCTACTGGGACGCGCCGGCGGGTTCGCGGGTCAGCATTGCCTGGGGCGGCACGTTGGGCCAGCCGCACTTGTGGACCGGTTGGAACAACAGCAGTCTGAATCCGCGTAATGTGCTGCGCCGGGATGGCAACGTCCTGGGCAGCAACTTCACATCGGGATCCGTCAGTGGAGCGAACAGCCCTCTTTTCGTGGGCACAGACGCAACGGGCGCGTTCTATGCGGGTAAGATGGGTGAGCTTATCATTTATCCTTCTGCGTTATCCCAGATGCAGCGGCTTCAGGTCGAAACCTATCTCGCAATAAAGTATGGCGTAACGTTCGGCGATTCTTACGTTTCATCAAACGGTGTGGTGATTTGGGACCGCGTTATCTATGCCACACACAGGAATCACATGGCAGGTATCGGCCGCGATGATGTTTCGGAATTACACCAGCGGCAAAGCCAGAGTGTCAATAGCGGGTTGCAGCCTCTCATCAGCCTGGGCACCCCCGCAGCTTCCAATGCCGCAAACACCAACAACTTCAGCGCCGACCGCAGCTACCTGATATGGGGCTCTGATTTAGCCAATACGGATTTTAGTCCCGGATTTTTCCGTACGGGCATTTCATGGCGCATGAACCGCACCTGGCGTGTTGCCGAGTTCGGAACAGTGGGCAGCGTTCAGGTAGCGATACCCACGGCCCTGTTGCCTGCCCTGTCCAGCCTTAACCTGGTTGTTTCCGGCTCACAAACGTTCAACGATGCCCTTATCGTGATTCCCATGACGGCAACGACCATCAACGGTGCTTCTTACCTCACCGCCAGCATCGACTTCACGTCGGGTCAGTTTTTCACCTTCGGCAATGCCGACCTCGGGCCCGGGGGCGTTCCTGGCGCCGCAGTGTGGCTGCGTCCTGAAAGTGTGGCGGTTCCCGACAATACGCCCTTCAGCCAATGGAATGATCTGGCCGGGCAAGCCAACCATGTCGTGCAGGCCACGACTACGCGCCAGCCCTTGTTCCGGAACAGCCTGACGGAGAACATCAACTTTAACCCTGTGATCCGCTTTGATGGTATCGATGACGGCTTCATCGATTTCGGAGGTATTCTGGGTACAGGCACCTACAGCCATGCGGCGGCCTTCGCACTGACGGCAACCGGCGCGATACAGAACAACTATCTTTTTCAGGAACTGGTAAGCGGGGGAGGCTCGATCGGCATGCAGGTGCTCTCGGATGCTGGCAGCGCGGTATGGGACGGCCCCGACAGCAAGCGTCTTTCCGTGTCCTGGGGCGGTGTCGTTAACACGCCCTACCTCTGGTCTGGCTGGAACAACGGAACGCTGACACCGCAGAATGTGCTGCGGCGCAATGGAAACATGATCGCCAACAGCAGTACATCCGGTAGTTATACGGGTTTTAATTCCACCTTTTATGTTGGGCAGGCCCAGGGTAGCACCGGCTTTTTCTCAGGCCGGTCCGGCGATATTGCTGTGTACACCCGTGCGCTCAGTGCCACAGAGCGTCAGCGCGTGGAAAGTTACTTTTCGCTGAAATACGGCCTCACCTACACCGAAAGCCTGCTCAGCTCGAACGGAACGGTGATCTGGGACCTGTCGGCAGCCGGCGCCTTCAAGGCGGATGTAGCCGGCATCGGCCGCGATGACCGGTCCATGCTGCATCAACGGCAAGGCCAGAGCACCAACAGCGGCGCGCAGCCTGTGCTGGCACTGGGTACGATTGCCGCCTCCAGCCCCAATAATCCAAACAACTTCAGCGCCGATCAGAGCTTCCTGGTGTGGAGTTCAGACAATGCGGCTGCATCGTTCAGCACCGGTTTTGGCTTCGGGCAGGTGAACTACCGGATGCAGCGCATCTGGCGCGTGCAGGAAACCGGCACCGTAGGTAGCGTGCTGGTGGCCCTGCCGGCCAGTTATTTCCCTTCGAGCCTCAACCCCACGCTGCTGCTTTCCAATACCTCGACGATGGACGCTACCTCCACGCGCCTCCCCCTCACCCTGGCCAATCACAACGGCATCAATTATTATGAGGCGACCGTTGATTTTTCGGGTGTGCAGTTCTTCACCTTTGCCTGTTTTTCGGCCGCACCCGGTGGTGTAAGCGGCGCTTCCATCTGGCTGCGCGGCGATGGGCAGAGTGGCGCCGATAATACCGGCATAGCTTCCTGGGCCGACCAGTCAGGCACGGGTAACACCGTCGTGCAGGCGACGAGCGCCAACCAGCCAGCCTTCCGTACCGACCCGGCCCAGACAGTGAACTTCAATCCTGTGGTGCGTTTCTCCGGCAGCCAGTGGATGACCGATGCCAACGGCCTGATGGGCGCGAATTCATACAGCCACTCCGCCGCTTTCGTGCTTTCTGTTTCGGAAACCACCGGCAGCACCTCCCTCTTCCATGAAGCGCTGGCCACCGGCGGCTTCTTCAACATGCACGTTCCGTGGAGCGACGGCAACATTTACTGGGACGGACCCTTCGGACGCCGTGTATTCACGTCGATGAGCGGCAGCCAGAACGTTCCGGTATTGTGGACCGGATGGAACAATTCCAACCTGTCGCCGCAGAATACACTCCGGCGCAACGGCAGCCAGATCGCATCGGCCACCACAGTGGGCAGCTATGTCGGCAACGGGTCTACCTTCAACCTGGGGCGCGAAAGCAATGGCAACAACCGCTTTGTGGGCCGGCTGGGCGAGCTGATCATCTACACGTCGGCACTCTCTGCCACCCAGCGCCAGCAGGTGGAAAGCTACCTTGCGCTGAAATACGGCATCCCCCTGTCGGGCGATTACCTGAACTCCGGCGGCACAACCATCTGGAGTGCAACAACGAATAGTGGGTATACCAGCAACATGGCTGGAATCGGCCGCGATAACGCCTCTGCCCTGCATCAGCGGCAAAGCCAGAGCACCAACAGCGGCGTGCAGCCGGTGCTGGCCCTTGGTACGATAGCCGCCACCAATCCCGACAACACGAATAGCTTTGCCGCCGATAACAGCTTCCTGATCTGGGGTTCCGACGCAGGCACTACAACGTTCAGCACCGGGTATCCGTTCGGTTCGGTAAACCGCCGCTTCGGCAGGGTATGGCGGGTTCAGGAAACGGGCACTGTAGGCACCGTGCTGGTGGCATTGCCCGCGGCCAGCTTTCCGAACCTGCAGCAGCCGAGCCTGCTTGTCAGCAACTCCGCCGTTTTCGACGAAGCCAGCTCACGGATCAGCCTCACGCCGACCACCATCAACAACGTGAGCTACTATATTGGCTCGGTCGATTTTTCCACCGGGCAGTACTTCACGTTTGCCTGCTTCAATGCCAGTCCGGGCGGTGTTCCGGGGTCGGTGCTCTGGTTGCGTCCGGAGGCCATCGGTGCGGCGGATAACACTGCGGTAGCTGCGTGGACCGATCAGTCGGGCACGGGTAATCATGTCAGTCAGGCGGTAGCAGGTAACCAGCCCATTTACCGGCAGGCAGCAACAGAAAACATCAACTTCAATGCTGTAGTGCAGTTTTCAGGCAACCAATGGATGATTGATGGGAACGGCATCCTGGGCACGGGCACCTACAGCAATGCCGCCGCTTTCGCGGTATCGGCCCTTTCGAACCTTCAGAACACCAGCCTCTTCCACGAGCTGCTCGGCAGCGGCAACTTCTTCAACATGCACGCGCCCTGGAGCGATGGCAACGTGTATTGGGATGGCGCCTATAACCGCCGGGTGGCGGGGGCCTGGGGCGGCGCCTTGAATGTGCCCTTCCTGTGGACCGGCTGGAACAACAACAGCCTCTCGCCCCAAAACAGCCTGCGCCGCAATGGAACACAGATCGCATCGGGCACCCAGACGCTCAGCTATACCGGTAACAACTCGGCCCTGCACCTGGGCCAGGAGTCGTATGGCAGCAGCCGCTATGCCGGCCGGATCGGAGAACTGATCATTTATAACACGGCCCTCAGTGCTACCCAGCGTCAGCAAGTCGAAAGCTACCTGGCCATCAAATATGGCCTGCCGCTTTTAGGCGACTATCTGAACTCTGCCGGCACCACCATCTGGAACAGCACCGTCAATGCCGGGTTTAACAACGACGTGACGGCCATCGGCCGCGACGATGCCTCGGCCCTGCATCAGCGGCAAAGCCAGAGCGTCAACCCGGGCCTGCAACCCGCCATAGCGGTGGGCGGATTGTATCCTTCCAACCCCGAAAGCCTGAAGTCCTTCGGTGCGGACCTGAGTTTCCTGTTCTGGGGTTCAGACGGGGGCGCCTTTACGTTCAGTACCGACTATGAATTTGCCGATCTCACCCGCCGTATTACCCGGCTGTGGCGCGTGCAGGAGAGCGGCTCGGTCGCGAACGTGCAGGTGGCCCTGCCGGCTTCGGCATTCCCCAACCTGATCAACCCCATGCTGCTGGTCAGCAATACGAATAGCTTCGACGAAACAGCAACGCGGATGCCGTTGACGCTGCTTACCGTCAATGGCGTTAACTACTACACAACACTGGTCAACTTCAACAGCGGTCAATACTTCACCTTTGCCTGCTTCAACGGCGCGCCGGGAGGTGTTGCGGGCGCCTCGCTTTGGGTGCGCCCCGACGCGCTCAGCGGCTCCGACGGCAGCGCGGTGGCGAACTGGGCCGATCAATCGGGCAGCGCCAATCACCTGAGCCAGATTGCAGTTACCGCCCGTCCGCTGTATCGCCAGAACCTGACCGACAATGTCAATTTCCATCCGGTTGTTCGTTTCGATGGCAGCAACGATGCGCTGACCGATGCCAGCGGCATTACCGGTGTAGGCACCTATGCGCACAGTGCTGCCTTTGCGGTTTCGGTCAATGAAAACGTTCAGAACAGTTACCTGTTCCATGAAGGATTGGCAAATAGTCATAGCCTTGGCCTGCAGGTGCCTTCGGCCGATGGTAGCGCCTACTGGGATGGCGCCAGCAACAGCAGGCTCCAGGCAGCCTGGGGTGGCCAGGTCAGCCGGCCGCAGTTATGGACCGGCTGGAACAATGGCAACCTGTCGCCGCAAAGCAACTTCTTCCGGAACGGCACCCTGCTGGCTTCGGGAAATCAGGCGGCTTACTCCGGAGCCGGCAGCCCGTTCAGCCTCGGGCAAATGAACGGCGCACTGAACTTCTACAACGGCAAGGTGGCCGAACTGGCTCTTTACACCACGGCGCTCTCGGCGGTGGAACGGCAGCGGGTGGAGAGCTACTACGCCCTGAAATACGGACTTCACCTGCCCGGCGATTACATCAGTTCGGCAGGCGCTACGGTATGGAGCACCGCAAGCAATGCAGGCTACACGCAGAACGTTGCAGGCATCGGGCGCGACAATGCCTCCGCCCTGTATCAGCGTCAGAGCCAGAGCCGGCAGCCCGGCCTGCAGCCCGTGCTGGCCATCGGCACGATCGCGGCGAGCAACGCCCTCAACACCAACAAGTTCACGGCCGATCAGAGCTTTCTGATATGGGGTTCGGATGCAGGCATGGCAGGCTTCCGTACGCCCTTTACCGAGGGCGGGCTCAGCCATCGCGTCAGCCGCATCTGGAGGGTGCAGGAGAGCGGCACGGTAGGCAGCGTGCTGGTCGGATTTCCTGCCGACAGCTTTCCCAGCCTCAATTCGCCTACGCTGCTGGTGAGCAACACGTCCACCTTCGATGCGGCGGCCACGCGCATTACCATGTCCCGCACCACCTATCCGGCAGGCACCTTTTACACGGCCAGTGTGGACCTCGCCAACGGTCAGTATTTCACCTTTGCGGGCTTGCTGCGTTATGCACCCGGAGGGGTGAGCGGCGCAGCCTTATGGCTGCGGGCCGATGCCGTTGAGCGCACGAACCCCGACAACACAGCCGTAGCCGCCTTGCTGGATCAGTCGTTCTCGGGCAATAACGTAAGCCAGGCGCTGTCGGCTAACCGGCCGGCCTACCGGCGTAGCCTGACCGAAAACCTTAACTTCAATCCGGTACTCCGCTTCGATGGTAATGGCGATGCCCTCGTTGATGCCAATGGCATCCTCGGTGAGGAAACCTTCAGCAACGCCGCTTTTTTTGCCGTAAGCGCTCTGGCGCAACTGCAGCACACGACCCTCATCCATGAGCGTTTGGCTGGCGGGCATCAACTGAATTTCAACGCGCCCCTGGCAGACGGCACCTTGAACTGGGATGGTGCTTCAAACAGTCGTCTTTCTGCCTCGTGGGGAGGCAGCCTGAATGTTCCCTATCTCTGGACCGGTTGGAGCAACGGCAGCCTCACCCCGCAGAACACACTGCGGCGCAATGGCACCCTGCTGGCCTCAGGGGCCTATGGCGGCAGCTTCACCGCTCAGTCGGCCGCCTTTCATGTAGGCCAGGAGTCGGGCGGCACTCAATCGTATGCCGGCCGTGTGGGCGAAATCGTCGTGTTTCCCGCTGCGTTGAGCGTGGCGCAGCGCCAGCAGGTGGAAAGCTATCTGGCGATCAAGTATGGATTGACGATACCCGGCGACTACCTCAACACTCAGGGTACGGTTATCTGGAACGCGACAACCAACAATGGCTTCAACAGCAATATCGCCGGCATCGGGCGCGACGATGCGACGGTGCTTGACCAGAAGCAAAGCCAGAGCACGAATCCGGGCACGCAGCCGGTGGTGGCCATGGGCAGCATCGCTGCCTCCAACCCCCAAAACACCAATCTCTTCAGCACCGACCGCAGTTTCCTCATCTGGGGATCGGACAATGGCAGCACCGACTTCAACACGCCGGTATCGCTGCCCGGCCTTTCGGTGCGGATGCAGCGGATCTGGCGGGTGCAGGAAACCGGAACGGTGGGCAACGTGCTGATCGCACTACCGGCGGCGGCCTTCCCCAACATGATCACGGTGAACCTGATCGTCAATAACGTACCCTCCTTTGAGAGCAGCGGCAGCCGCACGGTGATGACGCGCATCACCATCAACGGCATTGAGTACTATACCGCTACGGTCGACATCCTTTCCACTCAGTACTTCACCTTTGGCGCCCTGCCGGCCGCACCGGGCGGCGTCAGCGGCGCGGCCCTCTGGCTGCGGGCCGATGGCATTGCTTTGTCTACCGCCGACCAGGCGGCGCTGGCCTCATGGCAAGACGAATCTGGCTCGTCCAACACGGTAAGTCAGGGCAACACCGCCCAGCAACCCTCGTATCGTAAACGCGGCAGCCAGATCATCAATTTCAATCCTTCGGTTCGCTTCGACGGAGGCAACGATGCGCTGGTGGATGCCACGGGCATACTGGGCACGCTGAGCTACACCGGCGCCTCGGCATTTTCGGTAGCCGTTACGGAAAACGTGCAAAGCAGCTACCTGTTTCACGAAGGAGCGGCCGGCGGACTTTTGTTTGCCATGAGTATTCCCTGGAGTAACGGCAGTACTTTCTGGGAGGGTGCTTCCAACCGGCAGCTATCCGCGCCCTGGGGCGGCGTCACCAACACACCCTATCTCTGGAGCGGCTGGAACAACAACAGCCTTTCTCCCGCCAACAATCTGCGCCGGAATGGTACCACCATCAGTACCCATGCCATCACCGCCACTTACCAGGGCGGCAATGGTTCGTTCCACCTGGGACAGATGAACAGCGGCATCAGCTACCTTGCCGGCAGGGTGGGTGAACTGGCGATCTACACCTCCACGCTGGTGAGCGCCACGCAGCGCCAACAGATCGAAAGCTATCTGGCGATTAAGTATGGATTGACGATACCCGGCGATTACCTCAACACTGCCGGATCCATCATCTGGAATGCCACAACCAACGCAGGATACCTCAGCGATGTGACGGGCATCGGCCGCGACGATTTCACCGCGCTGCATCAAAGGCAGAGCCAAAGTGTCAACAGCGGATTGCAGCCGGTGCTGGCGCTGGGCACCATCGCGGCCACCAGCCCGGAGAACACCAACAACCTTACGGCCGATCGCAGCTACCTCATCTGGGGCCACAACGCGGCATCTGTCCTGTTTAATACAGCGTTCAGTTTCGGCGGACTGACGCAACGCATGGCCCGCATCTGGCGCGTGCAGGAAAGCGGCACCGTAGGAGATGTGCTGGTGGCCCTGCCCGCAGCCGAGCTGCCGCTGTTTCAGCAGGCTTCCCTGCTGGTGAGCAGTACGACCACCTTCGACGGAGCCGCCACCCGTGTTCCGATGACCCGGACGACGCTTGATGGCGTGAGCTACTACACCGCCAGCGTCAACTTCGCCACGGGCCATTACTTCACGTTTGCCTGTTCCACCCCGGCACCCGGCGGGGTCAGCGGCGCAGCGCTCTGGCTGAAGGCCGATGCGCTGGCCGGCACGCCCGATAATACGGGCGTGGCCACCTGGGTCGACCAGACCCTGTTGCAGAATACGGTAAGCCAGGCAACGGCCGGCAACCAGCCCGCTTACCGCAGCAGCAGCACCGAGCAGTTCAACTTCAACCCGGTATTGCGCTTCGCGGGCAGCCAATGGCTGACCGACGCCAACGGCATCCTGGGCACGGGCACTTACAGCAATGCCGCCGCTTTCGCGGTATCGGCCCTTTCGAACCTTCAGAACACCAGCCTCTTCCACGAGCTGCTCGCGACGGGCAACTTCTTCAACATGCACGCCCCCTGGAGCGATGGCAACGTGTATTGGGATGGTGCCTATAACCGCCGGGTGGCGGGGCCCTGGGGTGGCACCTTAAATGTGCCCATCCTGTGGGCCGGCTGGAACAACAACAGCCTCTCGCCCCAAAGCAGCCTGCGGCGTAATGGAACACAGATCGCATCAGGCACCCAGACGCTCAGCTATACCGGCAACAATTCCCCCCTGCATGTGGGCCAGGAGTCGTATGGCAGCAGCCGCTATGCCGGCCGGATCGGCGAGCTGATTATTTATAACACGGCCCTCAGTGCCACGCAGCGGCAACAGGTCGAAAGCTATCTGGCGATCAAGTACGGTCTTCCGCTGGCCGGCGATTACCTGAACGCTGCGGGCACAGTGGTATGGAATGCCACCGCCGGAGCGGGGTATGGCAACAACATCGCCGGCATCGGGCGCGATGACGCATCCGCCTTGTATCAACGGCAAAGCCGCAGCAGCAACACAGGCGCCGGGGGCATGCTAACGGCCTGGCTGGGCTCGGGTGGCCTGCCTGCTTCCAACCTGCAGAACAGTGAGGTGATGCCCAACAACCGATTCCTGATTTGGGGCGATAATGGAGCTTCTGCCGATGCCTCGGTTGCCGCGCGCCTGACCACCAACCTGCCGGCCAATCTGGCCTGTCTCAGCCGCCTGGGCCGCCAGTGGCGCCTGCAGGCAACCGGCGGCAGCACCACCGCCAGTATCATGATCGACTTCGCCGGCCTCAATCTTCCGGTAGGCACCCTTGCGTCTGATGTGCGCCTGCTGGTGTACCGGAAGGGCACGTCGGGCAGCTGGGACACGGGCGATGCCTGGCAGTTGTATCAGGCACAGGGCAGCGGTGTCATCAGTGGAACGACCCTCAGCTTCCCGAATGTGGCCATCGACACCGATGGTGATGGTGCTGATTTCCTCTACGTGATCTTTGATGCCATCCGCCGTGAGGCGCCACCGGCCGTGGCCACCACCACTACCACCGCCCAGCCCTCTGCCTGCCGGGATACCAGCGGCTTCATTCAGTTTGTTGACAATATCACTACGCCTACCGCCAAGTATATTGCCATCCTGCCTACCAACGGTTCGCTGGGGGCAGGTTCGGTAACGGTCAATGCGGGCACTACCCTCACGGGTGCCACCGCCGGCACCGGCAGCGGCAGGGTTCAATTGCGCAGCTCGGGTGGCACCGGCACTGCCTACGCCACGGCATTGCTCCAGCGGATGATCATCATTCCCGCTTCCATGGCCAATGGCGGCACCTTTACGGTTCGGATCTACTTTCACCCCTCCGATACGGTCAGTGCCAACAACGCAGCGCTGACAACCGCGCGCCAGTTAGACGCAACCGCCGCGCTGAGGGGCGGCGGCTGGTATAAGTACCAGAACGACGATCCCGGAGGTGCTGCCGTAGCAGCAGCGCAGTCGGCCGGGTCGGCCGGCTTCACCACCGGCAACTTTCAATGGCTCACGAATGGCAGCTTCGGAAGCGAAAACGGTATCTCCTATGTGGATTTTGCCGGCATCACCAGCTTTAGCACCTTCGGGTACATGGCAGGCGCGGGCTCACCCGGCGGACATTCGCTGCCGCTTCGCCTCCTGCGCTTTGATCTGCACGAAGAAGATTGCGTGCCCAAGCTTTCCTGGAAAACCGTGGAAGAAGAGCAGGTTGATTACTTCGCCGTTGAGGCCAGTACGAACGGCACCCAGTTCACGGAGCTGGGCCGCATTCCGGCAACCAATAATCCGGCAGGTGCCACCTATCATTATCCCGCACGAAACCGAGGCACCGAACAGCGGCTGTTCCGGTTGCGGATGGTCGATATCGGCGGTGCTTACACGTTTAGTTCCATCCTCCGCTATCAGCCCGCGCCGCGTTGCTTCCAGGCGCAGTCGGTTCGTGTGTTTCCCAACCCGGTAGCGGCGCAGGAAACATTGATCGTGTCGGGTCTCCGGCCAGGTTATCGGGTCGTCGTCAGAAGTGTGGGCGGACAGCAGTTGCGTGAGGAGCGGGTCCTGTCTGACAGGCTGTATCTGAAACTGCAGGAGTATGCGTCGGGTGTATTCCTGCTCGAAATCCGGGATATGAGCGGTCAGGTCATCAAATCGGAGCGCATCGTGCGGATGCCTTGAAAGGAGAGCGGGTGAGGGAAGCGGCTGTATCCGGCCTCCCTCGCCCGCCTTTTTCAACCAATCGAAGATGCTCCCGGGCTGGTCTGGAACTCCGACTGGTCGACGGGGTTGTTGATCGGCGTCTGCGGTGCATTCTTCGGCGGCTTTTCGTCCTTATTGTTTTTTTCTTTCAGCAGCCACCAGGCAAGGGCCGCTCCGATGGCGGCGCCGGCGCTGAGTAGGATCCAGTGTTTTGTTTTCATTGGTGCCTTTTTTCCGTTGCTTAAAGTTACGGCGCCGCATCCGGTGGCCGCAACTGATGTTAAGCCATAATCAGGCCAGACCGCCGACCGCCCGCCGCTTGAACGCGTGCCAGCTTTCTTTCGTGTTTTCGTGCCTCGCGCTCCGGATATAGCTTTCTGTTGCCTCCTCTTCTCAATTCCGTTTTTGCTTAACAGGGAGGTCTTTTCAAGTTGCATCATCGCCCCGGAAATGTTAACACTTTCATGAGAATTGGAGTGCCTGTGGGGATTGTCCCGCGATTATTTTAGGACTTCAAACCACTAAAACCTAATTCGCCATGAGAAAGCACACAGCATCTTTTTTTTGGGGTACACTATGCGTGGCCATCTTTTTTGCATCCTGTGGTCCGATGAACAAAACAACAAAGGGGGCAATCATTGGCACCGGTGGCGGCGCGGCGGCCGGAGCACTCATCGGGCGTGCGGCCGGCAACACGGCATTGGGAGCAATCATTGGAGGAGCCGTGGGAGGAACCGCCGGCACACTTATTGGACGGCGCATGGACCGTCAGGCTGAAGAAATCCGGCGTCAGGTGCCCAATGCCACCGTGGAACGCGTGGGTGAAGGCATTGATATCGAATTCGACAGTAAAGTGTTGTTTGCCACGGGGAGAGCCACGTTGCAGGCTGCCGCGCAGGAAACGCTGAACAGCCTCATTGCCATCCTGAACAAGTACCCCGATACGAACATTGAGATACAGGGACACACGGACAATACCGGCCCGGATGAAGTGAATGAACGTCTGAGCCTGGAGCGCGCCGAGTCGGTGCGCAACTACCTGACCAACGCGGGTATTTCGGGAAGCCGCCTCACGGTAAAGGGCATGGGAGAGCGCTTTGCCAAATACACCAATGACACGGAAGAGGGACGGGCAAAGAATCGGCGGGTGGAGTTTCTGATCTCGGCCAATGAAAAAATGAAACAGGAGGCACAGCGCGAAGCACAAAGCAACTAACCCTGCCGGAACCCAGGTAACAAAGGGGCTGCAGCATAGGGTGGCGCAAACTTAAACGGCGCCGATACCCTGCAGCCCCTAATTTTATGCCATAATCAGGCCAATGAATATCCGATCGGTATGTGTATGCGGTGCTGGCACCATGGGCAGCGGCATTGCGCAGGTAGCCGCCACAGCTGGGTTGCCGGTGGTGCTTTATGAACTCAATGCCGCCGTGCTGGAAAAGGCGGAATCCGGCATCGCCAGAAATCTGCAAAGCCTTGTAGACAAGGGAAAACTGGATGCGGCGCAGCGCGAGACTATTCTGGGTCGTATTCATTTCACCTCTGTCATCGACGATTGCGCAGCCGACCTGGTGGTGGAAGCCATCATCGAGAAGCCTGAAGCGAAAACGGCACTCTTCACCGCCCTGGCCACGATCAACGGAGCCGATACCATCTTTGCCTCCAACACGTCTTCCCTTTCGATATCGGCTCTCGCCGCTACCCTCCCGCATCCCGAACGCGTGGCCGGCCTGCACTTCTTCAATCCGGCTCCGCTGATGAAACTGGTGGAGGTAGTGAAGGGCACACAGACCGACGACCGTATTATTACGGATCTGGTGGCATTTACCAAAGCAGTGGGCAAAGTACCCGTAGTGTGCAAAGACGCTCCGGGCTTTATCGTAAACCGTGTGGCAAGACCTTACTACATCGAATCCCTGCGCCTGGCGGAGGAAGGTATGCCCTATGATACCATCGACCGTCTGCTCGAGGGACAAGGCTTCCGGATGGGACCTTTCAAACTGATGGACCTGATCGGAAACGATGTGAACTATGCCGTCTCCTGCTCGGTTTACGAGCAGATGAGCCGGCCCGAACGCCTGAAGCCTTCCGATATCCAGAAAGAACGCGTGGAGAGCGGGAACCTGGGGAGGAAGACCGGGAAGGGGTATTATCGTTATGATTAGCTGATTGGCGGATTAGCGGATTAGCGGATGGATGGGAGCAGGCTATATTTGGGCACTGAACAATTTGAGTTATCAGGAATACAAATAAAATACTCGTTACAGGCGGCACCGGTTTTCTCGGCGCCTACATCCTCAAAGAGCTTGTTGAGCGGGGTCATCCGGTGCGGGCGATCCGCCGTTCGGCAAAGCTCCCTTTTTTCATAGAGCAGAAGATCCTGGAACAGGTGGAATGGGTGGAAGGCGACATCCTCGATGTGGTTGCCCTGTCCGATGCCCTGGAAGGTGTCGACCAGGTGATACACTCGGCTGCCCTGGTTTCCTTTCATGATGCCGACCGGAAGCAGATGCGCCAGGTAAACATCGACGGTACTGCCAATGTGGTGAACGTGGCCCTCGAAGCCGGTGTGCGCCGCCTGCTGCACGTAAGTTCCGTTGCGGCGCTGGGGCGCACCCGCGAAGGCGGATTGGTGGATGAAAGCAGGAAGTGGTCGGAGAACAAAAGCAATACGGCCTACGCCATCAGCAAACACAAGGCTGAGATGGAAGTGTGGCGCGGCTTCTCCGAAGGATTGGAAGGTGTGATCATCAATCCCAGTACCATCCTCGGCTATGGCGACTGGCACCAGAGCTCCAGCGCCATCTTCCGCAATGCCTGGCGGGGCTTCCCCTGGTATACCGAAGGCGTGAACGGGTTCGTAGGCGTCGAAGACGTGGCCCGCGCTACCGTAGAATTACTGTTCTCCGGAATCAGCGAGCGCCGCTTTATCGTCAATGGCGACAACTGGAGCTTCCGGAAGCTGCTCGAAACCATGGCCGACGGTTTCAGCAAAGCGCGTCCGCGCCGGGAGGCCACGCCTTTTCTGGGTGAGCTTGCCTGGCGGCTGGAAGCATTGAAAGCCCGCATCACCGGCCAGCGTGCGCTGCTTACGCGCGAAAGCGCCCGCGTGGCGCACAGCCGCACCACTTTCAGCAATCAGGCGCTGTTGGAAGCCTTGCCGGGCTTTGCGTTTTCGCCCCTCGAAGACGTGATCGGAAAGGCTTGCGGGCGATACCGCGAAGCGGTGCAACAGGGAATGCTGCAGGTGTAGGCCTGACCTCACCCGCCCCCTCACCGATTCGGAAAGGGGCGACAGGTATGCTCAGATTTTTGAAAAAGGTAATCCTTCCGAATGAAGAGAAGCAAGTGTTCGAAGAATACCTGAACACAACTTGCGGAGAAGGATGTTTTGATAGCAACTTTGAGAGTGTTTGCCAGGGACAGGGAGGAGGCTCCAGTGGGTCTTCTTTAGATCTGGAGCCGGAAGAAATAAGAAGTAAGCCAGCTGATTGGGTGATCAAAGACCGGCACATGGGGTCATTAGTGACGAAATCATATGATACAATTACGGCGAGTAAACGTAATGGTGTAATAAGAACTGTGGGCGCCAGACATGATGGTTCAAGACTCACTGGAACTCCAAGTGCCGGTTACAATGCAAGATGGGAAGAGGTGTCCTGTACCAAAAACATCAACACCAGCCAGCAAAGCGTCAATTTTTTTGTAATAGGTATTCTTACGCTCACCAGCACCAATCCCAATTATTCTACCGTTCTTGAGGGTATGGGGCCCCAAACGTACAATGCAAATTATGTTTTCCAATGAGGTACATAAGAATCACAAAAAAGATTGTCGCCTGCATGGCGGCAATCTTTTTCATTTTTATCTTTTTTTCCTGCCGAAAGGACAAGAAACCGAAAGAAGGCGCAGTTTCAGTACAAGCGTTCTACTTCGATACTACAAGCCTACGTTATCTGCCGCTAAAGTTTGCGGACAACCAAAAATACCTATATCGCGACAGCTTTCTGATTGCATTCGTAAACAGAATTTACTTCACAACAATCGACGACTCGACGCGAATTGAACTTCTCCCTTATAAATACATGCTAATCGACATGTCGAAGCGTCGTTTCTATGATTACCGGCATTTTTCGGACACGGCAGCCTGCGTAGACAGTTTTGAATACGGGAAAACAAAAACCAAACGAGCCTTTGGCTGGGATCTGTTTGCCAAGAATACAGAAATGGAAATACAGTTGCCACCCCATCCGCTGCCCGATACGGTTATCGGAGGTGTCCGCTTCAAAAGAGTGCTTGGCCGTAGTAACGTCACCGATTCAGCAGGACAAAGCTTTACGGCTACTTCTGTTCTTTACTGCGCCTCCGATCCAATGCCCCATCCGTTACAATTGAATGATGTAATGAGCAAGAAAATCGGACTCCCTGTACTCAGGTCAGAAAGCGAATTCCGAAGGGCCAAAACGATGCAGCAAATCGTCCAATTATCCGATAGCCTGACCGCCTTCGAGCAGAAAGTGTTCGACGCATGGATCAAAAGGGCAAAGGCGACGTATGCAGACAGCGTACACCGTTCGCATTAAAGTCTTGCGGATCGAAAGTGTTTCATTGGTTTCCGGGGGATGGGTTTCACGGCATGTACAACTGAAATGCTCCCGGCAATACGGCGATCTCAAAATGCTCCGCCGTTTCGGCCGGGTCGCCGTCGATGTGCAGCGGCGCGCGGGCCGGGTTGAACAGGTGCAGGCGGCTGGTCTGGAAGTAGATGACACCGGCGTCTTTGTTCGTCACCGGATCCATACATACCTCATTAAAACCGGCAAGCTGACGGGCGGTCTGCAGCAGCAGCCCGATCTTGTTCTGCCGCGTGGCCACCACAATGTCGAGCAGTCCATCAGACAGGGAAGCCTTCGGCGCGATCTTCACATTGTTGCCGAACTGGTTGCTGTTGGCAATGGAAATAAAGAACGCCTGCGTATCGAACGCGTGCGCCTCGTCGATCGTCAGGTGAAACGGATAGGCCCTGGCAGAGAAAAAGTTTGAAAGGGTCTTTTTGATATACGTTTTCAGTCCCCGGTTCGGATCATTGGCAAAGTCGTGCGCCACCTGCGCATCGAAGCCGAGGCCGCAAAGCATACAGGCAAAGCGTCCATTGATGGTAAAGGCATCCACCTTGTGCGGCGTACCTTTCATGATCACCTCGAGGGCGAGCGGGTGCTTCGCGCTGATTCCGGCGCTCAGCGCCAGCCCATTGCCCGAACCGCAGGGGAGCAGTCCGAAGGGGAGCCCATGTTTGCGAAGCCCGTTCACAGCCGCATTGATGGTGCCATCGCCTCCGGCAACGATAATGTCGGTGACGCCTTCTGCGCGGATGATCTCGTCGAGGTACGAATAGTCGCCACCGGCAACGGATGGATACTCCGAAAAACGATGTCCATCGCCTTCAACGCGGCTCCGCACCAGTTGCGGCAGGTTCGATTTACTCCGGGTTCCCGAAATGGGATTGATGATCAGAAGATAGTGGCGCTTCGGCTGCATTAGCCGGCAAAGTTAATCGTAGCCAGGTGCTCGCGGCGCACGCGCACCGTAGCCGCTACGTTCGGGTCAGACGGAACGGCCATCGTATAGATACGGATCGTTTTGTGCACTTTGGCCAGTTTTGCCAGCATGCCGTTCGAAACAACGAGCGGACGGCCTTCAAAACGCTGCAGCTCTTCGTCGCCCGTGCCCACGATTATAAAGCTGCGCACCCAGCTCTTATCGGCGGTTGAGCCCGTATACACCAGGCGGTAGCTGCCCGCCCGCTTCAGGGAAGAACGGCGGATCGTCAGCTGGTTCGCGGTTTCATCTTCCTGCGTGGCGGACAACAGCACCGTCTTATTGCGGAAGAGCTTCCAGGAAGGGCCTTTCTGGGCAAAGAGTGCCGTGGATACCAGCAGGGAGAGGAAAAGCAGGAATGATTTCATAACACAGATTTTGGCGTGAAGGACGCTAATGACGTTCAAATTTGCGGTAATGGCACCAATCGGGGCGAAATACCTCTTGCTAAATAGAGGGACCGGCTCGCCTGCAAGGTTGCTCTGGTGCATCCTGTCCGCGCGTTTTAACAAATCGGGGGGAGAGAAGGAGAGAACATGAGAACGAGAGAACATGAGAACGAGAGAACATGAGAACGAGAGAACATGAGAACGAGAGAACATGAGAAGGAGAGAACGTGAGAACGAGAGAACGTGAGGAAGGGAACAAGGAACAAGGAATTCAGAACCCGGTACAAGCTACCACTCCACCACCGCCACACATCGGAATCCCAGCCAGGCTTCGGCACGTTTATAAGCCAGCCGGTCTGTGATCCGGCATTTTTCCACTTCAAGCCAGTAGTGGCCGCCTTTGGCGATGCCCGGCTCCTGCACCATCTCGGCGGCATTGCCGCACATCTGGTAGATGCCGAACCCGTTCGGACGAAACGCATCCACAGGGGCCGGCAACCGGGGCGTGGCTACGTTGGTGTTCGGGAAAACCGCATTGATCATCCCGCCTTTCTTCGGGTCGAGCAGATTACGCATACCGTAGGGATAGGTCGTGTCGAGCTTACCGCGCGCGGCCAGTTCCCATTCGGCTTCGGTCGGGAGCCGGTAGGTTACTTTCTTGAATTTCCAGCTGCGGGGCGCCCTTCCGCTGGCCAGGAACTCATTCACCCGCTCGCTGCGCCAGCGGCAAAAGGCCTGGGCCTGGGCATACGTAACGCCGAGTACCGGGTAGTTGCTGGAGCCGGGATGCCGGTAGTAAAAGTGCTGGTAGCGTTCTTCGATCATGTCGGGCACCTCGCCGAGGAGGGCCGTGTCGGGCAGCAGGCTTTCGTATCCCGCCGTGTCGTTCAGCCGGGTCCAGTGCTCGTATTCCCGCCAGGCGATATTCGTGATCTCCATGCGGTCTATGTACAGCGTATCGTTGAGCGGCACGGTGCCTGGTGGCGGATCCGACTTGGGACCAGCGGACAGGGAAAGCAGAATGGCCGCCATTCCGGCCAATAGCAGGGCTGAAAATCTCATTGCTGGGGTTTTGATAACAGAAAGATAAAGATTCCCTTTTATATGATTACCCCGTCCTTTTGTCCTACCTTTGCGCCTCCTAAAACAGCCGAGAGTCGGCGTCAGTGAGGCCTCTTCGCAACCCGCCGGGCTTTTGACTTTTGACTTTTGCCTTTTGACTTTTCTTATGGATATCAGAAATATAGCCATCATTGCCCACGTCGACCACGGTAAGACGACCCTGGTCGACAAGATCCTGCACGCCACTTCCGTGTTTCGTGAGAACCAGGAAACCGGCGAGCTGATCATGGACAATAATGACCTTGAACGCGAACGCGGCATTACCATCTTCTCCAAAAACGCGGCCGTAACCTACAAAGGCGTGAAGATCAACGTGATCGACACCCCGGGGCACGACGACTTCGGTGGTGAGGTAGAGCGCGTACTGAAAATGGCCGACGGTGTTTGCCTGCTGGTGGATGCCTTCGAAGGCCCCATGCCCCAGACCCGCTTCGTACTCCAGAAGGCCCTGGCCCTCGGCCTGAAGCCGATCGTGATCATCAACAAAGTAGATAAGCCGAACTGCCGTCCCGACGAGGTGCACGATGCCGTGTTCGAGCTCTTCTTCAACCTCGACGCTACCGAAGAGCAGCTCGACTTCCCCACCTTCTACGGTTCGGGCAAGAACGGCTGGTTCAATACGTCTCTGGAGCAGATCGAAGGCATCGAGCCCCTGCTCGATGGCATCCTTCAGCACGTTCCGGCTCCCAAAGTAACCTCCGATGGCACCCTGCAGATGCAGGTGACCTCCCTCGATTATTCCTCCTTCCTGGGCCGGATTGCCATCGGCCGTGTGTCGCGTGGTATCATCAGGGAGAATATGCCGATCTCCCTGGTTCAGGCAGATGGCAGCATCAAGAAGCAGCGCGTGCGCGAACTGTATGTGTTCGAAGGCATGGGCAAGAAGAAGGTGAGTGAGGTAGTGGCCGGCGATCTTTGCGCCGTGGTAGGTCTCGAAGGATTCAACATCGGCGACACCGTGGCCGACTTCGAAAACCCCGAAGCACTGCCGACCATCTCGATCGACGAGCCGACGATGAACATGATGTTCTCGATCAACAACTCGCCCTTCTTCGGCCGCGACGGCAAGTTCGTGACCTCGCGTCACCTCCGCGACCGCCTGATGAAGGAAACCGAGAAGAACCTTGCCCTCCGCGTAAAAGACACCGACAGCGCCGACTCCTTCCTGGTGTACGGCCGCGGTATCCTCCACCTGGGCATCCTCATCGAAACCATGCGCCGCGAAGGCTACGAGCTTACGATCGGACAGCCGCAGGTGCTCGTGAAAGAGATCAACGGTGTGAAGTGCGAACCCTTTGAAACCCTGGTGGTCGACGTGCCGCAGGAATACGCCTCCAAGGTGATCGATCTCGTTACCCGCCGCAAGGGCGAAATGCTGATTATGGAAACCAAGGGTGAAATGCAGCACCTCGAATTCGACATTCCTTCGCGCGGACTGATCGGTCTGCGTACGAACATGCTCACCAACACCGCGGGTGAAGCCGTGATGAACCACCGCTTTGCCGAGTACAAGCCCTGGAAAGGACCCATCCCCGGCCGCAACAACGGGGTGCTTCTTGCTAAAGACAACGGTCAGACCACCGGCTACTCGCTCGACAAACTCCAGGACCGCGGTTTCTTCTTCGTCGATCCGGGTGAGGAAGTGTACAAGGGCATGATCATCGGTGAAAACAACAAGCCGGGTGATCTCGTGGTGAATCCCAACGAAGGCAAGAAGCTCACCAACATGCGCGCTTCCGGCTCCGACGCGGCCACCAACATCGCCCCCAAGCGCCTCATGACCCTCGAAGAGTGCATGGAGTATATCCAGCACGACGAGTGCATCGAGGTAACCCCCAACAACATCCGCATGCGGAAGGTGATCCTCGACGAAGAGGAGCGCAAGAAGCAGGCGAAGAAGATGAGCGCCGAGGCGGTGTAAGAATAGCGAATAACGAATATTGGCTATCGAATATCGAAGTGGAGCCCCTCGTTTGAAGCGAGGGGCTTTTTTAATATTCAACAAACAATGTTCAATGCTCAATTTTCAAGGGGGTGCTTGATGAAGCATTGGAACCCTTAAAATTGCGTATTCGATATTCATCCGGCCACTGCCGGCCGGTCGCTTTCCTCCTCTTTCCCCTTCTCAATTATTTCATCCACTTCCTGCAGTTTTTCGTTTTCGAGGTGCTCCACTGCCGGCTCCTGCACCGGGTTGGTGGTGTTCAGGTAAAAGCGGCAATACAGAGGCAGGTGGTCGGAGCCGATGTGTTGGAGCGTACAGAATTCTTCCACGAAGATGTCGGGCGTATGAAAAAAGAGGTCGATGGGAAAGCGGAGCCATTGGTAGTCGGCGTGAAAGGTGGAGACGAAGCCTCTGCCGATCCGCGGGTCGATCAGTTCTGAAGTTTTACGGAAGAGGATGGAAGATCGCGCCCAGGCCACATTGTTGAAATCGCCGACCACCAGCACGGGCCCGGGCGTTGCACGCGCCTTTTTGGCAATGGAAAGCAGCTCTCCGTCGCGCTCGCGGGCCGTTTCTTCTTCGGTAGGGCTCGGCGGCGCAGGATGGACGCCAAAGAAGGTGAAGCGCTGGCCATCGGGTGTTTCGAGTTCGGCCTCGATGCTGGGCAGGTCGCCGGAAACAAAGAAGTGAACATCGATCCGGTGCGACTTCAGCCGCGTGTAGAAGTGCATTCCATAGGTGTTTTCGAGCGGCACTTTCCGGAAGGAAGGATAGTCCTTTTCCAATACCGACAGCGCCTGATCCCATCCCCCGTTCGACTCCATGGTCAGCAGCACATCGGGCTGCTTTTCGCGAACGAGCCGGATCAGGCGTTCGTACTGATCATTGAACTGATACACATTCACCGACAGTACCGAAATGCTTTCGGACTGCTTTTGAGCTCCGGCCTTTCTTACGGTACGATACCATTTGGTGTAGGGATACAGTACCAGCGCATTGTTGAGCGCCAGCAGGAATAGAAAGCCCTGGCTGCCCCAGAAAAGGGTGTCTTTTTCCCGCACCAGCAGGAAGCCGAGCAGGAGGAAAGCCACCTGCAGCGCAAAAGCCTGTATACGCCCGAACTCCCACACCCGGAATATCCAGTGGGGATGCGGAATCAGGGGCAGCAAGGCCGTCAATGCCAGTAACCCCGTCATTATGTAATACAACCATTCCATTATTCGCTTCCTGCCCGGCTTCAGCAATATGCCCTCCCGAACCTTCTTTTCCTGTTCTTTGCAAAGGCGCTGCCAGCCGGGCTGTTCAATGGCCTTTCCTTTGCACCTTTGCACCGATGCAACGGTTTGTTCCTTTTTTCTTCCTGTTTTTCCTCCTTCTGGCCTGCAACCAGGTCGACCGCGTGCTGGGCAAGGATGAGCCCACGGAAGCGGGCAGCTATTCCTATGCCTGTCTCGACAGTTCCGTCGCCGGCAACCAAACGGGCCGGCGTATTGAAAAAGCGACGAAGGCATTGCGCGATCTGACGGTTTCCCGGAAAGCCATCACCGATGAGGTGCAGAACGAATATGGGGAAGCCTTTCACCGTGATATGGTACAAAATGGCGGACTGAAGCTGATCCAGAACCCGGCGCTGGAACAGAAGCTGAACCAGATGACGCAGCAATTACTGGCAAAGCGCACCAAACCCTCCGGGATCCGCTATGTTACCTATGCAGTAGACGACCCCGCCATCAATGCGTTTACTTTCGGCGGCCGCATCTACGTCACGACCGGCATGCTCGGTAAATGCCGGGGTAACGATGCCCTGCTTTATGCCATTATCGGTCATGAGATTGGCCATTCCGAAACCGGGCATATCAAAACTACCATTCAGGATATGGCCTTTACCGAGCGCGTGTTCGGGCAGGGCGGCGCCACCGTGTTTGAGTTGAAGAAGCTGCTGACGGCTTCCTTCAACCAGCGCAACGAACTGGAGGCCGATTACTACGGCATCAATCTCACCAATGCGCTCGGTCTTGACCTGTGTACGGCCGTTTCTTTCTGGCGCGAGATGGCCAGCAAAGAAAATTCCTATAACCGGCTGGAAGATTTTTTCCGCACCCATCCTTTTTCGGAGGCCCGTGCCGGGTGCCTGGCACAGCATATCCGCACTAATTTCGGCAAAGACTGCGGCGGCATCGACCGCCAGCAATCGCACCCGGAGGTCACCCGGTAGCTTGTTCGGGGTGGCGCGGCACTGCAATGCCGCATTGGGCTGGCGCTTTTCGCCGTGGTGCCCGCTCCCCGGCGCCGCCGCGTGAAAATGCCACTCATGCAGCCCGTTAAAGTTTCCTGCGCGGGTCCGCCAACGATGTACCTGCGCTACCTTTGCCCCGTTATGAAGAAGGCGCTCTCCTTTTTTCTCGTCTGCTTCCTGCTGTTGTCGGTCGCCCCGGCGCTGCGGGCACAGTGCTCGGTGTGTAAGAAAACGGCTTCCCAGCTCGGCGAAAAGCCCGCAAAGGGCATGAATGCCGGCGTGCTGTACCTGATGGTTGCGCCCCTCGCCATTCTGGGCGTTATCGGCTACCGCTGGTGGCGCCGTAATGCTGCGGAAGAATAACGTACTTTGCGGCATGCACGGGCTGTCGGTGGTCATTCCAAACTATAATGGTACGGGGCTGTTCCCCCATACCCTGCCGACTGTTTTCGAGGCCCTGCGTGCACAGCCCCTTCCCTGGGAACTGATCGTGGTCGACGATGCGTCGACCGATGATTCGGTTCGCTGGCTTCAGGAAAATTACCCCGACATCATCCTGCTGCAGAATGCCACCAACGGCGGTTTTTCGGTAACGGTCAATAAGGGTGTGCGTGCCGCCCGCTACGACCTGGTGCTGCTCCTCAACAGCGATGTGAAACTCACTCCCGGCTATTTCGCACCCCTGTTCCCCTACTTCGACCGGCCCGATACCTTTGGCGTGATGGGGCGGATTGTGGGCTGGGAGGACGAGCTACTGCAGGAAGGCGCGCGTCTCCCTTTCTTTCACGGATTCAAACTCAAAACATCGGGCAACTATGTGCTGGCCGATGAGCAAGAAATGAACGGCGGCCTGCTTTCACTCTATGTGTCGGGTGCCAATGCACTCCTGCGCCGAGACCGCTTCCTCGAACTCGGCGGGCTCAATGAGCTGTTCTCGCCTTTTTATGTCGAAGACTGTGAGTTGTCGCTGCGCGCCTGGCGCCTCGGGTATACATGTTATTACGAGCATGCGGCCATTTGCCGGCACCGTACTTCTACAACCATCCGCACACCGGAGCGCAGGCGCCAGGTGGAGATCGTTTACAATCGCAACAAGATGCTGCTGCATGCCCTGCACCTGCCGCGCTGGCACCGTTACGGTTATTATCTGCAACTGGTGCCCGAAACGCTGCTGCGCCTGCTCTCCGGCAAGTGGACCTTTGTGATGGCCGTGGGGCAGTTTATGGATCGCTACCAGGGGGTGCGCGCAGCACGGGCAAAGTTTTTGCAAACCGCAGACCGCAGACGTGTCGCCACCGTTCGCGAGGTAGCCGCGCGGATCCTGCATTCTATCAAACACAAAAAAATCATCCAATTCTGATGGCACAATACGACTACGTCATTGTCGGCGCAGGGCTCTTCGGCGCCACCTTTGCCCACCAGGCCCGCCAGGCAGGCAAGCGCTGCCTCGTTATCGACAAGCGCTTCCACACAGGTGGTAATATCTATTGCAAGAATGTTGAGGGCATCAATGTGCACTACTATGGCGCCCATATCTTTCATACCAACGATAAGCCCATCTGGGACTTCGTGAATTCCTTTGTTGAGTTCAACCGGTACACCAACTCGCCGGTAGCGAATCATAAGGGCAAGCTCTACAACCTGCCCTTCAACATGAACACCTTCTACCAGTTATGGGGCGTCATTACCCCGGAAGAGGCGCAGGCGAAAATCCAGGAACAGATCGCTTCGCTGGGCATTACCGAGCCGCGCAACCTCGAGGAACAGGCATTGATGCTCGTGGGTACCGACATCTACGAAAAGCTGATCAAGGGCTACACCGAAAAACAATGGGGGCGCAGTGCCACCGAATTGCCGGCCTTCATCATCAAGCGCCTGCCCGTGCGCTTTACCTTCGACAACAACTACTTCAACGACAAGTACCAGGGCATTCCCATCGGCGGCTATAACAAGCTGGCAGAAGGCCTCCTCGACGGAATCGACGTGCGCCTGGATACCGACTTCTTTAAAGATCGCGACTATTTCATGGGTCTTGGTGAGAAGGTCGTTTATACGGGTCCGCTCGACGAATACTACGACTTCCGCTTCGGTGAGCTGGAATACCGCAGCCTGCGCTTCGAGCACCAGACCCTCGAGAAGCCGAACTACCAGGGCAACGCAGTGGTCAATTACACCGAGCGTGATATTCCCTACACCCGCATCATCGAACACAAGCACTTTGAGTTCGGTACGCAGGATCATACGGTGATCACCTACGAGTATCCTGCCAACTGGGAACGCGGCATGGAGCCTTACTACCCGATGAACGACGAGAAGAACACAAAGCGCTATAAGCAATACAGCGAGCTGGCCGACCAGGAAGAGCAGGTCATCTTCGGCGGCCGCCTGGCCGAGTACCGCTACTACGACATGCACCAGGTGATCGGCTCCGCCCTCGTAAAGGCGAAGAAAGAACTGGCACTGACCGTATAACACGTTTACACTAGAATACACCGGTCACGCGTCACCAACTTTGCTACAGCCACCCCCCGGGGTGGCTTTTTTAGGGAGTGTACCCGCTTCGGGCCTCCATCCGATTGTTGTACCTTGCGGCCGATGAGGACCATTGCCATTGTCGTGACCTATAACCGGCTTCCCCTGCTGAAGGAGTGCATTGCGGCCCTGCTGGCGCAGACACGCCGCCCCGACGAGATCGTGGTAATCAATAACAGCTCCACCGATGGCACGGAGGAATGGCTGCACACGCAACCCGTTGTGGTGGTGACCCAACCCAATGGCGGCGGTGCGGCGGGTTTTCACCGCGGCATCCGGGAAGCTTATGGTCGTGGGGCCGACTGGATCTGGCTGATGGACGATGATACCATTGCCACCCCAACCGCGTTGGAACACTTGCTGGGGGCGGCAACCAAGCTGCCCGGCGCCGGCTTCTGCGCCAGCAAAGTGGTGTGGACCGATGGCAATCCGCACGTGATGAATATGCCCGACCTGCGGGTCTACGCACACGGCCTGCCCTTCAACCGGTATGATGCCGGGGGCGGACTCCTGGTACGTTCCAGCACCTTCGTGTCGCTGCTGCTGAGCCGTGGTGCCGTCGAACGTTTCGGCCTGCCGCTCAAAGAGTACTTCATCTGGACCGACGATCACGAGTATACCGACCGCATCTCCCTGGGCGGGATGCCGGGTATGTATGTGCCGCAAAGCGTGGTGCAGCACAAAACGCCGCTCAACCATGGCTCCAACATCTTCGAAGATGCGCCCCGTGATCTCTGGAAATACCGCAACGGCCTGCGTAACGAACTCCATTTCGTGCGGATCCGCTATGGCCGGAAGAAATACCGCAAACTCCTGCTGAAACGGATCTTCGTGTTCCCCATCCGCATCCTGAAGCGCCGTAAGGATCATAAATGGGAATTTATCAAAGTGGTGTGGCAGTCGTCGCTCGCTTCCATCCGTTTCCGTCCCCTGCCCGACCGGGTGCAGCCCTGACCTCGCCATCGGCAGGTAATGCTATAGGCGGCTTCGGCCGGCGTCTTTGGCCCTCTCCCTCTTTGTTACTCCACGTCCCTCACCCCCGGCCCCTCTCCCAGAGGGAGAAGGGAGCGGCGCACCAACACTTTTGCTATAGCGCAAGCGTCCCTATCGACGAGGACAAACCCTATACCCCCGGTTCAGCACCCTGCACCCTTGCCCGCTTCGGGCCTCCATCCGATTGTTGTACCTTGCGGCCGATGAGGACCATTGCCATTGTCGTGACCTATAACCGGCTTCCCCTGCTGAAGGAGTGCATTGGGGCCCTGCTGGCGCAGACACGCCGCCCCGACGAGATTGTGGTAATCAATAACAGCTCCACCGATGGCACGGAGGAATGGCTGCACACGCAACCCGTTGTGGTGGTGACTCAACCCAACGGCGGCGGTGCGGCGGGTTTTCACCGAGGCATCCGGGAAGCTTATGGTCGTGGGGCCGACTGGATCTGGCTGATGGACGATGATACCATTGCCACCCCAACCGCGTTGGAACACTTGCTGGGGGCGGCAACAGCCATTGATAACGTGGGTTACGCGGGCAGCAAGGTCGAGTGGACAGATGGCAGTCCGCATCTGATGAATCTCCCCGACATCAAAACCTACACGCACGACGTGGCCTTCAACCGCTACGATGCGCATGGTCTCTACCTGGTCAATGCACCTCATTTGTGTCGATGCTCCTGAGCCGCGCCGCCGTCGAGCGCGTGGGTCTTCCGATCAAAGAGTATTTCATCTGGAACGATGACGCCGAATATACCGAGCGCATCAGCCGCAGCGGTTTTATCGGCGGCTATGTGCCGGCAAGCGTGGTGCTGCACAAAACACCCACCAATCACTTTTCCGATATCTACCAGGATGATGTGAAAGGGATCTGGAAGTACCGCTATGGCATCCGCAACGAGCTGCATACCTACCGGCTCCGCAAGGGCAAATTCTGGGGCCGCTTCCTGAAGCGGGTGTTCGTGATTCCGGTGCGGATACTCAAACGCCGTAAAGACCATAAATGGGCGTTTGTAAAAGTGAACTGGGATGCGGCTTTCAGCGCCATCAACTTCAAACCCACCATCGACAAGGTCAAATGAGGCCCCTGCGTATTTCGGTAGTGCTTCCCTTTCCCGCCACCCGTCCGGGCGGAGGCGTCAAGATCATGTATGAGTATGCCAACCGCCTGCAGGCCCGTGGCCACCAGGTGCAGGTGTTTCACAGCATTCGCCGGCCCTTCAAGAAGATGAAATCGCCGCTGTGGTGGAAACAGTTGCTCTACCGCATCCGTGGCGCAGCACGACCGAAGTGGTTTCCGCTCGATGAACGTATTTCTTCGTCCATCGTTCCCGAGATCACCGACCGCTACCTGCCGGATGCCGATATCGTGCTGTCGACCTGGTGGGAGATGGCTTACATGACCAGTGCGCTTTCACCATCGAAAGGGCTTCCCTTTCAGCTGATACAGGACTATGAAGTGTGGACCGGACGCGAAGAGCAGGTGCATGCTTCCTATGCCCTGCGTGCCCGTCCGCTGGTGATTGCCCGCTACTTGCAGGAACTGGTGGAAAAACATACCGGCATCCGCCCGGTACACATTCCCAATGCCATCGATACCACGCGCTTTCAACTTCATACCACTCCGGAAGCACGCAAGGCCGACAGCACCATCATGCTTTATTCGAAGGAGCCGCGCAAGGGCACATCGTATGGCCTCGAAGCGTTGAAGCTCCTGAAGCAGGAAGTGCCCGGACTGGAGGTGACCCTTTTTGGCGTATTCGACAAGCCCGAGCTGCCCGATTGGATCCAGTATCACCGGCAACCACGCAACCTGACGGAACTGTTCAACCGAAACGCGCTGTTTTTTAGTCCGAGCCTCGGTGAAGGCTGGGCCCTGCCGCCGGCAGAGGCCATGGCCTGCGGCTGTGCCGTGGTGTGCACCGATATTGGCGGACATGCCGATTATGCCCGGGCCGGAGAAACTGCGTTGCTGGTTCCTCCGAAAGACAGTGCTGCCCTGAAAGAGGCGCTGCTGCTGCTGGTGCGCAACCAGGACCTGCGCCTGCGCCTGGCGCAGAACGGGCAGGCCTTAATCAACACCGCCTTCAGCTGGGAGGCGTCGGTGTCGACAATGGAGCAATGTTTCCGGGAAGCATTGTCTCCGGGTAAACCCGGTCCCGGCGCTTTGGGTTAAGAGCGCGGAAACGCCGTGTGCGATGTCGCGCCCCGCCGGGGCGCCCATTTTCGCCGCAAACATTCGTTTGCTAGAGAGCTTGCGCTCCTAGCGGAGCGCTTTCGCGGTGTTTGTTTTTCTTCGGGAGCTAGCGCAGCCTCCGGGTCGCCTTTCTGGTGGCCAGACTTTGGGGCGCACCAAACTACATGTAGGGTTGACGAAGAACACCAGATTTCCTGCTTTTGTCGATGTGCCGGGCGCTCCTAGCGGAGCGCTTTCGCGGTGTTTGTTTTTTCTTCGGGAGCTTGCGCAGCCAGCCGGGGCGCCTTTCTGGTGATCAATCTTTAGGAGCGCACCAAACTACGTGTAGGGTTGGCGAAAAAACA
>Ga0164290_1000567_pt1 | contig 110413 bp, 101 predicted proteins | sample Micstemetagenome_FD_108782 | JGI IMG/M metagenome (GOLD analysis project Ga0164290, IMG submission 108782) | Contaminated culture microbial community from soil near Moab, Utah, USA - Microcoleus steenstrupii SON62 (Illumina Assembly) | ecosystem: Environmental > Terrestrial > Soil > Soil crust...
ACCGCGATCAGGATCGCGCTCAGCGAAAAGAATTGCGTGACGGGAAGCCGCCGGCTGTAGCGGAGCAAAACCCACGCGACAATAGCAAGCACGCCCGCGCCGGCCGCTCCGCCCGCGACCAGAGGCATGCTATTGAGCCAGAAGCCCACAACCTAGGGTTGGATTCGCCCGGGCTTGCTTCTGTAGTGGCTACAGGATGTATGCATCCGCCGAGGAGTAAAGGGAATCTCGGGAAAAGCTGTAAGAAGTTCGCCCGGGGCATTCGAGCCGCCGATTGGAAGGGTACTTTGACGGAAGCTTGTACGAACGGCCTCGACACGGGATTCGTGGCGCTGGGCTATACCAAGGTCGCTGTATTGGGTGTCGTCCAAGGGATCACCGAATTGCTGCCGATCTCCTCGACTGCGCATATGCGGATTGTGCCTGCATTGCTTGGCTTGCAGGATCCCGGCTCCGCCTTTTCGGCAGCGATGCAGCTAGCGGCACTGGCTGCCGTCGTGAGCTATTTTTGGGGTGACGTGAGCCAGTTGGCCGCGAGCTCGTTGCGCGCTGTCGCGTACAGGGATTTCCGGGATCGACAGTTCCGCTTGGTTGTTTGGATTGGCCTTGCGACGATCCCTATCGGCCTGGCGGGCCTGTATTCGTCAGCAGTGTTGAATACCTGCGGTTCTCCGCTGCGGACCCTTACAGTCATTGGCTGGGCTTGCATCGTCATGGCCATCCTCCTTGCGCTGGCGGAGAGTTACGCTCGACACAGGCGGACACTCGAAGATGTGTCTCTCGCCGATGCAATGATCGTCGGCATCGCACAGGTCGGTGCCCTCATCCCAGGAGTATCGCGCTCGGGCTCAACTTTGACCGCTGCGCTCTTGCTCGGTCTGAAACGGGAAGAGGCGGCGCGATTCTCATTCCTACTTGGCTTGCCGGCAATCGCCCTTGCCGGCTTCAAGGAACTTTGGGAGCTCTACAAAGCCCATCTTTCTCTCGAAGGCTGGTCCATTCTTCTCGTCGGTCTGATCGTTGCCTCCATCTCCGCATTCTTCGCGATTTGGGGGCTGATGCGGGTGCTTGAGCGTTTTTCGGCTTGGCCCTTTGTAATCTATCGTGGCGCGCTCGGCGCATTTCTCATCTTCGCCGTAGCATTTGGCCAATTCGTCTGATTGCCGACATTCTGGAGCCCGTGAAGTGATTGCCTATGCGGGACGCGCAGGCGGTCGCAGGCCGTCGCGCTCGGAGATGCTCGGCGGCGCGCCGAGCAACGTCTTTGACTGGCTTCGGATTGGCGCGATCGTCGACTACCTTGATTTTCACGCGTGGGGACCACCATTGGCCCCGTCTTCAATTCGCTGACGCGGCGATTGTCTGTGGCGTCGCGATACTGTGCTTGGGGAAATCATAGGGCGTCTGGATGACCAGGGGGGTCGGCGAGAACTTCGATGATGCGGCAGGTCGCGACTTTCCCGTTGTCGCACTCCTTGACCATCCGGATGAGCTCGGTCCTAAGGCCGCGTAACCGGCGGATCCGGCTGTCGACGGCTTCGAGCTGATCGTTAGCGATTCGGCTCACCAGCTCGCAGGACGCCTCGGGCATCTCCTGAAGAGCAAGCATCGTCCTGATAGCCGCGATGTCGAAGCCAAGGTCCCTGGCGTGGCGGATGAAGGTCAGCCGCCGAACGTCCTCTGCTCCGTACAGGCGTCGTCCACTGTCGGTTCGGGGCGGTGAGGGTATGAGCCTGATCCGCTCATAATAGCGAATCGTCTCGATATTGACGCCCGTGCGTTTGGACAAGGCTCCGATAGTGATCATCGCGGGTTGATTCTGTAGCGGCTACAGGATGTAGGATATCAAATGGCCGAAGGTGTGTGAACCGGAGAACGACTATGACCGAGCATGTCGTAGGCCTGATCTGGGACGCTTGGCGCGCCAAACGCCAGGGGCGCGAGGCGCTCGCGGCTCGCCAGGCGAGTCGCCTCGTCGACATGGTAGCCTATGCGCGGGCTCGCTCGCCTTTCTACGGTGAGCTTTATCGCGATCTGCCAGATCGCATCGAGGACCCACGCCAATTGCCGGTCACCGACAAGAATATGCTCATGGAGCGTTTCGACGAATGGTGCACCGACCGCGCCGTGACGCTCGAAGCTGCGGAAGCAGTTGTTGACGATCTTGACCGCATTGGAGAGCGGTTCCTCGGAAAATACACGCTGGCCACGACCTCAGGCACCACCGGCTTCCGCGGCATATTCCTGACCGACGACCGTACGATGGCGGTTGTGGCCGCCATGATGCTCCGGTGGGTCGGTGACTGGCTCAGCCCGAGCGACATCCTCAGGATCCTTGCACGCCGCGGCCGGATGGCGATGGTCATGGCCACCGGCGGCCACTTTGCGTCGGCTGTTGCCGCGGCGCGTCTGAAGAAGCGACGTGGAAAACACGTAGAGGTGCTCTCCGCCCACATGCCGATGGCAGAGCTTGTCGAGCGGCTGAACCGCTTCCAGCCGGCGCTGCTTACACCCTACGCCAGCATGGCTGCTATGCTGGCCGACGAACAGGAAGCCGGACGGCTCCATATCGATCCCGTGCTGCTGGCCCTCTCTGCCGAAGGGCTGCCGCAACCGGAGTACAGCCGTATAGCGCGCGTGTTCGGCGCCAAAGTCGGCAACAGCTACGCCGCATCGGAATGCATGTTCCTCAGCTACATGTGCAGCGAAGGCTGGCTGCACGTCAACGCCGACTGGGTGGCGTTCGAGCCAGTCGACGCCGATTACCAGCCGGTCGCGCCAGGCGAGCCGTCGCACACGATCCTGATCAGCAATCTTGCCAATCGCGTACAGCCGATCCTGCGCTATGACCTCGGAGACAGCGTGCTGCAGCGGCCGGACCCGTGCCCATGCGGCACCCCTTGCCCGCAATCCGCGTGCAGGGGCGCTCAGCCGACCTTCTCACGTTCCGCACGCGGAGTGGGGAGGTCAGACTCCCTCCGCTCGCGCTTACCCAGCCAGTCGAGACCGTCCGCGGAATCACGCTCTTCCAGCTCGCGCAGTCCACGCCGACCGCACTGGTGATGCGTCTGCGCATCGCGCCGACGGCGAACGAAGACGCTGTCTGGCGGGAGGCCGAGGCAGGTCTGCGGAACGTGCTGGCGCAGAATGGGCTCGAGCATGTCGCGATCGAGCGCGCCGGCGAACCACCGGAACAGGGTCGCGGCGGGAAGTTCCGCGAAGTCATACCGTTGGAAAAGGCTTGACGCGGGTTTGTTTGGAGAGGAACGACAATGGCCAATCGCAAGAAAGAAATCGCCAAATTCTTCGCTGGAGTTGCGGCCAACCAAGTGCTCACTCATGGAGCCTTAGCTGCAGCGGGCACTGAGTTCCGGGCGCTGGGCATTTCTTATAATCAGCAACTGAACACGATCGCCGCCGTGGTCTGGGCCGTCATTCTCGTGCTGCTCGCTTACTATGCGTGGATCAGGAGATGAGCAGCGTTGGCCCGCATCACGCGACTGCAAGCGGTGCGAGATTGGAGAGGCGCCCTTAACCGCCGCAGAAGGGCATCGATTTGATGCCTAGCCCTATTGGATTTGGCGCTTGATGCTGGCGGCAAACTGTTTTGTTCGACCGCTCCATTCCCAGCGGAGATCCGCCAATGGCGATCCACTCGGAAGACCAGGAGTCGTAATTCGAAGCGAGATCAGGATGCCAGGAGACGAGGAGACCGAAATCCGTCTCGACGCCCGCAACGTCCATGAACGCCGTACGTTGCGCTGGGTACTCGAGATCAATTTCACCCAGTTCGTGGTGGCCGGCGCCGTCGGTATCGTGGCGGACTCGACGGGCCTGCTTGGCGCCGCGCTCGACAATCTCGGAGATGCCGCCGTCTATGCAGTCAGTTTCTATGCAGTCGGCCGCACGGTCATTGCCAAGGCCCGTGCGGCGACCCTGTCCGGCGTTCTGCTGATCCTTGTTGCCCTCGGGTTGCTTGCAGAGGTGTTGCGTCGCTTTTTTGTGGGAGCCGATCCAATCGGGCTCGCAATGATCATCACAGCGCTCGCGAACGCAGCGACCAATCTGATTATTCTTCGGCTCTTGCGCGCGCATCGGGCACATGGCGTCCATTTCAAAGCGTCCTGGATCTTTACGACGAACGACATGGTGGCCAATGGCGGCATCGTTCTCTCCGGCCTGTTGGTCATGCTTCTGAAATCCCCGATCCCCGATCTCATGATCGGGATTGCGGTCGCCGCGATCGTCATCAAGGGCGGATGGGACATCCTCCGGGAGGCGCGCGAGGCCCGCGATTCTGCCGACCGTGCACCACAAGGAGACAGAGGATGACCACAGGTCTCTTGTGGATACAGAACGCAGCTTGATTCTGTAGTGGCTACAGGATGTAGGATCTGAGCAGGAAGAGGCTCGGGAGCCGAGCACAGCTCGGCCAAAAGGATACGATGATGAAAGTTGGAGTCGCGACCATGAGCACCTCGAGCTTGCTGCGCTTCAAAGTTGACGGCCTGGATTGCCAGAACGAGGTTCGTGCGCTTCGTGCGGCGGTCGGCCCGGTTGTTGGAGGGGAGGAGAATCTGTCCTTCGACACCAAGGCGGGTGTGATGGATGTGACGACCGCGCACCCTGTCGCGGTCAATTTAATTACAGGCGCAGTCGATTCGACCGGAATGCGAGCGCATCTTCTGTCAGAGCCGCTAAAGCCGCCTGCTTCACCGCTGCTCTTCCGAGTGGAGGGGCTCGACTGTAAGAACGAAGTCGCAGCTCTCAAACGCGAGATCGCGCCGCTGGTCGGGAGCGAGGATTGGCTGACATTCGACACAGCGAAGGGCTTAATGACGGTCGCGCCGCAACGGCAGGCCACAGTCGACGAGATCATCCGTCGCGTCGCGCCGACTGGGATGCGTGCCTCCTTGATTGCGGACGGCACGGCCGAGGCATTGCTTTACCGTGTCCATGGCCTCGACTGTAAGAACGAGGTGGCAGCCCTCACGCGGGAGCTTGGACCGCTCGTCGGTGAGGACAAGCTCGCCTTCGACACCGCGCAAGGGATGATGACAGTGGGGCCGCAGCATCGGGCGGCTCCCGACGCGATCGAAGAGGCGGTAGCTCGAACGGGCATGCGCGCCGAAGCGTGGTCGCCGCGGGCGGTCTCGTCCGCTGCGCCCGAGGCCACTGGAGCGCAAGATGGCGCAGCCTGCGGCCATGCCGCCGATGTGCAAGAGGCTCTCAGCCCGCCGATGCCGACCCATTTGCCTGGTCACGTCGTGTATCGCATTCACGGCATGGACTGTGCCGATGAGATCGCGGCGCTCAAGCGCGAGGTGGGACCTCTGGTCGGGGAAAACAAGCTCGCCTTTGACCTCCTCAATGGCCGTATGTCCATCGACATGACACCGGACGCCGCGCTCGAAGCCCGTATCGAGAAGGCGGTGGTCCGCGCTGGTCTGCGTGCCGAGCCGTGGACCGAGGGCAGCACCAGCGAAGCCGCACGCGCGGAAGAGCGCCGCAGGCGCGTGCAGTCGTGGCTGACGGCCGCGAGCGGTCTGTTTACGGCGCTGGGCTTCGCGGTGCACGCTTGGCTCGGCGGCGGCGTGATTGCGGCCTTCGAGGCGGGTGAGCACGCTCTTGGCGGGACCCCGCTGCCGAGCATGATCCTCTACGCGGTCGCAGTGCTGTGCGCGGCGCGCTACGTCGCTCCCAAGGCCTGGCTAGCGGCGCAACGGCTTCGTCCGGACATGAATCTGCTGATGATGGCCGCAGTCGCGGGCGCCATTGGTATCGGCGCCTGGTTCGAGGCCGCTACCGTTTCGTTCTTTTTCGCACTGGCCCTGGCGCTCGAGGCATGGAGTCTCGGGCGCGCACGCAGGGCCGTTGCCGCGCTCATGGAACTCGCGCCGTCGACAGCACGCGTCAGGCTCGAAGACGGCTCTGAGCGCGACGTCCCCGCGGCAGAAGTTCGGGTCGGCGCGCGCATCATCATTCGGCCGGGAGACAAGGTGCCGCTTGATGGGCGGGTTGCCGCCGGCGAAAGCGAGGTCAATCAAGCACCGATCACCGGTGAAAGCGTCGCCGTGTTCAAGGCAGCGGGTGATGAGGTGTATGCCGGTACCATCAATGGCGAGGGCGCCCTAGACGTCATAGCTACCAAGGCAGCGAACGATACAACGCTGGCGCAGATCATACGGATGGTCGGTTCGGCCCAGAGCCGACGCGCACCGAGTGAGCAATGGGTGGAAAAGTTCGCACGCGTGTACACCCCCGTGGTGATGGTTCTCGCCATCGCGATCTTCCTCGCACCGCCCTTGCTCCTGGGCGGCGCCTGGGACGTCTGGTTCTACCGGGCGCTGGTGCTCCTCGTGATCGCTTGCCCCTGCGCCCTCGTGATCTCAACGCCGGTGACCATCGTGGCCGCACTCGCCGGCGCCGCCAAGCAGGGCGTTCTAGTGAAGGGCGGCACCCACCTCGAAACGCCTGCGCATCTCAAAGTCATCGCCATGGACAAGACAGGCACGCTCACCGAAGGGAGGCCGCAGGTCGTCGAGATCGTGCCGCTTGGAGGCCGCAGCGAAAGGGAGATTCTCGGCTTGGCCGCGGCCCTGGAGGCGCGCAGTGGCCATCCGATCGCTCACGCGATCATGGCGAGAGCCGCCGATCTCAAGATCGTGGCCGAGCCAGCAGAGGCGGTGCAGGCCATAATGGGGCGAGGCGTTACGGGCCGAGTGGCCGGCCGTGAGACGTGGCTCGGCTCGCGCCGCTACCTTGAGGAGCGGGGTATTACCTCGGACGAAGCTTTGCGGCGGGCTGATGCACTCTCAAGCGCCGGTCGCACCATTGTCGCGGTCGGCGATGGTCACGAGGTCTGGGGCCTTGTCGCCGTCGCCGACGCCGTCAGGCCGGAAGCGAAGGACATTGTCACCGCGCTTCACCGCGCCGGCATCAAGCATGTCGTGATGCTCACGGGAGACAACCGGTCGACGGCAGAGGCAATTGCGAAACAGACGGGCATTGACGAGGTTCGGGCGGAGCTGCTGCCCGGCGACAAGGTGACGGCCGTGGAGGATTTGGTGCGGCGCTACGGATCGGTCGCCATGGTCGGTGACGGGGTCAACGATGCGCCCGCGATGGGACGTGCCGATCTCGGCATTGCAATGGGAGCTATGGGCAGCGATGCCGCTATCGAAACGGCCGATGTGGCACTCATGTCAGACGAGCTCTCGAAGCTTCCTTGGCTGGTGCGCCATTCGAGCGACGCTCGCAGTGATCCGGCAGAACGTTGCCTTCTCGATCGCGGTGAAGCTTCTGTTCACAGCGTTGACAGTGATTGGTCTTGCTTCTCTATGGGGCGCCATCGCGGCAGATGTTGGTGCATCGCTGCTGGTCGTCCTCAATGGCCTGCGCCTGCTCAACCGTGGTCAGAGCAGCATTCGACAAGGCGGCCCCTCCGGGGGACTCGGAGTTTCGGCGCAACAGCATCAAGCCGTTGCCATCTCCCGGGCGTAGTTGCTGCCATCTCCCAGGCGTAGCTCAAGTCCGCGGAAGGCGGAGCAATGAGGACGGACCCGAAACTGGTTCGACGAGGTATATTGGCCAGTGGTGTCCTCGCTGCCGCCCTGGCAGTCGATTTCGTTACGAAGTGGCTGATCCTCAACCTTGTGATGGTCCCGCCGCGTACGATCGAGATCGCGCCTTTTTTCAACCTGACACTTGGTTTCAACACGGGTGTCAGCTTTGGATTGTTCCGCGAGCTCTTCCTTGATCGCCCATTGGTGCTTGCCGGAATCAAGATGGTGATCGTTGTCGGTCTTCTCGTCTGGGCCGTGAGAACAACGAAGTCTTCCGAGGCGATCAGCCTCAGCCTGATTGCTGGCGGTGCTACCGGCAATGTGTTGGACCGGATGCGTCAGGGCGCCGTAACCGATTTCCTCGATTTCCATGTTGGCAGCTGGCATTGGCCAACCTTCAACATGGCGGACGCGATGATAACGATTGGCGTCGTCCTGTTGATCACAGCCTCCTTTTGGCCGGCGCGATCGACGGTCTCGGCGCAGCAGCGGACCGGGTCGCGGGGACGCTCTTGAGACACCGAGGTCGATATCTTGACCAGGTTGAGATGGGCCGGTCCGCTTCATACAGGTGGAGCCTCGTAGAGACGAACAGAAGGATCATTCCATGTCAGGCAGACCAACGACGTGCCGCTCCTCGATGGACCTCTAAGCGGCGGCAATGCGGTCGGCTTCGCCAATGCGCCGCTGGTCTCGTCGTTCACCTACAAGCTGGGCCGTGCCGCCTTGGATCGGCTTCCATGCTGGGCGATGCTCGCAGCAATGCTGGTCGTGACCGTGGTGGGCGGCGCCTCAGCGCAATCGCAACGCGTATTGGCTGAGCGTGAAACCCGGATGCAAACGCCCGCTAAGCCGATGACGCCCGAGCGGGAAGGGTGGCTGAAGAACCGGTGTGCGCAGCTCGTGGCCTTCTTCGATCGCTATGGTGTCAGCCGCAGCGAGAACTCCGATGGTCCGCGCAACCACACCCGCATCGGCGCCGCGATCGCCTGCGAGCGCCACCACTATCGCGCCTGTATCGACACCATGGCAGCCCTGCTGGTGCGTAAAGCCTTTGAGGTTCCCAAGCCTCGGATGGCTGCTGTCGAGGCCGAGGATCGATGCAGGATGGGAGTTCCTTAACAAAACTTCCGCGCAACCAGCGACCGACTCACGATCGGGGAAGCGGCGGAAGTAGGTATCGTCTTGTTCGAGCCGTCGTTGAGATCGGCGTGATGGATCTCCCTGGTCTTCGGGCTCACCGCGCCGACGGCGCCGACTGTGCTGGTGATGCAGGCGATCTAACTCTGGCTGCCCGACGAAGCAGACGGATCGGGCACCAGTTCATCGACACCGCCTGACCGGCAGAGGCAACGACGATCTCCCATCCGCCAGCGCCCGCCTTACTCCATCATTCAGGGGAGAGTCAGTTCCCATGCGGCTTGCATCAGTTGCCGCACTCAATGTCAGGCAGCGTCGCGTTGATTTCCCTAGCGACAATATCGCCCATCTTGTTGCATCTGCCCCATTTGCGTCGAACTAAGCATCTTCAGAGGCTGGAGATTCAAGCCATAACCTGCGAAGCAAAGCCCTTGCTCAATCGGGCGGTGGCGGAAGGATTATCTGCACTCGGTCGATGTCGACCTTCGCAGTTGGCGCCTCGGTTACGATCTGTGGCACGAGGATGAGTAACCCTACCATAAGGACCTGAAGTGCCAGGAACGGCACCGCCCCCCAGTAAATCCGCGAGGTAGGGACAGAGGTGGGCGTGACGCTCCGAAGGTTGTACAGGGCGATTCCAAACGGCGGGTGCATGAACGAGGTCTGGAGGTTGACGGCGAGCAGGACCGTCAACCAGACCATGTCGATACCCAGCTGCCGGGCGACCGGCGCGATCAGCGGCAGGACGATGAAGGCGATCTCGAAGAAATCCAGGAAGAAGGCGAGGAAGAAGATCGCCACATTGATGAAGACAATAAAGCCGATATGCCCGCCTGGAATGTTCTTGAACAGCGACTCGATCCAGACCTGACCGTCAAGGCCGCGAAAGACGAGCGTGAAGAACGACGCGCCGAGAAGCAAGAAGATGATCCCTGAACATAGTATTCCCGTGACGTCCATCGCTTGCCGCAAATTGCGGCCCGTCACTTTCCGCTTGGCCAACCCCAGAAGGAGCGTTGCCGTGACGCCGATTGCCCCTCCCTCGCTGGGCGTCGCCACGCCGAAATAGATCGCCGCCAACATGGCGGCTACGATTGCCAGCGGCGGACCGGCAGTGAAGGCGACGTCGAGCACAACTCCGGATGAGGACCCTGCATCGCTTGCCGAGCGGGATGCCGGGGGCGCGCGCTCCGGCGCCAGGCGCGTGACGATGAAGATGTAGGCGAGATACGAAAGGACCAGGAGAGCGCTCGGCAGCAGGGCGCCGCGATAGATCTCGTTAAGCGACACCTCCAGTTGTTCGGCCAGAATAATGAGCACCAGACTGGGGGGAATGACCTGCGCCAGCGTGCCGGACGCGGCGATTACTCCTGCTGCCAGCTTTGGATCGTACTTCGCCCGCAACATCACCGGCAGAGCGATCAATCCGACGGCAACGACCGACGCCGAAACGAATCCCGTGATCGCCGACAGGACCGCACCGACAATGACCGTCGTGTATGCCAGTCCGCCCGGCAGCCGACCGAACAGGCGGTTGAGGGCAACGAACATGTCCTCGGCGATTCCCGTCCGCTCCAGCAGCATTCCCATGAAGATGAGGAGCGGGAGGGCGAGCAGGTTGTCGTTGTTGAACGTGCCCTGGATGCGAAACAACATGTTGGTGAGAAAGGATGCGTTGAAGGCCCCGGTCGCGATCCCGACGGCAGCGAACGCTCCCGCCACCGCCGCGAGGGAGAATGCGACGGGAAAGCCGGTGAAGAGGACGAGCACGAGACACACGAACATGGCCGGCGCGAGAAGATCGCCCACGTCAGCTTCCTTCGATCAACGTGCGTCGATGCACCGGCCGCGAGAGAACGCCCCTCAGGCAGGCGACGCAGCGGATGGCTTCTGCAACGCCCTGCAGGCCCAGCAACAGGAAGCCAACAGGGATGAAGCCCTTTATGATCCAGGCCGGAATATCGCTTGTGCTCTCACGCGATGCTCGGCTCTCGCCGGAGAGAAGAGAGATGAGAAACTGCGGCCAACTCACCCACACGAGAGCCGCACATACGGGCAGGAGCACGAAGCAGATGCCCAGGAGATCGAGCCAGGCCAGACCCCGCTCACCCAGATGATTCGACAGGATGTCGATCCGTACATGCTCGTCGCGCTGGAAGGTGTAAGCCGCCATCAGCAGCACGACTGCCGCAAAGAACTGCCATTGCAAATCGAATGCAGAAGGCGACGCCACTGAAAAGAATTTTCGGCCGAGCGCATTGCCGGTGATCAGCAACGCATTTGCGAGCAGTCCCCACCGCACGATCTGGGCAACGGCGCGGTTGAGGCGATCCACCATCGCGGCCAGGCGAAGCGCCATCAGCATCGGTATCCCTTGAACGTCCGCCATGAGCCCATTGGTTGCCGTTCCGGATTGCCGATCCGCTACCCGGTTGATCTGGATCAAGGTATCACAAAACTTATAGGAGCTATAGGTTTAACGCATGCAACAAGGAGACTGATCATGTTTAGCTCGCACAAAGGCCTTCTCGTCACGATGCTGTCGGTGGCTATCCTCTTGGGCTCAAGCGTCGCAGATGCCCAGCAAACGCAACCCCAATCCGAAAAGGCCTGCTGCGACGACCGTCGGAGCCAGCAAACGCAACCCCAATCGGGGACGATGGGTCGAGGTATGATGAACGAGGGTATGATGAACCAGGGCATGATGGGCCAAGGCATGATGCAGATGGGGCCCATGGGCATGATGCATGGGCCGATGCTCGAAGGCCGCCTCGCCTACATCAAGGCGGAACTCGCCATCACGGACGCCCAATCGACGGCCTGGAACGCGTACGCCAGCGCGGTGAAGGCTCGGGCGTCCAGCATGCAAGGCATGCACGACACCATGATGCAGGGCATGCAGTCCGGTACCCCGACTGCACGCATGGACGCGCACATCAAGGCCATGGAGGCCATGACGGAGGCCCTGAAGGCCCTCAAGCCGGCGACGGAGACGCTCTACGCCGTGCTCACGCCCGAGCAGAAGCAGAAAGCTGACCAGCTGCTTGGCATGGGCTGCATGATGATGTGAGGCATCCGATGCGTTACCTGATCATGGCGTTCTGTCTGGTGCTGGCGCCGCTGGCGTCGGCACGGGCACAGAACGCATCGGCATCTTCTTGCGGGGCCGAATGGATATCGTGGTGGGCTCCCTTTCATATGCTGGTACCGCTGCTGTTCTTTGGCCTTGTCGCCGTCGGAGTGATCGTCCTGGTCCGCAAGCTGTGGCCGGATGAGCAGCGGCACAGAACCTCAAGTCAGGCGCACGAGCTGCTCGACGAGCGATATGCAAAGGGTGAGATCGAGCGGGAGGAGTATCTGCGTCGGCGCCAGGACATTCGCGGGAGTTAGATCTGGGCTTCGAGCGCCATGGGTACGTTTGCCCCTCGACGCCGCGATCTCCGACAGCGTCGAGGTGCGCTCTGCTCAGCGGCGAGGGTCGCTCAGCGCCTCGATGATCCGGCAATCCCTGATGCGACCGCCACTGCATGAGGCGATCAGCCGTTTCAGCTCTCGTTCAAGGGCGCGAAGCCTGCCGATTCGCGATCTCACGCCGGCCAGATTGTCCTCGGCAATGGCAATGACTTCCTGGCACGACCGATCCGGGTTGTCGGCCAAATCGAGCAAGGTTTCGATGGCCTCGATCCCGAAGCCGAGTTCCCTGGCGTTGCGGATGAACGCCAAGCGTCGAACGTGATCCTTGCCGTATCTGCGCTGGTTGCCATCGGTACGCGCTGGCTCCGGCATCAGGCCGGTCTGCTCATAGTAGCGGATGATCTGCACATTCGATCCCGTCCGGGTGGCCAGTTGGCCGATCGTCAATGCTCGCTCGGTCATCGCCAGGTTATGTCCCCCTTGAACCTATAGTGACTATAGGATATAGCTCAACCTGGCTCGATCTCCAATAAATCATTTGAGATTCGAAATGCAGAGTTACACGGCCACGAGACCGGCACCGCGCCCTCGGCCGGCTGGCCGAGGATCGCCGCCATGATGGCGGCCACCGACATGAGCAGCTCGATGCCGGTGCTTGAGCGACTGTGGCTTGGTATTAGCCTAACAACGCGGCCGCTTCGTCCACTACCGGCTGAGCGATGGACGCATAGCGGCGCTACTCCGGATGGCGGACGAGCTCCTGCTGAAGTTGGCGACGCATCTATGCGTGCAACTACGTCGCCTCTCGCAAGCCAGACATCCCGCTGGCCCGCGAGCCGGCGGAGCGCCAAAGGAGACGGTGATGCGATGCCGTCGACAATGCATTCTCGCTGCCCTCTTTTTTGGAGTGGCATTGACTGTCGCGGGGGCGCCCCACGACAGTCGAGCTGAAAACAACGGTGATTGCGGCCATCCGGGTGTGAACGTCATCTACGATGGTCCCACCGAACTTGAGGCCGCCTGCTCTGCATTGACCGATATCGTCGTATACTTCCAGCGCATGGGCTTCGAAATAGTGCCCAAGGTATCGCTGCGTTTCGCGGACGGCGACGCGGCTCGCTCGTTCCAGCAGGTAGCTGCGCATGGCTACTTCAATGCACCTCAGGCGCAGATCGTGGTCTACCGCACGTCGGACGTGAGCCCTTGGGGGTTGGTGTGGTCCGCAAAACTAGCGGCCTCCTTTCTCCGGCATGAGCTGGCGCATATGGCGATCTGGGCGATCGTCGGCGGAAGTCAGGTGCGCCTGGGGCGTGAGTGGCACGAGTTCATCGCCTATTCGATCCAACTGGACCTCATGGACGGCCAACTCCTGAATGAGCTTCTCGCGAGGTACACCAAAACTGGCCCCGTAGGGTATCTGACGGAGATCAACGAGTTCACATATGGCATGGACCCGGAAGCCTTCGCGGTTGCCGCGTATAAGACATATCTTGCCAAGGACGGGACGAAGTTCGTAGGGCAACTCCTCCGCGGTGGAGACGTACCGCCGCCGCTGTCATATCCGTTCGTCGCCTTACCGGACTAGTTTATCGTTTCCTCGATCTGACTCATATCAGCCCGCCTTTTTGAGCTTGTCGGACCAAGTGTGGCGCATGCGGGTAAAGCAGGAAGTCCAGGAACTCTTCCCGACGCCGCTCTGGGTCGTCGACCTTCCGCCAGCCGAGGCCGCGGGCTTTAACGCCAAGCTTAAAGCGGAGATTGAAAACATCATCTCGTCGCGCCCGAAGGTACCAAGCGGAAGCAACTGGCAGACGCCGCAGGATCTGCACACACGCCCGGCCTTCGCTGACTTCACCAAGCTCGTCGAGATGGTCGCACGGAGCGTCGCGCAGTACCTGCAGGTCGAGCAATATCCGATGATAATCACGGGCTGCTGGGCGAACGTTAATCCGACCGGCGCCTACCATCCCACCCACAATCACCCGAACAACTATCTCAGCGGCGTCTACTATGTCGCCGTACCCGAGACCGGCTCGCACCTTGTTTTCCAGGATCCACGACCAGTCCTGATCATGCCCCGGACCAACACGATCAGCCGCGTCACCGCCAACGCTCATGTCGCGCAAACCCAAGCGGGCCGCATGATGTTGTTCCCGTCCTGGCTGAGGCACCACGTTCCCTCTAACGAAGGCACGACTGAACGCATCAGCCTCGCGTTTAATCTCATGTTCACGAACTTCGCCGAGACGCTGGCCGCGCCAAGGTGGAAGCCAACAGCTGGTAAGGACTAGCGTTTATCGGCACCGTCGGCGAGGCAGCAAAGCTATTGGCCGCGGCGCAACAGAAAATAGTTCTTGGCCTTGTGTCGATACCAGTGGCACCACAATGTCTAAGATGAAATGAAGCAGGGTAAGAGTGCGCATCCGAGCAAAGAGCAGTAAGAGTCGTTAAAGTGGCGAACGCATTCGGATTCCGTTAAGGACGGAAGAGAAGCGCAGACTGGATCAAACCACGGCCGTTCCCAATCGAAACGCCGTTTATAAATATCGGAGTCGCCGGAAAGCGCGGCTGAGCCCTCGCCTTTGGTGTTTGGCGATCCTGCATGAGTTGTTCACCAGATTGCGTGGGTTGGCGGCGAGCAGCGGGACGGCAACCATTGATTACGGCGACTGCCACTGCCACCGCCGACTGAGAACAGCTCAGCGCGGTTCTCGGCAAAGCTGAGGCCAACGTGGATATCCAGCGCTCGCGCCGAGCAAGATTACACAGACTCGTTTTCCTGAAATTTTGGTGAGTCGATCACAAGAATGCGGCGGGTCAAGGCGTTATTCGTCGTGTTGAACGCTCGCCGGGCTGGCGAGCTTGCGGGGTGCAATTGCGGCCGATATGGGCGCGTCACTGTGGGTCGTGGCCAATTCGCTGCGCTGCTGTCAGACGTTCGACGGCATCAGCAAGTCCTGATTGATGCGTCCATATGGATTGCACTTTGTGCAAAGCGGGCAGCTTTTGTTCAGCGCCCCGGGTCCCCTCTGCCACCCCACAGCGCATCGATCATGGAGTTCTCGTAGTGGGTGCGCCGCCACCAGGTCACGAAGCGGTTCGGCTTGCCGTCCCATCCCTTCATCCCGAGAAACGGCGTCACCGCTTCCGTAAGCCCCTTCTGCATGTCGACAATCGTGCCGTACTGGTCGAACGCCAGCCTGATCTCGCGCCGCAGTACCTCGCCCTTTTCCGCCATAAGTCACTCCCTTCGCGGTCACTGCTTCCTCAGTTCGTAGAATTCGCCCGCCATGGGATCGCTGAACGCACGCTGAGCTTGGTACCCGTCATGCAGCATCCGGTAGATCGCCGGCGCTCGATCGGCAGCCGACAGGGCGCCGAGCTGGCCGGTAAGCTCGGCCAGGTTCCAAGTCCAGACATCGGAGATGACGACGCGGTAGCCGCGATCAAGAGCCTGGTCGATGTCGCCCTTCAGCACCTCCGCGTTCTTGTCCGCCGTCCAGTCGGGATGGCGGATGGCGCCGGCGTCGATGGCGATCCACTTGAACAGGGGATCGGTCGCCGGTGCCGCCGGGATGGTGACCTTGCCATCCCAGTCCCAGGTGCGGCTCCACGGCGCGTACTGCCACATGGTGAGGGGCTCGAAGCCCCAATAGACCCATACAGTGCCGGCCGGCGGAAAGCGCTGCTCGAGCGCCGCCATGGCGTTGAGCGCTGCCGCATCGCCCCCGCGGAAGCGCGCGAGCTGGGCCACATTCCAGACCAGCGGCAGCAGCGATGCCGCCGCCAGTGCGACGGCGACTGCGCGTGAGCGCGGCAGCACAACGCCCAGCAGCAGCGCCCACGCCACCACGAGCCACGGCATGACGTTGAGCTGCATTTGCGGGTCCTGCGGCTGCGAATAGAGGTTCATCACCTGCCCTGCCCCCAGCGTGCCGAGGAAGATGATGGCGACGGTGCGCAGGCGCGGCTCGGCGCGACGCGGCCACAGGGCTGCGACGGCAGCGATCAGGATCGCGGCCTGAAGCGCGACCGACACGATCAAAGGTGCTACGGTGCGTTGCGCAGACAGCGGATCGACCCAGCCGCCGACGATCAGGAAATAGTTGCCGACCCCCGACAGCATCATCCAGGCCTTGTCCCACGACAGACCGGCCCAGCCGGTGGCCACGCCCTTGCCCGTCCACAGGATGTCGTGCAGGCCGACGGCACCTGGATAACGCTCGGACCAGAGCTGGACGATGCCGGCCACCACCACGATGGAAACGATGAGCGTGCCGATCAGCGCTGCGCGCCGCGTCAGCCGTTCCGGCGACAGGGCGAGCGCCACGAGAAGCGCCGGCAGCAGGGGGAACAGCAATCGCCATTCCACCAACCAGCCCACCGTGAAGAGTACCGCGACCAGCGCCACCCGGACGTAAGTGGGCCGGTCGAACCACAGGCCGGCCAGCGCCATCGCCCCCAGCACCAGCGTGTAGCCCGGCATGATGTCCTCGCTGATCACCGAGAGCAGCAGGACGAAGCCGCAGCCGAAATGGAAGCAGGCCGCCAGCGCCGCCGCGCGGACGCTGCCGGTCAGGCGATGGACGAAGGCGTAGACGACGACGATGGCGAGGCTGGCGAAGAAGGCATTGAGCCAGGCGAACTGCCGCCACGGCACGCCGCGGTCGATGCTCAGCCAATCGAGCAGCCGGCAGAGCGTGCCGTAGAGCGGGAAAAAGAGGTAGTTCGACGGATCGAGCCGCGCGCGCGACGGATCGGCGATCCAGGGCTCGGCCTGGATGCTCTTGTACATGCCGTTGGCGGTGATGATGTGGACGTTCTGCAGCCAGGCGATCAGGCCGCAAAGCACCAGAAGGGAAAACGCGAAGGCTAGCAGCAACTGCCAGCCAACGCTCTTGTCGCCGCGTAGCAACGCTACATCTTCCGTCCGAACAGGGTCACCGCGCCTTCCGGGCCGTAGCTCTCGGAGTGCAGGCAGCCCTTGGGCATGGTGAGGGTCTCGCCGGTGCGGTAGGTGCAGCCGGCGCCGTCGTGGGTCAACGTCAGCGCGCCCCGCATCACCATCGCCCGCACGTCGAAGGGATGGTTGTGCTCGAGGTTCACTTTCACGCCCGGCGTGGTGTTGGTCTGGATATCATAGCCGTCGCGCTTCAGCTCGGCCTCGAACGTCTCGCGGTCCATTCCGTTCCTACTTCAGGCGCCATCAGCAGTGGGCGTCGCCACGACATATTGCGCCCCCAGCAGCAGGCACGCCAGTGTGCGGTCGATGCCGCGCAGGAAGGCGATGCCGGGCGGCATCAACATCAGATAGTCGGTCTCGAGCTCGTAGCGCCGCATCGAGCAGCCCATGCCGGACCTCGCGCGCGTCCAGCAGGATCGCGCTAGCACTTTTCGATTCCGAGGGAGTGCGACAGGGATGGAAGCTAACCCATTGAAGCCATTAGAGCCGGAAACTGATCGTCCCCCGAGATGGAATCGACCACCAACTTTGGGAATACAGCCATACGGTGAGGCTGGGTCAGGTTCAAAACTCCAACCAACGGTCACACCGGGAGACATGGCTCCCCTTATTTGTCGTCCAAGATCCCGCTTGAGCGCCGGCCGTCACGGTACGAGCTGGAAGCCCAGACCCTTGTCGAGTCGTGGGGCGACGTTGGGCCGACGGCGAGCGACGGGTTCGGCCGCAACCAATCGAGCCTTCCTGGCGCGTTTTGTACCAGGTCGGGCTGCTGGATTTGTACCCGACCGATGTCGGAAGGGCCGGTAATTGCCGTTCGTGTTGGAGCTGTAGCGCCCGTCGTCGAAACTTGGGCTTCGCATCAGCCACGCACCGGCCGCCTCCGGCCAATATGCCAAAAGCCGAGGATCAGAATGAGCGCTGTCGCGAGCTGCACGAACACGCTTTCCCGCGTGGGATAGATTCCGAGCAGCTCGACGCGGGGAATACCGGGCATACGCGACGTGTCGACCAAGCCAGCCTCCTGCAAGGCGACCACACCCTTGCCCGCGAGCACCACGGCCAGTACCGCGATCAGGATCGCGCTCAGCGAAAAGAATTGCGTGACGGGAAGCCGCCGGCTGTAGCGGAGCAAAACCCACGCGACAATAGCGAGCACGCCCGCGCCGGCCGCTCCGCCCGCGATCAGAGGCATGCTGCTGCCCTCGCTCCACAAGGCAATGAAGAACAGGATGGTCTCGAACACCTCGCGATAGACGACCACGAACGCCAGCAGCAGCAGGAACCACGCGGACTTCGCGGTCAAGGCGCGGGAGAGCTTTTCACGGACATATCTCTGCCAGACATCGGCCTGCGCCTTGCCGTGCATCCACAAGCCGACCGACACCAGCACGACGGCCGCAAGCAGGGACCCGAATCCTGCGGTCAGCTCGCGGCTCGCGCCGCTGATTGACACGAGAAAGGTGGCCGCCACCCACGTGAGCCCACCCGCAACCAGTGCCGCAATCCAGCCTCCATGGACGTAGGCCACGACATCTCGACGGCCTGCCTTGTTCAGGAAGGCGATCATCGCGACCACGATCAGCAGTGCCTCGACACCTTCGCGCAACAGAATGGTGAAAGCGGCGGCGAACGTAGCGCCACTGTCCACCGCTTCCGGCGCGAGTGCGCGCTCTGCCTGGCCGAACAATGCGCCAAGCCGCGCAGCCTGCTCGCGAAGCGCCTCGATGCTTTTCCCCTTGTTGATGGCGGACCGGAAATCGAGCATGGCGGATTCGATGCGCACCATGAGCGCGTCGTCCCGCGCCTTGAGACTCGGCTCGAGCGGTTCGAAGCCGTCGAGATACGCGGAGAGCGCAAAATCGGCAGCCTGCTTGCGGTCGCCGGCCTGGTAGGCCGCGAGGCTCTCCGCGAGCCGATGGCGCGCCAGGACAAGCGTGCGGCCTGCGCCAGACGCGACCGCGTCGGGATGCCGACGCAGGTAAGCCACGAGAGCGTGCGCCTTGTCGCTGCCCAGATCCTGGGCGAGCTCCGCCTCGGTCGTTTGGGTGAGTGCCTGCAAGCTTGGGATCCTCTCTTGCAAGGCCGGACTGCCGTGCCAGAGCTGCGCACCGCGGTCGGCATCGGCGGTTGAAGAGGCGAACGTGCCGACATGGAACGCAAGCGCCCAGCGATCGTCGGCGGGAAGGTGGGAGAAACTCGCCATCGCCGTCCCATCGAGCCCCTGTTCGATGACCTGATAGAGGCCGAAAACGCTGCGCGCCCGCGCCCGCGCCGCGTCGGCGAAGTCGACGGGCGGCGGTTCCAGCCCCTTGGCTGCCGGTCCGTCGCCGGCGCCAGCGGCGCCATGGCAGGACGCGCAATGCTCGGCGTAGAGAGCGGCACCGCGCGCGAGGTCAGGCGCCTTCGACGGTGCCAGCGGCACGGGATAGGCGGCGAGCAAGTCATCTTTGAGCGTCTTTGTCAGTTTGGCGATCTCAGCCGGCGGTGCCTTCTGCGCAATTGCCGCCTGCAGAGCCTCGGCTCGGCCGATGAGCGATGGCTGCGTGGGCGTCGCGGGCAGAGCCTTCAACCGGTCGTGCGCCTGCTGCGCGAACTCCACCATCTCGTCGTATTCCGACTGGCTGACGATGCGCCCGCCGCCGTCAACCGCCCCGCCGTAGTCGACCCCGAGGTAGTCGAGCAGGCGCCACGCGACCGCCGCCTGGTTGTCCGTCTGAGCCCACGCAGACGCGGCCAGCGCGACTATCGCGACTATTAGGAGAAATCGGGCGGCCACCCATCGCAAGGCCAAGCTCATCGAAAACACTCCGCCTCTCGCACTGCGAATGATTATACATATCATTCGCATTCGCGGCCCGCCAGTAGCGGGATCCAAACTTCAGGCCGCGTCGTCCACCGCCCGTGCATTGGGGTCCAAGGCAAAGATGCGAACCAGCACGTTTGCGAGCCACGCCTAAGCCTGTGTCAGAAACAAAGCTTCCTTTCGCGGAGGAATATAGGATAGGGTACCACCCTATGGCTCACATCAAATCCCAAAAGGACCAGCTACTCGCCCGCGTCCGGCGTATCGCCGGCCAGGTGGTCGCGATCGAGAAGGCAATTTCCGAGGACGCGGGCTGCTCGGTCGTTCTTCATCAAGTCGCAGGCGTTCGGGGGGCGACCCTTGGACTGATGGAGGAGCTGATCGAGGATCACATGCGCGAACACGTGGCGCGTCCCGGTCTCACTGACCAAGCCCGCGCTGAAGGCGCTGAAGAGTTGATCGCAGTCGTGCGCCGTCATTGGAAATAGAGACCTTCGCCATGACACTTGATTCAGAAATCGAAACACTTGCACACGACCATGTCTTTCTCGGCTCAGGCCACGACGAGAATGCCAGACGGACGCTATGGGTCGTCCTTCTCACCGCCGTCATGATGGTCGGCGAGATCGTCGCCGGCGCAATGTTCAACTCAATGGCCCTTCTTGCCGACGGCTTTCACATGGCGACCCATGCCGGAGCCCTCGGCGTCGCGGCCGCCGCATACGCCTACGCAAAGCGGCATGTGCACAATCGCCGCTATAGTTTTGGAACGGGTAAGGTCGGCGACCTGGCAGGATTTGCCTCGGCAATGGTCCTTGGGCTTGTCGCCCTCGGCATCGCGGTAGAGTCAATCGAGCGACTGTTGGATCCACGTCCCGTTGCATTTGGCGAAGCGACCATCATCGCCGTCGTTGGCTTGGTCGTGAACATCGTCAGCGCCTTCCTTCTCGGTGGCGGACACCATCACGACCACACACGGGATCGCCACCACCATGATCACGATGGCGGGCACCATCATCACGATAACAATCTCCGTTCAGCATACGTACATGTTCTCGCCGATGCCCTGACGTCAGTGCTCGCCATTGCCGCCCTGCTCGGCGGTCGATTCTTCGGATGGGTCTGGCTCGATCCGGTCATGGGTGTCGTCGGCGCGGTCGTCATCGCGATCTGGTCCTGGTCGCTCATTCGCGACACAGCGAGCGTGTTGCTCGACGCTTCCGATTCGGGCCTCGAAGAAGAAGTGCGCCAGCATGTCGAGGGGCCTGGCGACACGCGGATTACCGATCTTCATGTCTGGCGCGTCGGTCCAGGAGCTTACGCAGCGATCGTGAGCGTTGCCGGGACTGACCATGACATGGTGCGACGCCGGCTTTCGCCGGTCCACGAGATCGCGCATTTGACCGTGGAATCCCGATAGTGGGGGCCGTGAGCCTCGCCGGCCCGATCGTCACTTCCCGACTGTTCGAAGAGCCTTGTAGAGCGCGACGACGGCGTCGGGAAAATCGCCGGAGCGATTCTGGCTGCAATACTGCCGCAGAAACCCGAGCTGCTCGCCTAATCCGAAGTTTGGTGGAACGAGAGCGAGCCCCTCGTCGACGCCCGCCGGCCTGCTCAACAGGATGCCACTCATGAACCCTTGCGCCCACGCCAGGTAGTCGCGCTGCATTGCCGGGGTCCTTTGGATATTGTCGAGGAACTCCAGGCAGCTTGCGGCTCCAATGCCGACGATGCGGCTACCTGAGGACTGGGCGTTCGCGACGGAGGCGGACATCGCAAGAATGATGAACAGCTTCCTCACCGGTCGTCTCCCTCTCGGACCATGCGCATAGGGTTTTGTTCGTCCGCTGTTCGCGGCAGATAGAGAACGTCAACCGGACATTCGCGCCCCTCAAGAATCACCCTGTCTTCGATCATCCGCCGGAGCGCCGGATCGCCAACGTTGGCGCTCATGGCGACGTCCAGCGATATCACCAGCGACGCATCGAGCGACTTGCACAATCTCTCAAGCCTTTGAGCAACATTCACGGCATCGCCGAACAGCGTGAACTCGTCGTGCGAAGCACTGTGGAGGATACCTGCGACAACTACCCCGATGTGCAAGCCGATGCCTGCACTCAGAGCAGACTTTCCACTGAGCCGCCTGACGTCGGCCCACTTCGCCAACTTGTCTTGCAGCGACATGGCACACTTAAACGCCCTGTTCGCATCGTCGGCAGCGGTGTACGGATGGCCAAACTCGACCATGATGCCGTCACCGAGGAACTTGTCGATCACTCCCCCGTGCTCGAACACGACCTTCGTCACCAGCTCGCGGTAGGAAGCGACCAGTTCCGCCACGTCGTCGGGCAGCGCCGTCTCGCTGTATCTGGTGAATGCGCGCAAATCCAGAAACATGATGGCCACCCGCCTCCGATCGAGAGACAAGGAAAGGCTCGAGGCCTGGAGTTCCGTCAGAACGCTCGGAGGAAAGAAGCGAGCCAGATTGCGGTGACGCCTGTCGCTCGCCACCGCCCTTTCCAATTGCGCGTTGTGGTCGCGCACCAAGAGCCAGCATACAAAGGAGGCAAACGAGGAGGCGGCTGCAAGCGGAAGCTCCTGACGCAGGATTGTCCCGTCGCGCGTCACCGCCAGCAGGCTCAGCCATCCGACAAGAACACCCCCGGCGAACAGCAGCAGCAAGCGCGGTTGCAGCCGCAAGGCAACATGGGTCAAGAGCATGAATCCGATCGCGACCGAGACAGCGCTGAGTTCATGATCCGCCAAGCCATTGCTGGCGAAGAGATGCTCGTGGAACAAAACGACGGTCAAGACAGCGTCGACTGTCACGGCGATGGTCGGCAGCCACGACGGTACGCGCCCGACGGAAACGAATGCCAATCCCAACAACGTCGCGAGGCCGTAGCCCACGATGAGATTGGCATGCACAAAGATGTTGTCCTGCTCCTTGGCCACGGCCAAGTTTGCGATGAGAACAACAAGCGCAGCCAGGCGCAACCAGGCAGACCGCGTTTCACCCCGCCATTGACTGTCTTCGAGCACGGCTTGAGGCATGTCGCGCCGATCCCTGCAATTCGTCGCCGCTACTTGGTCGACGCCTGGACGTCCCGTTCGCGCAACAAGTCCAGCTTGGACGGAGCTTGCCCGGGCAACCGGACATAGAGGCTGCTCGCGTCGTACACCGAGTACTGCAGCGCATCTTCCATCGACGCGAGCGCCTCACGTTGCTGCACGATCGCTTCGAACCGCGCCAGGTCGACGACCGCCTGCTCTACATTCGCTGTCAGAGGCCCAAGCCGGTCGGTTTCACCCAGCCGATAGGTACGCTCGATTTGCTGCCGTTGGCGGGCCTGGTCCCGGATCAGGGCATCGGCGGTTTCGACGGAACGAACCGCTGCGAGATATGCCGCGCGGGCCCGATCGATGTCCCCGATGACTCTTGACTGCAGCGCGACAAAGCGGGCGCCCGTTTCCTTGCGTCGAGCCTCCGCTTCTGCGATGGGCCCCTGATTCTGGTTGAAAATGGGCAACTCGACCTGGAGATTCAGGCTGTAGAGGTCGAACCCTTGATCGTAGGTATAGCTTGGCCCAAGGGTGACGTCCGGATATTGCTTCGCGATCTGGAGCCGCAGGCCGGACTGTGCCGCGTCGTATTCGGCAAGTAGTCCCAGAACATCCGTCCGCTCCTGAAGCGCGCGCCGTCGCAGCGAGTTGCCCTCCAGCTCGATGCCCTCGGGCACTCCGACGGGATTGTCGAAGGCGGCAAGCGACAGCGACACCGATTCCAGCGCGCGGACGGGTACGCCCACCGCGGTGGCCACTCTCGCCCGGGCGTCGGCCGCCTGGCGCTCGCTCTCGCGCTGCGCCAGCGTGGCCTGGCTCAAGGCGATGCGCTCGCGAGCGACATCGAGCGACGAGGCATCCCCGGAGGCAAATCGACCTTCCAGGAGGCTGACGATCTGCATCTGAACCGCTTGACGCTTCTCCACCAGCCGTCGTCGACCCTCGGCCGCCCACAGGTCCAGCAGTGCCGATCTCACGCCGCCGCGTACCTGCCACGCCGCCGTGGCCACATCCTGGCGCGCAGCCTCGACGAGGTTGCGGGCCATCTCGATGCGCTTCTCGCGCTTGCCTGCGGTTTCCAGCACGAAGTTCACGAGGAACCCGATCGTCCAGGCCGAAGCGTCGATGAGCGCGGGGTATTGTCCGGGCTGGAAGCTAAATGTCGGATTGGGCACCTGCCGCGCGGTCTTCACGCCGGCCTTCGCGAGCGCCAGCTTGGCGCGCGACACCTCCATATCGGGATGGAAGTACAGGGCCGCGAGCGTCAGGGTGGAGAGATCCCACGACGTCGCGCCGGTGTCCGGGGCGCGATCGGGCAGAACCTCGGCGATGAGCCGCGCGAGCTTGGGGTCGGTCAGCGTCCGCTGCTCCAGGGCCGACGAGGTCGCGGCCGGTTCGAGGGGTTTGGCCGTGTATGAGGCACACCCCGTTGTCGCCGCGGCAGAAACCACCGCCGCCGCCATGCCGATCGACAGCACATGTCTCTTTGCCATGAGGCTCATGCTCCGTTCAGGCCGAGGACGAGGGAATTTGTGCAATGCCGGCTTGCAACGCCTCCCGCCGCTCGCGGCGCTTTTCCACCCACTCGTACATGAGCGGCAAGAGCAGCAGCGTCAGGATCGTCGACGTCACCAGTCCACCGACCACCACCGTCGCCAGTGGACGCTGGGTTTCGGCCCCGACACCCTGCGAGATCAGCATGGGCAGGAGGCCGAGGATGGCGACCGAGGCCGTCATCAGCACCGGTCGCAGGCGAAGGGCGGCCGCTTCGCAGACGGCCGCGCGGATGGGACGGCCGGCCCGGACCAGGTCGTTCATGAATGACACCAGGACGATGCCGTTGAGCATCGCGACGCCGAACACGGCGATGAAGCCGATCGCCGACGGCACCGAGAGATACTGTCCCGTGACGAACAGGCCCACGATGCCACCGACCAGCGCGAATGGCACGTTGGCGATGATCATGGTGGCGTGCGGCACAGAATTGAACGCCGTGTGGAGCAGGATGAAGATGAGACCGATCGTCAGCGGCACGATGAGCGACAGCCGCGTCAGGGCCCGCTGCTGGTTCTCGAACGAGCCGCCCCATTCGATGTAGTAGCCGGGCGGCAGCTTGATCTGGCGCTCGATGGCCGCATTGGCGTCGGCGACGAAACCATCCACCGCGCGATCGCGGACGTCCATCTGGACCACCGCATAGCGCTGAAGCTGCTCGCGGCGGATGAACGAGTAGCCGTCATCGACCTCGATCTTCGCCAGCTGCACGAGCGGGACGAGGGCGCCGCTCTGCGTTCGAACCGGGATGTTTTGAATCGCCGCGATGCTGTTTCGGTACTGCTGCGAAAGCCAGACCACGATGTCGAACCTCTTCGCGCCGTCGATCACGGTGCTGACCGCCTGGCCGCCGATCCCGGCGCGGACGACCTCCAGAAGCTCGGCTACGCTCACGCCATAGCGCGCCATGCTCGCCCGATCGGCGCGGATGGCGATCTGGGGCTTGCCGGTGTTCGCTTCGAGGGCGAGGTCGGCAACACCGGGGACGGTTGCCAAGACGCCCTTGATCTGCCCGGCGAGCCGATCGAGGGTGGCGAGCTCCGGCCCGTAGAGCTTGAGGGCGAGCGTCGCCCTCACGCCGGAGATCAGCTCCTCGACACGCGACTGGATCGGCTGCGTCGGCGCGAGGACCACAGTGGGAATCTCCTTCTCGAGCTTCTCCTGCATTTCGGTGGCCAGCGCCTGAAAGGTCATGGACTGCGGCCACTCCGAAAGCGGCTTCAGCGTGACGTTCACCTCCATGTAGTTGACGTCGCTGGTCTCGCCTTTCTCCGCCCGGCCGATGGTCGCGAGCGTGGAGACGACCTGGGGAAACTCCTTGAGGACGCGGTCAACCTGCTTCGAGACCTCGATCGACTCGTCGAGCGATGTCGAGGGTATGCCGGTTACGCGGAACTGGATCATGCCTTCCTGGAGCGTCGGCATGAACTCCTTGCCCAGCAACGGAAACAACGCAAACGAGCCGGCGAGGAGCAGCACCGCCAGCACCATCGTACCGCGCTTGCGGTCGAGCGCGCGATCGAGCAGCGGCAGGTACGCCGCCTTGGCCGTGCGGACGACGAACGTGTCCTTCTCCGCTTTCGGTCGCAACAAGATGGCCGAAAGCACCGGAACCAGCGTCATGGTGAGGATGAGCGATCCCACCATGGCGAAGGTGATGGTGAGTGCCATCGGCTTGAACAGCTTGCCCTCGAGATCGGTCAGGCTGAAGAGCGGCAGGAAGACCACGATGATGATCAGGATGGCAAAGGCAATCGGGTTGGCGACCTCTGTGGCCGCCTTGAGGATGATCTCGCTTCGGCTTTCCCCCGAACCCTGCCGATGGCTCAGCAGCCGGTAGCCGTTCTCCACCATCACCACAGCGCCGTCGACCATCATGCCGATGCCGATGGCGAGCCCGGCAAGCGACATCAGGTTCGCCGATAGCCCCGTCATCTGCATGAAGATGAAGGCAATCAGCATCGCCATCGGCAGCGCGACGATCACCACGACGGCCGAACGCAGCTCGCCGAGAAACAAGAAGAGAATCACGGCGACCAGAACGGAGCCTTCGATCAACGCACGCTCGGCGGTGCCGACCGCCTTGTCGACCAGCTCGGTGCGATCGTAGGCCGTGTTCAGGGTGACGCCCGCCGGCAGCGCCTTGCGTGCGACCTCGAGCTTGGCCTTGACCGCCTTGGCGACTTTCGCTGCATTCTCGCCAATGCGTTGCAGCGCAATGCCGAGCACGACCTCCTTGCCGTCGCGGGTCACCGCGCCGAAGCGCAAGGCAGGCCCTTCCTTGACCTCGGCGACGTCGCGGACGCGAATCGGCGTCGCTTCGCGGGTGACAATGACGATATTGGCGATGTCCTGGACATTCGAGACGCGTCCCAAGCCGCGGACCAGATACTGCTCCTTGCCGCGGTCGATGTACTGCCCGCCGACCTGCCGATTGTTGGCATCCAGCGCCTCCATGACGTCCTTGTATCTGAGGCCGTACTTCATCAGGCGCTGCGGATCGATCTGCACCTGGTACTGCATCTCGAGACCGCCCCACGAGGTAACATCATCGACGCCGGGCGCCGTGCGCAGCAGGAGACGAACGGTCCAGTCCTGCAGCGTCCGAAGGTCCATGTCGGAAAGCTTCTTGTCCGCCGACTCGATGGTGTACCAGAGCACTTGCCCGAGCCCGGTCGAGTTGGGACCGAGTTCCGGCTCTCCGTAGCCGGCGGGGATGCGCGTCTTGGCCTCGGCCAGTTTCTCGTCCACCAGGCGGCGCGCGAAGTAAATATCGGTCGAATCGGTGAAATACACACTGACATAGGAGAGGCCGAACAGGGACACCGAGCGGACCTGCTCCACCCCCGGCAACCCTGCCATCGCCGTCTCTATCGGCACGGTGAGCAGGGTTTCCACGTCCTCCGCCGCGAGCCCCGGCGATTCCGTATAGACGTTCACCTGCACCGGCGTGACGTCGGGAAAGGCGTCGACCGGCACCTGCTGAAAGGCGCGCACGCCGAGAAACACGACGATCGCGAACGCCACGATCACGAGGAGCTTATTGCGCAGCGACAGCGCCACGATGCCAGTCAGCATGGGACCTGCTCCTAGTGGCTGTCGCCGATCTGTGACTTCAACAGCCTCGCCTTCAGGGCGTAGACGCCGGACACCACCACCCTGTCGCCCGGCTCGAGGCCCGACGTCACCACCACCATGCCGTTCTGGCGATCGCCGACCTCGACCGGTCTGGGCTCGAAAGCGTCGTCGTCGGCCACAAACACGGTCATTTGACCCTGCAGCAGCACCACGGCGTTCTCCGGAACGCGCAACGCCGCTCGATGCAAAGCCGTTTCGATGTCGACGTTGGCGAAGAGGCCCGGCCTCAGGCGTCCGTCAGAGTTGGCAACCTCGACCCGCGCAACGGCGGTGCGGGTATCCTTGTCGAGGATGTTGCCGACGTAGGTGACCTTGCCGGCGAAGCGCTGCCCGGGGTAAGCGCTCACCGTGATGCTGGCGGGCGCGCCAACCACGACCTGAGCCAGGTCACGATCATAAAGATTGGTCTCGACCCAGACGGTCGAGAGATCGGCGACGGTGAAAAGCGCCTGATACGCCTGCGCGTATTCTCCCAGGACGGCGGTCCGCTCGACCACCGTGCCGGCGAGCGGGGCATTGACGGCGAGGAGCGCAGGCGACGTTCCGTCGGGGGCCGCACCGGCGACGCCGAGCGTTGCCAGCCGCGCCTCGCTGGCGGAGAGCGCCGCTCGGGCGCGCTCGTAGTCGGAGCGCGTGCGCAGCAGGTCCTTCTGGGCAATCGAGCCATCAGTGGAGAGCTTCTGTGCGCGCTCCAGATTCAGTCGAGCCAATTCGAGTTCGGTCTGGTTCTGCAGATAGCCGGTCCGGGCCTCGGCCAGCTCAGGACTCTCCAGCACCGCGAGCAAGGCGCCCGCCTGGACTTGCGCCCCGACGTCCACCGCAATCTTCACCAGGCGGCCTGCAACGGGCGCACTCACTCGAGCGAAGCCGTTTCGATTGGGCCCGATCGTGCCGAAGGCGGCAAGCGCCGTCGTGTATTCCTTGGTCTCGATGTGTTCGATCTTGATGCCGGCGCGGCGAATCTCGTCGGCCGACAGCACGATACCTTCGTGCGTCTCGGGATTGCCGGGCTCAGCCTTGTGGGCCTCGTTGCTCGGTGTCGCGACCTTCGGAGCGAGGTAGGCGGTTGCCATTCCCGCGACCAGGATGACAAACGCAATCGTACTGATGAAGAAAGTCGATCTTGAACGAAACATGACGCATCCTCGTCGGCGAGGACGACTGGCCGCCGCAACGCATGCGTCGGCGATCCGCCCTAGCTGGCTACTCGGTTGGGAAGGCGGTGCGCCCGAAGGGCGCACCGGTCTCAACCAGCTACCGGCGGGCCGCGAGGATCGAATTGAGTGGGAGGTGGGGATACGACTGCTGGCGGCGCCCGTGGTTGCGTCAGCCGAACCGGCGCCCAGCCGCAGACCGGATGAGCGCTCGCGGGAAGGAGTACGGCATTCGCCCCTGCAGTACGCACGAGATCGTGATGACCAGCGCAAACGGCGCGTTCACAAAACGTGCATTTAGTGAGCCGTTCATGCGCGCATGGGGCTGCGAGCACTCTGCGTTGCGCGATTTCGCTGGCAGCGCCAATCGCCGTCGTTGCCGCCTTGGCCGTGGCTGGCATGAAGGCTGCCCCCGCCAAAACGAGCACAGCACTCAAACCGACCCACGCCAACAGCAGGCGCGGCCGCCAGAAGGAAGTTGGAGTGTGTACCAGAAGCCTACACCGCTTCATTGAGCCGCCAATACCGCATCTCCCGGATGTGATGCTATTACGCGTCCTGGCCTCCACTCAGGCTGCGACGCTTCGCCAGTCCACGGCAGCTCTTTTGGCTCGTCTAGAATCCCCAAAAAATGATGCCTACACCGAGGAACAGGATGAGCGCGCCGAGAGCCCCGCTCTCGTAGCGTTCCAATAGTCCGAGGCGCAGACGGGCGATCCCTGACAAGGTCAGCCACGTGAAGACGACCATGCCGGCGATCGTCGCCAAGGCCAGCACCGCGCTCAGGATGACAAACCCGGTCCAGCCGTATGAGAGTCCCGACAGATAAACAGGCAGGAACCCCTCGCATGGCGAGAATGTCAGGAGGGTGAACAAGCCGAGGATTACTGCCCGGTCGGTTGGGGCCCTCTTGACCGACGGACTTGCTTGCACTGCCGCCTGGCCCGCGGTTGCATCATGTTGGTGCTCTACGAACCGGATCTCGTGGTCATGGGCGTGATTACCGTGGGAAAGGCTGAGGCGCGCATCGAACTCGTGCGGCTCCGGAATTTCCTCGAGCGACTCCAGGTAACCGCCGCGAGCGACGAACGTGAAAGCCTGGCGCGTGCCATCAGGACGCACGGTCTCGAGGGAGAGGGCCGCTGGATCCGGCAATGCCTGCACCGCACCCTCGGCGTGGACGCGGAATCTCGGCGGAACGCCTTCTTCGTACACTTCCAGCACCAGCACGCCGTGGCCAGTGTCGATCCGCTTCGTCTCGGAAGCATGATCGTGATCACCATGGCCATGACGATGGTCGTGCGCCCCGTGCCCATAAGAATGATGGCCGTGGCCATGATGAGTGTGGCCGCCGAAGTGGTGGTGACCGTGCCCGCCGCCTCGCGCCTGCCGAACGAGATAGTAGAGCCCGAAGAGGATCAGCGCTCCGCCAGCGATCCAGGGAAAAACATCGCCGGTCCACTTGTTCGTCTCGATGCCGAGCCAGACCACGAGAACGCCGAGAAGCACGGTGAACAGCACGTGGCCCAAACTGCAGAACGCAACGACCGCGAGGGTCTTTGCCTTGTTCCAGTGCTGCCCGCGACTGGCGAGGACGAACGGCAGCCAATGGGTCGGGATGGCCGCATGCGCGAACGCGACGACGAAGCCCGTCATCGCGACGGACAGGAAGAACGCTTCGGTCATGGAGAGTTGGCCGTCAGAGGTACCTGGCGATCAGCTTGAACTCATCGATCGGCTGACGCTCTTTGCGAGGCAGATCCCCGATGACATCTTCGAGGCAATGGTCGAGATGGTCCCGAATGAACGTCTTCTTGGCCTGGCCGATCGCCTTCTCGACCGCGTGCAACTGCTGGGCGACATCGAGGCAGGAACGCCCGGCCTCGATCATCTCGACAACCGAACGCAGATGACCTTCGGCGCGCTTCAGCCGCTTGACGACGTCGGGGTGGGTCTCATGAACGGACGATCTCGACATGCGAGCATCCTATCCCCCTGGAGGGGATATGCAAGACCGACATGCGGCGGCATCGGTGCCGCGCCGCCCGCGTAATAGTGTACGCCGTGACGGGGAGATAGCTTGCCTTCCGTAAGAGGGGAGACTCCACGCGCCCTTCTCTTGTTGCATTGATTGACGGTTCCCATCCTCACCTTTCCAGCCGACGAATGCGTTGACGGTACGAGATGGAGCCAAGGAACGGACCGGCAATGGCACAGGCACACCTTCACGACCACGCACACGAGGGCGGTCATGGGCATGACCACTCGCACGAGGCGGACGCCTGCTGCGGCACAACGGAGCCCGCCGCCCCCGCGCGCAATATCGCGGGTCGCACGTTCAAGGTGCAGGGAATGGATTGCGCCGAGGAGGTATCGGTCCTGAGGCAGGCGGTCGGGCCGGTTGTCGGCGGCGCGGACCGGCTGGCGTTCGATGTCCTGAACGGGCGCATGACGGTATTGGACCCGGCGCGCGAGGTGCCGTCGAATGCCATCGTGGCGGTGGTCGCGGCGACCGGCATGAAGGCGGCGCCTTGGGAGGCAGGTCCTCGCCCACCGGACGACGGCCATCGGCGCCAGCAGCTCCTGTTCACGGCGGCGAGCGGCGTCGCGGTGCTGTCGGGGATGGTGCTTCACGTCCTGTCGTCGAACAGCCTCGCCGACGCATTGCGCCTGTTCGTCGACCATGCCGGACAATCGATGCCATGGACCGAGATCGCAGCCTATGTCGCCGCGGCGATGCTCGGTGGCCGCTTCGTCGCGATCAAAGCCTGGTACGCCTTGCGCAACCTGCGGCCGGATATGAACTTGCTGATGGTCGTGGCTGTGCTCGGCGCGATGCTCATCGGGGAGTGGTTCGAAGCCGCGACGGTCGCCTTTCTGTTCGCCTTGTCGCTTGCGCTCGAAAGCTGGAGCGTCGGCCGCGCGCGACGGGCCATCGCGGCCCTGCTTGACATCGCCCCGCCGACGGCACGCCTCTTGAAGCCGGACGGATCGGAGACCGAGGTGCCGGTGGCGCAGATGAGCCCCGGCGACCGCTTCGTCGTGAGGGGTGGAGAGCGCATCGCCCTCGACGGCCGCGTGGCCATGGGCTCGAGCGCGGTGAACCAGGCGCCGATCACGGGCGAGAGCGTGCCGGTCGAGAAACAGGCGGGGTCGGAGGTCTACGCCGGCACGATCAACGGCGACGGGACGCTCACCATCGAGGCAAGCAAGGCAGCCGAGGACACCACGCTCGCCCGCATCATCCAGATGGTCGAGCAGGCTCATGCCCGTCGTGCCCCGTCGGAGCAGTGGGTGGAACGCTTTGCGCGGATCTACACGCCCGCGGTGATGGGACTGGCGCTGCTGGTGTTCCTGGTGCCGCCGCTCGCCTTCGGCGCGAGCTGGGAGGCCTGGTTCTACAACGCGCTGGTGCTGCTAGTGATCGGCTGCCCCTGCGCCCTCGTCATTTCGACGCCCGTCTCCATTGTCGCCGCGCTCGCTTCGTCGGCGCGGGCAGGTGTTCTCGTGAAAGGAGGCGCCTTTATCGAACTACCGGCGCACCTGCGGGCGATCGCCATGGACAAGACGGGAACCCTGACGCGGGGCGAGCCCGAGGTGGTGGATGTCATTCCCTTGAACAACCATTCCGAACCGGAATTGCTGGCACGCGCGGCCGCGCTAGAGGCCCGTTCGACGCATCCGCTCGCGCGCGCCATCCTTCGCCATGCTGAGCTGAAAGGCGTGACGCCCGAACCAGCCAACGACGTACAGGCCCTGAAGGGCAAGGGACTGACTGGCACGTTCGACGGCTCGCCATTCTGGCTCGGGTCGCACCGCTATGTCGTGGAGCGCGGACAGGATACGGCGGAAACCCTGCGGCAAGCCGAAACGCTGGAGAGTGACGGCAAGACCGTCATCGTCGTCGGCAACGCACGCCACGTGTGCGGCCTCATCGCGGTCGCCGACACGGTCCGCCCGAACGCTCGCGCGGCGGTGGCGCACCTGCATGCCGCCGGCGTCCGGCATGTGATCATGCTGACAGGGGACAACAAGGCCACGGCGGAGGCGATCGGTCGGCAAGTCGGTGTCGACGAAGTACACGCCGAATTGCTCCCGGAGGACAAGCTGCGGAAGATCGAGCAGCTCGTCGACCGGTACCAGACTGTCGCCATGGTGGGTGACGGGATAAATGACGCCCCTGCGCTCGCGCGGGCGAACCTGGGAATTGCCATGGGCGCCGTGGGAAGTGATGCGGCCATCGAGACGGCCGACGTTGCCTTGATGACCGACGACATCTCGAGGCTTCCTTGGCTCATCCGTCACGCCAAGCGGACACTGGCTGTGATCCACCAGAACATCGCCTTCTCGCTGAGCGTCAAGGCACTGTTCTTCGTGCTGACATTCCTCGGAATGGCGAGCTTGTGGGGCGCGATTGCCGCAGACGTCGGCGCGTCGCTTCTCGTCGTGTTCAATGCCCTGCGCCTGCTACAGAGCAAGGATGTGACGCCGCCGGTTGGTACGCACCCGTAATTGCGCCGGCGGATGCACCCTCGATAGGATTGGCGAGGCCAACGAGGTTCTCCTCTGCCTGGCCCGTTTGATCGGTCGCCAGCTGGCTCGCGAGGCCTTCGAGCGTGACCTATGTCGACCGCGGACCGAAAAGGATGATGGCCGCCCCGACGAGAACCACGATGGCTCCAACAATGTCCCAGCGGTCGGGTCGCGCTCCCTCGAGAAACCAGAGCCAAGCGATAGAGACCGCTACGTAGATACCGCCATAAGCAGCATAGGCACGGCCGGCATAATCAGAGTCGATCAGGGTCAGCAGCCAAGCAAACGCGACCAGACTGACGATACCCGGCAAGATCCAGACCGGCGACTTGCCGCTCCGCAGCCAAACCCAGAAGGCGAAGCAACCGGCAATTTCCGTGATTGCCGCGCCGATATAGATCAAGAGAGCCTTGGCCATGCGATCTATCGAAGACTCATCTGACGCGGCGCCCTGACCGCGAGCCGCGCATGGCGGCCGGATTCTCGGCTGGATCGACGTCTGTTCTGCGAGCCCTTGTGGGCATAGCTACCTTGATCCTGGGTGCCGCCAGGGCGTCCAGCAACAGGCATTCGGGCACCGTGCTGCCCTTGCAGGAACGGATGAGGTCCGACAATACGCGTTCCATCCGACGCAGGTCCGCGAGCTTCACGCGTACCTCTGCCAGATGCGCGCTAGCCAGCTCTTGGACTTCGTCGCAGGTGTTTACCTTGCGATCGGCAAGACCAAGTAGCTGTCTCACGGCATCGAGCTTGAATCCGAGGTCCCGCGCATGGCGGATGAACGACAGCCGCTCGACATCGGAGGCGTCGTACAGCCGGTAGCCACCCGCGGAGCGTTCTGGCTTAGGCAAGAGCCCTTCCGTTTCGTAATAGCGGATTGTTTCAGCGAGCACGCCTGAGCGTCTGGCCAGAGCGCCAATCGACATCATGCCTGTAGTGGTCATGCTTCCACCTTCACGCCGGACATACTTGACCTTGTAGTTCCTACAAGGTCCAGGCTCGGCAAACCATGGCTGATCTTCACAACCCTCGCGCTCCGATGCCTCCCGCAGAAGCCGGCCGCGACGTCGCCAAGACGACCTTTGCCGCGGGCGCCCTCTTGGCGGCACTTGGTGTTGCCTCTTGCTGCGCGCTGCCGCTCGTTCTTGGCGCACTCGGGATTGGCTCGGCCGGGCTAGTTGCAGTCGCGGCTCTGGTCGGACCCTATCAAGTCCATGTCCTGGCTGCGGCAGTCACCTGCCTCCTTGGCGCAGCCGTGCTCACATGGCGTCAGCGCCGTGCGCGTGCCTGCGGCGCGGCAGGTCCGTGCTGGCGGCCGATCGTCGACCGCCTCACCCAGGTCGCGCTCGTCCTGGCCGTCGGACTGCTGGCCCTGACCTTCTGGATGGAGCCACCGCTATGACACCGGTCCTGAAGTCCATGCTGACGTGCCCGGACTGTGGCACGCAGACGGTCGAGACCATGCCAACGGATGCATGCGTCTACTTCTACACTTGCACCGGGTGTGGCAGCCGGCTCAAGCCCAAGCACGGGGATTGCTGCGTCTTCTGTTCCTATGGATCGGTTCCCTGCCCACCGATCCAGATGGGCGACGGAAACGCCTGCTGCGCCGCTGAAGCGACAAGCATGGTCCCGGAGGTTTGCTCGCTGCAACCGGGTGCATTCCAGGAACGAATGGCCGAAATCGCGGCGCTCATGCAGGCATTCGGCGGCGTCGCGGAACGCACGCCGGACGGCGTGGCGTTGCGTTTCAAGAAGGGAGAGGGTTTGCGCGCGGCGCTCGACACGCTCGCGGAGAAGGAGCGCTCATGCTGCGCGACCCTCGAGTTCACGGTCACGGAAGAAGCCGGTTGGATCTCGTTCGCGATTGGCGGTCAGGCCGCCGGCCGCACGGCGTTAGAGGATTTGGCAGCGCGTCTTGGCGTTGCGCCACTTTCGGCCGAGCTGCGTGCCGGCGTGCATCGATCGGAATTGCCGCGTAGAAAAAGAAAAGGCCGCCAGTGATCGGCGGCTTGCGCGTCAAGCAGTATGGCAATCTGGTCGGATGCGAACGGGTGATCGCAGGCATCGATTGTGGCTTCGCGAGCTTCGCCCCCTGCATACGGTCGATCCGGATATTGCCTGGCACAAGCTGGAAGCGCTGGCTGAGCGCCATGGTCAGGATCTGGTTGGGGAGCTCGTCGACCGAGCGCTCCGGGAGGCCGATCGGCGATCGAGGGAGGTGCCAGCGCCACCCGCGATGCACGGCTGAGCCGGGGTCCCAAGATCGTTAGGTCAGCCTTCGGCCTACGCGTATACGAGACACTGATACCCGCAGGCAGACGGAGGCTCGCGATCGCGTTCCTCACCTTGGCGCTGACCGCGCCGAGGTCGGCCATGCTGGTGTTCGCCGTGACGATCTGCGCGCGCCGCCCGCCTTCGTGCAGCACGCCGTTTCGGCCGCTCGCGAAGCGGACAGTGGCAAGCTCGTCGAGCGGGACGAACGTTCCGGACGGAGAACGCAGCTGCAGGGCGCCCGCTTCTTCCGGCCGACTTCTTAGCTCGGCGCCGAGTCGGACCGCGACGTTGAAGATGCGCACACCTTCATACACTTGCTCCACGGTCTCGCCCTGGTAGGCCGTGCGATCGGCGTTCGGGACGTCGAGCGGATTGAAGCCCCAGCGCAACAAGGCGTCGTGGCGAAGCACCACCCATCGACGGCCGTGATCACCCACGATGAAGCCACCTCGATTGGGCATCTTGATTGCGGCCAGCGTCTTGGCGTTCAGCCACCCTTACTTCATCCAGGAAGTAATCCTCATCTCGTTGGGCCTGGGCGATGCCGCTCCGCTTCATCGCACCGACGCTCCTTTGCCGAGATAGGCGCGGGCCGCCCCCTTACGGCCGGCACGCCGTTGGTGACGGTCAACTTCCATACTCTTTTGCAAGGTAATCGATGATCGTTTTTGCCTCGTTTGGCTCAATGGTAGCGCCAAACACCTTGATCATCTTGTTCACTTCGGCGTCCCAGACCGTCCGCTTCGGAAACGGCGAGTTGGTGAGGATGTAGTCTAGGCTGTGGCAGGCCGAACACTGTGCCTGCGCGACTTCGGCCCCCGGGCCGGGCTTGAGCTTGATGCTGAACTCATCGGCCCGCGCGGCCGCCGCCGCGGCCAGGAGCGATGCGGCGCACAGGCTTGTCCAGTAGATCGTCTTCATGGCGCTCCCCTCCTCACGCGACGTCCAGCGTGACGCGGTGCATCACGTTGTGGTGGTAACCGGCTGGATTGAACAGTGCCTTGGGGACCTGGGTCTGGCCGATCATGTTGGTGGCCCGCACCATGAAGGAGGATTTGGCACCATTCGCAGCCACGGCTGCGAAGCTCCATTCGCGGAAGGAGAAGCGGCCGAGATCGGAGCGCAGGGTGGCAGCCGACCAGCTCTTGCCGCCGTCGGCCGACACCTCGACGTCGCGGATGCCGTAGCCGCCATCCCAGGCGATGCCCTTGAGGGTGAGCGGACCCGCCTTCACCTTCTCCCCGTCGGCGGGGCTGGTGATGATGGAGTTCACCACGATCTCGGTGATCGGCGTGTTGGCCGCCGCCTCCTGCGTCAGGAAGCGCTCGCGGGTCGGAAACAGGCTTGCCGGCACGCGATAGGCGGTGCTCATCCAGAAACCGCCCGATGGCTTGGCGAGCGGCTTGATCGAGGTGATCTGCTTCATCCAGTACGTAGCGGTCCATCCCGGCACGATCAGCCGGGCTGGGAAACCGTTGAAGTGTGGCAGCGGCGCGCCGTTCATCTCGTAGGCGACCAGCGTGTTCTCGTCGAGCGCCTTGGTGAGCGGGATGCTCTTGACGAAGTCAGGCGTCTTGTCGAGCAAGCCCTTGTCAGCGCCGTCGAGCTCGATCTCGATCGTGCCATCGGGCACGCCTGCCTTGGCGAGGATGTCCTTGAGTCGCGCACCCTTCCATCTCGCATTGCCCATGGCGCCGTACCCCCATTCGACGCCCGGCACGTGCGGGTTGGACAGCCCGCGCCGGTTGCCCGAGCACTGGCAAACGGCGACGAGTTCCGCCGGCACGAAGTCGTTCTTGAGCTGGTCGAGGGTAAGGGTCAGCGGCGTCTTGCCGTCGACCGCGAGCGACCATTTGGCCGCGTCGATCTCGGGAATGTCGGCGAGATGCCAGCGCACGAAGAAGAAATCGTTAGGCGTGATCACGTCCTTGAACACGCTGATCGGCGTCTCGTAGTTGGGCGGCCGGTATGAGAGCTTAATCAGCGGCTTCTTGCCTGGCAGCGCCTCGAGCGTGGCGGCGGTGGCGACGCCGGAGGGCAGGCCGGCCGCGAGCGGCGGCTTGCCCTGCGCCCAGGCGCCCCCCGAAAACGACGCGGCGGCAGCGCCTGCCGTGCCGGCCAACAAGGTTCGACGTGAAATCATGTGTGCCTCCTTTCTCATTCCATTGTCATCCGGGCCGTGTTTCACGGGCGGACGATGGTCCAGCCCTGCTCGCTGAGCTCGATCAGCGAGACGACGCCCGCTTTCACGACAGTGGCCTTGCCGAACAACGGAATCTCCTCGGGCTTCTTGCCTTCGGCCCGGGCCATTGCCTCGCGCGTGTTGCCGCAGGCCTCGAACCCTACGTTGGGCATGCTCTCCGACACCAACTTCAGCCGCTCGAGCACCGGCGACTTGTCGGTGCGCAGCATGTCGAGGCCGGCATTGAAGGCGACGATGCGGATCTCGACCTCTTCGCCGACCTCGGCGTAGAGCCGCGCCACGTTGCCGGCCACGTTCAGCACCGCAGTCATCTTCTCGGGCGAACCGTCGCTGATCTGTAAGGCCAAGCGATGGACTTTCTCGCCGGCGAGCGCTGCGGGAGCGGCAAGCACCAGTGGCGCGGCGGCGAGCAGCAGGCGTCGGGCGATCATCAGTTTAATCCTTCGGCTTCTGGTCGGGGGTGACGCCCAGGGTGCGGGCGAGATCACTCAAAATCTTCACCGGGCCCTCCTTGCAGTTCTTCATGCAGGGCTCGCTCTTGACGTCGGGCCTCGGGTCGCCCGAGATGAAGCCGTCGCGATTGGGCATCTTGATCGCGGCCAGCGAGCTGGCGTCCAGCGTGGCGTCAGGCGGCAGGAGATCGTTTAGGCTGAGGAGATAGGCGACGACCGAGTAGGTCTCGTCGTCGGTCAGCGACTGCGGCGCGCTGAAGGGCATGGCCCGCCGCACGTAGTCGAACACCGTGGGGGCCCACGGCCAGTAGCTGCCGATGGTCTTGCGCGGGTCCTCGCTCTTGAGCGAGCCCTTGCCACTCATCAGCTCGGGCCAGCGGCCGTTGCCCTCGCCGAACTCGCCGTGGCAGCTCGCGCACTGCTCGAGATAGAGCTTCTCACCTTGGGCCACCGTGCCCTTGCCAGGCGGCAGGCCTGTGCCGTCGTCACCGCGCACGTCGATGTTCCACGGCTCGATCTGCTTGTCGGTGATGGCGTCGCCGAGGTTGTAGCGCTGCTGCGCGCCGGCGCCCGAGGCGAGCAAGATTCCGAGCGCGATGACGCTAAAGAATCTGGACATTGTCGAGGCTGCCATCGGGATTGACCCGCCAGGTGTGGACCGCGTTCTTGTGGTAGACGGAATTGACACCGCGCACCTTGCGCAAGCCGTCGAGCGTGGGCTGGACATAGCCCGTCTCATCGGTGGCGCGCGACTGCAGGAAGGCAGGCGCGCCGTCCCAGCGCCAGGGCAGGCGGAACCGGGTCAGGCACTTGTCGAGCACCGGCTCCTGAAGGGCAGCGGTCTGCCAATTGACGCCGCCGTCGAGCGAGACGTCGACCTGCTTGATCTTGCCGTGGCCGCTCCAGGCGATGCCGCGGATCTCGTAGAAGCCCTTGGCCTTCAGCGGCTTCTCGGGGCAGGGCGAGGTGATGACGGAACTGGCTTCCTGCACGAAGGTGAACTGCCGCGCGATCCCGTCGGGCATCAGGTCGGTGTATTTCGACGTCTCCTCACGGGTCTGCCAGGGCCTCTCGCCGAGCTTCAGCCGGCGCAGCCACTTCACCTGCACGTTGCCTTCCCAGCCGGGCACGATCAGGCGCAGTGGATAGCCCTGCTCCGGACGGATACGCTCGCCATTCTGCGAGTAAGCGACGATGATGTCGTCGAGCGCCTTGTCCATCGGGATGGAGCGGGTCATCGCCGCCGCGTCCGCGCCCTCAGCCAGGATCCATTTGGCGCCCGCCTGCACGCCTGCTTCGTCGAGCAGCGTCGAGAGCCTGACGCCCGTCCACTCGCAGCAATGCACCATGCCGTGGGTGAACTGCACCCCCGCCATCTGCGCGCCCTTCCATTCCATGCCGCCGTTGGCCGGGCACTCGACGAAGTGGATGCGGCTGATCGACGGGAAGCGCACGAGGTCGCTCATCGTGAAGACCAGCGGCTGGCGCACCATGCCGTGGATCACCAACCGATGCTGCTCAGGGTCGATCGTGGGGACGCCGCCGTGGTGGCGTTCGAAGCAGAGGCCGGAGGGCGTGATGATGCCGTCCAGTTCATGGACCGGCGTGAAGTTGACCGATGCCTGCTCCGACACCGTGAGCCACGGCACGTTGCGGCGGATCACGCCCTTCTCGAACTCCGACGGTGAGCCATAGGGCGACGCCGTCACGCCCGAGCCCAGCATCTTGGTCCAGTCCGGCACCTCCAGCGGTTTGCCGTCCAGCCCGCCGTCCGCCGCCGCGATCTTGGGATGTTGCGCGGCCAGCAAACCGACGCCCGCCGCGGCGAGCCCTCGCTTGAGGAGTCCGCGCCGGCCGGCGTTCGTTCCTCTTTCCTGCATTGCTACGACCTCCAAAACCTTCAACCCTCGACCAGGCCTGCCGGATCGGCACCCACGACGCGGACATGGCGATTGGGTTCGATACGGACCGTCTTGCTGTTCTCGATGTGACGCGCCACGACGTCCCACACAGGCGGTCCCTCCGTGCCTTCGTTCACCGACGCCCAGCCGCTCACCGTGTAGCTCTTGTCGGCCTCGATCTTCTGGCCGGTGCGCAACAAGGTCATGTCGGAGATGCGCTGGCCGGCCGGCTTGGCCACATCGAGCGCATAGGCAAGCCCGCCGACGCGGACCATGTCGCCGCCCTGCTGGTAGTAGGGGTCGGGGTTGAAGAGGTTGTCCGCCACGTCCTCCAGCACAGCCTTCAGCGCCGCGCCGGTCATCCGGGAGCGATAAGCGGACGGATAAGTAATGGCGGTCTGGTTGTAAATGTCCTCGAGCGTGATGTCCTGGCCCGGCAGCAGCGTGCTTCCCCAGCGGAAGCCCGGAGACAGCGCGATCTCGGCGTCGCGCTGGGACAACAGAGCCTGGCAGATCAGATCGTCGAAGGTGCCGTTGAAGTTGCCGCGACGGTACAAGAGCGACTCCGTCCGCCCGACGACGCGTTTCAGCGTGGCGTCGTGCGGCCGGCGGATTTCGGCGACCAGCGCCGCCATTTCGGGGTCGGGCGCGATCGAGTCCGAGAAAACCGGAATGAGCCTGAAGGCGTAGTTCGCGACGCGGCGATCTTTTACCTCGAGGTCCAGCCGGGCCAGGAACTTGCCGTGGCTGCCGGCAGCCACCAGCAGCGTGTCGGCGACCTTGATAACCCCGGGAATGGCATCGTGCGTGTGACCCGTCAGAATGACGTCGATGCCTTTCACGCGGGCCGCCAGCTTGCGATCGACGTCGAACCCGTTGTGGCTCAGCAGGACCACAAGATCGACGCCGTCGGCCCGCAGCTTGGTTACCTGTGTGGCGATCTTTTCTTCTTCGATGCCGAACGACCAATCGGCGATCATGTAACGCGGGTTGGCGACCGGCGTGTAGGGGAATGCCTGGCCGATCACGCCGATCCTGAGGCCGCCGCGCTCGACGACCATCGAGGGCTTGAAGACCGGGTCACCCCAGGTGGCGTCCTTCACGTTGCCGGCGAGGAAGGGGAATTTCAGGTCGCCCACCAGCTCCTCGACGCGCTTGGCGCCGTAGGTGAACTCCCAATGGCCTGTCATGGCCTCGACGCCCAGCGCGTTTTGCACACGCACCATGTCGGCGCCCTTGGTCTGCAGCGAGGTGTAGCTGCCCTGCCAGGTATCGCCGCCATCGAGCAGCAGCACGCAGCCTGGCCGTTCGGCCCGGATGGCCTTGACGAGGGTGGCGATGCGGTCGAGACCGCCGATGCGGCCGAACTCGCGGGCCAGCGCTGGGAAGTCGGTCGCCGTCAGCGCGTAAGCGTCGGCCGTGCCGCGACCGAGCTTGAAGGCCTCCACAAGCCGCTCGCCCACGACGTGCGGCGGCAGGCCGCGCGCCTCGCCCACGCCGACGTTGGCTGACGGCTCGCGGAAATAGAGCGGCATCAGCTGGGCGTGCAGGTCGGTGAAGTTGAGCAGCGTGAGCTGGCCGAGCGGCTTGAAGCGCAGCAGGTCGTCCTGGGTGGGACGACGCGTCTGCGTGCGCGCGGCGCCGGGGGCCGCCAGGATGGCCGCGGCGGCGGCGACCTGGAGAAGCTCGCGGCGACCGAGGCTCACGCGACCTCGATCTTGCTCTCGGCCGTCCAGCTCTCCTTCTGGTCGTCTGTCCAGGTGAGCTTGAGCGTGCCGCTCTCCTCGACGCGCACGAAGAACGACATGTAGGGATTGGCGGCGATGGCAGGCTCCAACTTGGCACCCATCACCGGATTGCCGTTGTAGGTGACGTCGAAGGAGCTGACGATCAGGCGCGGCAGCAGCTTGCCGTCGGGCCCCTTACGTTGGCCCGATTCCATCGGATGGGTGATCAGGGTCTTCACCTCGATCACTTCGCCCTTGTTCGCCTTGCTCTGCACGCGAATGCGCGGCTTGATATCGTTCGCCATAAGAATCGCCCTCCCGTGCTCTCAGCCGCCGCAGCCGCCGATGGTGACTTTGATCTCGCGGCTGGCGGTGTAGAACGTACCGTCGTTCATCTCGGCAACCGCAGTCAGCTTCTGCGTCTGCGCCAGGCGCACCCTCAGTTGGACTTCGGCCTTGCCGCTCATCGGAGTAAATGTGTACGATGCCACGCCCGGATTGGGGTTACCGTCGGCGGCCAGGTGCAGCGCCTTGACGTAGGACTTCTCGCTCATCTCGCTATCGACGCTCAGCGTCACCGGCACGGCGTTGCCGTTCTCGGCGATCTCTGGCGCCTTGATCATGAGCTTGCCCTCCTGGGGCGTGCCCTTGGCGAGCGCGGCCAACCACTCCTTTACCTCCGCCGGAGTCGCCGCGGCGTGGCGCGCCGCGAGGACACCCGCTATCGCAGCAAGACCGTAGCCGCCCACGCGTGCCAGCGTGGCGCGCCGACCCAGATGGGATGGTCGATGAAGTGTCATGAAAATTCCTCCTTGCGTCATGCTCAGTGTCGAATGTTGGGCGCGGCGAGCTTCAGCCCTTCGTTCATCTTGCGCAGATAGAGTTCGAGCTCGCCGTACTCCACGGCGTCTGGCGGCAGCTCGTTGGCGCGCACCTGGACGTTGCACCACTCGAAGCGCTTGCGGATGTCCCACACCTCGCTGCGGCTGGTGCGCCACAACGGAAAATGGTCGTACTGGCCGCGTGCCTCGCCCAGCCACTGGCCGCGCAGCCATTTGTTGGCGCCGCGCTGATGACAGTCGATGCAGGCGAAGTTGAATTGGCCGATCTTCTGCTGGCTCAGTTCCAGGCCGCGCTCGAAGGCTGCCTTTGCGTCCGGCGTTGCCAGATCGACCTTGATCGCCTCGCCGTTGGCCAGGCTGTGCAGGTAGATGGACAGGTCGTTGTTGGCCGAGGACTGCATAAGATAGTCGGCGCCGGTCGTCGCCTTGGCATGGCGAGCGATGAACTCCTCGACGCCCAGCACCTTGCTGAGGCGCGGCTCCCATCTCGGCATCTCCACGGCCCAGCGCTTGAACGTTGTCTGCGGCGCGGCGTGACAAGCAACACACGCCTTCCCGTTGGGGCCCAGTTGACTGAAAAGGGCAGCGCCGGCGTCGATGCGGTCGGCGGCCGGATTGATGAAGGCATCGAGTGGATCGCGATCCTCGACCGGTCTCGGCCGCTTCTCCGGATCGTTCAGGGGATCGGCGAACCTCGCCGGCGTCTTCAGGGTCTTGAGGAAGGCGACGATGTCACCGATCTCCGCCTCGCTATAGAAGCCGTGCCTGCCCCATGGCGGCATCACCGAATCGGGATTGTAGACGCGCGGATCGAACACATAGTTGAACAGCCATTGGTCGGTGCGGCCGGCCGATCCGATCTCGGACAGATCTGGTCCGACATCACCCGGCAAGGCCTGCGTGTTAGGCCCCATGATGTGGCAGGCGAGGCAGCCGCCGCCGCGCCTGCGATCGAAAGCGAGCTTCTGGCCGTTGACCGGATCTCCAGTGGCGGCCTTGACTTCGATCTCGCCGCCGCGCGGAGGCGTTAGATCGCGCTTGGCGAGGGTGTTGTACTTGTCCCAGCGAGTCTGGCCCCAGTCCTTGTAGCGCTGCCAGGGCTGCGGCGCGGCCGGACCGTCGAGCCGCAGCGGGGCCTGCGCCTGCGCCGACACCCCTGCTGCGACGACGGTGCCGGCCAAGCTAGCAGCCACGACGCGGAGTACGAACCGTGCCAGAAACATCCATTTCCTCCCGCCTTGACCGATCTTGGGGACGGTCTTAGGTATGATTTCCGGTATGATCCTGATGATTTAGCATTTCCTAAAATATGCACTGCAAAGCGACGCAGCACAATGGCCAAAATTGACCCCGCCAGGCTGGCGCTGAGCGCGACGGCTGCTACTAGGCTTCTGAAGGCGCTGGCCAACCGCAATCGCCTTCTCATCCTTTGCCAGTTGAGCGACGGCGAGCTGGGGGTCGGCGAGCTGGGCGACCGTGTGGGCCTCAGCCCATCGGCGCTGTCGCAGCACCTTGCCGGCCTCAAGCGGCTGGGCATCGTCGATGCCCGGCGCAACTCGCGATCCATGCACTATCGCTTGGCGAAGGGCCCGGCGCAGCAGCTCATGAAGACACTGGCCGATATCTACTGCCGCCCGCCGTTCATGGGCTCGCCTTCTTCAGGTAAGCGATCACGTCGTCGATCTGCTCCTGCCGCTTGAGGCCGACGAACACCATCTTGTTGCCGGGGATGCGCGTCTTGGGATCCTTGATGTATTCACCGAGCGTGGCTTCGTCCCAGACGACGCCGGCGTTCTTCATCGCCTCGGAATAGTTGAAACCTTCGACCGCGCCGGCCTTGCTGCCGAACACACCGGACAGCTTGGGGCCCACGCCGTTCTTGCCGCCCTTGTCCGCGGTATGGCAGGCCTTGCATTGCTGGAAGATGCGTTCTCCCTTCTCCGCATCCGCACTGTGCGCCGCCGTCGACAGCCCAAATGTGAGAGCCGCACCCGCCAATGCTCCGGTCCAGATCTTTGCCACCATCATTTCCGTTTCCTCGGATGAATGCGCTTGTGTATATTTTAGCGCTTTCTAAATCATCCTCAGCCGGATGGGAAGGGCAACGGGAGCTATAAACCATGACATTGCCAATCATCGACGTAACGCATGCCCGGCGCTTGATCGACGAGGGAGCCATACTTGTCGACATTCGTGAGCTCGACGAACATGCTCGCGAGCGGGTGCCTGGCGCCCGGCATCAGCCACTCTCGAAGCTGTCCTCAATTGATATTCAGGGGGCCACTGCCGTCATCTTCCACTGCCGCTCAGGCCATCGCACGGCCGGCAACTCGCAGCGGCTGGCCGCCTCTGTCAATTGCGACGCCTATATCCTCGAGGGCGGCATCGACGCCTGGAAGAAAGCGGGCCTGACCGTCATGAGCGACAGGCGCCAGCCGATCGAGATCATGCGGCAGGTCCAGATTGCCGCCGGTAGCTTGGTGCTCCTGGGCGTGGTGCTGGGCGTGTGGGTGGCGCCCGCCTATTTCGCCCTTTCGGCCTTCATCGGGGCCGGCCTCACCTTCGCCGGCATCACCGGCTGGTGCGGCATGGCGAAGCTCCTCACCCTCATGCCGTGGAACCGGCGCGTGTTGGCGACGATGAGCTGACCGTGGCCTTGCTGCCCGCCGCATTGGCGCTCGCCTCCGGCGGAGCGATCGGCCTGATCCTCGGCCTGATCGGTGGCGGCGGCTCGATCCTGGCGGTGCCATTGCTAGTCTACGTCGTCGGCATGCCTTCACCACATGCCGCGATTGGCACCGCGGCTTTCGCGGTGGCGCTGAACGCCGCCGCCAGCCTTGGATTGCATGCACGGCACGGCAGAATCCGTTGGCCTTGCGCGTTCGTGTTCAGTGCCGCCGGTGTTGGAGCGGCATTCCTCGGCGCAGCCGTCGGCAAGGCGATCGACGGCCAGAAGCTGCTGGCGCTGTTCGGTATCGTCATGATCGCGGTTGGCGTCATGATGCTGCGACCCAAGCTCAGCGTTGACGGCAAGTCGCCATGGCTTAGCCGCGAAACCGCCGGCAAACTCTTGCCGAGGCTCCTCGGCCTTGGCGCCGCCGTTGGTATTTTGTCTGGCTTCTTTGGCATTGGTGGCGGCTTCCTCATCGTGCCGGGCCTCATGCTTGCGGCCAATATGGACGTACGGGAGGCGACAGGCGCCTCCCTGGTCGCAGTTACCGCCTTCGGTCTCTCTTCGGCGTCGAGCTACGCCTGGTCGGGCTTGGTCGACTGGCCGGTTGCTGCGCTGTTAATCACGGGTGGTGCCGTTGGTGCTGTCACCGGAACGAAGGCGCACGGTGCGCTCGCTAGCCGGGGCGGCGCGCTCACTCGAGTCTTCGCCGCCTTCGTCATCGCCGCTGGACTGTATGTCAGCGGGCGTGGCGTCCTCGAGTTGGTACCGTCCTGAGAGCGACTCCTCCTCGGCGCGCTTCTGCTCGGCTTCGGTCTGGATCTCCTGGTGCCTCTGCCGCGCCCGATTCCGGGGACAGGCTCGGCCCACACGATCAGCGCCATCATCGCCGACGCTCTGATATTCATCGGAGTCGCGGTCTTTGCCGCAAGCATTCGCAACTTCTCCCGCGCCGGAACGCCCGTTCAGGGAACCAGGCCCACGCGAACACCCGTGACGACCGGAATTCACGGCTGGAGCCGCAATCCCATCTACCTCGCAATGCTCGTCTTCATCGAGATGACGCGCGAGGTCAAGGCCGCGGCTCTGGGCATCACGATCCACGATCACCTGGTGATGGGGCGCAAGGGCTGCCGGGTTGAAGAAAGGCCCAGTCGCGTAAGGTCGACCTCTTTAGGGACCATGCACCGATTGCGACCGTTGACCATCTAAACGGTACCCTGTGCGGGCGTCGTCGTCGAATTGCCCCAGCAGTAACCCAAGGCGGCAGCATTTTTGATTTCTTCGAAAGTATGATCGATTTCCCGGAATTTGTTGCGGATCCGCTTGATTATCGATCGGACGTTGGTCCGATAGCCATCATCCCCAGTTCCGGCGATGAAACCTTCATAATGCATGCGATCGTAAATGGCCCGATAGCTCAGGTAACGTCCGACGTTCGACGCCAGCAGATAGATAATGTTGTATTCGCCGATGGTCAGTCCAACATCGACATCGTTCCAGTAGACTCGGCCGATCGCCGGCTTCAGAACGAGCTTGCCGCAGACGAGGCTCTCGTCGAGCTGCAGATCGGTCGGCGCAGGCCGGGCGGAATCGACCACGAGCCGCACACGTCTGACCAGGACCTCACCCCCGCGCGTCTTGTCAATGAAGTCAATCGCACCTCGTTCGAAAGCCAGGATTTCGTTGCTGGTCAAGGTGTGGCCGGTCAGGAACACAACCGGTGAATCAATACCGCGCCGGCGCAGCTGGGAAAGCAGGTCAATCCCCGAGGCTCCAATCCAGGAGAATGACGTCGAAGTGAGCAGTGCCGTCAAGACAAACTGCCAAGGACGCAGCATCGGCGATACTTTCGACCTCAAAGCCCTGACCCGACAGCTCGTCGGCGAGGGCCTCTCGATAGAGTTCGTCGTCTTCGACGAAGAGGACCCGAATAGCATCGCGCTTGGACCGAAAGCCAGGCCACTACGGGTTTGGCAGAACTCCCGGCATCATCTTGGGGAATATGGGTCACGTGAGGCATTCTCCAGTTCCGGCTCGCTGGGACAGGCCTAAAACGCCCTCAGCGTTGGACGGTTGCGACGCTGGTGTTCAATAATGAACATTTCGTCTGTGGGGCTTGGATCAGCCATCTACGCTCAGGCATCGTGGGGCGACCCATGACACCCGAGGAATATCTAGGTCACGCCGAGGAATGCGAACGGGTGGCCGCTGTCTCTAAGCTGTTAGCAAACCAGCGGGCGCTTCTGGCATCTGCCGAGATGTGGCGAAAACTGGCAGCAGACGCCGCACCCAAAGACGGCGCAGGATTGATGTTTCCTGAAACTAAACGGCCATGGCCGAGACCGCCCCGGGACTCCTACGCCTTCTAGATGTTGAGCGCGACGCTCGTAGCCGGTTCGTGCGTGTGAGCACTATCCAAAATGACGAAGCCTCTATCAAAGCCGCCGAATCTCGCTTTGGGCAGAAGCCACCATCGCGGTCCGCACCTATCTGGCGCGAACAAACCACTCGGTCAGCCATTAACCCATTAACGTTCGAGATTACTTCCACCTGGACCAGGGCGGTCGAGCCAGTGCCAGCGTTGCGAGTGCAGCTCTTGCGCTGCTTTCGGCGGCAAGGGCGAGGGAGGGCTCAAGTATATGAAGCGGAACCTGTTCGACAATAATCGAGTCCAAGGCGAGGTCGTCTAAGGCAGCCGCCATCAGGAAGTTAACCAGAATCGGCGCGAACCTCGCTCCTCGCGGCACTGCTTTCGGGCTTCGCGAAGGCCTTCAATGCGCTGCACTGGGCTGTGAAGAGCGACCAGGATCCGCTACCTCAATGGCATCTGGCGGTTGCCGGCCGAGCGCTGGCAGCTTGGCTCAGCCTCTGCGTGCCGTATGCCGACCTATGTCTGGCCAAACTCCCGCGCCGCAGGTGGGCTATCCGACGCCGAGAATCCCACTTCTCGCTACGGCAGACTGCTACGATTCGTTTCGTAGCAGCGTTGGAACGTGCTCTGTTTACGGGCTTTTCTGGTGGCGATGCTCCATCCGACCGGGGGGCACCATCGCCAAGATGGGCAAGCGTGCCAACGTAAGTCACCGACTGACGTTTTGCCGGTTTCGACTAACGCTTGGCTAACGAACGCGCGGAAGACCGGCAGATCATGGCGGAAAATATTGTTCGAACCATCTCTTGACGGAGAACATTTTCCAGCAGCATGCTAGGTATGTGCCACGCATGGGGTTCCTACTCGCGAGACTTCGCCTGCGGCAGTATGTGGCGGCGTTGTGCTTGCTGTCTGTCGCATTTGCTGCGGCATTCCACGTTTTCGTGCCAAGTGGGGCAGCGTGGCACTCCAAGAGTGTGCCGGCGGTTTATACTGGTTCTGACCACACGGCGCCTTGCTCGGATCACCTTATAGTCGAAGGATGTCACGTACATGTATATGGCGTGATCGCGTCTTCCGACGTCGAAGTAAGTCCCGACCATGAGCAAGCATCGCCGCTAACGGCGGCGCCTCTTGTTTCCTTCCAGCCCAAGATGACTGGGCCTCCGCCCAAAGCCTGACCTGACCATCGTTTGTGCTTCCCGTTTCGTGCCCGATGCGGGTCGCTGAATGTCGAGATCAGGGTATCGATGCTTTGCCCAGAATGGCGTGGTGGTGGCGCGTTGCGCGCCCTCGCGACATGCTATTTGCCCGGGATTCCGGTGCCGAGAGGGCAATTGCGGTTGCCTACCTGATCTCGCATGCCGTGTCGAAGATGCGCGCAGCGATGGCTTCGGGGTCATGGCTCGATTGTTTCCGCCAACTCAATTCTCCGATTCCTGGTGAATTGGAGGTAACAGGTGAGAAGACGGCACTGTTTGCCTCGGGCTTCAACCGCCAGCCCAGGTGGTCGACATCCGAAAGGGCTTGGTGACGCTGAGAGCCGAGTTCCGATCTGGTTCAGGCAGTCTCGGCTAGTTGTGCATGCTTCAGTTGAGTGAAGTCATTGGTTAGCCAGAAGAACGATTAGCGAAGGAGCAGAATGATGAAGAAATTGTCGCTTACGATCGCGACGTCGAGATTCGTCGCGGACCCCGCCCTTGCGCCGACATTCGCGTCGGCGCTCGTAATCTCAGAGTTTACGATCTCTTTCGAGTGTCGGTCATGGGCAGAGGAGTCGATGGGTCGAGAGGAGGCATCGCCATGATGGAAGACGCCAAGGAAGCATTCGGGGGATTGGCACGGCAGAATACGCCGATGCGGCACCCTCTCGCGGTGCGGTACGTGGAAGCCCAGCGGACCGCCGTCGTGTTCGAGCGCTTCGAATTCGATGCGCTGATAGGAGCGGATCATCCGGCGCGAGTCGTGTGGTCCTACGTGCAGCAGGTCGATCTGTCGGGTCTGTTCGAGTGGATACGGGCGGGGGTCCATACCCCGGGGCAGCCGCCGCCGGACCCGCGAGTGGTATTGGCCTTGTGGCTGTACGCCTGCATCGAAGGGGTTGGCAGTGCACGCCAGCTCGAGCGCTTGTCCGAAACGCATCATGGCTTCCGCTGGCTGCGCGGCGGTGTGCCGCTGAACTATCAGCTTCTGTCGGACTTCCGCTGGCAAGCGGCGGTTGTGGTGGACCGACTGCTGACGCAGGGCGTTGCGACACTGTGGTCGGAGGGCCTGGTGAGTCTGGCATCGCTGAACGATGACGGCATCCGCATCCGTGCATCGGCCAGTACCTCGAGCTTCCGCAGGTTGGCGACGCTGGAGCGCCTGCTGCGGGAGGCCGCAGAGCGCATAGCGCAGCTGCGGCAGGAAGTAGATGGTGGCCCCGACATTTCGAACCGTCGCCTGCGGGCGGCCCGCGAACGTGCCCTGCGGGAATAGTGGGAACGGAGGAGAGAGCAGTCCGTATAGGTCCGCTCTCTCCATTTGCCCTCGTCGATCTGCGGCTAGAAGCGCAGATCCATGCCGAGCAGGAGCGCCCAACTGTTGCCACTGACGGCATTGGTCGGGCCCGACGCGTTGAACATCACGCCGCCGCCAGTGATCTTGACGCCCGGTCCGAGCGCGTAATTGACGCCGACTTCCCACTTGTTGACGGTCTCAGAGCCGAACAAAAGAGACGTTGCGGGGTTGCCGCTGAAGCAGGTGCTGTTGACACCCGGAACGCCGCCGCAGCCGGCCGTGTTGAGCGTCTGAGCAAAGAAGCCGCTGTTGGTATTGAGCGCCGTGATGCTAGCCGAGCCGTTACCGTTGGTGTTGTAGAAGCCGGCCCACATGAACGACATCTGCCACGGACCAGTCTCGTACATGATGCCCGCGGTGTAGAAGCGGGTGTCGTTGTCCATGCCGGTGTAGTAGTTCGAGCCCAAGCCGTTGTTGTCCCATCCGACCGCACCACCGACGGTGAAGCCAGCATAACCGAACTGCGCGCCGGCCACCCACTGCTTCCAGGGGGCGAGGTTGGCACCCGTCGCGATATTGGAGCCGACCCCCGGCGCGAAGGCTGGGATGAACGACGCGTAGGCGAACGCACCGTACAGAGCGACGGTGAAGTCACCGAACTTGTTCAGGTAGTTGGCACCGATATCGAACAGATTCTGCCAAGTGCTGTCAGCGGTCGGGCAGTTGCCGATATTGGCAGGACCTTGATAGCCGCACAGGCCAGCAGATTGGGTACCCCCGATGCCAGTGCCGGCCTGGGCGCCAGCTACAGTGAGGGACAGTTTGGGAGCATAACCGACACCGATCTGCAGGCCCTGGAAGCGTGGCGTGAAGTAGTTGATGCGGTTGACGTCCTGCCAGGTCGGCGTGATGGTCGTCGCCATCGTACGACCGTAGGCCTTGTTGTTGAACATCATGGCCGCGTTGGCCCAATTGTGGTTGTGCTGGATGGCGCCCCAACCGATCAGGGCCGACGGGGTGCCATAGTACATACGGTAGCTCGCCGCGTCGCGGGAGCCCAACTCGGCGCGGCCCCAGTCGCCGAAGGCGAAGATAAAGGCTTCGTCGATCGTCGAGTTGCTACCGGGGTTGACACCGGTGTTTGCCCCGGTGCTCGGGTTCCACGCTTCGAGTTCCACGAGCAAGCCGACCGACGTGCCGTTGTCGAGCTTGGTCTGGCCGGTAAAGTGGATTTCGCCCTCCTGCGTGAAGGCAAACCCCCTATAGGTGGTGAGGGACCCGTTGAACGCATAGGTCGAATCGACATTTCCGGCCAGAGCATAGAAGGTATAGTAACCTCCGATGCCGATCTTGATCGGATCGGCAGCCATCGCCGGGGCGGCCATCACTCCGCCGACAACCAAGGCGGTCGAGCCGAGTAGAAGCTTCTTCATCATTCTCCCTCGATTATCAACAGGGGTGGAATGATGCCGATTCCACTGGCGAGTCTTGGTAGATGGTAAGGTGGAGTACCGTCACACATACCGGCAAAGCGTTGGTTGATCGGCGGTCGCTTTGTGCCAGTTTCCGAAGCGGCCCCATCGATCCATGCCCCCGTTCGGACAGCAGCGGTTGTACGCTCGAGGCGGCGCGAATGCTGAACCCTTCGAAGGGATCAGACGAAGTTAGTGGTGTGATGAGATGAGGGAACCTGGCCGCCCGGTCGAGGAAGGGGCCCCGAGTGCTCGGTGCCATCGCCGCTGCCGGAAGGGCCCGGCGCCTGGGTCGCCGCCCCCACGAACAAGTAGGGGGCCCACATGGGGCAAAGTTTAGGGGGAGCCCCCTAATGTGGTTTCGGCGTTAGTGTTTGGGCGTTTGGCATTGTGGGGGGCCCCCCACGCAGCAGCAATTGTTCGATGTGATCAGCCGCGCGTTGGTGCAGCAGCTTGGCGTCGTTCGTCAGCGCCAGGCCCGGACGGCATACGGCCGCTCTCGATGCTGTCTCGCAGGACGTTGAGTGCGGCACGAATGGCAATCTCATCATCAGTCATCGGCGCGGCTTTAGGGGGCCTAACTTAAGCTGGATTTCTATTGCCACTGGGACGGGAGCTCCCTGAAGCCGAGATCAGTCGACCAGGAGCCCTTCACTTTCCGAAGGCCCCTGCCTCAGGATCCGTCCGCATATACCCGGCGCGCGGCTTCTGCGGATCGGCCGGAGCGGAGTGGGCGTCATCCGCGGCGAGATTCTGTCTTGGCGGATACAGCGCCGGCGTCCTCTGTCGCCCGTCGATCCAGGCATCGATCATATCCGCCCATTCCTGAAGCATATGGCGACGCTGATGCTCGTATTCCGCCTTGTTGTAGACGCCTCGCGACGAGCGCCCTTCTTCGTGAGCTAGACACTTTTCGATCCAGTCTCGATTGAATCCGAGTTCGTTCAGCAAGGTGGAGCCGGTGCGACGAAGATCGTGCACAGTGAAAGCTTGGAGTGGCACCCCTTCTTTCTTGGCCCTGGCCGCAACCGAAGCCGTGACACGATTGAGGGTTGCGCGCGACATCGGCACATCGGCGTTGTGAGGCGACGGCAGGAGGTATCGCGAGCTTCCAGCCCTGGCCTTGAGTGAGTGCATGAGCTCGAGGGACTGCCGACACAGATAGACGTTGTGCGCCCGGCCCCGCTTCATGCGCTCCTTGGGTATGGTCCAGACGGCATTCGCGAAATCGATCTCGTCCCACGTTGCATCCTGCAGCTCGCCCTTACGCACCATGGTGAGCAGGATCAGCCGAAACCCCATTCGGATTGCCGGTTGCGTCGACACACGTTCGAGCAGTTCGAACATGAGCCGAATTTCCTTTCGTGAAAGCGCGCGGTCCTTCGGAACGAATGTCGCGATCGACGCCTTGGCGACTTCGTCTGCGGGGTTGGCGACCTTCTCGCCGTGGAGAATCGCGAATCCAAAGATCTGTTTGACAATGTCGCGGATGTGAATGGCCGTCGCCGGCGCTCCGCGATCTCTCACCTTTCCACACAATGCACGTAAGTCGTCAGGTGTAATTTCATTGAGTAGACGGTTCTTCCACACTGGGAAGATATCCCTATCGTAAATAATGCGACGCATGTTGCGGGTGCTATCCGCCATTGATGCAGTCGTAATCCAGCGCGCGCCGAAATCGCCGAAAGTTTTGGCCTCCTTGAGACGTCGCTTCTTGCGCTGTTTTTCTTGTGCAGGCGATTTGCCTTCGGCTACCGATCGGCGCGCCTCCAGGCATTGCTCTCTCGCTCGGGCGAGAGTGGTGCCGTCAGGTCCGAAGCGCCCGATCGTGAGCGTTTCCCGGCGGCCGTTGAGGCGGTAATCATAGCGAAATATTATTACGCCGGATGGCTTTACGACCGCGTACATGCTGTCACGATCCGAGATCTTGTAGTCCCTCTCTTTGGGCTTCAAACGCTTAAGTGCAGTGACAGTGAGCATATACGCCTCCGCTTCAAACCAAAATGCGGCACTCAAAGAGGAGGGTTGGCTAGGCTCTGACGCGAATTTTTGACTATAGGTTGCTTTTAGCAACTCATTTCGCACCTACGCCCAAATTATCCACCGGATTTGGCGAAGGCAACAAAAAAATGCCGACGGCAATGCCGTCAGCCCGAAGTCGTCACCGTCGCCATGCGACGGACTTTAACGTTATTTTTCAGCCACTTGTCTAGTCTATTAAGCTGTCAAAGTGGGGCGAATCATTCTCCCTCACTTATCGATTGGATGCAGCTTGATAAAAACTCAAGCCGCCAAACGGGTCAACAAACGGACGGCCTTCGGCGCCATTTGTCGTCAAACCTGTGGCGCATTTGCCACATTTTTGCGTAGCCTCGTATGCTCCGCGCCATCTTTTCAACAGAATTTCCCCTCTGGACAAAATATTAGTTGCACGATAAGACTAACTTATTCGCTTGAGGAGAGAACAAAAATTCCCATCCGCAACCGGCAAGAAAGTTACCCTGATGAGAACCGACACGAGCAGATGCAACCGAAATAAAATTACGTGAAAACGCGTAGCAACTACGTTATATACAGCTATCCTAGATGGTTTAGGCCGAGAAAAGAATTCCCTCAAAGCGAAGGGGTGGTTACCGATGCAACCCGCTTGGAGGGCGTAAATGATCTTGATCATTCCCGCTCCTCCTGCCGACAAGATAATTCCTTCCCTCCTATCGGCGGCGTTTGCTTTGTGCGGCTCACACACTCACGGCAACTGTACCCAGTCGCATCGTCCCTTTTGGCGGCAGTTGGAGCCCACCACTCATTGCTCAGGAGTGGAGTTGACCGTGCACTTTGCTCCCTCGCACCCGACTTCGTACGAGGTGGTTTGCGGCGACATTGCCTTCGAGGCGATGCTCTCACGCAGGTACCCCATCTTTTCAGGACGGACTGAGGGGGCGCTCGCTGACAAGCACACGCACCAAAGCCCATCGCGAGATCTCAAAGGGGCTCGTCGCGATTCAGGAATTCAAGGAGATTGCGAAGTATCTCTAGCCATCGACGGAAAGGAGCTTCTCGACGTAGCTCGGCCGCTAGGCCGTGCTGCCCCATTGACGCGGACCTACCGTGGGCGTTCACTTTCGTCGTGACGATCCAAGCTCCATTCCCCGTCCTTCGACGCGTGGCAGTCCTCTTCCGGCTGTTCTGCGCGCTGGCAGTGGCCATCGTCACGGCATATCATTTCTGTTGCCCTGGAACTCATACCTGTTGCCTTGCAACTGCGCAGGCTTCCCAACCGGCAGCGATTTACGCTCCGCCCCACCAACACGCGCCGGCCCACGCGAACTTCTCGGGCAAGAAGTGCCATAACTGCACGATGGTCTCACTGTCGGCGTTCTCGGTCGTGCTGGCCTCGACTGACGAAAGCACTGTCTGCGATGCTGCGCCGGTTCGCGACCTCACGTCTTTTCATCCCGGCCTGACGTCACCACCCCCCAAAGCCTGATCGCTGCGACTTCGGCCGCCTGCGTCTCTTCTGGGGCGCGGGCCATCCTCGTCCAAGCAATCGGGTGTCACATGTCTTTCCGTCTTCTACTCTGCGCGGCATTCGCCGCCGCTGTACCGCATTCTTCAATGGAGGAAGCGGCGCAAGCGTCGCTCCAGTCAGAGCGCAGCGGCACACCAACACTTCTCCAGTCCTCGCCAACCGCAAGTTCGGGGAATCCGTCGTTTATGGCCGCCGACCGCGCGGTCAACATGCCCGACCGACGGCACGAGCAGGCGAACGCGCTGACAGTCCTGGCCGTCTTTGTCGCGCTGCGAACCCGGGCGCACAGGAACGGTGCCGCATGACCAAGTCCCCAGACGCACTCAAACAAACGGCACCCAGTCTGACGACCAGAGAGAAGGACCCGCTTGACGCATACGTCGGCAAGAGACTGCGCCGGCGCCGGATATTCATCGGCATGAGCCAGACGCAGTTGGGCGAAGCCGTTGGCGTGAGCTTTCAGCAGGTGCAGAAGTACGAAAGCGGCGTCAACCGCGCCGTGCCGAGACGCCTGTTTGAATTCGGGCGGACCCTGGGAGTGCCGCTTAGTTACTTCTTCGAGGGCTACGCCGAACGACACAGCGGGCGTGGCCGAAGCTTAGAGAGAAGCGAGGCCATCGATGTGTTCGGTACGGACGAAGCCCTGACGTTGTTACGCGCCTACTATAATTTGCGAACGCCCGCTGTGCGACAGCAGATAGGCAGATTGATCGCTGTGCTTGCCAAAGAGTAGTCGGCGGGTTGCGCAGTACGTGCTCCGTAGAATCGACTCCGGCGTTTGAAGCAAGCGAGCCGGAAATGGTTTTCGAGCACGTCACTGCTGTTCCTTGCCGGTAGCAGCGGGACCGTTTCGATTAAGCGGCTGATGGAGCGGTGGCCGGCACCCTAAGTCCAGGGCGGCGTCACAGCGCGTTGTGTCGTCCGGGCTAGTGCGAAGTCGACTGCGAATGCGCCTGACCAATCTTCTGTAGCGCCTCGCCAAATTTCGTCAGCGACTCGGGTCCACAGTTCCCACGCATGACAACTGTTCCGTCGCGCATCAGGACCATGGTGACGTGCGGCCGCTTCGCGCCAGTTTGGTCGAGCTTACGGCGCAGGGTTGCATCAGCCGCTGTCAGGGCCTGTTCGACTGCGGCGAGTGCACGCTTGGACATGGCAGTGAGTCTACTAAGAATCACCACGTGTCCTCAAGTGGCCGATTTTCGCTTCACATGATAATCGGGGGAAAGACATGCAACTAGCGCGTCTATTGACGCTTGTATGTACCGATTTCAGTATCAGTCTGCGCCCCGAGTGAGCATCCTTCGAGGACTACTGCCCTTGATGCGTTTGGCGACAATGATTCGGCTTCTTTCCGCAAGTTGCGACGCCCTTTCATGTATGCGGCGCTGAAAGCGACAGCTGGAATTTGGCTGATGGCGCGGGCATCCGCGCGTCTTCCCTAGTGACCGGTACGTTCCAGGCCTGCGGTGGCGCGTGCACGCGGCCTATGCATGCTCCTCGTCGCTGGCAATGCTTCGGTCGAAGTACAGCGTTAGCACGGCATGATTTAATGGTCGCCGGTCCCGCGTTTCGCGACCACCTTGATTGCGACGACCAAGCCGCTGCCCAAGAAGAGACTCAACCAGTCGTTGTCACAGCTTCGGTCACCGACTCATTTGACACAAAGCTGAACGAGCGCCTCAAGGAACAACGCGACGGTTCTGGAGACTGACCGAGACAAGGCGGTCTTGGCCGGCCAATTCGGTCGCGTTCGAGGAGAATCAGAAGCTCGTCGACCAAGGTGTACAAGTCCAATTGGAAGAGGTTCTCCGCGCGGAATCCTCTGACGACAAGATCGAGCCCGTGGGCGAGGGAGCAGCCGGCGCCGACACAACGGCAAAGCGTGCGGCACCATGGTCTATGACTCGAAGAACCGCCACCAATGGCGGACCGATCATCACAACGCCCACGACCGACCAGCTCGCTACGAAGGCCGAGCATGCAATGCTCTCGACGCACAAATTTCCGTGTGGTGCACGGCAACTCCATCGGCAGGACGGAGTGATCATCACAAATCCGGCGCGGATCAGTCCCAACCGTCCGCGCGTCGAGACAGAACGCCCCGCTTCACTATTGGGGACGTGCCGCTCGAGCGCACCAGCAAGCTTATGGCACACGCGGACTATGAAGAGGTGGAAAGCTCGATTGATCTAAAGCGACTGATGGCCCAGCTACCGCCGAAGATGCGGCGCGCCATTCAGCTTGTGAAGCTAAACGGATTGCGCACATCGGAAGCGGCGCAGCAGTCGAAGATGACCAAGTCAGCTGTCAAGATCAGCATTCACCGTGGAATGAAGGCGGTGTCGGCGGCAATCAAACCAGAGGGCAAGTCATGAGAACAGTCGATCTGATCGAGACGCTGACCACGAATGTCGAGGCCGGCGATCGGCGGCAGATGTCGCGCGCCTTGGCGCGAGCTGTTGCCGTTGGCGCCGCCGTCACGCTGCTGCGCTGCGCTGATCGTACTTGGTTGCCGGCCCCATATTCAAAGTGATGCGGCCCTTGCCTTTCTTGTTGGCAAGCTCATTTTCGCGGCAGTGGTCGCGGTAGTTGCCGATTCCGATGAAGCCGCCCAGGCATTCCGCTTTGATGGCGCCCCGTGTTCCGACGTGAAGTCGCCCAGGGTGCGGAGCCTCGCTGGCTGAAGATCAGTGGCACCGAACGGCTGGTTCGGTCAACTCTTGAGCATCGATTCTGTACGGGTTCGCCGCAGGCTGTCGCCAGACAGGTTGAGGCGTTGGGCGTTGTGGACGAGGCGGTCGAGAATGGCGTCGGCATAGGTCGGGTCGCCGATCATGGCGTGCCAGCTCTCGACGGGGAACTGGCTGGTGATGATGGCGGATCGTCGTCAATAGCGTTCCTCTAGGATCTCGAGCAGGTCGTGGCGGGCCTGAGCGTCGAGCGGCTCGAGGCCCCAGTCGTCGAGAATCAGCAGCTGGACGCCGCCGAGGGCGCGGACGATGCGGGCATAGCGGCCATCGCCGCGCGCGAGCGCGAGCTCACCGAACAGCTTGGGGACGCACTGGTAGAGGACCGAGCGGTTGTCGCGGCAGGCCTTGTGGCCCAGCGCGCAGGCCAGCCAACTCTTGCCGACGCCGGTCGGGCCGCTGATGATCAGGCTGTCGTGGGCGTCGATCCAATCGCCGGCGACGAGTTTTTGGAAGAGCGCGCGATCGAGGCCGCGGGCGGCGCGATAATCGACATCCTCGACGAGGGCCTGCTGGCGCAGCCGGGCGTAGGGCAGCCTGGCCGTGAGCTTCTTGTCGTGCCGGTAGGCGACTTCACGGTCGATCAGGAGGGCGAGCCATTCAGGGTGGGCTAGCGCGGCGGCCTCGTCGGACGTCTCGGCCTCGGCGAGGGCCTTGGCCATGCCGTATAGCCCCACCTGTTGGAGCTGATCGAGAGTGGGATGGCTGAGCATGTGGTCTCCTCAGTGGTAATAGCGCGAGCCGCGGATGTTGGGATGGAGGATCGTCACGCCGTCCGCGGCGCGCTGCTGGGCGGCGTGGCGATCGAGATTGTTGTCGAGGATTGACTTGACCGATCCGTCGGTCCGGGCGCCGATATCGAGTGCCCGCGTCGCGGCGGCCTCGACGCGCTGCGCGCCGAACGCTTTGACCAGGCGGACGATACCGAGACAGGCGAGGAAGCCCTGTTCGGGGTGCGAGCGCTGGTCCAGGATCAGCTCGCACAGAGCGGAGCTGGCTGGGCCGATCGCGGCAGCATCACGCCGGATGCGGTCGATCGTCCAGTCGGCGTAACGGCGATGGCTGGAGGGCATCTGCTCATGCACGGTGGTGTGCTTGCCATTGCCGGTGGAGCGCAGATGGGCGGCGATCCGCTGCCCTTGGCGAACACCTCGATGGTTCGCCCGGTCACCCGCACTTCAACGGCTTGGCGGGCGAAGCGATACGGCACGCTGTAATAATGGCGGTCGATATCGAGGTGATAGTCGATGCCGACGCGACGGATGCGCCGCTCGGCGAACACGTAGGCCTCGACCGGCAAGGGCTTGAGCCCCGGGCGATCGAGTTCTTCGAGGAGTTGGCGCCGTGTCACGCCGAGCCGACGGATCGGCCGTTGATCGTTGAGACGGACCAGCAGCGCGCCGATCGCCTGGTTCAGCGCCGCCAGGCTATCGAAACGCTGGTTGCGCAGCCGTCCCAGGATCCAGCGCTCCATGACGAGCACGGCGGCTTCGACCTTGGCCTTGTCGCGCGGCTTGCGGGGCCGCGCCGGCAGGATGGCGGTATCGTAGTGTGCCGCCATCTCGGCATAGGTTCGATTGACTGTGAGCTCGTAGAGGCAGGCCTTGATCACGGCGGTCTTGGTGTTGTCGGGCACGATCAGCCTCGGCACCCCGCCGATCGCCGCCAGGGCTCGAGTATGGGCGCCGATCCAGTCCGCCAGCCCCTGCGTCCAGGTCGCCTCGGCATAGATGAAGTTGGAGGCGCCCAGGACGGCGACGAAGATCCACGCGTCGCGGATCTCGCCGGTCAACCGGTCGATCACCATCGGCTCGGTGTCGCCGGCGTAATCGACGAACAGCTTGTCGCCGCCAGCGTGGCTCTGGCGCATGGTGACCGACAGCGTGCCTTCCCAGGCGCGGTAGAGTTCGCAGAACCGGGAATAGCGATAGCCGTCGGGATGCCGCTCGATGTACTCATCCCACAGGATCGACAGCGTGACGTGCTTGCGTCGCAGATCGCGGTGGATGTCACCCAGTCGGGCTCGGCGTGGCGGTGGTGGCCCTGCTTGGTGCCGGCGTTCTTGTATAGCTTCGCTTCCAGCTCGCTGTCGGTGACGCTGTCTGGCAGCGGCCAGTCCAGCCCGCTAGCCTTGAAGCGTGCCACCGTCTCGCGCACCGTCGACGCCGCCAGCCCAGTGCGCCGCGCGATCTCGTGCTTGGATATCCCGGCGAACCCCAGACGTAAAACCTCGCGCACGCGGCGCATGGCAACTCTCCCTGCTGGCATCGATCCACTCCTCAGCCAAAGCCAAAGAAGCGGACCTTACGCAAAGCGAGCGGAGGCTCCCGTCATCCCTCACCCCGGGCGCCATCATCCCGGAATGGTGGGCGAGGATTAATCGGAACCCTGGGCGGTCATTAATCGGAACAGGGGGGCGCCATCATCCCGGAATACCGGGCGGCTTCCTCCGGAATCAGCACTCTGCCACCAGACCGACGACTGGAACGATATTCGGGGTGTCGGATGGTACAAGCACCACTGACCGCGATCGCGCCCCGCTTGAGCTGGATCAAGGCGGAGGAAGTCCCGTCTTGAGAGAGTTACTTCCACGGAGCGACCCCAAGCCGATGGAGAGCCCATGCCCAAGACAGCCCTGCTGGGCCTCACGGCCACCAGCCTGATCGCCCTCGCTGCCGGCGGTGTACTGGCTGACACGAAGCCTGCCGCTGTGTCCCCCAATCACGCCAATCCCACGGCGACGATACAGCTGGCACAGCACGGGACGGCGGCCCCCTCGCAATCCTCTGGCGGCATGGGCCAAGGCGGCCCGGGTCAGGGCGGTATGGGCCAGGGCGGCATGGGTATGGGCCGCGGTGGAATGATGGGCATGGACGACAAGGCCATGGACGGTAGCGGCCAGGGCGGCATGGGCATGGGTGGCGGCGGCATGATGGGCATGGACAAGATGATGGGCGCCATGGGCATGGCGCCTGGCGCCGGAACCACAATGGCGATGCCGTCGGCGCTGCCGGGCTTCCTCGGCGCTTCCCATCTCTATCATGTCGGGAGCACGGGCTTCTTCCTCGATTATGCCGACAAGCTTGGCCTCAGCGTTGAGCAAAGATCTAGCCTGAACGCCATCAAGCAGCGCGCCCTGAGCGCGCAAGCAACGACACAGCGCAAGATAGCCGAGGCTGAAGAGACGCTTTGGACGCTGACCGCGGCGGAGCAGCCCGATGCGGCCGCCATCGAGAGCAAGGTGCGTGAGATCGAAAAGCTGAGGTCGGACCAGCGACTGACGTTCATCCGTGCGGTCGGCGACGCCGGGAAACTCCTGACGGCAGATCAGCAAAAGATGGTGCACGGCCTGATGCCGATGCCAGCAGACGCCCCAATGACGAGACCAATGAAATAGATTTCGCTTGAGGGACGACTGCCGCGGCCTCGAGTTCGAGGCGATACAGGCGGCGCCAGGCGGACAGTCGCATCCGTTGATTGCTCATCCGGATCCGGGTGGCTGCAAACTCATCCGGATGGCTGCAAAGGGCTCACATTTTCGCAACTAGCCGCGGGCGAGAAGCCCCAATTCGGAAGCGACGACCTTGGCCGGTCGCTTCCAAAAAATGTGCATTTGTCCGGGCGAGTATGCGAACTGGTCAGTAGTTTACGTCTTGCTGGCCGGGGGGTGCTTCTCGCCATGCGGACCGATCGTGCACTTCGACCCGGTCGCTGTCGCGTCGTCGATGATGCCGTTTCGATCAACGGTGAAGTTGATCATGCAGTTCCTCGCCTGGAAAAAGACTTGCGACTTCGGTCCCGTCACCGCCTGGTTGGTGATCATGTAGCCGATTGCCCTGCCGCCATCGGCTGTAGGGTAGTCGTGATGCGGTTTGCCCCAGGATTGGATGAGATGAGCCGAACTGTGTCCCACCCAGTCGTGGACGTTGAGATCCTTGACGGTTCCCGTCGACATCGGCCCGCACGCCGCAAGCGCCACGGTGGCGAGCGTGATGATCAAGAAATTACGAACCTTCATGAACTCGTTCTCCCCCTGTGTTTGGAGATCGGTTGGTCAGAGAGCGTGACGACCAACAAAGCATACGCCGCCCAGGCACTCGATGGTTTGAAATGGATCAATTTTGTGGCCACAATCATCGGCAAGGGAACTCGGACCCGTGTCATCCAAGGCCCACCAATGCAACACTGCCGAGCAGGAAGCAAAGAACGTGCCGATGTCTTGTGGCCATCATCAGTTCCTGATCTCTTTCGCCGAGACGTTGAGGCCGATTTACCACCCATAGTAGCCGGCGATGGCCGTAGGGCTTCTAGGTGGGAGTGCGCCGCACGACGTAGGAAAAACATAGGAAACTCATGGGACCAGCGACCAGCGGCGACTTCAAACTTCATGAAGCATTGGGTTTAGGCTTCCTGCATGTGCTCGTTAAGCGTCGCAGGGAAGATGGCCTCGTTGCGTGAGGGAGCAGGCACTTGCCCGATGAACTGGTGAGAGATTCTGGTCCGGTCGCAGGGATCAAACCTGGTTTCTAAGGGAAGAGCGACTGGCGGGGCATCCAGCGCTTCGGAGCGGCCTATCGAGGTTTTCCCTCGAGACGGTAGTGCATTCCATCGCCGAACAGCGGCAGGTCTTCAAGGGGGCCGGTCGCGCTTCCTTCGGAGGGCCCAAGTTGTGCATCCCTCGCATCTAGAACAATTCCGATAATCAGCTTACTTTCGGCCATCTACTGGATGCTTTCGAGAGCGCTTTGCGAAGCTCTCGACGGACGTTCACTGGTTCGATACCCGTTGGCCGTAGCTGTTGTCGCTCCCCGCCGGAAAACCAATGTTTCGAATACTAGTCGTTTCCGGGCTTCTCGGTGGACTCGTCGCTGTCGCCGGGTGCCAGTCATACGGACAACGTTCTCGTAGCGATGCGGAGGTCTGTCAGAGTCGTGGATATGAGGAGGGCAGCTCCGATTATCGCGCCTGCATGAGAAGAAGAGCACCTACACCCATACGCAAGATTTAGAAGCGGCCCGATGAAAGCACAATGAGGCCACTGACCAACTTGGACTCGTGCTTGATTGGAGATTACCAGGCCGCCTTCAGCCGCATCGTGGACCTAGTCTAGGCGTACGGTACCTTCCATGCAGCGCGCTGGACCGGCGCCGCGACGCCATCGGCAGGTTAGGGCGGGCGTCGCGACTTTGGAAAAGATCTCTCATCGTCTCACTGGACCGGCATCAGATGGCCCGGACGTGAGATCCCGCGATCAGAATCTCGCTCCTGGAACGCAGGCAATCTGACTATGTTTATGCGCGGCGGGACAACCTTATCCCGGCATACCTGACTGCGTAGCCCTCAACTGATCATGGGACAAACGAAAGTAGCTGACGAGCTCTTTCCCGGATTCGTCGCAGGGCTGAGCGGAAGGCCCTTGGCGTCGAACACTTCCAGCAGCCCACGAAACGTCGAAGCCGTGCCTTGTTCCTCGACCAGCAGCGCCGAGTACAGCGTGCTCGTGGCGTCGTCCATTGTCACCACCAGGTCGAGGGCTGGCCGACCAGCAAGCCAAGCCGCCCGCGAGCCGTCCTGGTGCAGCATCATGCCTTCGCACGGCTTGCGCTCGCGCTTGAGCCGATGCGGCGTGCCGCGCCGGCGCAGCCGCGGCACCAGGTCGGCCGCCTGCAGCTTCGTCTTGACCCAGCTGTAGCTCCAGGGCCTGCCGTGCGAGAGCTGCAGATGCTCGTGGAAGTGCGCCACGTTCCACCCCGCATTGTGGCTCTCGTACTGGTCCAGCATCCACATCACCTCGTCGACGGCGATCCGTCGCGTCGAGGCCTTGCCCAGCCGGCGGTCGATCAGGCCGTCCAGCCCGTCTTCCTCGTATCGTCGCCGGTAGCGGCGGAACTGCCGCTCCGAATAGCCCAGAAACTCTCCCGCCTCGGCACCCGACAGCTCGCCGTGATGCCAGCGCTTCAATATCTCCTCGAACTTCTCCATCCGCCGGTCCTGCAGCAACGTCGTCCGGTTCATCGATCAGCTCCCCCTGGAGCCGTTCTAAAACCGGACAACCCACGTGCTACGAAACCGGACAACTCATGTGCTTACGACAGCCATCGAACCAGCTCTCTTGCCGTTCGTTGCGGAATGCTCTGACATGGTGCCGGCGCGAGTAGCCCAACGTGGCGACGAACAGGTAGGCGCGAACTTTGCTGCCGCCGATCTCGACCAGCCGCTCGCCAAAATCGATCTGCAGCTGTTTGCCGGGCGGTGTCTCGAACCGCACCGTCGCGCGCGCCTCGGCCGCAAGCTCCTGGCGACAGCGCTGTACGGCCCGCTCGACCGTGCGCAGGCTGACGATGATGCCTTTCTCGGCTGCCAGCTCCTGGCGGATCACGTCGGCATTGCCGTGGTGCTGCCGCAGGCGCTCCTTGAGCCAGGTCTCCTGGCCATCGAGCGCCTTTTTGCGCTGCGGCTGCCGATAAGGCGTCCAGCCGCCGGCCGCCACGTAGTCCTTCACCGTGTTGCGGCTAATCCCGAGCTCCCGGGCAATCCGCTTGCTACCCCACCCCAGCTCGTTGAGCCGAAGTATCGCCGAAACCTCGTCCGGCTCCAGCATGGCCTCCCTCCGCGGATCTTTGAACCGCAGAGGACCTGAACTGAGTCGCTGCATAAAAACCCCCGTTCTGACCGTGTCGCGAGGGGGTCAATTCCTCGTGTCGTCAGGGGGCAATTTTCCACGTCGCCCGACACTTTATACTGGCGCTTGCGAGTCTGGTGGCATGCGGCCCGATGTCATCGGGCACAGTAAAGGATCTCAATGTTCGTGACTGGGTTGGGCACAGCTCACGTCATCTCATTCAGTCTGGGGGAAAACCGCATCATGATTACCCGACGGCCGACGGCGGCAGGGTAATTGGCTACATGTTTACCAATCAAGCGGTGACCGGACCGAAGTCGCAAGTCATCTTCCGGGCAACCAATTGCATGATCAACTTCACCGTCGATCCCAACGGCATTATCGACGATGCGACCGTGACCGGCACGAAGTGCAGAATCGGGCCGCATGCCGGCATGCATCCTCCCGCAAAGAAGACCTAAGATGGAGAGGCTACCCGGCCGAGTTTAGGGTGCCGCCAGCACCGCCGATCAGGCAGCGGTGAGATTGGGTCTATCAGGTTGAATTGGTTGGGCGTCGCCCTTGTGGCCGACCGCGTTCTGATTCGATTGCGAGCCCGGTCGGCGAGATGCCCCGCTGGCAAAAATATTCGCAGTCTCGGCCTTCCAGCTTCCGCCGGCAGGATAGTTTTAGTTTGGAGGTCTCTTTGTACCGAGAACCGCTGCTACTATCTGCGCCACCCCGTAGTCCGCAACTCGGTCGCCGGGCTGGTAATCGATAAATCGGCCACCGACTGCGAAACTGAAGCTCGACTGAGCAACCTTGAGGAGCTCCCTATCCAAAATCGTCTTGCCAGCCCAAGTGAGCCTTTCAAACCCATCTCGCCCAAAAATCAGCGCGACGCTAGTGACAACAGGCTTCCCGTGCTCACCTGCTGCCTCAATTGCCCAGCGCACAGTGCTCGTGGAGCGGTCAAGGTTGGGAGGTTCCAACCAGCCAACAATATGGATACCCGGCAGCCCAGACCGTCGTCTCATCGTGTTGTCCGCTTCAGTATTTCCGGCAACGGATATGAGCGCGGCCTCGAGATCGAGCGTGCCCCAATCATCGAGCCTGACATACCCCGGGCTGAGTTTCTGGAAGAAGACGATTTCCCCAGTTCGTGGATCAAAGAGCGCGGCCTCGACATCCAAAGGCGCGCTGGCGCCGGTGAACATCGTCCAGATCCGGCGAGCATCGACACCGACAAGTTGCCTGACCGTCCTGGGCGCGCTCAATGTGCCCCCTGACACGGGAAGCGTCAGCGTCTCTCCATCTCTCCATTGGAGCCTATTGGTCGCACCAAATCGTTCGCCATCATCTTCAGGAATCTTGGCAACGGCAACTGAACCCAGGACCAAGAGGGCAAATCCAACGACAAGTGAGATTTTCATCCAACGTCTCCCGAGCAAGCAAGTCGTTCATAGCGTTGAAGCGGATTCAGCCCTGGACATCGTGTGGCCCAATGCAAACTGCGGGGAGCGATGTAATCATTGGAATCACGGGTCTCGTTCGAAGATCGCAGTATCATTGGGCGGAATGCGCAGAACATAGAAGAGCGGTCGCTGAGCGGCGCGAGGCAACCAACGGGTGCATCTGCGGCTTTGATTCTGTGTGATAGCGGCGACATGTCGCGACGGCTACTTTTGCGATGGCCGCGCCGCCGAGTCGATGCGCGCCTGTTTGGAGCGGATTTCCGCCGGCCACGTGCTCTTGATGAACGCCAAGGTTGCCGCGATTTCCTCGTCGGCCAGGCGTGCTTCGAAGGCAGGCATGTCCGTCTGGTACCCTGCCGAATAAGCGCGGGGGCCGTACTTCGTGGTTCTAAAAAGCATCTCGTCGCCATGGTGCCAAGTGTGCCCCGATGCGTCGTGCGGAGGTGCGGGCAGGCGACCATTTGCCATTCGAGCCTGCCAATTCGCTTGGCCTTCCAACCTGGCGCCGTGACAGCTGGCGCAGTTGCTTGCGTAGATTCGACTGCCCAACTCGACCTGCACAAGATCGTCCGCATCTATGCGAGGAAGACTTGGCCGCTGCAATGCAACGAAGCCCAGTACAGATGCGAGCGCTGTCAACCCCGCAAAGAATACCCAAGCGGCGCGTCGGCGGATTTTGGCAGCCGTGCGCAAGCGCTTCAATTCTCTTATCGCTCGTCTTCTCGAGACGGCACCTGAAGACGACATTCCCGCTCCAAGCACAAAATGGCGATTGGTTGCTTCGATCCCTTGCAGACGACTTCGTACAGAGTGACAGTCGGCGAGAGTGAGGTCGGCCTTACCTGCTCTGGCATACACGACAGGCGATCGAGGGCCGCCTGCAGCTCTCGATCGCTGGCATGGACGGCACCTGCAGGGATCAGCGCAAGCGCCAATGCACCCGCGGCACCGAACAAGCTGTGCTTGTCAACCATCTGGATCGACGTACCATTGAGATTAGTGCGCCTTGTCCATGCAGACGCGCTGGCCCCTCTCGACGAGATTTGCATCGGTATGGTCAATGACTGAATGAGTCTTGAAAGGAAGGGGCCATGTACAGGCCGGCTGCCGTCAGCCCAACGAGGCCCACGGGCGCTCCCTCGCACCTTCTTACTCATGGGCGTCGACTCTCCGCCGGGGCAGATAGGCTATTCGCAACGCGCCGGCTCTGCCTTCGAGCTCGACATCGTCCTTCCATACCCACGGGTACTCGGTGGCCATTGTCGGGACGCGGTCGAGCATCTCGCCAGAAATGACCAGCGTCGCGTCCAACGCCTTCGCCACGCGCTCGAGCCGTTCGGCGACGTTCACGGCGTCGCCGAGAACCGTGAACTCGTGATGGTTTCCGCTTTCGAGCACGCCCCCTATCACCGAACCGAGGTGCAACCCAATGCCGGCATTGAGCGCCGTTCGCCCTTCCTTCAGCCGGCTCGACTTCCAGTGGGTCAAGACTTGGCTCAACTGCAAGGCGCACCGGATCGCGCGCTCAGCGTCGTCGTCCCTGGGTCGCGGCTGACCGAAGACAGCCATCACACCATCCCCAATGAATTTGTCGACCGTGCCATTCCAGTCAAAGACGGCTTGCGTCACGTGTATCCGGTATTCGACAAGCAGCTCGGCGAGGTCTTTCGACGGGGCTGTTTCTGCGAACCGCGTGAAGGCTCGCAGATCGACGAACATCACGGCGGCCATCCTTCGCTCCAGATCGAGCGCAACGCGGCCACGTTGCAACTCGCTCACGACATCCGGCGAGAAGAAGCGCGACAGGCTAAGACGACGGCGCTCGCTCCTGAGCGCGCTTCGCAGCAGGCTTTCGTGATCTCGAAGGAGCAGAAACGCCACGAAGGCAGCGAAGGCAAAGGCCGCGGCCAATGTCGAATCGGCTTCAAGCACCGCGACGGATTGAGTGTCCTGCCAGCCGGTGGCCGCAATCTTGACGAACAGCAGCAAGAGCCAGCCGACCAGGACGAGGCCTGCGTAGAGCGCGACCAATAGTGGCCGCAGACGAAGCGCCACGTGGTTCAGCAGCACGAATGCGATCGCCAGATTGGTGGTCGTGAGTGCATGGCTCAGCGCATCGCCCGTGCCGAACAGATGCTCGTGGAACAGCGCCACCACAGCCAACGCGTCCACGATGGTGAAGGCCCCAGTCACCCAGGCAGGACCCTGCCGGGTAAGCGCCAAGCCCAGTGCCAGCGCGGTCGCCAACCCGTACCCGACGACCACGTTGGCATGCACGAGCAGATTGCCGCCATGCTCTCCCATGAGCAGATTGGCGACCAAGATGCCGAGGGCGGCCAGTCGCAACCACGCTGACCGCATGTCTCGCCGCCACCGGCGCTCGTCAACGCTCAGGACAGCTTCGTCCCTGCCGATTCCCAGATAGACCATTCCTTCCTCGAACCCCGGCTCCGCAGACGACTGGCCTCTTTCAGCCATCTCCGACTGTTACGATGGTCCTTCCCTCTCCTCGTCGTTGCGACTCTTCGTCTGCTGCCTGCAATCCGACCCGTGGCACACGATGAAAACGACGTCGGGACGCCCCTTGCAGGTCACCTCGTAAGAGACGACGCCGACGACGAGCTCCGTGCGCACGACTTTGGACGGCACGCATCGCAACTTCAGAAGAACAGCCTGAAACGCTTGATCGCGGGCATGGATCGGCGCGACAAGAAGTGCGGCCGCCATGCCGAGGACGCCCAACGCCTGTGCCAAGCGAAGGGCTTTCATGGTCCACCGCTCGTGATCAGTGTCCCTTGCTGATTTTGGTCACCGTGATGGCGCCGTTGACACGGTCGGCCTGGAACTCGATGTGGTCGCCTGCCTTCACGGTGTCGAGCATGGCCGGATCGGCGACGCGGAACACCATCGTCATGGCGTCCATGTCGAGATTCTTAATAGGGCCATGCTTGAGCGTGACCTTTCCGGTGGGCTTGTCGACCTTGACGACCTCGCCCTTCACCATGCCCTCGTCCGCCAGCACGGGCGAGACGACCAGAGCTGCCACCGCCAACGCGGTCAATACCTTCTTCAACATGATGTCGTCCTCCTGCCGTTGAGAGTCATTCGACGATGATGGTTCCGGACATCCCGGCCGGCCGGTGGCCGGGGATCAGGCACGAGAAGTCGAACGTGCCGGCCTTGGTGAACTGCCAGAGGATCTCGGCCGACGTCTTGGGTTTCAGCCGCCGGGCGTTGGGATCGTCGTGTTCCATGTCCGGGTTCTTCTCCATCTCCTTCATGTGCTTGAGGTTCTCTTCGACCGTTCCGATCACGAACTCGTGGTCGGTCTCGCCGTTGTTGCGCAGCATGAAGCGGATCTGCTCGCCCTTGCGTACCCGCACGCTGTCGGGGATGAAGATCATCTTGCCGTCCTTCTCGAGCATGACGAGCTGCACGACGCGCGCGGGCTTCTTAGGATCGCCCGGCTTGCCATAAGCGGCGTCATGCTCGTCGCCGTGGCCCCAGGCGACACCTGACGCCAGCATCGCTACGGCGGCCGTCAGCGCGAGTCTCCTTCTTCGAAGCATCTTGCTCTCCTTCACAATGATCAGTGGCTGCCGTGGCCGCCGGGCTTGCTGCCCGGCTTCACGACTTGGACGGGTTCGCGGCCCTGGGGAACAGGCTTCGGTCCGGGCGCGGCCGTGCTGGCGGGTGTCGGGCCTTTCCATTCCCAGGCGACCGTGCCGGGCGGATGCTTGAACCAACCCGGATCCTTGTAGTCGCCAGCGGTAAGGCCCTCGCGCACCTTCACAACTGTGAACATGCCGCCCATCTCGATCGGTCCGAATTGCGCGAAGCCGCTCATCATTGGGATGGTGTTATCGGGCAGCGGCATCTCCATCTCGCCCATGTCGGCCATGCCGGCGCTGCCCATGGGCATATAATCCGGCACGAGGCGGCGCATCTTCTTGGCAAACTCCCGCTTGTTGACGCCGATGAACGTCCTGAGGTCGTGGCCCATGGCGTTCATGGTGTGATGCGACTTGTGGCAATGGAGTGCCCAATCGCCGGGATAGTCGGCCGTGAATTCGTAGGCGCGCATGGCGCCAATCGGGATGTCCACCGTGACCTCGGGCCAGCGCGCCTCCGGCCGCACCCAACCGCCGTCGGTGCAGGTCACCGCGAAGTCGTAGCCGTGCATGTGGATGGGGTGGTTGGTCATGGTGAGGTTACCGATGCGCACGCGGACGCGGTCGCCCTTGGCCACCACCAGCGGATCGATGCCGGGAAACACGCGGCTATTGAAGGTCCACATGTTGAAGTTCAGCATTTCGGCGACCTTGGGCACGTAGGTCCCCGGATCGATGTCGTAGGACGCGAGCAGGAACACGAAATCGCGATCGACGCGGTACAATTTGGGATCGCGTGGATGGACGACGAAGAAGCCCATCATGCCCATCGCCATCTGCACCATCTCATCGGCGTGCGGGTGGTACATGAAGGTGCCGCTCTTCCGGAGCTGGAACTCGTAGACAAAGGTCTTGCCCGGCTTGATATGCGGCTGGGTCAGGCCACCAACGCCGTCCATGCCATTTGGCAGGATCTGGCCGTGCCAGTGGATGGTCGTGTGCTCGGGCAGCTTGTTGGTGACGAAGATGCGCACCTTGTCACCTTCCACCGCCTCGATCGTGGGACCCGGGCTCTGGCCGTTGTAGCCCCACAGGCGGGCGATCATGCCAGGCGCCATTTCCCGCTCGACGGGCTCGGCCACGAGATGGAACTCCTTCCAGTCGCCGTTCTGGCGCCATGGCAAGGTCCAGCCGTTCAAGGTCACCACCGGCTGGTAGTCCGGCCCGCTGGTCGGATAGAGCGGCGGCTGCATGGTGTTGGTCGTTGTCATCGGTGCTTCGGGGATCGATTGCGCTTGCACCCGGCCGCTGACGGCAGCAGCGCCGAGCAGGGCGAGGCCCGAGGCGCCGACGAGATTGCGTCTGGAGAGACTCATCGTATTCTCCTTCTAGATCCCAAGAGGAATGGTTTCTGGTGGCGGCGTGGTGTTGATGACGCCGGATGGGGGAACCGTGCCGCCGACGATCAGGGCGGACTGCAGGTCGGCGTCCGCCAGGTAGTAGTCGCGCAGCGCGTCCTGCGAGGCGAGGCTTGCCGAGATGCGCTCGCGCTCCTCGACCAGAAGCTCGAAGACGTCGATCAGCATACCGTTGTAGCGCAACAGCGCCTCTTGAGCGTTGGCGCGGCGCAGCGGCACGAGGCGCGTCTGATAGTAGCGGGCGATGTCGAAGCTCGCGCGGTAGGCCGTATAGGCCGCGCGCGCCTCGGAGCGGGCGTTGATCGAGCGCTCGGCCAGGCGGTTGACGGCACGCATGTAGATCTCGTGCGCCTGGGTCAGCCTCGCCTTGCCGGTATCGAAGATCGGGATGGAGACGGCGAGTCTCAGGCCCGCGCGATTGACGTTGGTCGCGCCAGGCCCCTCGCCCGTCTCCAGCTCGTTCTGGTAGACCCCGCCCAGCTCGAGGAACGAGACGTAGCGCGTGGCGTTGACGAAGCCCACCGACTTGGCGAGCGTCTCGATCTCATAGCGCAGAATGAGGAGATCGACCCGCCGCCGCATCGCCTCTTTCTCGACATCGGCCAACGAGTCCGGCGCGGCCGGCAGTCGCGGCAAGGCGGCTGGCAGCTTGTACTCGATGTCGGCGCCCCACACCCCGAGCAGCCGCGTCAGCGTTTCGCGCTCTTTCTGTACCAGCAGGCGCGCGAGACCGACCTGGGCGCTGAGATCGGCATAGAACGCCGCAACGCGGCCCTGGTCGAGCTTGTTGGCGGCCCCCGTCTCACCCAGTTGCTTCATCATCGCAGCCGAGGCGTCAGCCGTCCGGCGGGCGTCCTCCAGGAGCGCCACGCGCTCCTGTGCCGCCACGGCGCGGATCCAGGCGCGGCGTACGTCCACGGAGAAAGCAAGCGTCGTCGCGATGGCACGATAGCGTGCCTCCTCAAACTCGCGCTTGGCGATTTCGCTCCTCCTGGGCAATGTCGCGAAGGACAGCAGGTTGCCCACGAGCTCCAATCCAAGGCCGACGAAGTTCCCCACCCCCGACGAGGCGGTACCGAAGGCACGCGAGACGACGAGCGAGGGATTGGCGGGCAGCGTCGCCTGCACGTATTCGGCTTCGGAAACACCCAGGTCATTGTAGGACGCCTGCAGCCCGCGATTGTTCAGCAAGGCGATCTGCACCGCGGCGTCCTCGCCGAGTGGCTCCGAAAGCATTGCCTGTACACGCGCGTGTGCACGGGCAAGATCCTCCGGCGAGGCATGCTTGGCGACATCCTTGCCGATCTCGCGGCGCACGCCTTCGGACACCGGGCCCATGCCCCCGTCACCGGTGAAATTGGCGCAGCCTGTCGCGAGAAGGCCGGCGAGGAACGCACAAGAAAGGTTCGCCGGGAAGTTCATGGCGTCTGCCCGGTGCGAGGTGCCACGTTCTCGTTCAACTCGCGCCAGGACTTCAGCTCGGCCGGCGCGTAATGGACAGTTCCGGCCATGACCGGCAGGTAGGTCATTGGCACGTCGGGCGCGAACGGACTGTGCGGATCGGAGTCCGACGGCTCCGGCAGGGGCGGCATGCTGCAGGCGCCAAGCCCGAGCGCGAGCGCGACGAATAGCGAAGACTTCATGGGCGACGACCCGGAACGACGGTTGAAAGACCAACTGATGGCGCCGGCCGCCACTACGTGCGGAGGCAAACCGGCCCGGAATCGCGAGAGTTCAAATGCCCAGGCGTGTCACGTCGTCAAACGTTCGCGACGTTGAACGGCCACGACCGAGCACGCGCCCTCGGCGCGATCCCGGTCAGCCGCGTTTGGGCGGTCGTTCGGTACGAGCGCGCGGCTGGCCAACGAGCATGTCGGCGAACGCGGCAAGGCGAGAACCGCCCGGCTCGTCCGCGCCCGGATCTTCGATGGTCGGCGCCGCGAGTGCGGCATGGCAAGCGATATTGCAGCAACTGCCCGACATATGCGTCGCTGGCCCGTCTTCGGAGCACGGTATGCCTGCACCGCCCTCGTCGCAGTCAGCCCGTACCGACAAAACCGCCACCGCTGGCATGTTTGTCACGCCATGGCCGTCTTGTGCAAACGACGTTTGAGCGACTGCTATCAGCTGATGAGCGCTGCTCTGCGCGTGCCCATCATGGGCGGACGCTGCACTTGTAACCATGACAAATGCCGTCACGGCAAGCGATACAGCCCGCACCAGCGTCCAAATGGGATCGGTCCATCGCATCGCAGCAAAAATGGCTTGCGCCCTCGTGCTTGTCAATATTGACGAGGCTAACTCCCAGGCGCCGCGGTTCGATCTTTCGGCTGCGGCAACAAAGCGCCTGTCGCGGGACATCTTCCCACCTCTCCTAACTGCGGCGGCTTTCCAAGAGCTCGATCAATTCATCTATCTTGCTTTGCCGCTCTCGCCCTGAGCCGCCATGGAAGGCATGGGTTACGCAATGTTGCAGGTGGTCACGCAGGATCTCCTGCTCCACTCGATTCAGCGCGGCACGGATGGCGCGGATCTGAGTCAGCACGTCGATACAGTAACGATCTTCCCCGATCATGCGCGCCACGCCGCGCACCTGGCCCTCGATCCGGCTGAGCCGGGCATGCTGAGACTTCTTGGTTTTCTCGTTCATGACTTGAACTATACCCGGCTAGGGTATAAATCGCAAGCCATGACCAACGTCTGCTGCCAGCACGGCCACTCCCACGCCGGCCATTCCCAGGCCGTCGCCGCGACCGACCCGGTGTGCGGCATGAAGGTGAAGATCGAGGGCGCCAAGCACACCGCCGTGCACGACAGCCACACCTATTACTTCTGCAATCCCGGGTGCCTGGCGAAGTTCACGGCCGAGCCCGAGCGTTACCTGAAGCCGAAAACGGCCAAAGAGCCCGAGCCGCCGGGCGGCACGATCTATACCTGCCCCATGCACCCGCAGATCCGCCAGGTCGGACCCGGCAGCTGCCCGATCTGCGGCATGGCGCTGGAGCCCGAGCTGGTCACCGCCGAGGCCAAGCCCAATCCCGAGCTGGCCGACATGACCAGGCGGTTCTGGATCGGGCTCGTCCTGTCGCTGCCGGTGCTGGCGCTTGAGATGGGCGGGCATCTCACCAACCTACACATGTTGCTGGGCGCCAGGGCCTCGAGCTGGATCCAGTTTGTGCTGGCAACGCCCGTCGTGCTGTGGGCCGGCTGGCCGTTCTTCGAACGCGCCTGGCAGTCGCTCAAAACGCGCAACCTCAACATGTTCACGCTGATCGCCATGGGCACCGGCGTGGCCTGGGTCTACAGCGTCGTTGCGATCGCCGCGCCCGGGCTTTTCCCGCCCGCCTTCCGCAGTCCTGAGGGCACGGTCGCCGTCTATTTCGAGGCGGCTGCGGTGATCAGCGTGCTGGTGCTGCTCGGCCAGGTGCTGGAGCTGCGCGCGCGCGAGCAGACCTCGGGCGCGATCCGTGCGCTGCTCGATCTCGCGCCCAAGACAGCGCGCCGCCTCAAGGACGACGACTCCGACGAGGAAGTCTCGCTCGACGCCATCGCGGTCGGCGACCGGCTGCGCGTGCGGCCGGGCGAGAAGGTACCCGTCGACGGCGAGGTGGTCGAGGGCCGCTCGTCGCTTGACGAATCGATGGTCACCGGCGAATCGATGCCGGTCACCAAGGAAGCCGGCGCCAAGGTCATCGGTGGTACACTCAACACTACCGGTAGCCTTGTGATGCGCGCCGAGAAGGTCGGGCGCGACACCATGTTATCGCGCATCGTCCAGATGGTGGCTGCGGCGCAGCGCTCGCGCGCCCCGATCCAACGGCTGGCCGACCAGGTCTCGGGCTATTTCGTACCGGCTGTCATCGCCATCGCAATCGTTGCCTTCGCCGTCTGGGCCGTCTTCGGTCCGGAACCGCGCCTCGCCTTCGGGTTGGTGGCGGCGGTGACAGTGCTGATCATCGCCTGCCCCTGTGCGCTGGGCCTCGCCACGCCGATGTCGATCATGGTCGGCGTCGGTCGCGGCGCGCAGGCCGGTGTCCTGATCAAGAACGCCGAGGCGCTCGAGCGCCTGGAGCGCATCGACACGCTGGTGGTCGACAAGACCGGTACCCTGACCGAGGGCAAGCCCAAGCTGGTGGCGATTGGCGTCGCCGCGGGCTTCGAGGACAACGAACTGCTGCGGCTCGCCGCCAGCGCCGAGAAAGCCAGCGAACATCCGCTGGCGCTGGCGATCGTCGCCGCGGCGGCGGAGCGCAAGCTCGTTCTGGCCGAAGTCTCGGCCTTCGACTCGCCGACCGGCAAGGGCGTGGTCGGCACGGTCGACAGCCGCAAGCTGCATCTCGGCAACGCCAGGTTCCTGCGCGAGTCGGGCGTCGAAACCGCGGCGCTGGAAAGCGAGGCGGAGCGCCTGCGCCAGGACGGTGCCACAGCGATTTTCCTCGCCGTCGATGGCAAGGTGGCCGCGGTTCTGGCGATCGCCGACCCCGTGAAAGCCACCACACCCGATGCCCTGCGCGCGCTCGCCAGGGAGAAGATCCGCGTCGTCATGCTGACGGGCGACAACCGCACGACGGCGCAGGCCGTGGCGCGGCGGCTCGGCATCGCCGAGGTCGAGGCCGAGGTGCTGCCCGACCAGAAGAGCGCGGTGGTCGAGAAGCTGCGCCGCGAAGGCCGTATCGTCGCCATGGCCGGCGACGGCGTCAACGACGCGCCGGCACTGGCCGCCGCCGAAGTCGGCATCGCCATGGGTACCGGCACGGACGTCGCGATCGAAAGTGCAGGCGTCACGCTGCTCAAGGGTGACCTCTTGGGTATCGTGAAGGCGCGGCGCCTGTCGCAGGCGACCATGCGCAACATCCGCCAGAACCTGTTCTTCGCCTTCGTCTACAACGCGGCCGGCGTGCCGATCGCGGCGGGAGTGCTCTATCCCTTCTTCGGCATCCTGCTGTCGCCCATCATCGCGGCGACCGCCATGGCGCTCAGCTCGGTGAGCGTGATCGGCAACGCTCTGCGCTTGCGGCGACTATCGCTGTGAACATGCGCGCTTCACCTCAATCGAATTTCGGGGAACCGTATTTTTCGCTGTCGTGACGCCGCCAGGGCCAATGCCCCTCGATCTCCACTTCGAGAGCGACGGAGAGGACAGTCCGGATTGCAATAATCGTCGCAAGCACACCGAGGCTCTCGAAGGTGGGGGTAATCGCAACAGTGCCTATGATATCCGCCGCCACAAGAAATTCGAGGCCTAGAAGAATACCGCGGCCAAGGTTGGCCCTGTAGCCGCGAAAGGCTGCCTCCCACTGCCCCGGAAGTCCTTCTCGAAAGAAGAAGAGAGTGGCAGCGATCGCGCCAAACACGATCACAACGACACCAATGGTTTCCAGCCCCATGGCCGCCCAGTGAAGGACATGGATGATCGAAGCTCGGGCTTCCATGGGCGCTCCAACGATCAGGGACGTCAGCAAGAGCGCTGTACTCAAACAGCATCGCCATCTCAAGCCCAAGCCGCTTTTCGAGAATGCTTTTGACCTACATCAAGGTAGTTAGCGTGCCGCCGCGCCAAAAGGTTGCCATGCCGATAGCTCTCGGCTGCGACACGAAGGAGATCGACCATGATGAGCATTCGAACGAGTGGTGCAATCCTGTCCTTGGCCGTGGCCGCGGCGGCATTCGGTTTCGGACAGCCGGCGTATGCCCAGCAATCGGGCATCGGCACGAGTGGCGTGCAGAGTCCCTCTGATGGACAGCCAATCGGGCGTAACGACTGGGTCCGCCAGCCCGGCGATCAGCCCGGCCCTAGCTCGGGCATGGCAATGCCTGGCGGCCCCGCCGCCGCCACACAGGCCATGGGAGGCGGAAAGTCAATGCGAGGCGGACACATGGGAGGTGGCACCGTGCCGGGGCCGGGCACTTATGGCCACTCCTCCTCGCCCAAGACGGGTGAGACGAAGGAAATCCAGGACATGCAGCGCAACATGCCGGCTACGCCGAGTCATTCGTCGACGTGGAAATGATGCCCCTGAAATCCGGGCGCCCATGCGGACGCCCGGATGAGGCGCTTGGCACGATTGTCGGCGTTTTCTCGGCTTACGCGGGGTTTCGTCGGCGCCGTCAGCGCCTTTTCGGTCTACGCTGCACGCGTGGCTCAAGCTGCCGAAAGTACGGTACCTGATAAACCATCGCTGTTTGCTATGTCGCCGGTGCACCTGCGGCTGCGCGCGCAGCACGACCGCTCCGTGGCCCGCAGGGTTTTCGTTTAGCCGATCTTCGCCGGCTTCCCAGAAACAGCCGATGCAGCGGAGCCAGCGTCGACAATCGACGCAACCGCTCACCAGCGCCAGACGCGACTGCTACGCTCCTGTGTGAGCGCCCTCGTTCTTGACCTAAGTCAAGGCGGCAAGCCGCCAGAGCGTTCAGTTTTCCTACCAAACGTCTGTTGGAGGCGTGATGGCGGAAGCAAACAGAACAGGGCAGACGATCGCCGTTCGTCCTTTGGGCATGGCCCTAAGCGCGTTTCTGGCGGTCTCCTACGTCCTTTGCATCGTGGGTTACCTCGTTCTGCCAGGCCTTCCGGTGAAGCAGGAGGCGCTTGCCATCTTCCTGCCCGGCCCCCCCCCTCTACAATTTTTTCAGCGCACGGCGCTGAGGCAGAGCCAACATGGCTCCCGCTTCAACATCCCGTTGGCGATTGCCCTTCAGGCTGGTGCTCATCGGGTTCCTGGCGGTTGCCACATTCTTTCTGCTCACGGAGCACACGGCCCACACTCTGGGCATCCTGCCCTATCTTCTCCTGCTGGCCTGTCCACTGATGCATTTCCTGCACCATGGGCATGGCGGGCACGGCGAGCACGACACCGGCGGGACCCCACCGCCGGAAGATCCGCAAAAGGCGCTCCGGCACGGATCATCCGGGTTGAAGACCTGAAAGAACCTTGGAGGCCAGCATGCCCGACGATACCGCTGCCTATGGCCTATGGTCTCTGGTCGCCATCAACTCGGCGATCTTCATTTTCTTTGCTTTCACGTTCTTCAGGCCGCAGACGCGGCGCGACTGGCGTTCGTTTGGCGCATTTAGCGCCTTCCTCGTCGCGCTGTTTGCCGAAATGTACGGCTTTCCACTCACGATCTATCTGCTCTCGGGCTGGCTGCAGAGCCGCTACCCAAACGTGAACTGGTTCTCTCACGACGCTGGCCACCTGCTGGAGATGCTCTTCGGCTGGAGGGCGAATCCGCATTCCGGCCCCTTCCACATCCTGAGCTTTGTTCTTATCGGCGGCGGATTCGTCGTGATCTCGATGAGCTGGAAGGTCCTTTACGAGGCGCAGCGCGAGCATCGACTCGCCACGACGGGCCCTTACGCGTACGTGCGCCATCCGCAATATGTCGGGTTCATCATGGTGATGCTTGGCTTCCTGCTGCAGTGGCCGACCCTGCTGACGCTGGCCATGTTCCCGGTCCTTGTGTTCATGTACGTGCGGCTGGCGAAGGCAGAAGAACGGGAGGCCTTGTCTGAATTCGGTGACGCCTACCAGCGCTACAGGCACGAGGTGCCTGGCTTCATCCCCGGCATAGGCTCCAGGTCAAAAGGCTCCGTTCCCGGAAGGTGAAGTGGCGGCCGCCGACAACACCCGTTGAAGTTGAAGGCTTTTCTCGACATCATGGCACGGGAAGCTGTCAATCCGGACAGCGCACTTCTCTGGATGTCGTGGTCTTGTCAGATCCTGTCTTTACGCTGATTCACAAATGGCGGGATGATCCCGACGGCACATACCGAAACTGGTTCCTGTGGGACGAGCGGCTCAAGAACTTTCGCTCGATCCGCCGTGGCATACAGCAAGTGGTTGCCGAGATCTCGCAGGGCGTGTTCGGCAACGCCTATCGCGGTTCCTCCTTGGAAACGGTCGTCGGCTCCATTGCCGAGCAGCGGCAGATATTCAAAGGCGCCGATCATGCATTTCTGTGGAAGCCGAAGTTGCGGATTCCGGACATCTATGAGAGCACCGAAAACCAGAAGGCGTTCGGCCGCTTGTTGGACACGTGCGTTTGCTGCACCGGCGAACGCGACGTCCTCGAAGCCATTCGGCAGATCGACACTCGGCAGATCAAGGGCCTCGGGCCGGCCGTGGCCAACCTGCTCTACTTCCTTCATCCGACGGTCGTGCCCCCTTTCAACACCGCAATCGTGAAGGGTTACAACTCGTTGACCGGCGCCAAAGCGAAGCTCGGCTGCTGGGACGAGTATCTCGCCATGCGCGAGGGCGTTCTCGCCATGAACGACAAGTATCGCGACATCCTGTCGAACGACCTGGGAGCGGTCGCTGGCCTCCTCTATGACGTTGGCAGCGGGCGGTACGCCGCCCCGCCCCTCGACGGCGATCATGGGGCGCAAGCCGCCTGGGAAGAGGACCTCGCGCGTGTCCGCAACGAAGGCACGCAGTTCGCCAAGGCGGTGGCGGCCGGACGAGAGGGCGATGAGACCCACACCGAGGTTCAAGGCTGGCTCCGCGATCTGGGGACGGCACTCGGCTTTGCAGTCTGGGTGGCGGCAAACGACCGGAACCGATCATTCGGTCAAGGCAGGCTTGGTGATGGTTGCCTCGAGGGCCTTCCCCCGGCAATAGGCGATGCACCGGGAGCCGAGGCGGTGCGTCTGATCGATGTCCTTTGGCTCGATCGCGGAACTGACCATATCGTCGCCGCCTATGAGGCCGAGCACAGCACTTCGATCTATTCGGGCATCGTGCGCATGCTCGATTTGGCACTCGGCGGCCAAGCCCATGCCTTGGAGGGGCTGTTCCTGGTGGCACCGGATGGGCGCGAGGCCGAGGTGAAAGCTCAATTGGCGAGGCCCGCCTTTAGCCGTGTCGCGGACCTCAAGGTGAGGTATCTGCCGTACGGCGAACTGAAGGTCCACAGAGAATCGATCGCCCGTTTTGGCTCGGGCATGAAGGCGATTCAGGCGATCTCGCGCGAGTTGCTCTAATCTTGGCTTTGCCCGGCCGGCGCGTCGGCATCATCAAGCTTCACTGGCGGGCGCCAGTGCAGCCCTGGGCAACAGGATCTCCGTCTCCCTATAGCGTGGAACCGCGCAGTGCCAGCCAAGCTCAGACGAAACGCGGCGTTGCAAGGCCTCTGCCGCTGTCGGCTCGCCGTGGGTAACAAAGGTCTGGCGCGGCGGACGCGCGAATTTGTGCAGCCATCCCATGATTTCGTCGGCGTCGGCATGAGCCGACAGAGCGTCAAGGTTCGTCACGGTGGCGCGCACGGGCACCCGCTGCCCATGAATCGTGACTTCCGGCGCACCGCTCACCATCGCAGCGCCGCGGGTCCCGGCTGCCTGGAAGCCGGTAAAGAGGAAGGTGTTGCGGGAATCGGGTGCCATGACTTTCAGGTGATGAAGGACGCGCCCGCCGGTCGCCATGCCGCTGGCCGAGATGACGATCTTGGGCATCGTCATGCCGTTGAGCGCCTTTGACTCCTCGACACTTCGGACATAGCGCGCGATCGAACAGAGAGACCGACACTGGCTGTCGCTCAGCTTGTGATCGTCGAGATGGCGACAAAAGATGCCCGATGCATCGATCGCCATGGGGCTATCCAGATAGACGGGAAGGTCGGGGATGCGCCGGTCGGCCTTGAGGCGCTGGAGGTGGTACAGAATCGATTGCGTCCGGCCGACCGCGAAGGCCGGTATCAGAACAGACCCACCGCGGCGCGCCGTCGAACAGATGATCTCGGCGAGGCTCAGCTCCGGGTCGATCCGCTCATGGGTTCGGTTGCCGTATGTGGACTCGACCACCAGATAGTCGACCGGCTGGGCGACAGCAGGATCCAACATCACGGGGTCGTTCGGGCGCCCGAGGTCACCACTGAACAGAAGCGAGGTTCCGCCCTCTTCGAGCCAAACGCTGGCTGCGCCAAGGATATGGCCGGCGCGCTGGAACCGAACGATGAGGTCGTCGTCGAGCTTGCGGACGGCGCCGAAAGGAACGGGCCTGAGCAATTTCAGGGACGCCTCGGCATCGGCCGCAGTGTAGAGCGGTTTGGCCGGTTTGTGCTTCGAGTAGCCATGCCGATTGGCGAACTCCGCGTCGCGCTCCTGCAGATGGCCGCTGTCCGGCAGCAGGATTTCACAAAGATCGCGCGTTGCCTCGGTGCAGTACACCGGCCCCCTGAAGCCGTTCTTGGCAAGCAGAGGCAGGTAGCCCGAGTGATCCAAATGGGCGTGAGTCAGAATGACGGCATCGAGGGACGGCACCTCGATGGGAAGCGGCAGCCAATTGCGCTCGCGCAGCTCTTTGACGCCCTGAAACAGGCCACAGTCGACGAGGATGCGTTGCTGCGCCGTCTGCACCAGGTACTTCGAGCCCGTCACGGTCTGAACAGCGCCGAGAAAGGTGAGTTTCATCTGACTGTTTCCACCGTTGACGGCAGCGCATTGGCTGAGCTGCCCACTATCGTGTGATTGTCCTCGGCGTGTATCTTCGCGTCACAATTGGATTGTCCGCGCGCCGTGCTACGCATCGCCTCGGAAGGGAGATGCGCATTCAGGCCCTCTCGACTCAATATTTCCCACGCTTCTTCCGGCTCGTCGGCGAAATGGAAGAGCTTCTTATCGCCAGGAGATATCGCCCCTTCCGCAAGCAGAGCGCCAAAATTGATGATGGTTGTCCAGTACTCTCGGCCGAAAAGGACGACCGGCAAGGGCGGCGCCTTTCTGGTTTGCAGTAGGGTCAGAATCTCGAAGAGCTCGTCCAGTGTTCCAAAGCCCCCGGGGAAGACCGCCAAAGCGTTCGCGCGCATGGCCAGATGCATCTTGCGCATCGCGAAGTAGTGAAAGCGGAACGTGAGCTCGGGCGTGGAGTAGGCATTCGGTTGCTGCTCGGCAGGCAGGGTGATGTTGAAGCCGACGCTAGGCGCCCCCACGTCGCTCGCGCCACGATTTGCCGCCTCCATGATGCCCGGGCCACCGCCCGTCGCGATCACGTTCTCGCCGCATCCCTCGCTGGCCCGCAGCGCACCGCCGCGCAAGGAGACAATCTGGGCGAAGGCGCGCGCTTTCTCATAGTAGGCAGAACTGCGTTGCTGCTGCAGGGCCGCGATCTTCTCTTCAGGCGTGCGGGCCGATATCAGCTGCCGCTCCGCGTCCTCCGGTGGCAGCGTCCGCGCACTGCCGAACACGACCACTGTCGAGCAGATGCAGGCTTTGCGCAGCACCCGTTCCGCCTTGGCGTACTCCATGGCAAAGCGCAGCGCCCGCATTTCATCGCAGAGGAGGAACTCGTCGTCGTCGACAGCCAGCAGGAAGCTTCGCGATTGCCGTTGTGCCCTGTTGTCGCTGCCCACGCCTGCCTCCCGACGGGTAGTGCCGTCGAAGTGCACGAAAGCCTTCGAGGCCGCTCTACCTACTAAAGTAGATAGGGTCTTGGCGCCGATGCTTTGATCAAGGTCAAAAGGCAGCCATGCGAACACGTCGCGAGTCCTCTGCACTAAGGCTGTTCAATATGAGACTCTGCTTTCGGGAGGTCGCCATCTAGCTTTTCACTCCGGCAGTGATCGAAGAGATCATGATTGAAGATCTCACCTGGCTCGGTCCGGCCCGTTTTCTCAGACGAGGGCGCGGTACTGCAATGCGCTCTAACCCTTGGAGGTTCACCATGGCTATCATCACAAAGTCGCGACTTGCCCGAGCGAGTGCCACGCTCATCGCGGCTGCTGCCCTGGTCGCGTCGGCCGCTGCTCAGCAGCCGCCTGCCGCGGGGTCTACGCCGCCGCAGGCCGCCCCGGCGCAACCAGGCCCGGGCATGGGCTCGCAAATGATGCAGCGCGGTATGGAGCAGGGTCGGATGGGCCAGGGCATGGCCGGCCCTGGCATGATGGGCAGCGACATGATGGGCAGCGGCATGAAGCAAATGATGATGGGGCCCGGCCATACCGAAGGTCGGCTCGCCTTCATCAAGGCCGAACTCAAGATCAGCGATGCCCAGACGTCACAGTGGAACGCTTTTGCCGACGCCGTTCGGGCCAATGCTGCAGCAATGGCGGACATGGGTCGGTCGATGATGTCTCAGCATGCCTCGGGCAGCACGCTGCCGGAACGGCTCGCCGCCGAAGACAAGGCGTTGAGTGGACATTACGCCGCGTTCAAGAAGACGACGGAGGCGCTCAACAACCTCTACGGCGTGCTGAGCCCGGAACAGAAGAAGATTGCGGACGGCATCGTCGTCGGCCCCATGGGCATGCCAATGGGAATGATGTGACACCCCAGTCCCGTCTATTGGCGGCGGTCCCGTTCTGAGGGTGTTGCAGGTGGAAGCCGCTTGAGGGCCGCTGCCAAAAGACGCAAGGTGGTGTCATCTTGCAGCCGGCCGGATTCCGACGCCAGCCGTTGTTGCCGGTATGATGAAGCGCAGCGGCGACGCGGGTGGAGCTGATGGCGATTTTAGGGAGCGGTCCCGAATGGCCTACCTCATCAAACGGTGCCGTCGCTTGCGGCAGTTCGCAACGGCGATGCCAGTCCGTCGCGGTAAGAGCATGAACCGGCGGGCGTTGCTCGCGGCGCTTTCCGTTGTGGTGTTCGCGGTGACAGCCGGGCCTGTCATGGCTGATGACGCGCCTGACACCGGCCATAGGGCGGATGGCCTTGTCATCTACTTCGCAGCGATCCCGGCCGCTTTCGTCCTTGCGCATCCCGCCGAGCATACCGGGCGCCAGATGCACGGCGATGCGCCGGACGGTCGCTATATCCATCACCTCATAGTTGCCCTGTTCGATTCAAGCACTGGCATGCGGATCACCGACGCCAGTGTCGTGGCGGTCATTCGCGGCGGCATTAGCCCGTCGGAGACCCGGGTTGAACTCGGGCCGATGGCGATCGCGGGCGCAGCGGTCTATGGCGGCTTCGCCGACCTGCCCCCGCGCGATCGCTATCGCATCGAGATCGAGGCGGTCCGACCAGGTGGTAGCGCGGCGGTGCGAACGGTCTTCTGGCATCAGCATCTACAGCCACAGCCATAAGCGACGGTCGGTTACAGATTGGTCATCCGGCGCCTGACCCGCCACGCTCGCTCCCGGGTCGCCTTCATCGCCGAAGCGGCGTCATCCCATCATTGTGCATGGGCTCCACACAGCGAGGTACGAGAGGGAGACGCAGGGCAAAGCGTCGGTTCGGCAATGACGCGTCGAGCATTGGGCCGTTTTCCGGCAGCGTGTGGGGCGCCGTCGACCGGCTCTGCCAAAGATCTCAGCGACATACTCTTGGTGTCGAAACGTCAATCCGGCCAATCGTTTCGAGGTGGGCGAGATAGGACGGCGTGGAGGCCTATCAAGGGGGTCGCGCTGTCACAACCCGAGGCCGCCGAACCGCCAGCGAAAGCTATCAGGCGCCTCGACCCAAGCCTTGGTGTCGGCAGCCCGCGCCCGGCAGAAGGATTTGATCTATATCAAGGTTACAGCGGCTATTGGATGTGATTAATTTCCTTTGAACGCCGTGAACAGAGGTAATGTCCCTTTTGACGCACTCGGAGCGGTACTTTCGTTGCTTGGCGGGCGCGATGATGGACCGCTTCGCCAAGTCGCTTGGTGTGCTGCTTGTGGCGTCGGTAGGTATGCTGCTGTTTGCGGGGGCTGCGTCCTTTGGGCTTGTGCCTGATCAGCGTGAGCACGAGCGTTCCACGCAATATTCCGAGCTGGTGCCGGGAGGCGTAGACATCAGAGCCTTCGCGCCAGCCGAATTTGCTGGTGGGATGGGACCGATCGTTTCGGCTGCTGCTTTCCTCGATCATCCCTGGATTGATCGGCTCGATCCCGGTAGGGATCGAGATGAGACTAACGATAGCGAAGATGGTGACGATTGCAGCGGCATGTGCTGCGGCGTGGTATGTCATGCCGCTGTTGGCGATAACGGAAGTGGTATTTACCCGAGACGCCCACCGTCGAGCAGTGCCGTATCGACCGGTACGCCGGTTCTTTTGAGCAGAAGCCAGGATCCACCGGAGCGGCCGCCGCGGGTCGCCTGAGCAATTCGTCGTAGCGAGATGCCGACCTGCTTGTTGTCTCGTATGCGACGTTGCGACGGCGGATTAGCACGATGGACTTCAGTGGTGTCGTGCCGCGCTGTCACACCCGCGCCTCTTCCCTGCTGCTCCAACGATATCAGGTCAACGCCATGAGATCCTCCACATCAACGGTCCAAGACGGACTCCCCTGTGCCTGCCCGGAGCCACTGACGTCCCAGCTTCGACGTCGTCTCTCCGAAACTCAGCAATGTGTTGCCTCGCCATTTGCGCAAACACAAAGTAACGGAACGCGTGCGACGGCTCATAGACATGAGCTTGGCACGCCACCGGCTCACCACATCGATGCCAGAGCACTCTTGCGAAAGCTCTGCATCCAATTCCCGCATGTCAGGTACGCCAGTGGTCGCGCTCTTTTCCGCCAGGGTGACCCGGCGAACGCGTTCTTCTACGTTGCGTCCGGTCGCCTTCATCGAACGATTACGACGGAAAAGGGTAACGAGCGCCTCGTTGCCGTTGTCGGTGAGCAGGATTTCTGCGGCGAAGAATGCCTCGCGCGGCAGCCGTACCGCACGACCTCCGCGATCGTTGCCGAGGATGCCGAAATCGTGCGGATCGATAAAGGCTTGATGCCTTTCTTGATGCGCGACTGGGCGGACTTTGCCGATGCGTTCACGGCCTCTCTATTGTCACATTGCCTCGAGACTGAGGCGGCCCTGATCGACCATCTCATCGGTTCGGTTGAGCAACGGCTAAAACGAGTTCTGTTGAAACTCGCAAACGTCGGTAACAACGATCGCCATGTCGGTGTGATATTCAACGTCAAGCAAGAGATGCTGGCAGGGTTGGTTGGCACGACCCGCCCTCGCGTAAACTACTTCCTGAACAGGTTTCGTCGGCTTGGCTTGATTGAATACGGAGAAACATCCAGTCGGGGTGAAATCCGGGTCCACGCTGCCCTTGATCAAACCACAGGGAAGGCTTGGGATGGTTCGCGCGCTTGACGAACGGGCCGAGAAGGCGCCTGCGAAGCTCGTTGGTACGGCCTCGGCCTGCCGGCGGCCGGGTGCTTCTGCGGCATGGCGTTCCATATCCTTCTCACCCCTTGCCCGCCCTCGGGCTGCACCCATATGTTTCGCACGACGATGAAACCCAGGCCCCTGCTCTGTCTCTTCGCGATTTTCGCGTTCCTGGGCCCCCTTCTCGCACCGGCGGTCGTGGGCGGGATGGCGTCTGTTTCGATGACGCCGGCGACGGCAATGACCTCGATGGCGGGCTGTCCGCAGGACGAGGAAGGAACCCCGGGCTGTCAGAAAGACTGCCCGAGTATGGCGGGCTGCATGGCCAAGACCTGTCTGGAGAGTCTAACCGACCCTTCAGCTGGGTCGGTTCATCGCACGGTCATCGGCGGCACGATCGCGCCGGTCGATGACGCATTTCACGATCGTCCGGAAAGCGGGCCACCTGAACCACCTCCCCGCGCCTGAGTTCATCACCGGCGTTTCTTAGCCGGTCATCGCTGCACGGGCCAACGCCCATGCGGTGAGTTCTGTCACGTGGCGCCTGAAGTACGCCATGCCTGCAGATGATGAACTCTGGAGCAGTCAAATGATGATGCTGTTTGGTGCGAAGCGCCTTGCCGCGGTGGCGGTGGGCGCGCTCGCTTGGATCACTACCGCGCCTGGCGCGCGGGCTGGGATCGGCGATTACGAATTCCAGCTCGTGCAGAGCGAGTTCAGGAAGGGTGATAAGGTCGAGGTCATTGTCCACCTCGTGGACAAGCGGAACGGCAAAATTGTGCCGGATGCCGTGGTCTTCGCGCAACGGCTCGACATGGCGCCGGACGGCATGGAAACCATGACAACGCCGCTTGCGCTGCTTCCTTCAACCGAACCGGGACTCTATCGGTTCAAGACGAACCTTACGATGCCTGGCGGCTGGCGGCTCTCCCTCGCTGCCAAAGTGCAGGGGGAGACCGGCACGCTCGAGAACAAGCTCAGCTTCAAGGTTGTGCCATGAACCGGATGCGCCAGATCGGTCTCGCTCTCGCCGCCCTTGCGACGGTGGGAGGCAGCGGCTATTGGGCCGGGCACCGCGACATCGCACTGTCCGCCAATTCTTGGCTTTCGAGTGTCGCCGCCGTTCCAGCCGCGACGCGTGCCGCACCGTCTGGACCGGTCATCTACTACCGCGATCCGGACGGCCGGCCTTCGTACTCGGCAGTGCCGTGGAAAACAGAGGACGGACGGGAGTTCCTGCCAGTCCGCGCCAGCGAGGAGGTCAGTTTCGACCGCGAGCCGCCGACGGCGGCCGCCAACAGCCCGGCTTCGGGCGAGACACGGCGCGTTCTGTATTACCGTAACCCGATGGGCTTGCCGGACACCTCGCGCACGCCGAAGAAAGACTCGATGGGCATGGATTACATCCCTGTCTACGAGGGTGAGGACGAGGACGGCGCGACGGTCAAAGTCTCGCTCGGCAAGCTGCAGCGCACCGGCGTGCGTTCCGAGCGCGTCGAGCGGCGCGCCATTACAAAGCCGGTCCGCACACCGGGCACGGTGCAACCCGACGAACGGCGTGTGAGTGTCGTGGCAACCCGCAGCGACGCGTTCATCGAAAAGGTCGCCGACGTCACGACGGGAGATCGGGTTGCCAAGGGTCAAGAGCTCATCCGGCTCTATTCACCCGAGATCGCCAGCGCCGGAGCTCAGTTCATCACCGATCTCACGATCGGCAGCCGAGGCCTGGTGGGCGGCGGTCGTCAGCGTCTGGAGAATCTCGGCGTGGCCGCCGAGTTGATCGCCGAGATCGAGCGCACGCGCAAGGTCCCGTTCTCCATGATCTGGACCGCGCCGCGCACCGGGGTCGTCCTCGAGCGCGCCGTCGTTGATGGCATGAAAGCCAATCCCGGCGATGTCCTGTTCCGGATCGCTGATCTCTCGACGATCTGGGTTCTCGCCGACGTGCCCGAATATGCCTTGGGTGGCGTGAAACTCGGCGATCTGGTGGCAATCCGGGTGCGGAGCCTGCCGGGTCGCACGTTCGAGGGCCGCGTGGCGCTGATCTATCCACAAGTCAGCAAGGAGACGCGCACTACCAAGGTGCGAGTCGAGATCGCCAATCCCGACGGCGTCCTGCTGCCGAACATGTACGCGGACGTCGAGATCACGACCGGCGGGACGAGTGCGGTCGTTGCCGTGCCCGACAGCGCCCTGATCGATACCGGCACACGGCAGGTCGTCCTCCTCGACAAAGGTAACGGGCGTTTCGAGCCGCGGGATGTCAAAGTCGGCACGCGTGGCAGCGGGTACGTGGAGATCCGCAACGGCGTCGCCGAAGGCGACAAGGTTGTCGTCGCCGCCAACTTCCTGATCGATGCAGAAAGTAACCTGAAGGCGGCGCTGAACGGCATGGCGCGCCAGGAGGCCCAGCCATGATCGCCCGCCTGATTGCCTGGTCTTCTCGCAACCTCGCCCTGATCTTCATCGGCACAGCCGTCCTTGTCGTGGGGGGCGTCTATGCGCTGCGCACGCTGCCGCTCGATGCCATTCCGGATCTCTCCGATGTTCAGGTGATCGTCTATACCGAGTATCCGGGTCAGGCCCCGCAGGTGGTCGAGGATCAGGTCACCTTTCCCCTTACCACGGCCATGCTGACCGTGCCGAAATCGAAGGTGGTGCGCGGATTCTCGTTCTTCGGCGTATCGTTCGTCTACGTCATCTTCGCCGACGGCACGGATCCCTACTGGGCACGCAGCCGGGTGCTGGAATATCTAAATACGGCTGCACAGCGTCTGCCGCCCGGCGTCACACCGGGCCTCGGCCCCGATGCGACCGGGGTCGGCTGGGTCTATCAGTATGCCATCGTTGCCAAGGAGATGACGCTCGCCGAGCTGCGTTCCCTGCAGGACTGGGTGGTGCGGTTCGCAGTCTCCAAAGCGGAAGGGGTGGCGGAAGTCGCAAGCGTCGGTGGCTTCGTCAAGCAGTACAATGTCGTGGTCGATCCGCTGCGGCTGCGCGCCCAGGGAATCCCCCTATCGAAGGTCCGGGAGGCGGTCAAAGCCAGCAATCAGGATGTCGGCGGGCGAACCATCGAACTCTCCGAGTTCGAGTTCATGGTGCGCGGTCGCGGCTACCTGAAGAGCGTCGGCGATATCGAGAACATCGTTCTGAAGACGGATCAGGGTGTGCCTCTGCGGCTCAAGGATGTTGCGCGCGTCGAGATCGGTCCCGACGAGCGGCGCGGGATCACGGAGCTGAATGGTGACGGCGAGGTCGCGAGCGGCATCGTTCTGCAGCGCTTCGGCGCGAATGCACTGACGGTGATCGAGAATGTCAAGAAGAGGCTCGGCGAGATCGCCGCCAGCCTGCCGCAAGGCGTCGAGATCGTACCGGTCTATGACCGCTCGCGCCTCATCGAAGCGGCGATCGCGACCCTGAAAGAGACGCTGATCGAGGAAAGCCTGATCGTCGCACTGGTGTGCGTCGTCTTCCTGCTGCACCTGCGCAGCGCCCTGGTGGCCATCCTGATGCTCCCGGTCGGCATCCTGATGGCGTTCGGCGCCATGAAACTGATCGGGCTCGGCTCCAACATCATGAGCCTGGGCGGCATCGCCATTGCGGTCGGTGCCATGATCGATGCCGCCATTGTGATGATCGAAAACGCGCACAAGCATCTGGAGCGAGCGCCGCCCGGCAAGCCGCGGATCGATATTCTCATCGCCGCGGCGACCGAAGTCGGACCTGCACTCTTCTTCAGTCTCCTGGTCATCACGGTGTCGTTCCTGCCGATCTTCACCCTTGAGGCGCAGGAAGGCAGGCTTTTCGGCCCGCTTGCGTTCACCAAGACCTTCGCGATGGCTGCCGCGGCGCTGTTGTCGGTCACCCTCGTGCCTGCGCTGATGGTGATTTTCGTGCGTGGCCGGATCGTCCCCGAGCACAAGAACCCGATCAATCGGCTGCTGATCGGGCTCTATCGGCCCGTCATCAAAGGCGTTCTGAAGGCCAAGACACTGACGATCCTGCTGGCGCTCGGCGCGCTCGGCGTCAGCATCCTTCCGGCGCGCGAGCTTGGCAGCGAGTTCATGCCGAGCCTCAATGAAGGCACGCTGATGTACATGCCGACAACTTTGCCGGGATTGTCGGTCACCAAAGCCGCCGAGCTGCTCCAGACGCAGGACCGCATCATCAAGTCCTTCCCGGAAGTCGAGTCCGTCTATGGCAAAGCCGGGCGGGCCGCGACAGCGACCGATCCCGCGCCGATCGAGATGTTCGAGACCATCATCACCCTGAAGCCGAAGTCGGCGTGGCGTCCGGGTATCACCACCGACAGCCTCAAGGCAGAGATGGACAGGGCGTTGCAGTTCCCGGGGGTGTCGAATGCTTGGACCATGCCGATCCGCGCGCGCATCGACATGCTCTCCACCGGCATTCGCACGCCGGTTGGCATCAAGGTGTTCGGCGCCGATCTCGCCGAGATGGAAAAGGTCGCACGCCAGGTCGAAGTGGTCGTCAGAACCGTGCCCGGCACGTCGAGCGCCTACGCCGAGCGTGTGATTGGCGGCTACTATCTCGATATCGTGCCGGACCGGGAAGCGCTTGGCCGCTACGATCTGACGGTCGGCGACGTGCAGAGCATCGTTTCCTCCGCGCTGGGCGGCGGCGCCGTGACGACAACCGTCGAAGGCCGCGAGCGCTATACCGTCAATGTCCGCTATCCGCGCGACCTGCGCTCCAATGGGCAGGCGGTCGCCTCCGACGTCGAGGTACCGCTTCCTGGCGGGGGCACCGTCCCGTTGGGCGAGATTGCCAAGATCGAATTCAAGCGTGGCGCCACCTCGATTCGCACCGAGAACGGCCAGCTCGCCGTCTACGTCTTCGTCGATATGACCGGCCGAGACCTCGGCGGCTACGTCGCGGACGCACAGAAGGCCGTCGCAGAAAGCGTGCACCTGCCGCCGGGCTACTCCGTCGAGTGGAGCGGGCAGTTCGAGTATCTCAAGCGCGCGGAGGCGCGGCTGCAGATCGTGGTGCCCGTGACGCTGCTCATCATATTGTTGCTGCTCTATCTGAACTTCCGGAAGCTGACCGAGACGTTCATCGTCATGCTTTCCCTGCCTTTTGCCCTGGTCGGCGGCATCTGGTTGATGTGGTGGCTCGGCTTCAACATGTCGGTCGCCGTCGCCGTCGGCTTCATCGCGCTTGCCGGCGTGGCCGCCGAGACCGGCGTCGTGATGTTGATCTATCTCGAGCAGGCCATGGCGGAAGTGAAAGAAGAAAGGCACGCGCGCCGCCAACCGTTCACGCGGGCCGATCTCCACGAGGCGATCATGCTCGGGGCGGTCGAACGGGTACGGCCCAAGATGATGACCGTCGTCGCCATCATGGCGGGTCTGGTGCCCATTCTGTGGAGCACGGGGGCCGGGTCCGAAATCATGCAGCGCATTGCCGTACCGATGATTGGTGGCATGGTCTCATCGACCATCTTGACCCTCATTGTCATTCCGGCGATCTACGGATTGATCAAAGGTTGGCGGCTGCCGACGGCAGTTCCGGCCGAGGCGACAAGCGGATCGGACGCGATGCTCAAGGCATCTGCTGATTGAGGCCAGCGCAAGCATGATGAGTATCGGCTGGGCTATCTCTTTCGGAAAACTTCAAGATCGCGTTGCCGGCGAAGCGCCTTTGCGCACCGGCAGCGACTGAAGCCGCGGCGCGTGAGCTGCGTTCAGTCGGTAACCTGATTGTCGCAAACCGATCAGCATCGCCTTGACGCACTCCCTAGACGCTCACCAGAACGAGCGAAGACGAAGGGAGGCCGACAGCGCCGATGCAATAAGATGGGCCACGCGCCATCAATAGGGTTGTATGATCGCCCGGCGGTCCCTGACTTCGACGACGTCCGGAATGGCTTCGATGGCAATCCGAGAGGGCTCGCGCATCTTCTCCATCTCGACGGCCCCATCCAGTTCGACTACGCCGTTCTTGACGGTGATCGTGGTCTCCCAAGGACTCGTTCCCGGCATGCTGAGCAAGGTCTCGATCGCTTGGTAACGGATCATGTCGTCGTCCCGACTTGACGGACCCGACGAACCCTCCGGCCTCGACGCGAGGGCGCGCATGATGTCGGCCCGTGCGACCAGCCCAACGACCTCCTTGTCACGCAAGACGGGCACCCGCCTGACGTGATAGGCGTGCAAGACGCGCACGACGTCGGCCAGCGATGTCTCCTCGGCCACCGTGACGAGCGTACGGGTCATGATGTCGCTCGCGCGCATGGCGTGCGATTTCACCTTGCCCGCACTGTCGTCGTCCATGTCCGTGCCTAGTTCCTGTCGATGGAGAAGGTCGCCCTCGCTTACGATGCCCACAAGCGAGCCGTTCTGTAGGACTAGTACCGAACTTACATGGTTCTCGCTAAGAAGCTGCGCGACGCGGTGCACGCTCGTCTGTGGCGTTACCGTAATCAGGTTCGCTCGCGTCATTATGTCCTTCGCGCGAATCGCGACATTCGAACGCACGGTCCGAGGCGGACGACGCGTTCCACCGGCCAGCGCAGTGGCCATGCTCCCCTCCTTTTCCGCTATCGCATCCAAAATACGCAGCCGGGGCACGCGCCTTGACATCGATCAGTGCAGAACAGCATCCCGACGAGCAGGGCATGCCCCCTTCGCTTTGATGCCAAACCCGCTGTGAAGCGGCCATCCAGCTGGATGACCAGTGGTCGGATTTCTATTCCTTCAAACTATTTAAATTATAGGCCATATCGTCTGCGGCCGCTGTCCAATATGAGACTTTGAAGGGCAGACGAACCATTTAAGATTGTGAAGTAACAACCTAAGGGGTGTTCGATGCAACGGACGCTGTTGGCGCTCACTTTGATCTGCACTGCGGGCATCTCATACGCTCAAACCACATCAAGCGGACCGCAGAATGCGCCAGGAGGTGAGCCGATTGGGCGTAACGACTGGGTCCGCCAGCCCGGTGATCAGCCCGGCCCCAGCTCGGGCATGGCAATGCCTGGCGGACCCGCGATGCAGCCGATGGGAGGGGGACAGTCCATGCGGGGCGGACACATGGGAGGTGGCACCGTGCCGGGCCCGGGCACTCATGGCCACTCCTCCTCTCCGACGGCAGGTGAGACGAAGGCAATTCAAGACATGCAGCACAACATGCCGGCAACCCCAAGCCATTCTTCGGCACCGAAGTAAGCACTCAACCGTCTGATTCCGGACCGATCGGAAATCTCACACGTGCCCGTTCGTGCCATGAGCGGGCGGGCAGAGGCATCCGCATGGCGCTGGGCCGCATGCGTCATGCTGGTGCGCGAGGCCTGCCCGAAGGCCAACGCGACTTGACCATCGCCTCATTGCGGCCACTGTCTGCTCGTCGCCCCGAAGTTTCCGCTGACAGAGTATCACCTGCGCTGCAATCCGCCGTTGGGCGATGGCGAAAGGGCGCAGGCAAGCCGCAGCATCGCCCGGTTGACGTGGTGCTCTTGGGAGACGTCGCTAGCGCAGACTCAGGATGTAGCCGATCAGCAAGCTACGCTGATAGGGGCTGAGCGAGAAGTCCGGCATACCCGTGTGGGCTGCCGAGAGGTGTCGATCGAGGCTCTCTCTTGTCGTGCTCGTCTGGACAGCAATGGCCTTGAAGCTCAGGGGACGGCCTTGCTCAACTGAGCCGGCTTGCGGCGTACGCGCGACGTCGTGGCAGCTCGCGCACCAGCGCTCGGCCAGCGACCCACCGACCTGCACGGCGACATTCTGAACTTCCGGCGGTACAACCTTCATCACGTACGACGTCGGAGGCTCCAGAGGCCCGAACGGGCCCGGCACCTTGTTCCTAACTGGCGGCAGGCTTTTCAGATAGACGATGATCGCGCTCACATCCGGCTTGGTGAGCGTGGCGAAAGCGCGCCACGGCATGATCAGCGCGAGCTGCCGTCCGCTCGGCAGCGTGCCGCTGGTGATGGCCGCGCCGATCTGGGCATCGGTCCAACCACCAAGGCCCGTCTCCTTGTCCGGAGTCAGGTTCGGGCCATAGAACACGCCCAACCGCGGGATCTCGAAGCCGACGTCCGAGCCGGCGAACTGGCGGGCCGTGTCGGGTTTGCCTAGAAAATACCCTGGCGTATGGCAATCGGCGCAACCTGCGATCGTGACGAGATACCTGCCGCGTTCGAGGACGGGATCGGCGGCCCGCGCACCGGCAAGGCCACCGAGCGCGAGAACCATCAACACAGCCGAGCAGCCCGACAGTCTCCGATAGTTCATGCGCCCCTCCCCGCACCTTCGCGTATCCATGGCATGCCTCCGCGAACGTAACACAACCCTTCGCCTTTTCTTGCGTATCCGTTGGCCCCTTGTACACCTACACGAGTCGCGCTGGCGATCATGGCCACCAGCAGAAAGCCAGCGCTACGCATTGGCTTTTGGCATGGCCGCCGTTCGAAGGCGCTCGCCGAGCCTCGGCTGAGTGCGATCCATTGCGGTCTGATCATGGACGACGCTACGAGCGGGTTCGTGAGGTCGCTGTGATCGTGAGCGAGGCGGTGCTGGTGGCGGTCAGCCTGACCAATCGTGAGAGTCGGTCGAGATGGCAAGACTTCGTGCTGTCGCCGAAGGGGCGTGGCTGCACGGCTGGAGTTCGTGGCGTCCGACGATCGCCGGGTCTGACGATGGCGCGCCACTCACCTTTGCCCGGCCGCGCCTCCGGCGCGGAAGCTGGAGAAGCTGTTGGTCTGATGGCAGAGATAGCACTGTTCGATCCGCGCCGGCCGCCGGAGGGCGACCCGTTGCGCCATGCCCAGGAAGTGCTCCGCGGCATGGCTGGGCGGCGGCTGGTGGCACTGTGCGCAATCGGTCGAGCGCGGCGAGGGGTGCTGCCAGCCCGCGACGGCCCAGTTCTCGGTGGTATGGCAGGATTGGCAGGAGGCGCCGAAACGGCCGCGGTGTGGGTCCTGGGCCCCATGGCAGGCAGCGCAGTCGAGGCGGTCTGCCTGCTTCCCGGGCAACGCGGCGCCGGGCGGTCCGAGGGCCGTGCCCGCGTCCTCAAGCAGGCGCTCCAGCGCCGCCAGGGAGCCGCGCTCGGCCTGGTCCGGCCGGCCAGCGGCCCCGGCCGTCACGAGGGTGCCATGGTCCATGCGGATCGGGCGATCACCGCCTTTGTGCTCGACATGGCACGCGGCGCATTCGCCGATGGTCGCGTGGAAGGCGGTATCCTGCTTGGCCAGCAGCTCGGGGGCGAACGAGTGGCAGGTGAGGCACGCGGCCGCCTCGACACCCCTGTCCGGTGCGTGGCAACTCTCGCACCGAGCGCCGAGGAAGGCGTGAGCGGCGGAGAGCGGCCCCGGCATCACCGCGGCGCGCCAAGCCGGTAACGCCGGCGACCCAGACCGGTACATGGTCAGCGGAACCAGCACGACGGCGGTTGTTCCGAGCACCGCCAATGTGGCGTAGAGCGCCGTGGTGATCTTCACCGAAGCCACCGCAGCCCGAAGTAGACGCCGTTCCAGATGTGGAGCGCGAGCAGTGGGTACATCACGAGCGCCGCGGCGATGTGCAGCACCGTCCATCGCGAGAGCGCCCGAGTGAGGGCCGCGCGCCGGCCGATCGCGTGCTCGAGGTCCGCGATGGCGCCAACCAGCCGCCGGACCGGAATCCCCGCGGATCCGGCGCGGCTGCCGGAGGCCAGGAGGGCGACGGTCCGAAGGTCCGAATCCGAGAAGGCGACGGCCCTGCCGCTGCGAGGGGTGGCGCTGGCGGCATCGGCAGCGATCCCATCGAAACGGGCTCTGAGCACCCCCAGCATGGCCTGCTGTTCACGCAGATCGGCGCCGACCTGCGCCAAGTAGTATCGGCCGACGAAGCCGCTCAAGACGACGGTCAGCATCGCCGCCACCAGCGCAATCCCGAGCGGGCTCTGGTAGGCATGGCCGCTATGCAGGATCCCGAGCAACCCACCGACCACGCCAGCATAGACATGGAAGGAGAGGAACGTGCGCAACGAAGCGTGCTTCGTCATCCGCGTCCGGAGCCAGCCGCTGCGCTTGAACAGGGAATAGACGAGCAGCAACACGAGCAAGATGGCGCCGGCGATGCCGAGCAGTCCGCCGGCCAGGGTGCCTGGGAAGCGCGGCGCCTCGTGCAGCAAGAAGCCGGGAGCGAAGAGCACCAGGACGCTCACGAGAGCGCCCACCGTGTGCTTCTCGGTCTCACTCACCTCACGCCTCCACCACGAGGTTACCGACCGACTTCGCCTGGCAAGCCAGGATGATGCCGCGGGCTTTCTCGTCAGGAGCAAGGCCCTCCTCGACCTCCATCGTCACCTTGCCCTCAAGCAGCGGCACCTTGCAGGTGCCGCAGATGCCGACCCGGCAGGAGTAGTCGATCGGCACGCCGATCGCCTCGGCCGCCTCCAAGACGCTTTGATCCGGCGCCAGTGGCCCAGTCTTGCCCGACGTGGTGAACCGGACCTCGGCCGTGGCGATGCGCGGGACTGCAGCAGGGGCGGCTGCGGGCGTGGCTGGAGCCGGCGCAGGCGTCGAGGCGGGGGCCGGCAAGGGCGCGCGGGTCCCTGGCGTGACGCCTCGGGCCGGGCCGAACGCCTCCGTCCGGACCTGCTCCTTCGGCACCCCGAGCTCGGCGAGCGCGGCTTTCACCGCGTCCATCATCGGCGGTGGGCCGCAAACGTGAACGCGCCGCCCGGCGATCTCGGGCACGGCCCGCGCGATGAACTCCTTCGAGACGGGCCCACTGGCGCCCATCCAGGCAGTCCCCTCGGCGCGCGACATCGTTGCCGCGATGTGCAGGTTGGCATGTCGTTTCTGCAGGTACTCGAGCTCCTCGCGAAAGATGAATTCCTGCGTCGAGCGCGCGCCGTAGAGGAAGTAAATGTCGCCCGGGAAGGAGCGGTCCATCAGGTAACGGGCGATACTCATCATCGGCGTGATGCCGACGCCACCCGCGATCAGGACGATGCTGTCGGCATCCGCGCCGGTGAAGGTGAAGACGCCCGAGGGGGCCGATACCTCGAGCAGGCTGCCGATCGCGACCCGGTCGTGCAGGTGCCGCGAGATCAGTCCTTGCTCCTCCCGCTTGACGGTGACCTCGATGTAGCTCCGCTGGGTTGGTGAGGAGGCGATGGTGTAGGAGCGCCGGGCGCGCTCGCCCCCGATCTCGGCCGAGAAGGTCAGGAACTGGCCCGGCATGAAGACAAAGGGGATGTCCCCGCCCTCCGGATTCACAAGGCGGAAGGTCTTGACGGTCGGCGTCTCGGGAAAGATCGCCGCGACGCGCAGCGTTCCCGACCACGGCCGCTTCGCCGCGGCCACGGCCGCTTCGCACAATGGATCAGCGCAACAGATGGCCGGGACAGAATCGGCAGCCGGAGGCCGGGCGGCGGCCGAACGAGGAGTCGGGAGGGCGGCCGCTCCGGGGGGAGCCGGAGCGGCTGGCCCTGGGCTGGGAGGCCCTCCGGCGGGAGCCGCCGCCGAACCCGGCGCGACCGCGGTCGAAGCGGTCGCGAGGCGTTGGACCAAACCGCCGATCCGTCGCATGCGCGTGTATTGGATCAGCAAGGTCCCGACCACGAAGGCTGCCAGGAACGTCATTGTCGTAAGATGGAACCAAGACAAGCCCCAAAGGCCGCCGCCGTTGGTCGCCATCGACATCGCCGGTGCCACCGGCAGCCCGAGCTGACTGCGGTACCAGCCAAGCCCAGCCTGAGCTGGCGTATGCCCGGCGCTGAGCGCGAGATGGGTGGACAAGCCACTACGGTACAGGTTCAGCCCCTCGGAGAGCCGGTCGGCAGCCTCGCGCATGCCCTGCGCATCGCCGGCCTGTAGCGCGCGCGTGGCTTCTTCGAGACCTTCCCGGAGCAGCGGCAGACCGGACATCATGCGCTGATGCGCTTCGCGCAGCGCTGCGTCGCGGGCGGCAGGGTCGGCCGGCGGCGCGGCCATGAGGGACGGATAGAGCTGCCGCTGCTGCCGCCCGCTGCCATGCATCCCCATCTGGCTACCCATTTCGCCCGTGCCGGGGCCGAAGCCGGGTGGTTGCGCGAGAGCGCAGGGTGGAGCGCCGGCGAGCAGCAGCGTCGCGACTAGCACCGCGGCGGTGACCAGCCGGAAGCGACGGCGCGGTCTAAGGTGAGCCATTCAGAACAACTCCTCAAAGGGCAACGCCAGCCCTGCCACGACCCTGCCTCTGCGCTTCGTCCCACCTCCCGTAGAGAGGTCCGAGAATAAACCCGTGCTGGCGCTTGTAAGCTCGGCGCCCCGCGAGGTGGCGCTCGCGACACGGCGATAAAATACCATAATCTCCCCTGTTCCCTGCAGCAGCCCTACTTGGATGTTGCCGGCGGCGCGCCCTGCGACGGTTGCTGCGCCGTCCCGGGCGGCTGCTGCTGCTGCATCATGCCGGGACCCATAGGCGCATGTTCGCGACCTTGCTGCATCTGCCCGCCCATGCCCTGGCCAACTTTTTCGTGCTCCATACCCCGCTGCATCTGCTGCTGGCCCATGCCGGGGCCCGGCTGAGCGGGTACAGGCTGCGGCGCCGGAGTGCTGCCGGGCTGCTGCTGCGCCCAGCTCGATGCACTGACACTGGCGATGAGAGCAGCCGAGGCGGCGACGATGGCAGTCTTGACGATGGCTTTCATATCAAACTCCTTGGCTCTGGATGGATACAAGCGATCATGGAGAAGTCCTTCATAAAGGCCTTGACCTCAGTCAACGGAGCCGAATCTGTTGGCCTGATGAGCGACGAAGAGGTTCAAGGTCGCAATGCGCGGGCTGATCGGCAATTCCGAGTCACTGACTCGTTCCGAGTCTGGGGTTGGACCGATACATACCGGCCATTGTTGCCGCGTTGGCTCGGACTGCATCGGCAACGGCGCTCATCCGTGACATCCGAGCATCGGTACCTAGCGCGCGGGCAGGTCGACTTTCCGATTGCGCAGATGTTTTTCCAGCGTCGGGATGGCACTTGCTGTGTCGCCGGATCTGCAGCCATCGATGGCCTTTGTGATCTCGAGACTGCGGGGCGTGCTTCCCTGCATCTTATGGCCGCCCTCCGATTTCTGATACGCCTCGACGAGCGCATTGCAGTATTTCTGATCCGCTTCCTTGGTTTGCGAAAGCGCGGGCGTTGCCACCGCTATGGCAATAAGAGTCGGAACGACCCAGTTGAAACTCTTGATCATGGCTCCTCCCTTTCAGTCAAAGCGCAGATCCATTGAAAGAAGAGTCCCATATTGAACAGGGCCCACGCCGAAACGCGCTACGGTCAAGCCGTTGCCGGACGGCAAGTTGCCCTTGGAAGCTACAATTCCTAGTGCAGCATGCGACGACCGGGCCGATTTGAGCAGGATCAAAGCATTGCGAGGGATTTTATCGTTTAAGGGAAAGCCATACTGGACAGGCAAGCGTCATGTCCCACTACGAAGTGACCTTCTTCAAGCATGTTCTGAGTTCCGACGGCCATCAATTCAAGGCGCCGCAGGCGGCGATCTCCGTGTGGGCTGACAACATCAAGGAGGCCGAAAGACGGGCGATGGGCCGCTTCGCATGCCTCAGAGGAATCCCCGACTGGAACCTGCACGCCGACACTTTTGAGGTCTCCACGTGCAGCACGACATCTGCCGGCACTCCGTCAACGGCGCGGCACCCGGCATTGCCGTCCGGCACTCGCGCCAAGCGCATTAGGTAATGTACTGCCCGCCGTTGGCGGTCAGATGACCAGATACGCCTCATTGTCGTCGCACGCTGTCCAATTTGAGACTTTCAAGGCGCGATCATCGTGGACTACTCAACGAAATTGGTCTTGGTATGGAAGTCTCGGATCGAGATGGACATCGATTCTCTTTCAGTTTGATCTGCATCAACTGCTCTTCCTCTTCGAGCACTAGTCCAGGTTGCATTACGCACGAAGCGATAGAAGGGAAGGAACAGATGTCGGCGACCGATCTTCGCCTCCTGGAACGGAGCTTCGACGAGAGCAGCGAGGCGGCAGCGGCGGCCGGCAATATCGCCGCGGTGACCGCCGCTCAGGTCCGGTCGAGCAATGCTCGACCCTGGCCTGACGTCCGCCGCGCCGCGACCGATGCGATGGCCCTGATCCTCGCCGGCGGTCGCGGTAGCCGGCTCAAGGAACTGACCGCCCATCGCAGCAAGCCGTCGCTGTATTTCGGCGGCAAGTACCGCATCGTCGATTTCGCGCTGTCCAACTGCGTCAATTCCAACCTGCGCCGCATCGCGATCCTGACCCAGTACGAGTCTCACAGCCTGCTGGCGCATATCCAACGCGGTTGGGGCTTCCTGCACAGCGAGGTCAACGAGTTCGTCGAACTCTTGCCCGCCCAACAACAGATTGACGAGGCGTCCTGGTACAAGGGAACCGCCGACGCCGTGCGACAGAACATCAATCTCCTGCGCATGAGGGGGCCTTCATACATCGTCGTCCTGGCAGGCGATCACGTCTACAAGATGGACTATGGTCGGCTCCTCGAGAGCCATATCGCGCAGCGCGCAGACGTCACCGTCGCCTGCGTCGGAGTTCCCCGGCTGCAGGCGAGCCAGTTCGGCATCGTGGCAATCGATTCGTGCGATCGTATCGTTGACTTCGTCGAGAAGCCGGCACATCCGCCCAGCCGGCCGGGGCTCCCCGACACGTCGCTCGCCAGTATGGGAATCTATGTCTTCAATGCCGAGTGCCTGTACGAGCACCTGATGCGCGACGCTTGCGATCCGGGCTCGGCCCACGATTTCGGCCGGGACGTGATTCCCGCGCTCGTGCCGCGCGCTCGCGTCTGCGCCCATTATTTCGAGAGCAGCTGCGTGGCGGACAGCCCTGGGGCGACGCCCTATTGGCGTGACGTCGGCACGCTGGACGCTTACTGGGAAGCGAATATCGACCTGACGTGCACTGAACCAACCCTGAACCTGTATGATCGGCATTGGCCGATCTTTACCCATCACGAGCAACTGCCGCCGGCGAAGTTCGTGCATGATGTCGAGGGGCGACGTGGCATGGCCTTGAACAGCGTCGTATCCGATGGCTGCATCGTTTCGGGTGCGACAGTCCGCGGATCGGTGCTGTCGTCGCGCGTCCGCGTCAATTCGTACGCCAGCCTTGACGGAGTCGTGCTCTCGCCAGACGTCGAGGTTGGGCGTCATGCCAGGCTCACCAGAGTCATTGTCGATCGGGGCTGCAAGATACCGGCCGGGCTCGTGGTCGGCGAAGATCCCGAATCCGACGGACGCCGTTTCACCCGTTCGGAAGGTGGCATAACGCTGATCACCCCGGAGATGCTCGCGCGCCTCGGGGCGCACGCGGCATGACCGGCGTGGCACACTCGATTTTCCCGGAAGGCGGCGCCCAGCGTGTCGAGGCAGCTCCGCTTGGAGCACTGCGTCTACACGACAAGTGGCAGGGTCTGGGCGCTGTCCGCGGTGGGGACCTTTTCGTTCCTCGTGTCGCCGTGGGATCGACGAAGGCCACACCATGAAGGACGACGAGCAACCGATCGCACTGGAGGATGCACCTGGTGCGCCAGGCATTCCGCCGACATGGACGAGCAGCGCCAAGGACGCCATCGGTTGCGCCCTGGGGCCGTCGCGCCTGTGGTTCACGATCGGGCACGGCATCCTGAACGAAATCTATTGGCCGCGCGTCGACCTGCCGCAGACGCGCGATTTGGGCTTCATCGTCGCCGACGGACAGGGCTTTTGGGTCGAGGTCAAGCGCCTCGGCAATCACTCCGTCCGTTTCCTGGCGCGTGGCGTTCCCGCGTTCGAAGTGATCCATTCCCATCAGAGGTTCACCTTGCGCTTGCGGATCGCGCCGGATCCGAAGCGTGACGTGCTGGCGGTCGAGGTCGCGCTCGAAGGCGATCCGGAACTGCGGCCCTACGCGTTGCTGGCACCGCATCTCGGCGGCACGGGCCTGGCCAATCGCGCGTCGGTCGGCGGGCATCACGCCCGGGGCGTCTTGTGGGCGGAGCAAGGCCCTTTCGCCCTTGCCCTTTGCGCCGCCGACGAGCGCCAGCGCGATGCAGTCGTCCGGGCGAGCGCGGGCTACGTCGGCGTCAGCGACGGCTGGCAGGATTTCACGGCCAACGGCGCCATGACGTGGGCGTATCCTGTGGCAGGACCGGGCAACGTCGCGATGATGGCTGAGCTACCCACCCGCTGCGTCGTCGCCCTCGGGTTAGGCAGCAGCCGGCAGTCGGCGGCAACCCTGGCCATCTCCTCTCTGCTGCAGCCTTTCGAACACCTCCTCCAACACCAGCTCGCCGACTGGGAAGGCTGGCAGGGTCGCCGCTGCGATCGCTGTGTCTTGCCGCTCGACGCCTCGCTGCCTCTGCACGATCAGCTCCTGGCGTCGAGCACCGTGCTGCGCACCCATCTGGACAAGACCTATCCTGGGGCCATGGTCGCTAGCCTGAGCATCCCTTGGGGCGACAGCGGGCGGGAGCGCAGCGGCTATCATCTCGTCTGGCCGCGCGATCTCGTACAATGTGCCGGCGCTCTACTGGCCCTGGGCGCCGAGTCCGAGGCGCGCGAAACATTGCGCTATCTGATTGCGACGCAGAACGCCGACGGCCATTGGCATCAAAACCAGTGGCTGGGCGGCATGCCGGAATGGCGCGGCGTGCAGCTCGACGAGACGGCCCTGCCGGTGCTGTTGGCAGCAGCATTGGCCGATCGGAATGCGCTGGACGGCATCGAGGTCGCGGATATGGCCAGCGGTGCGTTGGGCTTCATCGCCCGTCACGGGCCGTCGAGCGAGCAGGACCGCTGGGAGGAGAATGCCGGCCTGAACGCTTTCAGCGTGGCGGCCTGCATCGCCGCGCTCGCGGCCGGCAGCATCTTCCTGCCCCAATGTGCCAGACAGTGGGCGCTCGACATCGCCGACTTCTGGAACGACAATATTGAACGCTGGATGGTCGCGCATGATACCGAGCTTGCCCGCCAAGCCGGCGTGCGTGGCCACTACGTGCGGACGGCTCCGGAGCGCGTGCTGCGCGATGTCGCGGCTCTGAACGATCCGGTGCCGATCAGGAACCGGATCGACGATACGCCTCCTCAGGCGGGCGCATTGATCAGCACCGACTTCCTTCAGTTGGTCCGCCTGGGCCTGCGCCGTGCCGATGATCCCTTCATCCGAGACAGTGTCAAAGTCGCGGACCGGCTCTTGAAGGTCGAGACGCCCAGCGGGCCGGCGTGGCGCCGCTACAACGGCGACGGCTACGGCGAGCATGAGGACGGCCGGCCATACGACGGCACAGGCTGCGGTCACCCCTGGCCGCTTCTGACTGGAGAGCGCGGCCACTTCGAGGTGTCGGCCGGTCGCGATCCGCTCCCCTATCTCGAGGCGATGGCGGCAATGGCCAGCGCCGGCGGCCTATTGCCCGAGCAAATCTGGGACCAGGCGCCGATTCCTTTGCGGGGCCTTCAGCCGGGCCGCCCGACCGGATCGGCTATGCCGCTCGCCTGGGCACACGCGGAATTCGTCAAGCTCTTGATCTCCCGCCATCTCGGCCATCCGGTGGACAGGCCGGGCGCCGTTTGGAAGCGGTACCAGGGAGAACGTCGCAGAGCGCGCCGCGCCTTTTGGTGGCCCCATGCCGCGATCTCCGGCTTCCCCACAGGCGCCATCCTCTCGGTCGCGACCGCCCGGCCCGCCTCCGTCCACTGGGGCGTCGATGGCTGGCAAGAAGTCGCGGACAGCGAAACGGAGGATACGGGACTTGGCTTCTTCGTCGCCAGCCTTCCAACCCAATCGCTGCGCGCCGGCCAACGCGTCGAGTTCACGATCCGCTGGCTGGACGACAAGCGGTGGATCGGCCGGGACTTCGAGGCCGCAGTCCTTGCAGCTGACAGCCTCGAAGAGCCACGGGAACCTGTAACTCCGGAACGATCTGATGTCGGAGAGCCAGCGAACTCGTCGGTCGACTGCGTCACGGGCAGTGATCGGACCCGCAAGGCATGCTGCATGAGAACCGGTGAAAGTCCGACGCCCCGCGAAGAAGCCCGCGGCTGTGACGTCCGAGTCCGATCGGGGAACTGACGTGCAAACCGACGTGCCGCCCGCGCCGCCTTGCACCTGCGTCATCTTTGGCGCCGCGGGGAGCTTGACGAAGCGTTTGCTCATTCCGGCACTGGGCCATCTCGCCGAGGCAGGATTGCTGTCAGACAGCTTCGCCATCGTCGGCGTGGCACGGGCCGACATGTCGACAGACGCCTTTCGCGCAGGTGTCCGCCAAGATGCACACGCCACAAGGGTTGCCGATTGGCTGGCCGAGCGGGCGACCTACCTGCAGGGAAATTTCGACGACGCTGGCACCTATGCGCGATTGGCCGCCGACCTCGATCAATTGGAACGCCGATGGGGGACCTGCGGAAATCGCCTCTTTTACCTCGCCGTTCCGCCGGACGCGTTTGCGGCTGTGGCGGGACATCTGGGCCGAACCGGGCTTTCGCGCGAGAGCAGCGATGGCTGCTGGCGGCGGGTCATCGTGGAAAAACCGTTCGGGACCGACCTCCTCTCGGCTCAGGCACTCAACCGCGAGCTCCTGGGCGCGCTGGCCGAACATCAAATCTACCGCATCGACCACTACCTCGGAAAAGAGACGGTGCAGAACCTGATGGTGTTGCGCTTCGCCAATGGTTTGTTTGAACCGCTATGGAACCGGGAGCACATCGACCACATCCAGATCACCGTCGCCGAGTCGGCAGGGGTGGGCACCCGTGGGAAATTCTACGACGCTACCGGCGCGCTTCGCGACATGGTGCCGAACCACCTCTTCCAATTGCTCACGCTTGCCGCCATGGAGCCACCGACACGTTTCGGAGCCGACGCGGTGCGTACGGAGAAGGGCAAGGTGCTCGATGCGGTGCAGCGTCTCACGGCGGCGGATGTCGCGCGCGACGTCGTACGCGGCCAATACGGCGCCGGCCCAGTCGGAAGCGCCGACGTCGAAGCGTATCGTCGCACGCCCAAGGTGGATCCGAATTCAAACACGGAGACCTTCGTCGCGCTGCGGCTCGTGATCGACAACTGGCGTTGGGCCGGGGTGCCGTTCTACCTTCGCACCGGCAAGGCCTTGTCGGCTCGCAAGACCGAGATCGCCGTGCAATTCAAGCGCGCTCCTTTCGCCATGTTCCGGTCCTCGCCAATCGAGCGCCTGGCGCACAACATTCTCGCCGTTCGGATACAGCCGGACGAGGGCATCGCCTTGCAGTTCAACACCAAGGTGCCGGGACTGCGTCTGCGCTCGGACGGCGTGCGGATGGATTTCAAGTACGCGGACTACTTCGAGGCGGTCCCCAGCACCGGGTACGAGACGCTGCTGTACGACAGCATGTGTGGCGACGCGACGCTGTTTCAAACCGCTCAGGAGATCGAGGCGGGATGGCGCGTGGTTCAGCCGATCTTGGACGCTTGGCGTGAGGCGCCTGGTTGTGACTTTCCGAACTATCCGGCGGGCGCTCTCGGCCCGTCAGCGGCCGAGACGCTGCTAGCTCGTGACGGGCGGCGCTGGCATGAGGTGGGGTGACGCAATCCATGCGTCCGCTCGAACCAGATGTTTTGCGCACGGGCGATGCGACGCTGCCGCCGGACGACGTCCGTCTGTTCAACGAGGGTCGGTTGTTGCCGCTGGCCAGCAGGTATCGTGTGATCTTCAACGGCGACTCGCGACATTGCGCCGGCAGCGATGTGCGCAATGCCGGCGCGATCATGACGGTCGACACTGCCTGCATGGGACGCCCGGCACGGCTGTGGAACACCTTGCCGCCTCTGGGCAGCCTCATCCTGCGGCGCGATCCGTGATCAGGGTACTGTTTGTCAGCTCGGAGTTTGCGCCGCTGTCGAAGACCGGCGGATTGGCCGACGTCGCCGCCGCCCTGCCGAAGGCCTTGCGCGGCCTAGGCGTCGATTGCCGCGTCCTGGTGCCTGGCTATCCCGCGATCCTCGCGGCATCGTCCAACTGGCGGCAGATCGCGACGGTCGCTCCGTTGGCGGCGCTTCCGGCGGCACGAATACTCGAGGGCAGGCTTGGCGACGTGCCGGCGCTCGCCGTCGAGTGTGAGCCGCTCTATGAGCGAGGCGGCGATGCCTACTCCGACGGCTGTGGCCGCGAATGGCCCGATAACGCCCTGAGGTTTGCGCTGCTCTCGCGGGCCGCCGCGGCACTGGGTAGCGGCGTCCGGCCGACGACGTGGCGGGCTGACGTCGTGCATTGCAACGACTGGCAGACCGGCCTCACGCCCGCGTACCTGCATTTCGGCAATGGACCCCGAGCCGCGACGGTGTTCACTGTTCACAACATTGCCTATCAAGGGAACATCCATCGCGATCTAGTGGCAGCGCTCGGGCTACCGCCGTCCTGTTTCGACATGCATGGCGTAGAGTTCCACGGGCAATTGTCGTTCCTCAAGGCGGGCATATATTATTCCGACCACATCACAACGGTCAGCGCGACCCATGCCGCGGAGATCCAGACCGAAGCCCTGGGCCACGGGCTGCACGGTTTGTTGCACGCTCGTCGGCATCGATTGACCGGAATCGTCAACGGTATCGACACGGTCGTTTGGAACCCCGCCAAGGATCCGCACATTGCCCAACGCTACACCACGTGGAGCCTGCGCCGGAAACGTATCAACAAGGCGCAGCTGCAGAGACAGCTCGGCCTTGGCGTCGAGAGCGACGTGCCGCTGTTCGGCATGGTCGGGCGGTTGGTGCCGCAGAAGGGCGTCGATCTGATCCTCGACGTGCTGGCTGAGCTGTGTGGTCTTCCAGTGCAGCTGGTCGTCCTCGGCGCCGGTGAACAGGAAATCGAGGTGGCGCTGCAGACCGCGGCCACCCGGGCTCCACGACGGATCGCCGTGACCATCGGGTTCGACGAGGGTCTGGCCCATCGCATCCAAGCCGGCGCCGATTTCTTCCTCATGCCGTCGCGCTACGAACCTTGCGGGCTCAGCCAAATGTACAGCCAACGCTACGGGACGCCACCGATCGTCCACGCCACGGGGGGATTGGCGGATACGGTGACGCATTGCACCCCTGAAATGCTTTCAGCCGGGACCGCCACGGGATTTCAGTTTCAGTCTTTTGAGCGCAACTGCGTGCTCGATGCGATCGCGACAGCGAGCAGCACATATCGGAACCGTCGAACCTATCGCTCTCTCCAGCAAAATGGCATGAGGTGTGATTTCGGATGGCAATCAGGAGCAAGGGCTTACTGCAAGATCTACGAGGGACTCCATATGCAAATGGCTGCGTGGCAGAGAAACGACGAGCGAATGGCGTGATGCCATGGTCGAGGAAAATGCTGCCAAGCTCGAAGAAAGGCCACGGGCGGCGAGTCATCCTTGGCGGCACTTGTTTAGTTCGTTCAGAACGAGCGGTTTAGTCGAAGAGGCACCCAGACGTCTCTCTCGGTGTGTCTACGTCACCCTTATACTGGCAAACTTGCTCGTCTTCCTGCCGATCGCTGAAGCACAAGTGTCGCAACCTGGTGCGACGCCTTCGCGTTCGGCGGAAGAGCCCAAATCGGGGGACCAGCGTTTTCTGCTCGATCTTTTCCGCCCAATCGTGGGCAGCTTCCCCGTCGAGCAGAAACGCCAGGATCTGACCTTCCAGAACTTCTTCTCCTACGGCTGGAATGTCGGCTGGAGCGAGCCCGACGAAGGCCCCAACGATGCTCCGCGCTTTCGTCTGATGCGCATCCAACGCGCCTTTTGGGAGCGCGAGGTCAGACTTGTCAGCCCCTATGCGTTCGGGACAGACGGCGGAGCAGCCGACGAGCTGGAAGTCGAAATGGAGATCGAACTGCCGGTCAATCGGCGATTCCTGATCGAGTTCGAGCCCGCCCTTAAGGGCGTCGGACCCCATGGCAGCCCCTGGTCGTTTGGCGCGGGCGATCTCCTCATGATCCCACAGGTCATGCTCTATGAGACGAAGAACATTTCCTTCTCTTCCGGCCTATCTGTGCGGGTTCCGACCGGCAGTCGAAAAGTCGGCTCCGGTCGCACGAGCCTCGCCCCCTATCTCGCGTGGTGGACCGACCTTGGCCAGCGGATGAGCTTACACACCTTCATTGGCGCAGAGTTCCCTCTTGCCGGTTATGGATCCGATGCCCCGAATGCCACCCTGCAGTACGCCGCTGCCCTGGCCAAGACCATAACGCCAAAGAATACACCGTGGTTTGGCAACTTCACTTTGTTCACTGAGCTCAATGGCACGACCGACAGCGGAGGTCCGAATCCCTCAACGACTGTCACGTTACTGCCTGGTGCGCGATGGCTCCTGTTCAAGGACTTCTGGCTCGCTGCTGGCTATGAATTTCCGCTCACCACGGCGAAGCAATTTGACGGTCGGGTCTGGTTCAGCATCTACCGTGATTTCTAGTCTAGAAGCAGGTTCATCAAAGGCGAGGTACAGTCTGCGTTATGGCGAAGTTCAGTTCGCCCCGGGTCACGGGCACTGCACCTCGTGTTTGCCGTGGCGGCCGCCGTGTGCTTGCGATGAGCCAAATCTGGTGAACTCTGTCTAATTCAGGACTCCCGCTTGAACGCGGTGGGCCCTAGCAATAAAGGCCGCTGTGCCCTTGGCCCCTTTGCAACCGAGAGTGAATTCCAGACCCAATGGCAGAAGAAGGCCCAAAGGTGCGCTTCCCACTTGGGCCTGTTTTCTGTGTCCGTGGAGTTGTGGCACGTTTCTCAGTGCTTGTTCGCTCGGCGAGGCAGGGCTTTGGAAAAGTCGCTCTTTGGTGGGAGCGCGCGGTATCGCGATGGCGACAATCCAGTTCCCGAGGCTATCATGACGGGGTGAGGAGATCCGATCCACCTCGTGAAACGAAGGAGGAGACCATGAGATCGGCGAGGCTAGCTTCGTTTCGTTGCTTGTTCGGAATCTCCTCTTTGCTTCTCCTTGCGGCGTGCGCTGGCCAGCGTGCTGTCACAGCGGCGCCGACGTCCGCCACCGCTTCACTAGCGGTCGATCTGGGAAGTTCCTCACGCATCCCGCACATCGCTGGCGTCGCCGGCGAGGGTGAAGGTTATGGAGCAGTCCAGCCGGCTTCGACGGGCCATGCATCGATGGCCGGGACGAGTCATGACGCCGGCAAGCCGATGGCCCACACGTCGATGCCCGGCATGGATCACAGCGAGATGGGTCATGGTTCGACCCCGTCCACATACCAATCAGGCAGCGGCAATTCGCCCGGCGCCGGCGCGCAGGTAGCACAGGCAGGCCCTGTCCAAGGTTCCGGCATGGTCAATTCGGTCGATACCTCTGGCCGCAAAATCAGCCTCAGCCACAATGCCATTCCGGCGATCGGCTGGCCGGCAATGACGATGGATTTTGCTGTCGCTCCTTCGGTCGACTTGCGCCAAGTCAAGGTCGGCGCACATGTGAACTTCATGATGCAACGTGGCGGTGACAATATGTACGTCATCCAATCGATCACGCCAGCCGGAGGGAGCCATTGATGATTGCCAAACGTCCGGCATCGATGCTGGCTCGTCGACGGTTCGTTCAAGGAGTTGCCGTCACGGGCGCTTTTGCCGCGCTGCAATCTGGACGTAGAGCGGTGGCCGCGGGACCGCAGCAGGTCTTGAGCGGCACCGAGGTTCAACTCGAGATCGGTCCAATGCCGATCAACATCACCGGCCGGACCCGCACCGCGACGGCCATCAACGGCCAGGTTCCCGGTCCGATCCTACGCTTCCGCGAAGGTGACACGGTGACGGTGTCGGTCGCCAATCGGCTTTCCTTCACAACTTCCATCCATTGGCACGGCCTTCGGGTTCCTTCACCGATGGACGGTGTGCCAGGCTTCAGCTTCAACGGCGTCGCGCCGGGCGAGACCTTCGTCTACCGGTTTCCGCTCCGGCAAAGCGGCACTTACTGGTACCACGCCCATGGCGCGGAGGAGCAGACGGGCGTTTACGGCTCGCTCGTCATCGAACCCAAGGGCGGTTTCGCGCAGACCTTCGACCGGGACTATGTGGTGGTGCTGTCGGACTGGAGCGACGAGAGCCCCCTCACCATCATCAGTAACCTCAAGTTCCAGAGCGACTATTACAACTACCAGCGGCGAACGTTGAACACGTTCATGGAGGACGCAAAGCGCGAGGGGCTTGGCGCGACGATCCAGGACCGCGTGATGTGGGGTAACATGCGCATGAGCCCCACCGACATCCTCGACGTCTCGGGCGCTACCTACACCTACCTTATGAATGGCCAGCCGCCGGCTGCCAACT
>Ga0164290_1000568_pt1 | contig 110383 bp, 82 predicted proteins | sample Micstemetagenome_FD_108782 | JGI IMG/M metagenome (GOLD analysis project Ga0164290, IMG submission 108782) | Contaminated culture microbial community from soil near Moab, Utah, USA - Microcoleus steenstrupii SON62 (Illumina Assembly) | ecosystem: Environmental > Terrestrial > Soil > Soil crust...
TGCCAGTTGCCTGTCTCTTGTAATTACGCCAGCCTCATATACCGTGGCTCTGCTAACTGTTAACCAATTCTGGCAAATTTTTAAACTCTGTGAGATAGTACATAAAAGGTGCCTGTACGTTAAACCAAAATACTCCGGGGGCACTGCGTTGCTTACAGAAAAAGGGGTCTCTGAAAGAAGGCGTAAAGAAGAATATTTACCTGCAATATTATTGTATTGCCAGTACCCGTAATTATAGGTACCTGTATTTATGTTTAAACCATTCACCGCAAAATTGACACTCATTGCCTCCCACATATTGTAGTCGACCCATGCCGCCGGTGAACCAGGAGTTGCTGGTTTCCAAATTTTAATCTGAACTCCTGGTGCAGCTCCAACACCTTCTACCCGGAACTCATGTGTTACTTGTGGCATCTTTGCCTTTCGTGGAGCAACGTTCTGGGTAAAACCCGGAAGCGGAGCCCTTCCTCCACCAAACCTGTTGGTATATGGTTTCACTGGTCTTTTGAACTCTATATCAATATAAGAGTCCATAGGGATCTCGCATTCACTCCATCCCTGCACCGAAACGGGATCGGGAAGCGTACCGTTTGGTGAAAAATAAAGACCGAATGTTTCTTCCGATAACATATTAACGGCTTTATAAGGTATTAATCCATTTGCTCCTCCATTGTTACCTTGTGCTCCTGCTGATTCAATAAATACAGGCTCTTCAGTTGTTTGTAATTGCGAGTTGATCTTTATAGTGAAGGAAACCCTGACCCTGATCTTTTTGAAAAATATCTTAAACCTTACTTCAAAATAGCCTGCAAGCACAAATGGTTTGGGAGCTTCTGCGGATAAACCCAGTTCTATATGGAATTCAAGGCCTATACCAAATACCTTTATGTATAAACCGCCTCCCACTGCTATTGCTCCTCCAATTTGTATCGGCTTAAAGCTGATAAACCCACTCATATCAAGGAATGCATAAAAACCAATTCTTACCGGGCCGGCTTTCTTCTTTAATTCAAATTTGGCACCAGCACCTGCTTTTATCATCCGTGGACTGATCATCAGGTAAGCGTATCCACTAAACAGCGTGAGTATTCTTGCCTGTACCCTTTTTTCCTCAGGCAGGTCTTTACCGATATTAATGTACCAGGCAGAGCTGTTACTGAAAAAATAGGCAAGCTGAAGTTCCCCTTTGATCGACAATATCGCCCCGCTGCCAGGCAGCTTGTAATTGACACCCAACCCTGCCTGTATGGATTGCTTATCAACCACCAGGTAAGCATAAAAAGGCGGCTCATCAGTATCATTCAACCCAAGTCTTTTATGCAAAACATTGGCCTTCCCTTCTATCAGCAGCATTTCAGGTATGCTTATCAACAACAACACCCGGCTGCTAAAAACAAATCCATTGTCTCCCATCGTGGCTATCGACGCACCAAGACCAAATGAAAATCCTTCTTTTTTTGGATCGAACTTTGGCAGATTAATGCCTTGTACTTTTTTCTTCAGGTATTCGTACCAAAGTGCATCTTCAGGAAGGTTTATTGCAGATTTAGAGGCCACATAATGATCACCAACAAGTCCCCGATATCCATATAAGCCAAGTCCGGTGGCGGCAATCGGCGTTGGGGTGCCAGGTTCAAGTTCTACATCTACTATCCAGGCAGGCACTTTTGGTTTCATCCGCATGCCTGCCTTTCCTTTTATACCGAGTCCTTTTCTTATATCCACCAATACACCGCCGCTATATTCATCTCCACCAGCATCACCCTCTTCGGCGGTATTGATATTGAGCCATCCCTTAATTAGAATATCTGCATCTTCCGGGCTTGCATTGCCAGGTATTTTTATATCCACTTCAATGCCACCTATCCGAACATAAGTATGAAGCGGGCGGGCTTCCGCATCGGATAATGGAAGGTTATTATTATCCCTTGTAAAATGATATTCTATACCGTTACCTCTTACTTCAACACCTCCCGGTCCTGTATTTAAAGCCCCATTAAATCCAAAACAAAAGTAACGGCGTGTGATACCCCGGTAAACAGCTTCATGAGGGTTAAAAGAGATATTGTTTAGTCCTAGTGAAACAGGACCAAAACCAATTTTGATCTGTGTAGGTAAAGGAATACTTCCTCCAATAAACTCCATACTACCATCCTGCCAGATGCGGACTTTTTTTATATCGATCGGTTTCTCAAAAGCATCTGTTTCTATTCCCGGAATGTTGGCCGTTATCTGTAGTGAACCTGCTGCTTCAATATACCAGCGGCCATTCTCACGGCCAAGGGTAACTGATTTGATCGTAAGGGAAAAAACTCCTTCAATGCCAAGCGCCTGTATACCATCGTCTTCAGCAACTGTTATCCTAAAGTCGCCGTTGTTGCCGGCAAAAACAGTCACTTTTAGATGGGCGTCATCTCCGGTACTGTCTTTAAAGCCCGGGATATGCATGGTACCTTTTATTTCACTACGTACTATTGCACCCAGCTTAAATTCCATTTCAAACCGGTCGATCGACAAGCTAAAACCATCCCCGGCACTGTCTCCCAGGGTAAATAAAGATGCAGGATGGGCATTTGCTACACCATCTACCAACGTTGCCGCCAGTGAAACAGTACCGGATATACCACCCGTACCGATAATTAAATTGGTTCCTTTTAAATAAGCAGTAGACCCGGCCGCATCATGATTCCAGAATGCAGGAAAACCAATAGTGGCATCTTTTACAAATACTCCTGTAAAATCAGGTGACCTGCCATCAGCATCTGCTTCCGGTATATTGGTGGTCTTGCTGAGATCTAACTTCAGTTGTTGAAAATTTATACTAAATCCTGTATTCCCGATCATGGCACCATGACTGAGATTACCTTCAAATTGTGCCTGGTATTCAAATCCTTTTTCGGTGTCAACAGCAAAATCTGCAGAGGCAAACTCCAGCCTCACTTTTGGGTTCCCCATTGCATCTGCCGTAATAATATTTCCCCCACTATCCAAAGGCTGAAGCATATTACGGGGAAATTCAAGTGCGGCTGTGAGTGAAAAAGATGCCCTGGCTTTAGGGGTAATTAATTTCCTGATGTAGGCTTCCACACCTCCGGGAACAAGGCTGTTAAAATAGGTGTGAAGCTTTTCTTTACTGATATCAAGATCCCCATTTTTTATAAAAGAAGAAAATACGATCGTGCTAACCGTTTCATTAAGAACCGGCACCACCGTTTCTTCGATATATTTAAATACACCAGTTTCTTCTGCAGGTAGTGTAAAGCTTTGTGAGTAAGCAGTATTAATGGCGTTGATCACTTGCTCAAGCAGTGTTACTCCCTCTGCCGGGTATACGAACATCTTTATGGCCTGGCTTACAGCTTCGTCTTCTGAAATACGAAACACCTGCAGACCCAGGCGGTAAAAACCTTCCGGGGAAAAAGAAAAATTTTTGATGTTAAAGGAACGTAGAAAGGCCAAAATGCGCCACTGGTATTGTAATGAAATATAAAAGGTGGAAATGCTGCCGTCTTCGGCATCGGGGTTCAGGATAAAGTAAATACCGGTATTAAAAATGGGGAAATCGAGCCTCTTTTTACTGATCAATTCTAAATGGTACCCGGCTCCGTCACCATTGGCACTTTTACTGTAATTGAAGTTCTTATAATGCAACCTGTCAGTAACTGATTGCAGTGCCGTACCCATAAAACTAAGAAACTCTGGCAGGTCATCTGCGGAGATGATATCTGTTACTGGCGGGTAGTAGTGCCCGTTGATGGTGTCTATTGGCATAAGAGTTAATTCAATAATGTAAATAGTGTTAACGAATAACAGCTTTTGCTACTTAGATGATCAAAGTTCTAGAGCAGCTGTCATATAGTAATCTAAATCCGTTATCGGAATATTAAGCCGCCTTGCCAATTCTTCAAAATCATCACCTGGTCTATAATAATCCTGGTCTTGCCCCGAAGGGGTATTTTCATCAACAATCATATAATCCAGATCCCCATTTTCTTTATAATATGCTGACATACGGGGCTCACCAGATTCCCAAAAATCGCTATAGAAATTTTTTTCCGTTTCCTCATATTTAACTTGGTTTAATATAATATCTATTTCTTCAGAACAGATTTCTCTTCCAAGATCATCATACAAGATCCTATCTTTAAACTTTAATTCTTCCCCTTCATAAGTATCAGATGTACAAAGTATGCGATTGGTAGATAAAACTGCTTTCGTCATTATATTATACTGAACACCAGTAGAAGAAAACATTTGTATAATATCCAGATCAGTTTCACCAGCAGATTTATAATAAGATATAAAACTCAATGTATTGTCAGCAAAATGTTCCAGTTTCTTTATTTCATTATTTTCTTCATATACTTTTGAATACCTTTTAAGATATGCTGACTGTTGCTCAGTAACAATCTCATCATTACTATTTTTAAAATAGGTGGCCATGTTAAAATATAATTTTTACTTCTGGTGCCAAGCTTCTCGTTGGCTCTGCAGATATGTTATAAATATTAAGACTCATCTTTTTTTCAGTAAGGTTTAATTGCTCAACAACAGGGTGCATTTTTTCTAATTGCCTGCTAAGTGTTTTTACCTTCCCGTTTTCGATTGCAATGATAAATTTTCCACTCAAACGCCCATTGTTTGTATAGTAAGACTCCAGGCGGGTAATAAACGAATCTGCTTTTGCACGTTTCCAAATACCATCTGTCACTGCTTTATTTGCGATAGCTTTCATATCATTCACTAACTCATTCATTGTGTCCTGAAATAAATAAATGGATAAATCCAAATCTGCCGGCGAGGGTTTGTAAAGAACAGACCCTGTCATTTGAACATCTCCATATTTACTTAACCTAAACTTATCAATTATTTGGTTTTTTAAAGAAGATTTGAATGAATTATAAGATGAAACATTATTGAAACAGTACGCTACCCCTCCTCTGCCTCCTTCTGCCACAGGTTTTAAATAATTGTCAAATTTATCCATCCAGTCTTTTACTATACTCTTTTCTGCCTGTTTAAGGGTTCGCTGGCTCCTTAAAATAAATCCATCAACTACCTCACCCGGCAGTTTCAAATCAATACCATGAGTGAGCATTTCCAGCATTTCGGCATCAGAGTGCAGTGGTACTCCTGTATTTGTTGCAGCCCATTTATCAGTACTGCTTACAATATATTTTTCTTTTGAAAACCGGGGAAGTGATTTCGATTCTATACCCACGGGAGACTCACTTAAAATTCCTCCACTCTTTAAATAAGAGTTGTTCTCCTGCAAGACCCTAGCGGCTAATTTTTTCCTAAGCTCCGATATAAGTCCCTCACTAAAAATTTGTGCATTTAAGCCATTAGTGTGGCAAAGCGCATACAATGCATCGACAGCATTATCTATTGTTGATTCCGCAGCACTTGGATATGACGCCTGTAAACTAATTTTTAAATTTAGTTTTATTATCGCCTCTGTAGTCCCACCTCCCGATAATTCAATTAAACGATAAAATTGCCTCTTTAAAGCTTTAGCTCCAACCCCTACTAATCGTCCTGCATTAATAGAAAGGCAGGTAATACTCAGGATATGGGAAATAGATTTAAGGGTTTTACAAAAGTTGTCATTTTCGCCACATTCAACAAATTGTAAAAAAAACCTTAGCACTTCTGACGAAAACGTTACCGTGTCCAGCACTATCGTCATTCCCTGGATTGTAAATAAACCAGTGGTGTCTATTCCTGCAGCGGCCCATCTTAAATGCCGGATTTTAGAAATATTTCCTATCATCGAAACTGTCAGAACAAAATCTACTCCATATCCAATAATCGTTTCAGCGCTGCTTCTGTCACCTGCATCATCTATATATTTCAAAACAAAAACAGGCATAAAAGAATTTATTGACAGGCCATTCACACTTAAGTCATCTCCCACAATAGAGTAAAAGGGTACCCTTGTTTCAGGGTCGGCGTTGGCGAGGGTTACAGGTTGAAAAATTTCATACTTGCCATATTGAATACCAGCCATTGTTGTGCCATCATCATCATCATAATGTATCGTTATGGGAAGTCCATAGTTGTACGTGTCAAGCACCCGAAGGGCTTCGTACGCAACTATGTGTTTCTCTTTATCAAACTCAAAATTATAATTATTCCAATAGATGCCTATATGCTTTTCTGATGAATAAGGGATTACTATAGGAGCGGCCTCTTTCCATTTGATTCGATAATCAAAAACTCCTGCCAATTCAGGTTCTGCATACGGAACAGCTTCGTAAGCTTTTTGATGTGTGTACTTGAATAAGTAGCTATCTGTATTTTCTGTGGTTTGAATAGCAGCAACGTCAGGGTCAAGTTGTTTGAATCCGATAGTATCAGGCTTTATCGTCCCATCAAAATTCCCATCATCCATAAAGTATGGATTATATTTACTGTACTGCCACAATCCATACAAAATATGTACAAAAGCTCCTTTAGTATCAGTTGATTTAAAATCAGTTTTAAACACCCAATTAATTGCTCCAATGAATCCCTGTGTAATATCCCAGCTTGTGCTCATCCTGGAATATAAAAACTCATAGAGGGTAACAGAATTTTCCATAAGGTATTTATCATCGATTAACCCTTCCAGAAATTTATTAATTTCTTCTACATTTGTACCATCAAAAGAAGATGTAACTTTTATACAGAGTTGCTCCGGTACAGACTTTTCACTTACAACAGAAAGCTCATTTGCAACCCTCTTCAGGATTGACAGTTTGACCGAAGCACCCAAAGTATAGAATATATTGATATTTGTACCAACACTTCCAAGTAAGTATATTTTTTCTTCTGTTGTAAGTCCAGGTATAACACTTGAGTTGTTGAATAAATTTACATAAAGCGTTCTAAGGTTATTGTAGTACCTGGAAAAAATATTATCATCATAATCTTCAAACCTTGGAAATATAGGTCCCATACTAGACTGATCAAAAACAGTACCTGATATCCAATATTGATTTTGCTGAGTCATTAAGGATAAAAAGAAAGGGTCACTACCAAATAACGGATAGATATTTTTATTTAGCTCATTGATAGTATTAGCAATCCTTGCAAGATAGGTAGCTACTATAACGCCAACTTCCGGATTTGGTATATCTGTAGCGAAATGTAGATGACGGTTGTAAAAAGTAGTTGCAAAAGGCAAAAGGGAAGCGAAAGCTTCATGCGCAGGTGCAGTATCAGGAGGTATGATAATTTTAGTCAAAACTTTATTATCGGCATCACAGATCAAATTATAAGTTACAAGAAAAATATTGTCGAAAGACGGGGGTCTTACCTCAACTCTTTTTACTATTATCGTATCTCCTGCTTTTACATGTTCGAAGTCAGAAATTTTAAACTCCTGTATCTGATACACTTCCCGCTTACCAGCTTTGTACTCGAGCCACGCTGCCTCATCGTAATAACCAGAAGAAACAATTTTATAATCGTCGGGATGAAATGCTATTTTCTTTGTGTAGGTATATTTTGTAATAACATTGTCCCTGCTTACAGCAATGCTGTGAATAAACCCATCCCAAGAGTAAACAACTTCATTGAATGTATCTATTCGTACAACCCATCCATCTTTTAATAATATTGAAGCATTAGGCATATTAAATATTTACACTTAATAATAATTCTTCGGTTCCATCCATAGTATATTGCGGCATATTATCACTATAGGCTTTGGTATAGTAATATTGCCTGTCTATTGTATAAATAATAATGTCTTCCGACACAAAGAATAAGGCCAAACTACCGTTATCGATCTCCACCACAACTCCAATTCTGTATTTTTGATAACGGATATTCTCCGGGGAATCATATTCAGTTTTATCCGGGATAAAGTCCTGTAATACCAAGCCATAGTTTCTAAAATCATCAGACATTATTTGTTGTAATGCAAGGTCTTCTTCCTGGGTTAAACCAAGTATTATCTTATTTGGTACTGAGCCGTCTTCGGTCTTCAGCTCCAAACCGGAAATGGTTTTTCCTTCATCAGTAAAAAGCTTTAATTCATAAAAATATGGATACGGCAGACGATACATTTTATTAGCGGATACTGCACCGGATAATGAAGGACTTGTTTTTGTTTCAGCAGAAATATCATTCATTATGTTTGTAGCATCGCTCATTACGTTTACAGCCTCAGTCAAATATAAGACCCTGACTATGTTGTCTGTACTTGAAAGTGTATCTACAACTTTTAGTGTTTGTACCGAAGCACAGCCAAGTGATCGCTGATAAGAATAATAATTTATCAGTTGCTGTTTTTGAGAAATAAGCAACGAATAACCATTAGCTGCATTTGCTTTAAGAATTGGAGTTGCAAATAATAAATTGAATACATCATCAATCATAGGATGCGTATTTGATTCGAATGCTGCTGATACCTGGTACTTGTATGCCTTGCCTTGGTATATTAGAATAGAAAAACCAGAAACATTAACATTATCAGACCCTTCAGTTATTGCTGGGGTGGACAAAATGATCGTCTTTGTAAACTTGCTGGGTACACCCTCCGTATCGGGAGGCAGTATAAGATTTGACAAACCGCAAAAGTTGTTTTTTTGCGCATTATCGATAGTGGCAGCTTGTCCATACAATGATGTATTATAATTGTTATCAGTTGTAAATTGCAGGTACAATTTATTTTTTGTTCCGTCTACAGGGTGCCTCATCGTATCCCTCAATAAAGGCCAGCCATATGTACCAAAAGGAGCATCTGCTATCCCACTCTCTTCAATCCCAAATTTTAAAGATTTCGGACTTCCCTCTTCGATAGCATAATTCCCATAAAAATTATAAGACCTTCCCCTGTCACTTTGAATATAGATATACCAGTTATTCTTAGTGATAAAGTTTGCCAGTACATTATTATAAATATCGTCCTGCGTATACACAACATGGTTATCTGACCCCCTCACAATGACTTTTCCTTTTTCACAGTGATGAAATCCAAAGTAAGCGGCTATATCAAGAAACTGGCAAACCTGCTCCTTTTTTAACTTTCGCTGGTAATTATCTGTGATACTGCTGATATCGATGATCGCCTCTGCAGCCCTGGCATAAGCCAGGTTAAATATAAATCCATCATCAATGTTTGCCGGTAATGTATAGTCCCCATAGTTGATCACCACATCCATACCACACTCTCCCATAAAATGACCAAGAGAAGTTCCCTTATCCACCATTGGCAACTGGAAGGAGGTTGCTTCAATTTCCACCTCTTCGCCATTTTCCTCCACGTATTCGGAATTTTTAAAAAAGAAAAAATCGAGTGTTGTTTCATCGGCCTGGGTAGGATGAGTGGGATTATACCCGATAAGGCTGGCAGTAAAAGGAAACCCTGGCGTTTCGCCAGGAGGGATATCATAATAACGGCGATACTCTGCCTGGATTTTACCAATAAGTTCCGACGACCCTGCTCCTTCAATAATGACATTGCCGGTATCAAAAAAATCTGCCTTATTAAGCCCCCGGTAAATAAAGTATTTGATATTGATTCCCTGTACCGGTTGCGAATAAGGCCGCAAAATCAAGTTCACTTTTTCGATGCTTCCGGTTTGTGGCTGTATCAATACAACTCCTTTACAAATTGCATAAGCCTCCGCACCCGTACTGTTAAACTTTGCTGTAAGCCTGAATTGGTTTTCTTCACTTCCATTAACAGGGCCAAAAGCCTGGTTGATGTCTTGAGAAATGGAGGTTGGCTCCGTAAAAAAGCAGGATTCAGGCTCAAATGCTGAATTATATGATTGTTCGTTTGCCATAGTTTAGTCAAAAGGAATATAGGCCCATACTTTACAATACAGGTTACTTAATACAAATCTGGATCAGATAGTCCGTAAGAGACGAGTTATAAGTCTGATGAAAAAGAAATTCTGCTACAAACTAATAATAACGCCGGGGAAAATATACTTCTTCCCATAGGTAATGAGTTTAACCAGTTAAAGTAAATAGTTATAAAAAATGCGGCGTGACAGGGTTAACAACAGTAAGAAAGGGTTACAATTATTAAGCGATGTCTTAAAGAGGTAAAAAAACAAATCTGAGATAAACCTAATAAAAAAAATTGAATTAAAAAATATTTTGGAAAGTATTTTTTTGTTAAAAAGTCATTGAATTAAAAAGCGGCTACCCGTTAGAGTAACCGCTTTGTAGTTCTGCCAGGACTCGAACCTGGATAATGCATAGTCCAACTGTGCTTCCTATTACACTATTATTGATTCGAACTTTACCCATGGAGGTATGTCTCTCAATGAGAGACTCTATGCAGCTCTTCCACACGTTGCCTTCGCATAACAGGGGTGTCCTGTTTGGCAACAACGTTTTGAGTTACAGAACTATGTTAATTGCTTGTATAAAGATAATTCCCTTTTGGAAAAATGCAAATTTTTAATGTTATTTTTTTTAAACGCAGTCATTATTTATGTTTTTCGCACAAGCAAAAAGCATATCTCTCCTCTTAAAATCGCCTTGCCTAAAAACATTTTCATTCTGGAATATTGCCTGCATACGGTGTATTACGTTTTTAATTATTTATAAAAAAGTATGTTTCCGAACTTTTAAAACTGTGCTTACTATTCACCAACTAAGTTTGAGATATAATCTAAGAAACAAATTATGACAATGCTATATCATTGAATTGGCCAGGTATAAGAAATAAAAATTAATATGCCCATAGCTGACTGAATGCAAGTGAAATGTTCAAAGAGAAGCTTGACCAACCTTCTCCAAATGCTATTTATATTATTTATTGATCGAAATACAATCATTTAAATAATCCTATTATAGTACCGTTACATTGTAAAGCAACCTGATAGTTATCGTTGTCCCGTGTTTTATTGCCAAACTTCTCACTGTAACCAAAGAACCTACGGTAATATTTACTGTATTGATTTCAACATCTGCATATTGATCCGGAACAAGTCCGCAACTCCAGTTAGAAGGATTTTCCCAACTTGTATCCGACGCACCTATCCACTTGTTTACAAATGTGAGATCTTTTGTAATACCTGGATGATTATCAACCATACATCTAACTGACAGCTGTACCATCTTGCAGACAGATTTGTCTCCATTACCCTCCATCCTGTGAAAACGATACCGGGCTAACTAAAAAGAATACAACGGCAAAATTTTGACTTTTTGCAATCCCCTTTTAATTTTCTTACTTTTAAGTAAAAAACATATTGCGACCATCGAAAAAAATATTGCTTCATTGTTTATCGCTGACTTTAGTGTCGCTGATTTCAACTTGTATTTTTTCCCAGGTACCTCTTATCAATTCTTTTACTCCTATATCTGCGGCGAACGGAACAACTGTTACTATAAAAGGGAATTTTTTTACCGGCACTACAGCCGTAAGTTTTGGCAATCTTCCTGCTACGTCTTTTGCTATACTTTCAGACACCCTTGTTACTGCAGTGGTAGGCCAGGGCGCTACGGGAAGTATATCCATGATAAATAACAGCGGTACCGGCTCACTACCAGGGTTCGTAGCAGTTCCTGTTGTTACTTCATTTTCTCCCCAGTCTGGCCGGCCCGGTATTGAAGTGACTATAACCGGTAATAATTTTAACCCGGCAATACCAGGCAATACTGTTTATTTTGGTCCGGTAAAAGCAACCGTAACTTTTGCTTCGGATAGCCTGTTGAAAGTAATAGTACCTAAAGGCACCGGCTATGCTTTTATTACGGTTATTACCAATGGTTTGAACGCATATACCCGTACACCGTTTACCCCCACATTCTTAAATGGAAACTTATCAGCTGAGGCTTACGAAAAACCATTCTTTTTAACTATGAGTGAGCTACAAAGATCAGAGGGAGTGGTTGCTGGAGATTTTGATGGAGACGGCAAAACAGATATCGCCGTAGCGGCCCCGGATTGGCCGGAAGCTTATTTAAGTGTATTCAGAAATACCAGTCTCCCTGGAAAATTAAAATTTGCTGCCCAAGTGGATTTTCCAATTGCTGCTTCAAATACGCCGCCTGCAACAGCAGACTTTGACGGGGATGGAAAACTGGATGTTGCCGTTAAAAACGGCTATCAATCCGATTGCCTTTCCGTTTTAAGAAACCTAAGCACAACCGGCAATATTGTTTTTTCACCTAAACTCGATTTGCCCTCTTTTGCCAGTATTACATGGATTACTACTGGCGATTTAAATGGCGATGGAAAACCCGATATTATAACCGTTAATTCCCAAGACAGTTCAATATCCATATACAGAAATACCTCTGTCGCAGGGGCTATATCTTTTGCGAACCGTATCAATATTCGTACGCCACAATTTCCTGCCCGTGTAGGTGTACAGGATCTGAATGATGATAATAAACCTGATATTGTTGTAACTCTTTTCCCCTACTCACAAAGCAGGCGGGCTAAAATGTGTGTATTTCAAAATTCCAGCACTGCAGGTAATACTTCTTTTTTACCGCGGGTGGATTATGAGGGGAGCCTGCGGGTTGCACTCGCTGTAGCAGACGTTGACAATGATAACATAGCTGACATAATTACTTCTAGTGCTACCAGTGATTCGCAAATAGTTATAAGCAAAAACGTAAGCCCGCCCGGTGGATCAATACAGATTTTAGCAGGGGAAAACTTCGGAACAAAATTTGCCGCCGGTGGAATTTGCACAGGAGATTATGACGGTGATGGAAGAATCGATTTTGGGTTAACAAGGGGAGACACAACAACAAAAATGCTCCTCATAAAAAATATCAGTTTACCCGGAAGTTTCTCCTTTAGTGAATCAAGCCTGCAAATATTGGGCTCTGCAAACAGGTCCCTTATTACAGATCTTGACAATGATGAGCGGCCTGATATTATTATACAGGTGACCCCCCGCAATTTTATTTATATCTTAAGGAACCGGATGGGTGATATTTTTTCTGCCTGTCCGGGAAATAGTTTGACCCTGTCATCCAATATAAGCGGAACCAATTACCAATGGCAGTTGTATTCAAATGGAACCTATACCAACCTTTCGAATAACGCTAACTATGCCGGTGCCACTGACAGTTCGTTACAAATAAACAACATCCCTTCTTCCTGGTATGGACAGCAGTATCGTTGCAAAGTTGATAATGATACCAGCAATATATTTACGCTTAGGGTATCAGTCACCTGGACAGGGGCGGTTGACAGCACCTGGGAAAATCCGGCCAACTGGAATTGTAATATGATCCCAGACAGCAATACAGATGTAATAATTGATCATGGCCGTGTTATTTTAAACTCTTCTGCCACGGTAAGAAGTGTAGCATTGAAAAACGCAGCAGCGTTAGTAGTTAAACCACCCTTTAATCTTACCACAGTATATTAATAAACAAGGACCCAAAGGGCTTGTTTATTCACTGCCTTTCTCCTCTATCCCAAAATTGTAATTTGATAAATCTTGCACTTCCACCCAAAGAGATCAATGATATAAAAGTTTTTTACTGTTTTGTTATAATACCGCGGAATTAAGGAGCATACATAAATTCAATCTTACTCAACAGACCCATTCCAAAAACGATTAAGAGTTCGTAAAAAATGAACTGATTATTTTTAAAGATTATAGAATAATTTGAAAAGTATAATTTTATCTACATTTGTTCAATAGGTGTAATTAGCGAGACTATTTTTGAAAATGAGAGCAAAAGAAAATATTTTTGAGTGATTTTTTTGACATTCGAATCGGCTGAAACCCTTTACTGTATTGACTTTCGTAAGAAATTGATTTTTAGAATTTTTAAGAAAACATGTCGTCGGTTCAACCCCGGCTCGCACCACAAACCCCGGTTAGCAATAGCCGGGGTTTTTGTTTTATGTATAAAGTTTATCTATTGTTATCAATGCACTCCGGTAAAATCTACACTGGATAGGGTTAAAAAAAATTATCCATTACAGATGATGCTGCCTCCCTGCTTAATTATGTTACAAGCAATGAAAAGGGATAGAAGAATATGTCTAAATGGTTGAATTGGGGAAAAAATTAAACGTTTTATTTAGGCGCTGCAAATGCCACAACTCCATAAACACTCTACAACCCCTCCCTCACCAACTCAATCCCTAATCATCACCAAAATATAAAAATCTCCCCTTAATGCCCTGCTCGAAAAGCCCAGGTTCCTGGTGCGGAGGCGGGCGGTATTGTTATCCGGGTTGATATCGGATATCCACCAGCGAAACTCTCTGGGTTCGGAGTACAACGGATCGTTATACCCATCGATGTATTGAAATACACTCACCCGGATGTCATCCACATTGGGTCCAAATTCAGGTAAGTCAAATGTGTCGTAGCCGTCTTCGTTTCCAAACAACACTTTGTTGATGTGGTATTGAATATAGCCAATCCGTATAGAAGAACTTCCGTTGCTGGTAACCGTTCCTCCCGGAGTTAGGTTGGAGGTGCCCCCCACGTTCAAATCACCAGTAACTGTCAGGTTGCCCTGGAAAAAAGAATGGGCATTGTTGACCATCAAACCATAGGACGCATGAGTTGATCCGTTAATGCCGATCCGTCCGTCTATCCGCGTGTTGCCGTTCACAACAGCATCCGTTGCTACCGTGGCCGAACCCTGCAAATAGGACGGCGCATTGTTCACAATCAGACCGTAGGATGCATGGGTGGCGCCATTGATACCCACTCTGCCATTGATCCGGTTGTTGCCGGTTACTAAAACATCGCCCTGGAAATAACTGTGTGCATTGTTCACCATTAAACCATAGGCTGCATTGGTTGCCCCGTTAATGCCGATGCGCCCGTTGATCCGGGCATTGCCTGTTAGGGTACCGCTGCCCGTTACGTTGAGCGAAGAAAGCAGTGTGTTGCCGGAAATTTGTCCATCGCCGTACACACTAAACATTTTATTTAAAAATCCTTCGCCCCCCACGGTAAGCGCATCTGTCCTGGTTGTACCGCCCACCACCCGCAGCCTTGCATTGGCGGCCCCGGCCAAACTGCCCACCACCAAACTATCATAAAGCGCCCCGTTTTGATAAGCGATCAAATCATTATCAACCCTCATACTACCGTGTACATGTAATTGTTCCTGGGGCGTATTGGTGCCCACACCTACTCTTTGTGCAAACAGCATCGTAGCGCTGCAAACTATTACAGTTAATAAAGAAATTTTTTTCATGTTGATTTTTTAGTGCCGCTCAATTTTTAATACGTTCATTTAAAAATTTAATCTCTCATGATGACGGTGAGATAGAAGGTGCCCCTGAGTGTTCTGCCAAAACTGGATATGTTGCGAAACCGGATGCGTGCCGTGTTGGCGACAGGATCAATATCGCTGACCCACCAGGTAAAGTCCTCCGGGTCGCTGTCACCCGACGGCATAAACTGCGCAATTTCAACCCGTACATCCCCAACGGAAGTGCCAAATTCAGGCAATGAGAACAAGTGCGAACCATCGTGATTTCCTGTCATGTCCTGGTTAACATAGGTGGAGTTGAATGAAATGCGTAAGGGAGAGGGGCCGTTACTCGTCACCATACCCTTTCCATTAACGGACAGACTTCCGCCTACTGTTAAATTTCCGGACACGGTTGCGTTGCCCTGCAGGTAACTGTTGGCGTTGTTGACGATTAACCCATAGGCTGCATTGGTAGCGCCGTTGATGCCGATGCGCCCATCCACTCTTGCGTTTCCGTTCACAATAGCATCTGCCGATACGGTAAGATTTCCCTGCAGGTAGGTGTTGGCGTTATTAACCATCAACCCGTAATTCAAATTGGTAGGACCGTTGATGCCGATGCGTCCATTTACCCGTGCGTTGCCGTCAACGATGGCGTCGCCTTGTAAATATGAATTGGCATTGTTCACGATTAACCCATAGGCTGCATTGGTAGGACCATTAATACCGATGCGTCCATCAACCCTGAAATTGCCGTTTACGGTGCCATCCTGCGCCACGTTGAGCGAACCCGTATTAAGGTTTTGCGAAATTTGGGCATCACCATACACACTGAACATTTTGCCAGTGTATCCTTCGCCGCCGGCCGTTAATGTCGACGTCCAGGTTTTACCACCCGCAACACGCAGTTTATGATCTGTTTCACCCAATACAAGACCAACGGTAAACTTTTGCAAAAAAAGACCACTGCCATTCACCTGCAGATTCTGCTCGAGCAATACGTTGCCTCCGCCTACATGTAATTTTGCCAATGGTGATGCTACACCAATACCAACGTTCTGGGCTTTTGTATTCGCTGTAATCAGCAATGCCATACTGATATATATCGCCGTTACAATTTTTTCAAACTTTGTCTTAAATGGGTTCATGTTAATCGTTGCCATAGCTTCCTTTTTTATTTTGAGCACGCAACATACCTCACTCCAAAGCGCTGCAAAAGCGGCGGTTACCAAGTGGTGATTTCTTTTTATCAAAAGGAAAAACAATGTTTTTTTAGGCGGTGGTAAATAATATTTAAAATATGTTCCTGAATTAAACAGGTAAAAGACAATTAAAAACGAGTCTTAATTCCCCATTAGATACCCGTTAACTAAATACTGGTCACCTACAGGTGTTTTCACCAAAAAAATGGGTGTTTTCACCCTTGTGCCTCCACACAAGAGAAATTATATTTGATACCTGTTGTATACCTAAACCCCATCACATTTATGAGAATTGTTAATCACTGGCTTACGCCAGATGCAACCAGCGAAAAGATCAGGATCTCCAAAACAAAAAATGCCGGTGACCTGATAGACCCGGACTATGTGGTCATTCATTATACCGCCACCGATACCGCTGCAAGTGCTGTCGACTGGTTTATGAATACCAGCAACAATCCAGACAGGATCGCTGCCCATATTGTATTGGACTATGATGGAACCATCACCCAGCTGGTGCCTTTTAACAGAAAGGCCAATCATGCCGGTACCAGCGCCTGGGATGGGGTGGATTTTTTTAACTCTCATGCTATCGGTATTGAAATTGTAAATCCAGGCTTTGTTGAAAAATTACCAACGGCAGTTTTAGAAGACCAGTGGCAAAAAATGTGTTCAAGAGCTATCCTGCCACAGACAGCAACCGGATCATCAAGGCCAATCATAAACATTTGTTCTGGACAGGCAAAGAAAATAAACACTGGTTTGTGTATCCCGAAGCACAACTGGCGGCTTTGTATAAACTCTGCCAGTTGCTTTTTGAAACTTACCAGCCGGTAACAGCTTTAGGCCATGATGATATTTCCCCGGCAAGAAAGCCTGATCCCGGACCAGCATTTCCATGGGACAGATTTAAAACAGCTGTTTTTGGTACCGCCAATAAAAATGGTAAAATCTTTACTGTTAACACAGAGGGTACCAACCTGAGGGCATCTTTCTCCACCAGCTCTGCCATCATAAAAAAACTACCCCTCCATTATGAAGTTGGGTTGATTGAAACAAATGGGCAATGGTCGAAAGTATACCTGGTAAATAGTCAGCAGGACGTGCTGGTAAAACAGTCAGGCAAATTAAGAAGCGTTAAAAAGATTGGGTGGATATTTTCTTCCCTGCTTACTGAGAAATTGACTTAGTACACTGTATCTTATTGGGAAATTCCGTAACAACTATAAATCAAATTGTATGTCAATTTTCAAAACTGAAAATGCAACCGGTTATTTTAACCAGGCAACATGGGAACAAACCAATGCGGAGCTACCTGCTGGCAAAAAAAAAGCTGCCGGCATGCTGGAAAAATCCACGGGTATTGACAACCAGTTTGTATTACTCCAGTTAGGCGACGGCGACAAAAGAATCATAAATACAAGCGAAGTAGTTCCTAAGCTGGCAGGCAGTGCTGATAAACCAGACATCAATATGCTGCTGGATTTTGAAGGTTTTAAAATCGGAAGTAATGAGGATGTAGATAAAGACAGCAAGGCTACGCTGCAGCTCCAGGTGGGCCAGGAAGAAAAACAAGGCGGGCTTGAAAAACTTTTTTACTGTATCAATGGCGGGCTTGACCTGTTTAATGAAATAAAAGGTAAAAAGTCGGACGCAAAGGATTTTAAAAAAAGCACCGAGCAGGCATTGGGTTATAAACCAATTGCATTGCCGGGTGGAATAGGACAGTTGTCGCTTAAAGTTGTAAAGCATGAAGAACCATCGTGGTGGCAAAAAGTTTTTTCCTTTGCTAAATCGGACCCTGCGAAGGAACTCTTTTCGATGATCGGTTTTCCGGGTATCACTGAAACGGCGGTTAATTGTGTGGGTGGAATGCTGGATAGTCTTTTTGACAAGGAGCCAGAAATTTTATTCCAGAGCCAGCCGGTAAAACTGGGTTTTACACAGGCTGCAAAAGAAGAATTGGGTGGAGGACTCAGCACCAATTATGTAAGCTGTCTTAACCCGGGTTTTTGGATCATGGCAAGAAAATCAGATTACGATCTGATCATTCATTCTAAACCTATCTACTATAGTGGCTATGGTATTCTGGCACCTGACGGGATGAGTGAAATTGATGCACTAAAAGACAGTTCCAATAATCCCTTTTCAAAAATTACCTATGCGGTCATCAGGGCAAGAATGAAAGAAACCGATCTGAAACAGGGAATGATTTAAAAACCACCATATGAGTTATCAGCACGACATTTTTATAAGTTACCGCAGGGATGACCTTACAAGAACATGGATCGATAAAATATTTATCCCGCCTTTGAGCAGTCATATTTTTTATGAACTGGGCAGTCATCCAAAATTCTATATAGATGAACAGCTTGAAAGCGGCACAACCTGGCCACTGTCATTGGGTACTGCTCTCGGTACCGCAAAGACCATTATACCTCTGTGGTCTAAAACTTATCTCAACAGCATCTGGTGCACCTGCGAAATAAGCCATATGCTTGAACGTGAGATAAAAACCGGGTTCAGAACCTTGCAGCAGCCGGATGGCCTGGTATTTCCTACGATCATTCACGATGGAGAAACGATGCCCATCAATTTATCTTCTATTCAAAAAGTAGAGATACAGGATTTCTTTAACGTAAAAATGTCTCCCGACAGCCCTAAAGCAGAATTGCTGACAGACAAATTAAAACCATTGGGCAAAGCGATCGCACGGGCCATTGGCAACGCACCAGTTTGGCAGGCAGACTGGAAGATTGACGCTGCCAATGCTTTTTATCAGCAGTTCTATAACAGTTCAGTTGCACAGCAAACACAAACGCCAAAATTTACACAGCAATGAGCAGCATTGTTACTTTCTATTCTTACAAAGGTGGTGTGGGCAGAAGCATGTCGCTTGCCAACATTGCTTTTGAATTAGCAAAGCGCAATAAAAAAATATTGATGGTTGACTGGGATCTCGAAGCTCCTGGCCTCGAGAGATATTTCAACAAGTTTGAGATCAACCGGGAAGCTGATGGTTTACTTCAGTTATTAATGGAGTTCAGAAATAATATAGCTGCTGATTACAAAAATTATTTATGGACCATACATGCAGGTTTTAGCCATCCGCTTCATCTAATGCATAGTGGAAGGGAAAAAAACCCGGCTAAATATTCAGCTGATCTTGAAACATTCAAATGGGATGATTTTTTCAAACCGGATGGGGGAGGCAAACACCTTGAAGATTTAAGAAATCAATGGCTAAAAGATTATGATCTTGTTTTGATTGACAGCCGTACTGGATTGAGTGATTCCAGCGGTGTTTGTACCATCATGCTGCCCGATATTATCATACCTATGTTTACGGCCAATTATCAAAGCCTGTTTGGAATAAGAGATATCATGAACTTTATCCAGACTGCCAGGCAAAAACTATTGGTAGACAGGATGGCCCTTACAGTATTACCGGTACCCTCGAGGTTTGGAACCAGGGTTGAATTTAAGGAATCACAGGAATGGCTTGACCGGATTGCAGATATTTTAAAAGATTGCTTTAGCGACTGGTTGCCCAGGTGGATAGAACCCCGCTATGTACTGGAACAGGTAAAAATTCCGCAGGTTGATTATTTCAGTTTTGGAGAAAAGTTAGCCGTTGTAGAGCAGGGTACCAACGATCCTGAAAGCATGGGCTTTATTTATGCCAAGCTGGCCGAATTTTTAGCAAGTGAATTTAGTGACATTGAAAATTTTATCGGCCGCAGTTATTACCAGGAGCAAAAAGCTATTTACCAAAAAAGCAAAGAATCGGCTGCCAATAATGAAGTCCGCACAGAAAAAAAATATAAGTATGATGTATTTATCAGTTATCCCAGGTCTGTCTATCCCTGGGTAAGAGAACTGATGCTGCCTACACTTACCGAATACCTGAATGATGAATTGGGGTATAATCCACAGATCTTTTTTGATGCCAGCGAAACGCTGGCAGGTAACGACTGGACCAGTTCTCTTAAAACCGCTCTCGAAGGATCCAAGGTTTTTATTTTTGTTTTTACTAACCTGGAAGGTAAAAGCGATTTTGTAAACAGTGAATTGCTGGTTGCTGAAACTATTCAAAAAACCACCCAGACAAATATTTTATTTCCAGTCGTTTTTGTGAAAGGTCAGGCTGCGCTTACCATACCTGTATCAATGCATCATTTACAGCTTACTGATCTAAGCCCCTTCACAAAAGAAGCAATGGCCAGTAGTACAAAACTGAATGCCCAATTTGGAAATACGATTGAACAGTTTGTCCGAACAATTGCAGCTAGTATCAGGGAGATTGATAATAGAGACCTGCATTCAGATAACAACAAAGACATACAGGTAGAAATAGAATCCCTTGCTTATGCATATGAAAATCTTCGGAAGCAATTGCCGGCCGGCAATAACAGAACCAGATTGATGCAGGACATCGTAGAAAAAATAAAAACCAAAGCCGGTGGTGCTGAACATTTACTTCCTGAATTAATTTCAAGTACTTCGCCGGGTAAAAGACTGGCGGCCATCACCATACTGCAGGAAAAGCCTAACGCCAACTATGTTGATTGGCTTGCAGAACATGTGGGCGACATTGAAAAGCCTTTTATCGGTTACCAGGCGTCCATCAGCCTTTTTACAGCTGCAAGAAGTTTAATAGATAAAACCCCGGTTTCAAATGCCATTGAGAAAGCCCTTGATAACGTGCAGAAGTTTGAATATAAAGATCCCAATCAAATTTCCGTGCTGGAATCTGCAAAAGCAGAATTAAAATTCAGGGACGAATAATCAGGATGTTATTTTTTTCCTGATCGCCTGTATCCATATCCCCTCATTGGCTTCATAGGTTCCTGGCTTCCCGTTTAAACAAGGCATTTCTTCACTGCCTGCATGATGTAATCCTATCAGGTCCCATTGCTGGTTAAAAACCGGGCTTCCGGAATTGCCCCCTTCTGTGGGCGTACGGTAATGAATTTTAGAACTGTTATCATGATCAATTACCAGGTTGTCCTGGAATGAAATCTGCAAAGTGCCTCCAAAGGGGTGGCCAATGATATAAGCTTTTTGTGTAGGTGGTGTTTCAATAGCTGGAAGGTATTTTGAAACGGGATAAAATTTCAGACCCTTTGTCAGCTCGGTTAAATCATTCAGGCTATCCTTACTGAATTTTAAAATAGTGGCATCCAGCTCTGTACTGGGCGAGGAAAACAGGATCTCAAAATCCCGGAACTCTTTTGTATTGTCAATTGCTTCAAATATCACGATCGCTTCTTCTGGCCGCATTGCCTGCTCTGCCGGATCATTGCTTACTACATGTGCATTGGTTATCAGTACCAGCTCTTCTCCCCAGTCTTCTTTCAGATCTTTTCCTTTTAGTAAAAAGCCCGTACCAAAACCTTTAGAAGAATCCAGGCCAATACGAGCAACAGCCAACGCTCTTGCAGCGCCCAGCATATACCATTTATATGTTTTAAAAGAATCAGTATCAAAAACTTTTTCCAGGTGCTTTACAGGATTTTTGTTTTCAACAAGTGAACTATACTTAGCATCTATTATTCCCTCCAGGGCCTGCTGTTTTTTAATCTCCTTAATATCCAATACGATTTCGCTGCCGAGCCGTTTCATTAATTCAGCCCTTAAAATGGGCAATAACAACATACCTGCCGGATCATCCATATTCAATTGCCACACTTCCTCTAATTGTCTTAATGTACTTGCCAGTTCAAAGGCATCACAATCAGGCATACGTGCATATCCACTCAGCCATTTAACTGCTTCATCCGTCTTATTCAGCGCCACACAAGCTTCTGCTGCAGTTGCATAGTCCCAGGCATCCGCCAGTTTTTTATCCTCCAGCTCCTGTATATCAGCTAAGATCTCTTTTGCCAACTTGAGCGAATCTATTTTTAACCTGCTGTCAATTTGATCTCTTTTAGCTCTTTCCAAACACGCCACCGTATTGATGCCATGCCATGATTTAGTTTTATCAGCAGCATACACCTGGTAATAAGCATTTACAGCCAGGGAAATATATTGTTTGCAATTTGGATTGGCGGCGTTACCTGCATTCACATATAACTGTTTATATATCCTGCCGATAAGTCCCCTGGCTTCTGCTTTCTCGGTTACTGCACTCAAATCTGTTACCTGGTTATTGTCAGTGGCTGCAATCAATGACTTCAAAACAAAAACAGCCGGAACATACTCTCCCGAATCAATCATGGATTGTGCATACTGCTTTTGAATTTTAAAACTGGTGAGGCCAATTGTATAATATGCCTCGGCAACTTTTTTCATCGTGGTAAACATCCGTTTATTACGCAGCTGTTGCAGTATTTTTTCAGCTTTAGCAACCGGTATTTGCTGATCGCCCTGTAAAAGAAAATCAATAAGCGTTTCACACTGCAATGCAGCCGCATTCAATTCAAATTGCTTTAGTTTGTCCTGCAGGCTGGTGATAAACTGGTTGATATCCATCCATTAAAGATTAAGCAGGTTTAATAATGCGGCCCTCAATTTTGGCTCACTGAAATAATTGGTGATATTGTGCCGCCAGGAACCCCAGTTTTGTTCATTGATCACTTCGATCACTTCTTCACCATTTCTTTTATAATCATTGGCAATATTTCCGTCAAAACCTGTTACCGGGTCAAGTGTGTCATACACATTGATCCATTTACCTTTTACTTTTTCGGGGAAGCCATTAGCACGTGTCCATTCAGGTGCAAATTTATCCTGCACTTCGTCTATACCCAATGGACTACCCACTGTCATAAGACCATCAATAGCAGGACAGTCAGCAACCCGTTTCAGGCAGTCGTACATGATAATAGTACCCATGCTGTGACTAACAACGATATGCCTGTCGGTTTGCACTTCATTTAATTTCTTTAATACCCTCCTTCTTATCTCTTCCTGTACCTTGTAGGTAATGCCGGCCGCCGGACTGAACTCCTGGTTAAAAAGATAATGATGTACATCTTTTAATAACCACTTCATGATACGTCTTTTAATAAACCATGGCAGGGGAATGCGTTCCAGTGTTTTTGCAACATCCTTTTCATCTGGCCGGTAATCATCGTTCACCAACAGATCAAAAGAAAGTTTGGCGGCCAAAGAATCCACCATCTTTTTTTCTTCACCGGTAATAGTGTCCCGCCATGACATATCCGGATCAGCATCTGATTTATCAGCCACTTCTTCTGTGCTTTCCAAATTAGCCACTGCTTCCTTTAGTATTTCTTCGGGCTTTGCATATAATACATCAGCCCAATAGATCATGGAAGTAGTTACACCCATAGCGCCTAAATCGATACCATCTCCATTATTGAGCAGGTCGCCTGCAAGGGCATCGAGCCAAATTTGTTTAAGTTTATTTTCTGCAGGCTTGTTGGAAATCCCGTGTATGAAAGTTATATGTGGCATAGTTGGAAATATTTATTTTAAAATTTATAAAAGCGCCCGGCTTCCTGTAATCTATTCCTGTTGGTCAGGTTTATTTACCAGATCAAAACCCGCCGGCAAATGCGCTTCCTTCACATACGCTTTCCCGGCATTCTCCCCGATCTTAATCAGCAAATCAACATTTTCTGCCAGGTCCATTTCCATGAGGTTGGCGATCTTCATATCACTCAGGCCGGTAACGTCAATATTATTCAGTTCGTTTTTTACGATATCAACATTGTACCGCAGGTAGCTGAATGCTTTTCCACCATGAATAGCATCTTCGCTCAGGTCTCCTATCTCCATATCAATCTTTCGCAGTGTCCCGGTTGCTTTACCAATATAATGCATCATCATTTCAATCATTTCGCTGGCATCGCTCATAAATTGATCAGGAGCACATTTTGCGATATCAATGAGATTTGGGTTTTGCCATTTGGCACCAATCAGTTTTTTATTTCTGCGGCCGGTTCCTACAGATACAATAAATAATTTATCCTCGCCTGTTTCCCATTCTAACTTAAATCCCTTAAGCGTAGCCGTTAGAAAAAGCTGGAGTGAAGGATTGTTCATCATACTCATGCCTCCGTCTACAAAAACACCTTCTTCCCCAAAACCTACATCAATAATTTCCGGATCAAAATAGCTGGGCGCCGCGGTACTTGCCCTCACAATGTCTTTGATATAAAAACGGTTTTGTGAAAAAAACATAGCAGCCGGATTATTGGTGACCGGCCAGGTACTGCAGGTATCCAGTCTTTTAGCTACAATACATAACCCTGTTTTATTTGAGGTATCCCCCAAACGGGTTTCCTTGAATATTTTACTAAGCTGTTCTTTCAGTGGCTGCGAATTATATTTTCCATTAAAATATATCTGCTTACCAAATAAATTAAGCCCATTGCGGTCGCTGAAAATCTGTTCACCAAGTTCTTTGTACAGTGTTTTTATTTCTGTAACGGAATACCCGCCTACTGCAATCAACGCAGCTATGATGGCCCCGGTACTGGTACCGCCTACCAGGTCAAAATAATGATGCAGGCGGAATTCTTCTTTCTTTATCAAGCCTGCTTTTTCATGGCGATCGGCAAGAATGCGTTCCAGTTCTCCCAAAAAGCCGAGGGTGACAGCTCCACGGATACCGCCACCATCCAATGCTAAAATTCTTTTAGCACCTTTTGACTGAAGTCTTTTTTGTAATGATGCTGATATCTCTGGCATGATAATTATTAATTTAAAAGATGGATAATATTATATTTCAGTAAACCCAGGAAGCGTTTTGAAGGCGTTTTTGATGTCATTATATTCTTGCTCCGATGGCTGTAGTTTTTCCATCAGGATCTTTGCCTGGTTCCAGGTAGATTGATGCGATGCGGTTTCTGCCGGAGCAATATCTACTGCACTTTGATACATGTGAGCAGCTTCTTTGAATTTTTTTTGAATCAATAAGGTCTCTGCAACGGTGGCTGTTTTCCAATAGTCACCCGGAACGGCCTCTTTTCCTACTATTGCTTCTACTTTTGAAGCCAACAGACCTCCCTTTTCATTTTCACCGAGAAAAATGCTTTTGGATGCAGCATTAATTCCAGTGTAATAATCACTGGGAGTTTTTGTAAAACCCAACTCATATAAGTTTCTCGACTCTCTCAGATCTTTTAAATCCCCGGATTTTTTATACCGATCCATCCAGCTTCTTCCATAGATTCCCAATGTTTCGGGATCAAGATGATTCAAAGCATATAATTCTCCTAAAATATCCTGTGCATCATTGAGATCATTATGCTGCCCACGCCGGGCCAGTGCCAAAGCCTTCAGTTGTTTGAGTCTTATTGCTTTTGGAAAAAGTTTTTCAGTTTTATCCAGTACTTCAATGGCTTCATCGTTATATCCAAGTTTAGTTAATCCTTCTGCTGATTTACAGGCCAAAGCGGCCGTGGTCTTCCATGGCAAGCCGCCATCATTAAATAATTGCAATAATCTTTCTGGCCGGTTATTTCTTACTGCAGCACTAATTTTAGCTGCTTCTATTCCGGCAGCTTCATCCTGCTCAAACGCAAAGCGAACGGCTTCCGGGCTTAATGGGCTTCCTACTATACCGTGAAGCAATCTTAACAGGTCGCCACCATTAGGTCCGTCCGGATACTCTGAGAAGTCAATAAATATCTTTATGTCAGCGAAACCTGGCAAGGGAGCTCTGTCAATTCTAACGGGTACAAAACAAAAGTCTGGATTGTTGGTTGCCCTGGTGAGAAGGTAGTAGTATTCTTTCTTCACCCATTCTGATTCACTTGCTGCATTTGACCATATCAGCACACCTGACTGGCTTGCAGCAAGACCATTTTGCAACACTTCGATCAAAGTATCCCCTGACTTTAAAACGTACTGATCAAGAAAAACTTTAAATCCCAGTTCCGTTAGTACATCATAGAGGTTTAATACCCAACCCCGGTTTACAGACCGGTAAGAAAGAAACACATTCCATTTGTCCTCTCCGGTAAGTTCTTTTGGCCTGGGCGCAAACCTTAACCATTCTTCTGGTATCATAATAATGCATTTTTAATTTTCCTTACCTTTTTAAACTTCTTTCAACAATAAAACAATTCCTGGTAGTGTGAAATCATTTGCTTCTGTAAAGGTTACTTGCAATCCAGGCACATTACTGCAGTGATAATTTTCTATTTTTTCAAAAACACAACTGCAATCATTACCAGGTTTATTAAAATTAAAACCAGTTATTTATATCCATCACCCCAACTAACCGCAGGGGTATCTCATCTCCAGATTTTAACGTCAAAAAATTCCTTTTGTATGATCCCGGTTTTTAAATAACCAGCCGCATTTCTATATGTCTATAAATGGCTGTTGCTTTCCTTAACAGAAATAAATACTTTTCTCAATAAAGCATGAGTAATTTGTATTACGAACAATAGGTGTGGGACTAAATTGGTTTGTGCAAGAAAAAAAGGCGGGAACATTCTTAACGCGTAAACCTGGTTCGAATATAGCGTAATTTTTTAAAATTAAAAACCTGAATATTAAATTTATTTGTAGAAAAGCAGGTTGCATCAAAATGCTGTTTGTGATCAGCAATTAATAGGCTGCCTGCACCGTAAATTCCGAATAAGGCGATATTGCATGACCAATATTTTATTAACAGGCTCCCAGAGTTGCGGATCAATAAACACGAATGATTTCTCTATGTATAAACTCCTTTTCGCAATCCAGAATTTTTACCGGGTGCTGATAGTATGATTCTTGAAAAGCTTCATCAACACATCCAAACAGTTGTCATTTGATCAGGAAATTACACATTTAACACCGCTTCAATTTTAGTCAAAGGAGATGCGCTGAAAAAACCCAAGCTTAGCAGGGGTTTGTTGATGGTCCCAGATACGCCCAACCTAAATCAACCCGCCTCAAAAGGTTTTACCGCTTCAATTGCCGCCAGCACTTCACTTAAAAATATAAGGGGCACCTCTTTCAGCGGAATCAGTCGTTCATCCGCATCATTGGATGGATGGGTAAACCATTTTTGTGGCACTTTAACTTTATCAATGATATACAACCGGCCCAGTTTTTCTTCCATACCCCAGCCATAGCCTGCACCCACACCATCCACTTCCAGCACCGCTTCCATTCCTTTTTCAAAATACAGCAGTTTAAAAGATTCGAGCATACCGCCATCACCCGCAGGGCCTTTGTGCCATCCGTATTTTTCCAATGTACTCCTGATGGATCCTTCCTTGGTTTTTTTGCCATCAAATCTGGTGATGATTTTTTTAGAAAGATCATATGCTTCCAGGGAGGGTATTTTCCTGTCGAGCTGCGGAAATACCGGGTCAATGGCCAGATCAAAAAATAATTGTTGCCACTGTTTGAGCCGGGCCTCCTCTAACTGTGCCGGATGTACGATACCAATAATGGCCTTTTCATCTATACTGAACTCATCACTGTTGATGTCCTGCAATGTCGTGTCTTCATTACAGGTAAACGCTGATTGCAGGTTTCCTTTTTCATCATACACACCCCACAACAATTTGGTGGCATAGATAAACATCACCGGGTTTTGCAAAAAGAACGACTGCCATTGCCCATAGGTCCATTTTCGCTGGATGATAAGATAATATTCCAGTCTTGATGACTGGGATTTTACAATATCTCTTACTTCTTTGGCAATGGCTTTAAACGATTCTTTTAATGAAGCACCTGCAGCTGCTGGTATGGCTTTCAGTTTTTTATTGTCGTCATTAAAGAACGCTATTTTAAAATTGCCATCAATAAAAGCCCGGTAGTCTTCGCCATCCACCGTAAAATGTTTGAACAATCCATCAAACCCAAAATCAGGTACGATCCTGTCTCCCAGTTCATGGGTGCTGATGCCCAATTCTTCTGCGGCTGTTTCAAGTGCTACCAATGCAGCGGTGCCTACGTTGGCCTTTTTAGTACGGTACTTACGGCTATACCATTCCACCCAACGCAAGGCCTTGTCACTTCCATGCAATGCCAAAGCACCAACGCCATGTTCTGCCATCTTATAGCGGTTCTCCTCCATCCATTTGTTGATGGTAGTCCGGATCTTATCCACCACCGTATCATCACCCAGCAAAGCAGCCAGGGCCATCAGCCATTTTTGTTCCGGCTTGGCACCATTGTCTATAAATAATTTTATCAATGCTGTTCCAAAAACACTGCTGTTGGTTTTATCAATAAACTGCAGAATATAACGGGCTTCCATATCGCCTCGCATTTCTTTGATACGGCTCATACGATACAAAAGAAAACGGGTTTCCTCTGTTGTCAATTCTTTCCCTGTGGTGTAAAACAACGGAGGCAGGGCAGACTCTTCCAAAGCACTGTCAACAGGCTTGTTCAGTTTACCCCGGCTTTTTGCAGCCTGTATCATGTCGTCAATAAAACCCATGCTGGCTTCGGTGGGTAAATTGTCTGCTACAGTTTGTAACAGGATATCCCTTGCATTGTCGTTGGTTTCTGCATTCAGCACTTTCATGATCGCTGCTTTGGATGTGGGTGTTGAAATATGGCTGAGAATGATCGCAGCTGTTTGCCTGGTTTCTGCATTTTTGTTATCAAGCAATGCTATGGCTTTTGTTTCTGCAGCTGTGTCTTTTTCTGCAATTATACCCGCCACAAATGCTCTTAAAGGTTTTGATTTGTTGCTGATCAATAGCCATATCAATGGCATAGATTCTATCGGTGTAAAATGATGATGTACAAACCCAATAACAGAACGGAAATAGTCTACTCCACCATATTTTGTATCCCTTTGCAGGATAGTTTGAAAACAGAAAAAAGATTGCTCTTTCAGGTGATAATGAAAAAGTTTAAGGGTTTTGAGATGAATAAATATTTTCTTCTGCAGCCATTCATCAACAAGCTGTAAAGCCGTTTCTTTCCTGTTAAGGAATAACAAATGAAACGCACAGGTACTGTGAGACATGTATTCAAAATCAGTTTCCTCCAAACCAGGCATATGAAAACCACCTTCCCAGTATTGCTCCCGGTCCGTAGCTGTAAAATGCTGCAGGTAAGCAGTTGCCAGGTTCAGCGTTAACTCTTGGTACATTTCTTTATTGGTGGCATATAGCTGCAGCAGGGCACCAAACTTTTGCCCGATGATCTGAACATTGGCATTTTTGATATCGGTAAGCGAATGCAGAATATCTTTCATGTAATGTCCATCCCGGTATTCAAGAAAAAATGATACCGGGTTATTTCTTTGTGACCTGACTCCATAGTAAGCATACTCCAACGCAAAAGCAGGGTTGGCTTCTTCTAATAACTTAAAATAGGAGATGCTCCAATGGTGGTCCCATATTGAGCTTGTGGCTGCAGGGTAGATCAGTGTTTTGGATTTTGTTATGATGGATAACAACAAACTTCTCAGGTACCCAATATCCATTATATCTTCCAGGTGAAGCTGAAGTTCAAAAACGAAAAACTGGAATATTCCATCATCATTCATGCCCTGTTTCCGCAAGTGCTGTATAACTGCCTGCACGGCGTTGTCTGATTTTTTCACATAAACGTAGTGCTGCATCCAGTAATTGAAATGGTGACTTATATAAGGAAAAAGGAGCGGCTGGTAAATAACATCCATCACCCGTTGTTCCTTGGGAGAAATATTTTCCAAATCAGTGACCAGGTTGATCAACAGTGACCAATGGTAGATTTTATCATCCATTTGCAAAGTGCCTAACGAATTGGCCTGGCCAGTGAGATAATCTGTGATTACCAGGTAATTGACACTGCCGGACAGTGATCCATTCTTTGTAAAAAACAGGGGCAAATTTTCATTCTCGGTTGCAAGTGCATTATCAATTTCTTCTTTTGTAAAAAACATAGTGACTATAGTATTAAAGGGTTTGATAGTTATTTAATTGCTGAACAGGTATCATTTCTTCAGCACCATTTCCTCCTTTGCAGCCCACATCGCAATATCCTGTTTACTCAATGCTGCTGCCATCAGGTCGGGAAATTTATCTGGTGAACAGGCAAACACAGGTATGCCCAGGTTGGAAAAAAACTGTGCATTGCCATGATCATAAGACGGTGCGCCTTCGTCATTCAATGCCAGCAACACCACCACCTGTACACCCGCTGCAGCCAGTTCTGCCGCCCGTTTTCTCATACCGGCTTCGTCGCCGCCTTCATACAGATCCGTTATCAAAACCAGCACGGTATCTGTTGGCCTCGTGATGATCTGCTGACAATAGGTAAGCGCCGCATTGATGTCGGTGCCGCCACCCAGTTGCACTCCAAATAATAACTCAACCGGGTCCGTTAGTTCCTCTGTGAGATCGGCCACAGCGGTATCAAACACCACCATCTTTGTTTTTATTGCCGGTATAGATGCCATCACCGAACCAAAAATGCCGGAGTAAACAACAGAGGTACCCATCGATCCGCTTTGATCAATACACAACACTACATCTTTTAACGAACTGCGTTTTCTTCCATAGCCGATCCTTGTTTCGGGAATGATGGTTTTATAGTCGGGCTGATAATGCTTTAGGTTCTTCTGGATGGTGAGATGCCAGTTGATCTCATTGTGTTTAGGGCGCCGGTTCCTGGCAGAGCGGTTAAGGCTGCCCGTGATGGCCTGCTGCGTTGGCTGTGCCAGCTTTCGCATCAATTCATCTACCACCTTGCGCACCACCTGCCTGGCTGTATCTTTTGTTTTATCTGGTATCACATGGCTCAGGCTCATCAGTGTTGCCACCAGGTGTACATCCGCCTCCACATTCTCCAGCATCTCTTTTTCAAATAACATCTGCGTAAGGTCCAGCCGTTTGAGTGCATCTTTCTGCATCACCTGCACTACCGTGTTGGGAAAAAAGGTGCGGATATCTCCCAGCCAGCGGCTCACATTGGGAGAGGAGGCCCCCAGACCGCCTTTGCGGTCACTGTCATACAATGCCTCCAGTGTTTTATCCACCTGCTGATCCACCTGTCCCAGGCTAATGCCGGTGCCATCTGCCTGGTCGCCGCCCAGTATCAGCCGCCATTTTCGTGTATGCGTTTCTGTTGCCATTGTTAATTTGTTTTATACCCCATCAGCTGCATCACTATTGCAATGCCTTTATTGGCTCTTGCTTCATCTATACCTGCAGCTGCCTGTTGGGTTGTTCCCGTATTGCCACCATGCTTTACCTTTTCTCCCAGCTTTCTCCGCTCCGGTTTGGAGAAGTTAGAAAAGGTTCTGCGGAGCAAGGGCAATACCTGCATAAATATGTCCTCATCCAGTTGCTGCACCCATTGATTCACTACATCCCACAGGTTATTATCAATCAGCAAAATAGTGCCGCTTCCTTTTAAGAATCCTTCCAGCCAGGCCGCCGCTGCTGCAGGTGCGGTGGCGGTTGACATGGCATAGTAAAATTTGGTGACCAGTGTTTCTCCTTCCATCAATTTATGATCAGCAAGCAACCGGGTGCTATAGCCGGCAATTACTGCCGACGTGTTTTTACCGGAAGCAATGATCTGCAGGGTTTGCTGCCACGAAATGGTAATATCTGCCTGCTGTAAAACATTCACTGCTCCGTTCATTTGTTCAAATAATTGCAGCAGGTGCAGGGCAGCATCTTCATCCACTGCTGTGCAGGCTGCAGGCAGACTTACGCAAATACGTGTAATCATACCCGTTACGATCTCCATTACCAGTGCAGCATCTGTTTTGCGTACATTGCCATAGCGGGTGATACTTACGAGCCCGGGCAAGGCCTCCATCAATTGCATCACATCCCCACTGGCTGCAGCCAGGTTATTGATCTGCTCAATCAGCGACTGGATGGCGGTGGGCAACTCGGCGGGTATGGTTTGCTGCAGCAGTCCGCATACAGCAGGAAGTGTATTGGTTTCAGCAGCCCTGTTGGCCGTGTATTTTGCAGCGGCTTCTTCCACGGTATTGCCCCAGCTGCCTTTTTCTATGATATCAATAGAAAAAGCGGGATCCCATTGCAGGCGCCATTGCTCTTTGAAGGTGCCCTTGCCGCCCACTTCATATTTAGCACCCCATTTTACTTCGAGTAATAATAAGCGGTGTAAAAAAACACTTCTTTCTAAATCATTTTCCTTCCGTAGGTCAAGTATATAATCTTTAAAGTCAGCCGTTGCCGGCAAACGTAATTTCTTCTGTTGTTTCTCAATATCCAGTTGCAAGGGTGGCTTGGGAATTGCTGCCGGTACTTCGCCGATCCGGTTGCTCACGATCAGTTCTTCCTGCACCAGGCTCATCATCATCGGCTCACCATTGCACAATATGCTCAGCGTTGCTTCATTCAGTTCCTCCAGTCCTGCTTTGGATAAATTTCTAAGTGATGCCAGTGCATTGGCCAGTCGCACTGCCTCTATCACGTGCGCCACGGAAGTATCCATTTGTTTTTTGCGAAACAGCGATGCTACTTTTGCCATCCACAAAGTGCCATCGTCGGTGGGATGCTGCCATATATGATGGTACCAGCCCGGTGATGCAATGCCTGCACCATACCCGCTATAAAAACTCAGCCGGTTATAGGTCCAGGGAATCCAGGTACATTCCACTTTTACTTTCGGCAGGCCCTTCAATAATTCATTGTCATCTTTTTGCTTTGGCATATTCGTGAGTGCCGGTGCATGCCAGGCGCCACAGATCACGGCAATGGTCTGGAACATTTCTTTTTCTGCCTGCCGTATTACTTTGCGCATGTGCGCTTCCCTTAACTGCTCCAGCCGGTCATTCTTTTGGGGTAGCCCTTCCCGTAATGCCTGCATGGCTTCGTTCACAGCATCAAAAACAGCTTCATTATTGTTGCGGTGTTCAAACATATGCTCCCACCATTTTTCACCTTCGGCATATCCAGCCGCATGAGCCAGGTATGCAATGGGATCAAAAGGAAAAATATCCGGGACTGTTAGGGATTCGTCTGTATCCGCAGATGAATGGATTTTTTTATGGGCCAGGCTTTTGAATGGTTGATGAGGCTTCAGTGGCGTCGCACGCTTGTACAGGATATCTTTATTCATCAAGGCCAGGCTGCTGATACTACCGTCAACATCATCATTTGATGTATCGATCGGGTTCTCCGGCTTTACAGTATGATCTGCGTCCTTTCTTTTCTCTGCTTCTATAGCAAACTGGCTGGCTGCCGGCAGGTCCATAAAACGTACATGAATGTTTTGCTGCTTTGCATATACGATCGCCTGCCATTCCGGGGAAAATTCGGCAAAGGGATAAAAGCAGGATTGCTGCGGATCATCCGGTTGGTAGCAAAGAATGGCCACCGGCGGTACCAGTTCTTTGTGTGCTGCCCATTGTAAAATGCCATCTGCTTCCGGCGGACCTTCCACCAGTACTATATCAGGCTTTACCTGCTCCAGGAAATCTTTTACATTTCTTGCCGAGCCGGGACCATGATGCCGTATGCCGAGTATGTGTATTGACATGGTTGGTTATTATGCGCCGAGATCACGGCAGGCCCTGTAAATATCTTTCCAGTCTTCCCGTGGCTTTACTACTGTTTCTAAATATTCCTGCCATACCATTTTATCCTGCACCGGGTCTTTAATGATGGCACCAATGATGCCTGCGGCCAGGTCATACGCTTTTAACTGGCCATCGCCAAAATAGGCCGCCATGGATAATCCATTGTTTACAACCGATATGGCTTCCGCCGTACTCAATGAACCACTGGGCACTTTGATTTTTGTTTTGCCGTCCGTTGTTACACCACTTCTTAATTCCCGGAAGATCGTGACGATCCTTCTGATCTCCTGCAATGCAGGCGGCTCGGCCGGTAACTCCATCACTTTTTCAAAACTTTCCACCCTTCTTCTTACAATATCTATTTCTTCTTCCATTGAATCCGGTACCGGTAATATAACGGTATTGAACCTCCGCTTTAAGGCACTGCTCAGGTCATTCACGCCTTTGTCTCTGTTGTTGGCGGTGGCAATGATGTTAAACCCTCTTACCGATTGCACTTCTGTATTCAGCTCCGGTATGGGTAATGATTTTTCAGATAATATAGTGATCAATGCATCCTGCACATCGGCACCGATCCTCGTGAGTTCTTCTATCCTGGCGATCTTACCATCTTTCATCGCCCTCATCACGGGTGTTTCCACCAAGGCTTTTTCCGTAGGACCTTCAGCCAGCAACCTGGCATAGTTCCATCCATAGCGGATGGCTTCTTCACCAGTACCTGCCGTTCCTTGAACAATCAGCGTGGAATCGCCACTGATAGCGGCTGCTAAGTGTTCGCTCACCCAGCTTTTTGCTGTGCCAGGTAATCCATACAAGAGCAATGCCCGGTCGGTTGTCAACGTGGCCACAGCAATTTCCATCAGTCTTTTATTACCGATATACTTGGGTGTTACTTCAAAGCCATTTTTCAGTTTGCCACCCACCAGGTAGGTTACAACTGACCGGGGCGACATTAACCAGTTAGCTGGCCGCTGATCGCCATCCTGCTTTTTTAATTCTTCCAGTTCCTGCGCAAACTGTTGCTCTGCATGCTGGCGTAAAATGGTTGACATAATTTTTCTGTTATTGATTGAAGGATTGAATGATCTGTGATTTGATGTGGAGCAGCTTAACAATATATTCACTCGTGTTGCTCCACATATTTTGCATATACGTTTCCGTGGGTGACAATTTTTCCAGGTCCGCTGCTGCTGTTTGTGGCAGCAGGTGAATATGCTGGTTGTAAAATGAACGGGGATACTGGTAGGTATTTTTAGCTGTGAATCCCAGGATTTTTTTAGCCAGTTCAGGCCCCCATTCGTCTTGACGCTGCACTGCATACTGAATAATACTTTCTGCATGCTGCTCAAAAAAGCGGTTGCTGTAATATTCCTGTTGTTCAATTGCCAGTAATGGCAGGAGGTCAGCATAAAAAATGTCCGAATGCTGCATCATCGCCAATGCCCATTTTTTATCCTTAAAATTTTTGATGGCAGTCACCAGTGCAAAGAATATTTTTTTACCCGTTACATCTTTTTGCAAAAGTTTTATTATTTGCTCCGGTGAACCATCCAGTTGCGGCTCCCAAAAAGAAGGCGGAACAGACTGCATTAACTGGTAAATGATAAAATGTTCATCTGAAAGATCCTTTGTGCTGCTGAGTTTTTCTATCCCGGTTTTAAAAATTTCTTCTGGTATGGCAGCAGGCAGTTGCCATTGCAACACTGTTTTGGAGCTCAAGCCCAGCAGCGCTTTTTCTTTTTTTAATACCACTGTTTCTTTAAGCAATTGCTGGTATTGCAACACTACCGGAGAGTTGGGTATGCATTTTAGTAAAGAGAGGGCTTCTTCCTTTACCTTTTTACTTTTTTCCGTGGAAAGTTTTTCCAGGAAAGGAATATCCTCACTGTTAACTGTATCCGATAATATCTCCAGGAAAGCCAGTTTGCTGGCAGCATCTTCCTGCGCCCAGCTTTTCTGCAACCACTCATTTGCAACCACCGGGTCAGTTATTCTTGTTTCCTTTAAAACAGCTTTGCGTTGTTCCGGCGTGCCCGTCTGCCATTGTTCTGCAGCAGATGATTGCTTTGAAAAATTCCAGGCCTCATTAAAATTGCCCAGCCATTCGCCGCGGTTGCCGGTGCAGGCAGCAATACAGGGTTGCAGTTTTTTATTGTCGGTACCGGCAGCTAAAACAACAGGCAGCAGTTCCGGTTGCACCAATTGACCAGCAGCCTGGCAATGTTTTAACCAAAATAACAGCAGCGGAATACTCTCTTCAAAAAAAATATCCTTTAATACCTGGGTGGAAAGGTTGCTGCACCAGGGTTTTGTTTCGGGTAGTGCAGCGGTCAATGTCGCGGTTTCTTTTTTCACCGGCATAAGGCCGCACTGTTTGTAATTATAAAGCAGCGCTGCTGATTGCAAAAACTTTTCCTCTTTATCTGCCGCTTCATTTGAATGGATCAATGCAAAAGCTACTGCCAGCTCTTCGGGCATATCCCTGTTATCCGGCATCTTCTTATCTGTGCCGAGCATTGCCGTGTTGATGATATTATTCCAGGATTGCATGCTTAAGCAGTTTCTTCATCAATGATTTTATATACTTTCCCCTTTTTATCAAACGCATAGATCGATATGCAGGAAAAGCTGTTGTTTAGAGCCAGGTGCTCATCAATTTCCGCGTCAAAATCATCTGTAATTTTTCCTTCTGATTGAAGTTGTTCTTTTATTTCTCTCTCCGTTTCTTCATGATACTCCAACACCATCATCAACCTGAATGCTGTTTCACCATTTTCTGCTATATACGTTTTATTACAGGTTCTTTCTTCCAGTTTATCTTCCTCATACAGATCAACAAACAAGGCATTGTAACCATCATAAGCCAGATCAAACAATTCTATCTCTTCATTAAGCCGGGTTTTAATTTTTACTTTGGCCACCAGCGGGTCATCAGTCATCATAATTGTTTCTTCTACTACCTCCCCAAAAAATGTAATGGTAAACCATTCTTCTTTTCTTTCACTCTGTACTTTAGCCGCCCAGGTTTGGTTGGATAATTTTCCAATATACCGGAACATATCTTCATCCGGCAGGCTGCAGTATCCCTGTACCTGCACAGGACCTTTCCTGTTTTTAAACAGTGTTTCCAGTTTGTGACGGTATGACGGCTTTGTATAAGCGGGTGCAAAAAAGGATGTTATGTTTTTTAAGAGACTCATGTTTTTTATTCCTCACAGGGTTGTATAAACATCTTCATTCCAGACGCCAACCGGTTCGTACCATTCACCTTTACCGATCACCGCCATATTCAATGCTCGGCCTCCGCTGAGTGATAACAGTTTCCAGATGGTTTTGTGATGATTTTTAATGGGCATTAAATTAAATGCAGTATCCTGCAGCCACCATTGGTTATCATATTGCACCGGCGTTAACTGCCGTACAATATAAGGCCGCTCTGCCCGTACAGGCTGTAAAGCCGACAACTCCGTTTCTGCCTGTACAACCTGCTCCCAGTGACCCATACCCGAAAATGCCGTGACTGCCCCCGTGGCAACCTGTCTTTTAATAATGGCTCTTAGCGGTATCACCGATGGAAAGAAAACCAATTCGGCCTGTATATACATACCGGGTGTAAGGGTCAATTGCCCTCCCTGCCCCCGAACGATGAACTGCAATACCAGCGCATACTGGTTGCTGTTTGTACCATACAGCCAGTTTCTTTCCGTGGTAATGCTATCCACTTCTGTTACCTGTTTGGCGAGTATGAGCCAGGTGTCGGTGATACCTGTTTGTTCTTTTAACTCCTCCTGGTTTTGTGTAAAGCCGATCCAGGTCCTGATATCCTGCACCAATGGTTCCTGCAAGCCGCTGCTGTTGGTAAATCCTTCTGTAATCAAAAAGATATTGAGCAACTGCTCCATAAAACGGGCCTGCCAGCCCTCCGCATAAAAGTTGGTGTCTGCCAGGTTGCGGATCATATTGGCCAAACCAGGCGCCTGTGCATCCACCATTCTTTTGGCCATCGCATCAAACCAGGCAAAACCTTTTTCCGGCATATTCAAAATACCATTGCGTACAATATCCTTCATCCACAACCTCAATTCCGCTATACCATCGGTTACTTTCTGCTGCCTGGCTTGCTGGCGTTTGGCCTGCGCCGCTTCATCCACGGGTTTGTCTTCCTGTACCAATTTCTTCTCTTGCTTCTCAGCCCGCTTTTCTATCCACTCCTTTACCCAGGCCGGGGCATTATTATCTGTAAAAGTAGCTTGCTGCCGGCTGTACAACAGCAATAAGCCAAGCCCATGTTTACAAGGAAATTTTCTGCTGGGGCAGGAACATTTAAAAGCAATATTGGTAATATCAACCTGGGTTTGATAAGGTTTACTGCCACTGCCTTGTGCTTCGCCCCAGAGTGCCAGGTCATTTACACCTTTGCTCACCCATTTAGACGGGCTGGACAAATCTTTACCTGATTTTTTAGAGGCTTCATCAGGCGCAAGGGTGAGTATCTGGTCTTCGGTAAGATTCAAGGGAGAAATTTTTTGTAAAGTAATAAAAACGGGGATACAAACAGTTGAGGCAACACCAAATGTTTTTATCAGGTTTGGGTAGTATTAATTAACTACTAGTCCTTGGTCTTTTTAAAAAAGTATTTTGTGCAGCCAAAAACCTTAATCCCTGTTTCTCCCCATTTCACCAGGATATAATTTTTTTACCTCCTCGCTCTGCCAGTATTCTTTGGTATCAATATCCATGATGCTGAGCTTACCTGTAAAAGCGGCGCCGGTATCCACATTCCATACATTACACCCCTGCATGGGCACTTCCACATTATAATACAGGGTAGGGGTATGGCCAATATAGATCTCCTCAAACAGTTTAAGCCGCTTAGGATACAATAACGAATCTCTTTTAATGCTTTTGTCCATGGTGATGGCCATTTCCCACAGCGTTCTGTCCCAGCTGAAATTGGAGGAGTGAAATTCTTTTTGCGGCCCGTGCATGGAAGTAAAACCAGCATGAATAAAAAGCCGGTTCTGATCATCTATATGGTAATAAGGCATGCGCTCAAAAAACTGCAGGTGTGCCTGTTGGGTAACCGGAGAAACAGTTAGATAACTATTCACCGATTGCTGGCCACCATGAAAAAGCCAGGTACTATCGGCATAGCCTGTACGCAACCATTCTTCGCACCACACATCGTGGTTGCCTTTTATAAAAATACAGCACTGTTGCTGCGAAAGCTGTATCACAAAATCAACTACAGCAGCACTTTCGCTCCAGCCATCCACATAATCGCCTAAAAAAATCAGCGTGTCGTTGCTGGTAACGGCTGCTTTTTCCAATACCTGGTGCAGTGCTTTTAAGCCACCGTGAATATCTCCAATTACGAATGTTCTTTTCATGTTGAATAGCCCGTTTTCATTTTACTGTGCTTTAAAAAAGCAAAATAAAATTATAGCCGGTTTCCCTGCTGTTTGCTAAATTGTAAATAAAATTAAATGTATGGGTTTATTTGATTTCCTTTTTGGCAAGAAAAAAGAATCCTCCGGGGAAAGTAGCATCGGAAGCCAGTCACTAAAGAATATTCATGAAAAAATGTTGGATAAGGTGGAGACAGCCGGGGGCATTTCAATAACAAAGGCTTTTGCAGAACATTGGACACAAATAGAAAAGACCGGCTTATCCTGCATCTCTATAACGGCAACGCCTGACGATGAATTGGCCCTCGAACAAAGTAAATTTGGCTATTATCCTTTTATGCCTTTGGATGCAGAATATCCAAAGGATGCAGCGGGTAAATATATGTTTCCATTGGCGCAGATCAATTTCAGGGAAATGCCGCCATTGCAACACTACCCCGGCACAGGCTATTTGCAGTTCTATATTTCCGGGTTTGATGATCTGATGGGGCTGGATTTTGATGATCAGCAATTACAAAAAAACTTCCGGGTACTCTTTTTTGAGGAAGAGCAGGTACATACCTACAAAGCAGATTTTTCATTTTTAGATGAGGTAATGGAAAGTAACGAAGTGCCTGTACACAAACCCCATGCGCTCACTTTTGCAACCAATACCGATTACCTGGGTATAGGTGATGTACGGTACGAGGAAAAAGGGTCTTTTAAGATAGAACAGGTTACAAAATTATACCCGGCTTTAGAGGACCAACTTGACGATGCCGCCTACCAGGATTTTAACTGTAACGGCCATAAAATTAGCGGCTATGCATTTTTTACACAGGAAGATCCAAGAATGTACAGTGAAAAATTCAGGGATTATATCCTATTGCTGCAAATAGATACGGATGATAACATTATGTGGGGCGATTCCGGGGTGGCTAATTTTTTTATTCATCCGGACGACCTGGCTAAAAAGGATTTTTCAAAAGTGATGTATAACTGGGACTGCTGCTAAATTTTAAACTGGCAATCGACGCTACGGCTCATCACATTGATATGCCGGTTTGTATTTTTTGACGCTTACATTTTAAACAAATGCCCGGGAAAAGCACAGCTCGTTGCGTTAAAGGAGATTCTATATCCGTTGTATAAGCATCTATCAAAGGCCTTCCTCCCTGGATTAGCCAAACACAAAAGCATCTGCAGCAATCAAAATTTTCTGACTGATATTTTGCATAACCTAAAGCAAAATTGAAAAACTATACCATAGCAACTGTTGCTGTTTTACAGAGCTATTACAATGCCGGTGGGGATGGAGATGATCCTGCCTGTATGAAGTAGGTTTTTGTTTAGGCATAATTTTTCAATATGTCGATACTTTAAATACTGTGTACCCCAACAGGCAGCGGGCTCTTCCAATAGCTATTTGTATTACCTATTGCTTTCAGATATCAGGTACTGAAAATTATGGTGAGCAGTCCGTTGGGATATTTATAAAATGAATTACATGCCCCGGCTGCTAATTTTTTATTGTTCTCACTAGTATAGGTGATTTAGTCTACGCTCTTCGGTGATTGTTTGAAGCTTGTATTCAAAGCATTTTTGCATAGTTGAAATACAATTGAAATTAAACATAAAAGTATAAGTATGAAAACAAAGCCGCTGCCCATTTGGGCAACCGTATCATTATTTTCCCTGGTGTTGCTCATCTCTTGTAAAGATGATACTGAAAACTGGCTGTCGCCCTGTTAAAAAATACCCAGTATAAACATTATCATTTTTGGTGCATCAGGTGCCACAGGTGTACAGCTGGTTGCGCAGGCATTGGCCAGCGGGTATGGAGTTTCTGCTTTTGTGAGGGATGCTCACAGGCTCCGGATTCAGCATCCAAAACTTTCGGTAATTGAAGGCAATGTGAATGATGCAGTTGTGGTTAAACAGGCCGTTTTCGGACATGATGCCGTGTTGTCTGCCCTTGGATCAAACCGGGTTCTCCGGTTTGATCCGCTGGTTGTAAATGGGTTAACGCACATTGTAACCAACAATTTTAAAACTTGAAATTGCCGGCCACGAGTTAAGGGAGACAATCATTCAACATTCCGCATTGCAGTGGACCATTATAAGGGCTGCCATACTTACAAATGGTGAACTTACAAAGAACTACAGGGCTTAACCAGGTTTGCAGTCGCACCAGTTTGTAACCAGTATCTCCAGGAAGGATGTGGCCCACTGTATGTTAGCCCAGTTAGAACAAAGCCGGTTTTTTAAAAAAGCCGTAAGCATAATGAAGTGATCTCATTATTGCTCACCTTTTTGGCTAACAGTATTCTCAAAAAAATTACCGTGCGATTGCCTGGCGCATCTATAATGATTTAACTAGCTGCAGCTGCGGTTAGCCAAGAAATATTCAATAAAAATTAAAAACATTAACATGAAAACAACCAATGTAACAGGAGGATCCGGAGCGGCGTTTGATGGCCTTAATACGAATACTCCTGCAGGAAGGGACCGCACGATTGTTAATCCCATTTTTAAGGACACCGCCACTTTTTTAAAACGAGCCAGCGAAACAGGCGGAAAGTATGTAGAATGTGAATTAACGCTTTTACCAGGAGGAAAAAATATTCCCCATATCCATAAAAAATACAACGAAACGTTCACGGCATTGGAGGGCAACCTGGGAGTAAAAGCCGGGGGTAAAACCATCATTTTAAAGCCAGGTGAAAGTTTTACTGTTCCCATTGGCATGGTGCACTATTTTTTTAATCCCGGCAATGAAATGATCCGGTACCAGGTTGTTATTGCTCCCGGGTTTGAAGGATTTGAATACATGCTTCGCATACTGTACGGGTTAGCACGAGATGGCAAGACGGATAAAAAGGGATTTCCTAAAAAGCTGTCGCATTTGGCACTGGTATGCGAAATAGGTGATACTTCGGGAACCGGCATACTTGTTCTTCTTGCTCCGTTGCTGAAATTTCTTGCTGCAAGGGCAAGGAAAAACGGAGAGCTGCAACGGCTTATGGATAGGTATTGTAAGGCACTGGATTAACCAACAGCACTATTATAAAGTATTTTTTAACGCCTGTAATCCTCCTTGCTAAAAACACAAGCTCAACGGGATCGCACAACTATTGACTGATACATGGTATGGTTGAATACATTGAAAATCTAAAAAGGATATATATGGAACATTTCATTTCACTAAACGCACTTGAAGTAAAAGATAAATTACCCGGAGCTACGGCTGCTTATTTTGAAACAGCCCACTCCACTATCGCCTATACCATATTAAAGGCAGGCGCAGTAATCCCGTTGCACCATCATAGCAATGAGGCCATCGATATTTTGCTGGATGGAATACTTGAAATGCAGATCGGTGATAAAAGCAGCATCGTTTTGCCAGGTATGATGAGTTTTGTTCCGCCCAATGTGATACATGGAGCAAAAGCGGTTACTGACTGTAAAGTGATCACCCTACTTCACCCTAAAAAAACAGTTGCCGTATGAGACCACCCATATTTCGTACCGTTATCCTTTTTCTTTTTATTATATCATGCATCTACTGCTATGGCGCAGGTATGATGGATTACTTCGGTATATATGAACCTTGGAAACTGATCAACGAAAATGACTTCGCAGGTTTTCATCAATACCAGGGAAGCCGGGTGATCAATATTTTTGTAATACCATCGGCAGTAATGACTTTACTGAATATTGCTGCCGTACTCTTTCCTGTTAGTTATGTACAAAGGAAATGGTTGCTGCTGGCCCTGGTTGCTTATGCGTTTGACTGGATCTTTAGTTTTACTATGCAGATACCCATCCAGCTAAAGCTGGAAAAGGAAAAAGATATGTTTTTAATACAGGAACTTTTACGTACCAACTGGTACCGTTTTGCTGCAGATACCATGCAGTTTATATTCGTGTGCATATCGTTATGGCAGGTATTGCGGAAAGCAGGAGCCACCACTTCTAAACAGGTATTGCATTCTGCATAATCAGGAGCATGAACAGCAAAATTATAAACATCCACTTATTTGCCGCCACGCTGCCTAAGGTTGTTGCACTGACGCGGCTTCATTGTAGTAACAGGTGGTCACCGGGCCATTTAAAAAAATGAGCCATTGCATTTTCTTGAATACTGGCAGCCTGGGTATGGATTTTTAAACCAATCTTTCTGCTGAGCCCGGCACCGGCAGTCTCGCTGTATCTAAACAACCTTGTTCTTTTTCGAGCGGGTCTCCTTCTACAGGCCAGGAAAGGCGGTAAGTATCTTGCGCCCATTTATTAACCCCGGTTTGAAGGATTTGAATACATGATTCGTATACTGTATATGCTTGTAAGAAATGGTAAAACAAGTAAGAAAGGCTTTCACAAAGTTTGCCGCATTGAGCTGGTATCTGAAATAGTTGATACTTCCGGAACAGGCGTACCATTCTTCTTGCAACCGTTTTGAAATGTCCTGCTGTCCGTATATCGAAAAAGGGGAGCCGTAATCTCTGCGGAAGGGTATTGTAACAAATTAAGTTAACCCGGGTTGCAACCGAAGTTAAAAGGAAGCTGCAGGATCAGGTCTTTAAAATGAACCAGTCTCACTGCAGCTCCAGGTGCAAGAAAAGAGGCAAGATGCCAAAAGAGCAATAATATTTTAACGGTCTCTGATCAGGATTATCACGGCTTATCTACTTCTTTAAAAAGCAACATCTCCCTTACTCTTTTTGAAGCACCATTATAAAAGCCTGTTTCATCAACATAACCGGGAGGATTCCTGAACGTGCCAAATAATATATCAAATAGCGGAAGATCAGAATAGTAAAAAGCATGGATACCCTTTGCATGATGTACTGAATGACTTTCGGGCCGTTGGATCATGTAACCGAGCCAAACAGGCGTTTTTATATTCGCATGCTGAAAGATGCTGAAAAAATTTGTAACCAGCAGTATAAAGCTGACTGACTGCGCTGGTAATCCTGCAATAAAAGAAAAACAAATTGTTCCAAGCAGTGTCCACCCGATCATATCAAAAGGGCTAAAATAAAAAGCACCATAGGTATCAAGTCTTTCTGCACTGTGATGCATCTGGTGACAGATCTTCCAAAGCCAGCTATTCCGGTGCATCGCACGGTGCCAGACATACATGCCCAATTCATATAGCAATACGCCTGCGATCCCTGCCGCTATTGTATCAGCATTGGTCAGGTTGATGAGTTGTGAAGTGTGTAACCAATGTGCATAGAATAATGGTAAATAAGTTGACAAATAAAAAAAGAGGATAAAAAAAGTGATTCCCTTGGCATGCCAGTATGGAACTGCAGGCAACCTTCGTGCCGGTGCCAGCGCTTCCCAAAGCATGAGCAAAAGATACATACCGATAATGGCTATTGAAAGCGGATCCATTAAAATTTCTACAGGTGTAGGCATAAAATTATCTTTATTTGATGATGCCGATTTTGTTTATAGCGTTACCGAAATGATTGTCCATTGGTGCGGCCGGACTCACCACTTTGTTGAGAGGCATTAAATAATTATTCACTGCCCAGTTTCCAATTTTAGTTCCCATCTCTTGTCCGGCCACACAGGAAAACCGGAAGTGTATGCCAGCCTGTACCCTTGAGTCTGCATTCTCATTCGCTGCCTGGCTAAAACTGGTAAAGTTTCTGCTGCTCCCTGCAGGCTCTGCTGTTAAAGAGGTCATTGTAAAGTCAATATTATCTCCCAGGATCTTTGCCAGCACCGTTGCCGCCGCATTGCCCAAGGCACTGTGGGTAGAGGGATAGTCCTGCACAGGTGGGGTTGGTTCGGAGGGTTCCCAGTTAACATCTGCTGAAGTTGCATCATTTCCATCGCCGCCGGCATTCCTGATAGCTGTGTAGGGTCGCCAGAAATTATAATGAATTTTTGAATCCCAGCCGGCAGTATAAGCATCGGCCATGGCCATATCTACCAGCGCAAACAGCCTGGCTGTTGCGAGCAAACCCAGCTTGCTGCCGGCAGCTGCAATTCTTGCCACCCGGTTCCATCCGGCTTCTGAAAACTCATACCAGAACTTTGCCGCTGCAGTTTTATCCGGGGTACGGGTTTCACTTTTAAGTTGCCCGATGGATTTTACTTCGTTGAAATCTTTAGCGTACTCAACACTGCCGAGTGCAGGGTGCGGCGCCGGGCGGAACTGGTCTTTTGTTTGCAATACAAACAATTTTACATGCTCCCATGCTGGTGCAAAAATAAAATCAAATGGTGGCACGGCCTGGTAAACACCAGGAACAACGGATGGTATAATTTTCCCGAAAGGGTTTATAGCTGAACCATCATTGCCCCTTGCATCAATGATAGCCTTTGCTACCTGCCTGCCCAATACTATTCCCTTTTCTTTTGCCAGTGTACTGGATACCGTTAGTAAGGATTTTTCCAGTGCTGAATCCAAAAAACCTTTCTTGGCAGGAATTTCATGTACCAGCACAGCATATGCCGCTGTAACCGCTGCGGCAACAGGGTCTGCTTTCAGGTCGGTACCTGTGAATAAGTATGTGGCATACACGGGTTGTGCAGCATTCAGCGCATCGTGCATGGCAAGATGCGTCATGGCATTTATTCTTGCAGCCATTAACGAATGCTGGTACAACGGGCCATCAAAGGCCCTGTAAGCAATTTCATTCCATTCCAGGATGATCATCCCGGGAAATTCTTTTTTGTTTTTTTCTTTTTCATTGTTGGCAAAGCAACTTGCAGTTAATACTATAACAGCCATTACCGCTACAGTAAAGTTTTTGATGATCTTTTTCATGTGCTATACTTTATTTTTTTAAAATGCAAAAGTTCATCTTAAAAACATCGTATACAATTGCCAAAACAGGGGTATTGTGTCACCGGAAAGGGGGAGACACTTTTTATAAGGGAAGATTATGGAGAGCGGGGCTGTTAAAGCCGCCATTATTGTGGTACTTTACATAAGGAGGAAAGCAAATGATTGTTGTGTGCCAGCTATACAATTCGTTCTTTCATGGCCTTGGATACCGCTTCTGTTAACGAGGCCACATGCAGTTTTTCGTAGATCTTTTTTACATGGCTGCGTACGGTTTCGTAACTGATATTTAATTTATCTGCGATCATTTTATAGGCGAGACCATCTACAATACAGCTTAATACTTCTTTTTCCCTGGGAGTAAGATTATAATTGGGTGCTTCCTCTGGTTTTATATGCTGTGGTATTTCCTGCATTTTAGTAAGCACTTTTCTTGCAATAGACGGACTCATCGGGCTGCCGCCATATTGCAGTTCCTTAATGGCATCTATCAGTTTGGTATTGAGAAAGTTTTTTAAAATATATCCGGATGCACCGGCACAAATAGAGTCAAATACTCTTTCATCATCTTCAAAAACCGTTTGCATCAGCACCTGCACCTGCGGAAATTCTTTTTTTATCTGCTTAACAGCTTCAATACCCGTCATGCCGGGCATTTCAATATCCATCAAAACAATATCGGGTGTGCAGGAAGCGATATCCTCAAGGCAATCAAGCACATGACTGAAGGAGCCCACCATGTCAAAACCGGGTTCCGTTCTCAATAACATTCCAATGCTTTCCCTGATATTTTTGTTGTCGTCGAAAATGGCAATGCGTAATGACATACTTTTTCTTATTTAGTAAAGTTGATCATTTTATTTTATTCTGTACATCCCCAAATCAGGTTACAGGAAAAACAAGTATTACAACAGTACCTTTACCCGGGATGCTTTCAATGGTATAGCTGCCTTTTATTTCGCCTGTCCTTCTTTTCATATTTTCAATTCCATTCCCCGACAATGAACTGCCTGACTGGCGCTTCATTTCTTCCATATCAAACCCTTTTCCATCGTCCTGAATAGTTAGCGTGAGTTGGTTGTTTTTTTGGCTGACACTTACCTGTAAGTTCCTGCAGGCTGCATACTTTACCGCATTATTCACAGCTTCCTTAAAGATGAGGTAAAAATTTTTCCGCCTGGTCATTTCCAAATGAAGCTGCTCAACAGATTTGTCAACGCTGAAATGGAACCGGATGCCTGCCGCTGCCAATAAAGGCCGGGCAAAGGATTCCATCCGCTGCAGTATGGTCCCCATATTATCATTCCGGGGATTGATAGCCCATACGGTATCGCTGATCTCACTGATCATTTCGCCGGAAGCTTCGCCTATCTTATTCAGCGTGGATCTAAGCTCTTCTTCTTTCCGCTGTTCGTGATAGATCTTTGCCACCTGGCTGTACACCGAAATACTGCTGAGCGTAGAGCCTACGCTGTCATGCAGGTCCTGCGCTATTTTATCCCTGATGAGCTGCCTCTTTACTATTTCGTTTACCCGGTAGCGATAGATACCATAAGTAACCCCGGCAATCACTATCATACAAAGCAGGTAAAACCACCATCGCTTCCAGAAAGGCGGTACAATAGTAATGTGCAACAGTGTTTCGTTGTTTCCCCAGTCTCCTTTTTTATACGTGGCCTTTACTTTAAAAATATAGTTGCCGCCCGGCAGGTTGCTGAAGCTGGCATAATTGATATTTCCGGCATCGTGCCACTCTTTATCATATCCTTCCAGCAGATAGCTGTATTGCGCTTCACCGTTAAAAAAATCGGGTGCTGCAAACTCAATGGTAAAATAGTTTTGCTTATGGTTGAGTGTTATACTCTCCTGTAAAAGCAACTGGTTAAAAGAAGCATTGAATACCTTAAAATCTGTAAACACCATTTTTACCGGCTGGGTTGTTTCCTTTACCGAATCGGGCTGAAATCGGATAAAGTACCCGGCACCTGCTGCATACAACTGCCCCTCATTATCTTTATACAGGTATCCTTTTACCCCACCCGATTTTTCTATATCAGGAAGCAGGTGCGTACTGAATGATTTGATAATGGTATTATATTTCAGCAGGTTACCATTGCTGATCATCCACACATTCCCTTTGTTGTCTGTTTGCAATCCTTCCAGTATATTATTACTTTCCGGAAAATGTGAAAATACACGGGTGGCTGCGTTAAAATAGTTAAGACCACCACCGTAGGTGCTGACCCATAAATTTCCTTTTTCATCTTCTGCTATATCATACACATTATTATTGCTGATGCTGCTTTGCTGCAGAGGGTTATTGTGATGGTAGCTGAATATGGGTTTAAGTCCTCCATTGCTTTCGGCCAGTCCGCCTTTTGCTGTCATCATCCACAGCCGGTTATCTTTTGTACGATAAAATTTTCGCAGCAGGTTGTCATTTAAATTAAACGCCTGTACAATTTTTTTTGAGGTATCCGTTCTTGATACCCATTTCTTATCTGCCAGGTCATAGTAGGCTAAATAATGTCCGTATGGAGAAACCAGTAACACGGGTCTGCCATCAATTGTGTCTGCGATTATCGATACCACCCTGGAATCTATGATCTTGTTCATCACTGTATCCTTTTCGGTACCCGGCAGCAAGGAGATGGTAAAGGTGGAAGCATCAAAATTGAAAAGGGAATAGTTGGTGCCGATATACATTTCTCCGTTGCTGTTTCTATAAAACTTTGTGACCGCCAGTGAAGTTCCTTTGTATTGAAGCGGATGGTGTTCTATTGTGCTGCTTCCGGTCTTTTTTACAAACAATCCATCGCTTGTACCAATTAACAGTTGATCATCGGCTGTTTTTATAAAGTCATATACAATGATGTGGCTGTTAGCTGCAGGAAGAAAGGTCTGTTCAAAATACTGTTGCCGGGGATTATAAACACTGATGCCTTTATCAGTGGCCAGCCAAACCAACCCCTTGCGGTCTATAAAAATATTATTGATGGTATTGGCTGCTACCGTTCCTTCTTTAGCAAGGTCATGCTGATAGTTGTAAAATTCCTTCTTGTGCTGGTTATAAATATGCAAGCCCTTATACCTGCCGCCAATCCATAAATTACCCATCATATCTTCAGCAAAAGAAAGTGCTTCATCATTTTGAAAACTGAATGGCTGCGTGGCCACAGCATTAAAAATTTCTTCCTTCTCGGTGTTGTTATTGTAGCGGTACAATACATTATCCCAGCTTCCAAACCAGATATCATTTTTCTTATCCCTGAACAAAGAACTTATGGCAGCATGGGGGAGTTTTGCATACAGGTTATTGTAGCGTTCATCCGTTTTGTAAGACAGGTTAATCGTGTTCACCTTGAGCAATCCGCCTCCCTGCTTGCCTACCCACAATTGCTGACTTTCATTGATACAAAGTGCAAGTGCAGTGGCGGTGCCTGATTTAACAGGCGCAAAAAAACGTTCTGTTTTTTTATCAAACCTCAATACCCCTTTTCCACTGGTTGCCAGCCATAGGTAACCCAGGCTGTCCTGTACCAGTGAGTTGATGATATTAACGGGTATCGACAATCCGTTGCCGGGTATATGTTTGTATTGTTTGAATTGCTTTTCCTGCGGCAACCTGTAATCATACCTGGTGAGTCCGCCATCAGCCGTGCCGATCCATAATACCTCTTTTTCATCTTCCAGCAGGCAGGTGATGATATTGCCGGATAAGGAAGTGTTATTTCCTGGCTGGTGATGAAATACCGCAAAACGCTTTCCATCATACCGGTTAGCCCATCATTAGTGCCAATCCATATAAAACCCCGTTTATCCTGTATGATGCAGTTTACTTTATTGTTGGACAAACCATCCTGCGTAGTAAGCTTATTAAAATAATGATACGGTGCCTGTGCCAGGAGGCTTTGATAAAAGAACAAAAGACAACAGCAAATAAAAATATTTTTACTCATTCTTCCTGCTTTGGCCAATACATAAATTTATCCAATTTACTGTTGTAGAAATGAATTTACCACTCATTTAATACCTATGGTTGTTTTTATTGAGCCAATGGTTCGCTGTAAATAAAATCATCGAGCACAATCAGATCTTTTGTTCCGCCATTGCTTACATCTGCTTCACCACTGGCCAGTTTGCCCTGGTGACTTACCATTACCCTGGTGATGGTTTCGCCATTTGAAAAATACACCCCAAGGAACGAAAACCCGGCTATTGAATTTTTAGCCGGAACAAAATACTTTCCAAGGCTTCTGTCTTCATTAAAAAATTCCATAGAGGTACTGTTTTCTTGATCCACATCTGAAAAAACAGCACCAAAACCTTTTACACCCGCTGCAGTGTTTTGCCCGGCTACCTGGAATTTTACCTGCCAGAGATTGCTGCTGATATTGGTAAATGTTTTATTACCGCTGAATGGATTGAATTGCGGAGCAGCAGCAGGATTGATATCTGCAAAGCCATTGTCGCTCACCCTGAATTCACCGGCTCCGGCAATATAAGTAAGCCCTCTTTTACGGGCCATGGGTGCTGCAGCAGCAACAGGATTAAAGAAATCTGCCGGTAATGCTGTTCCAATAAGCGAATCAGGTACGCCATCCCAATTCACTTCCCGGCGGCCAGAAATGGCACCGGTAGTTGTATTAAGATTGCCCAGCAGATTCCTGAATTGATCGGCGCTGGTCTGTATATCGCCTCCTGATTGGATAATAACCGGTATGGCTGGTACCGGGTTTTGTTTTTTACAGCATACAAACAAAAACGGGCTGAATAAAGCAACCAATACAAAAAAAATTCTTCTTTCCATGGGTGGGAGTTTTTTGTTGGTGAAATACTGGCAAAACTCCGGCATATATACCAACGCCGGTATCACCAAAACAGTTCATCGTATCCCCACTTTGAGGGATAGGAAAGGTCCGGCATTACACCGGACCTGTGGAAACCAACCTCTACAACCTGCCTATGTCAATATTGTAATATTGCCGTATCTAAAAACCCATTCACAATGCCCTGTTCGGCGATCTCTAATTTTTCTCCATCAGTATTTTTTACCACACCACTAAATACTGCGTTTACTGCACCCCGGATTGTATCAACAGAGGTAATAATAACAGATCCATTTATAAATGAGTACCTATGGCTGATATCACCTAAATAATCAGGATAGTAATTGCCGTGAGACGTTTTACTCATCGCCCCATTTTCACTAAGACCATACATACCCGGCGTGGATCCGTTAATGTATAAATGGATGGCTTCTTTTTCATCATACATACGGTTTGTCACGTGCAGCCATATTTTCCCAGGGTCATTCGCATTTAAAAAACGACGGATCGTCCACCCGGATTCATTTGCCCGCAAACTGCCGATGTTAACAATGCCGGGACTGCTTTCTTTTAAAGAGCTGGTTATTTTTCTTGCTGGCTCTTTTGCAAAGGGATCTTTTGATACCGCTGTTTGCGCATTTCCAAACATTGTGAAGCCTGCAAGCAGCAGGATGCTGTTTTTCATTATTTTCCTGTTTATTGACTCATATAGATGGGAACTGTGCAACGGAATACCAGGTACGGGGTTTTAAAAAATGCGGGGGCAAGACTACACCCCGCCGAAAAACCCTCAACTAAACTATTGTAACGCTTTTGGTTCGCTATAAATAAAATCATCCATTACCACCAGGTCTTTGGTTCCACCATCAGTAACATCTTTAACGCCGCTGCTGAGTAACCCGCTGCCAGAAATGATCTTAACACGGGTTACCTTTTCATCAGGAAAGCCAACGCCGATAAAAGAAAAACCCTGTGAAGCAGGGAGAGCCTTGTACACGCCCAGGCTTTTAACACCATTGAAATATTCTACAGATGTACTATTCGATTGGTCAACATCGGAGAAAATAACGCCAAAGTTGTTGGTATAGGCACTTGTATTTGTTCCCGGCACATTAAAAGTTACTTCAGTTACATTATTACCCAAATAGGTAAACAGCTTTTTCTTACTGAACGATTCAAACTGTGCAGCATAGGAGGGGTCGATTCCGGAAAAATCTGTACTGTCTATTCTGAAACTGGTGCCGGTATTGGTAACTATCAGCCCCCGCTTACGGCCGTTGGGTGCTGCTGAATCCGGGCTTCCAAAAAAGTCGCCCGGAAAATTATTGTTGTTGGTAAGATTTGCCGGCACCCCGTCCCAGTTCACTTCCCTTCTTCCGTTTACAGCACCCGGTGCATTGTTCAGCGTTTCACCCGCTATAATCCTGAATTCAGCAAACTTTGCAGCTATTTCGGCGCTATCTCCTGCAGCAGCACGTACCACGGCATTTATTGCTGGTGCCGGGGTATAAGGATCATTGGCTTCGTCTTTTTTGCAACTGGCCAAAACGATGACTGAAAGAAAGCATACTGTTCCGGCGGCCTTACTGTGTTTTAAGATTGTTTTCATTGTGTTTGATTTTTACTTTAAAATTTTCAATGCCTGAAAAATGACGTCATTATTGACAGCACAAAAATGCCCTGTAAAAGTTGCCCCTGCAATCGCCAATCATGTTGATTTCTATCACTTAAAGTGGGGAGTATATAAACAGGTTTCTATGCGGGAAAGGATACAACCTGTTTTCTTGTGAAATAGTAATATGAAATACACTTTGTAAAATGCGGGCTCAGACTTAACCCTGTATCACACCACCAATAAAACGTATGAGATATAATATTGAAGTGACAGTATCTCTATCCAGGCAGCACTATTATTAATCATGGGCACTTTACCAATTAAATTCAGAAAAGGATAGTACTTTCGGCACCCGAAATTTTTTAAAGCAACAGAAGCGGATGTCGTATATACTCTCTCTTAAAGAGCTGGTCAATACATTTAACTGGGCAAAAGAACTGCTGGTGGAAATGTTTGAAAAGCGCAAATCGTTCCTATTTAAATATGGCGATGCGGCAGCCCTGTTACCCGAAGACAAGATAGAGGTCCTGATCAGCAAGCATATCCTTCGCCGCAATGGACCGTATATTGAAATAGACGACCAGTTTCAACAATTCTTTGAGCAGGTGCTGGAAGTAAATGAAGAGATCAATACCTCCTATATCAATGAAAACATTCAACAGGTAAAGCAGTATATCAACTTTTATTTACAGGAAAACAATGAACACCGCCGCTACAGTTATCTCAAGCAAATAAAAGCCTCGCTGCGTAAGATCGGCCGTATCACTTTACGGAATGTGATTGACCTGAACCGCAATATTGAAAATGCTTTTAAAACGGAGCCCAACTATGCTATTAAAATAGCTAAGCTGGAGGCGTTTGATGACAAGAGGCGAACAGTGTACCAGCTGATAGAACAGACCGATCATTTAGTAACAGGCGAGGAGATCACTTTTTTTACTACAGCGCTGGATGAGGAATTAAAGCAGGTGGTAACATTGCTTCGTGGTCAGCTTACCGAAAGCCGGCACAACCTGATTGAAACACAAAAGCAGATCATTGAATACCTGAACCAGGTAAAACATCAGAGCCGCATACAGGAAAAGATCAAACAGGTAAAATATTTAAAAGACCAGTTTGAACTGAAAGCCAAAACAAATATTGCTTACTTATTGCAGCAGCGCAACGATGTGCTGTTTGAAAGCAGGCCTGTGTATCCGTTAAAATTATCACTCGATTTTTTACATACGGATGAAGGACGCCAGCATATTGAAAAAGCAGCAGCCAAACAACAGCAGAACAAAAAGCCCGCTTTATTAGTGGCAGAAAGCATTGCCAGCAAAGACCTGCTGCCACAAACGGAAGAAGAGATATTTATTGACCTGGAAGAAATTAAAAGAGGGTTTGCTGCCTCCCGTCATCACCTGCACAATTTTATTATGCAGTACAAATATCCAAGAACGGTGAGCTACGAAGAAAAGATCACCATCTTTTGCCAGATGGTTTCCATGTATGAACAGGAGCTGAACATACAGGAGGTTTTTCAAACAGATGAAAAGGTAGAATACGCGATGGTAACTGGGAAATGATGTGCCAATATGCTGATGTGCTGATTTGATGATGTGCTGATGTCTTTATTCACAAACGGTATTTGAAATTGCAGACAGCTGCAGAGACAATTTGAAAAAATAAAACTAAAACATGAGTAGTCAGAATAAATATACCGCCGACATATTTGATATGCTGAGCAAGGGCAAATTTATTTGCAGCAACAGTGTGGAAGACAGCAGCCGCAGGTTATACAATGTGGTGGATGAAAGCTTTGACGACCTCTACAACTATTTTATGGCCATTGGTTTTGTGCTGGAAAGAGGAGATGAATATTTTTATTTTTCAAGAAACGAAGTAAAGGCGCAACTCGAAAATAAAATTGAACAGGCCTACCGCTGGATCGATGTGGTGGATTTTTTTATGGCCTTCAACAGCAGCTTTGCGCCGGGCTTCCGATTTACCGCCAGTGATGTGGCACAACAGGTAAAAGTAGATGCCAGCCTAAAAGACAAACTCGAAATAATGAAACGCCTTACCGGCGATGGTAAATATGATGAACGCATCAGTAATTTAATTGAAAAGCAACTTTGTACACCGGGATTTGCCGAGCTGGAAAATGAACTGACCAACGAGTACAAAGTACTGGCCTCTTTCAATTACATCAAACAATTAATCGTAAGCATTCAAATACAAGAAGAAGCAGCGCATGAGATCCCTGAATAAAATTGTTTTTATTAATAGCGCCACCATACAATATGCAGAAGTGATGGTGGATGGCAATGTGCATTTGATCGGTACGCAGGGCGTGGGTAAAAGTACCTTGCTGCGTGCTGTATTGTTTTTTTACAATGCAGATACCTTAAAGCTCGGCATATCAAAAGAGAAAAAAAGTTTTGCTGAATACTACTTCCCTTTCCAGAATTCCTTTCTTATTTACGAAGTACAAAGAGAAACAGGGCCCTTTTGCATTGTCGCTTTTAAAAGCCAGGGCAAGGTTTGCTTTCGTTTCCTGGATACTGCTTATAACAGGGATCATTTTGTAAGTGCCGGCGGCCATGCATTTGAAAAATGGGAAGACAACCGGCAGGTACTGGATGCACAGCGCATTGATCACAGCCGAAAGATAGACCGCTACGAAGAATACCGGGATATCCTGTACGGCAACAATGAAGCAGGCAAAAAAGATTTTACAAAATATGCCTTGCTGCAAAGCAAGCAATACCAGAATATACCACGTACCATACAAAATGTTTTTTTAAACAGCAAGCTCGAAGCTGAATTTATTAAGCAAACCATCATCATGTCTTTGAATGAAGAAGACATCAGCATCGACCTGCAGAGTTATACACATCATTTAAAAAACTTTGAAGCACAGCTCAACGATATTCATTTATACAAGCAACCGCATATTATTAAACAGGCGGAACATGTTGTAAAAAATCACCTCGCCATCAAACACCTGGAAAGCGAAAAAAATAATTTTTCATTACAGCTGGCCTGGTCTGCAGCCAATATGCAACGGAGTATTCCGAAGCTGCATGACAAAACGGAAAAAAAATCGGCAGAAAAAAACGATGTGATAGAAAAAGCAGAAGCAGGTGACATCCGTTTTAGAAACAAAGCAGATAAAATAAAAGGGGAAATAAGCGTACTGGATAGTGATATTAAGAAAGCCAAAGAAAAAGCAGATCACTACAGCCGCCAGGGCATTGATACCATCATTGAAAGAGTGAACAGGAAAAAGGAACAGGAAACAGAGCTGCAAAAAATAACCAAGGAAAAAGCGCTGCTCACCACACAGTTTGCCGAGGTAACACAGAAATATGATAGTTTGCTGCAGGCCCTGGCCCAATCTGCCACAGCCTTTGAACAGGATAAAAAAGAAGAACTGATCAGCCTGAGAGAAAAAGCTGCTGCGGATAAAGAGGAAGCCAGGATTTTAATCGAGAAATCCCTGGCAGACATCCGGCAGCACAACATCATGGGTATTCAGCAGGCAAAACAACTGGTAGAACAGCAACAACAGGTTCTGGAGAAAGAAAGATTAAAAAGGGCAACCATCACACACCAGCGTTTTTATGAAAAAGAATTGCAGGACGCAAAAGAAACCGTAATAGAATACAAGGCTGCTATTCAGCAAACCACCATGGAACTGGAGCACTTAAAAAACAGCCAGGTCACTTTACAAAAACAATGGGAGATAGATGAAACCGCCGCTAAGCAGGCAACAGAACGGGAACAGGAAAAATTACAGGCCAGCATCAGTCAATACCAGCAGCAGGTAATAGAAATTACACAGAAACTGGAAAACAATGAAACAGCCTTGTATGGATGGCTCAATAAAAACAAACCTGGTTGGGAAGAAACCATCGGCAAGGTGGCGAATGAGCAATTGTTATTCAGTGAAACTTTATCTCCACAACTAAAAAAAGAAAACAATAGTTTGTTTGGTGTGGAACTGGACATAACGGATATCCCCGTACAGGTAAAAACACTGGCTGAATACCAGGCAGCATTAACCCTGGCAGAAAAAGCCATTGCAACATCACAAAAGCAATTGATGAAACTGCAGAGCGATGAAAATGCCAGGCAGGAAAAATTAAAAAAGAAATACCAGCCGCTGATCAAAGAAGCAAAAGACAGCCAGCTGGAAAAACAATACAAGGTTGAGCAGGATACTTTGCAATTGCAACAGGCACAACTGCAGCAAAAAGACTTTGAGGTAAAAGCCGTTACTGCCCGGCAGGAAGCACTGGCCCATATTGACGCCGGATTGGCCGCCGCCAGTGAAGCCCTGGCGCAGGCGCAACAAAACCTGCAGCAAACAGAAGATGAACTCAACAAACAACTAAAAGCAAAAGACAGGGAGCATATAAAAAGAATTGCTTCGATAGATGTTCAGTTAAACCAGCAGTCTGCACAAATACAAGATGCTATAAAAACCCAGCTGCAGGGTTTACAACAACAGGAGCAGGAGCTGCTGCAGCGCCAGCAGGATGAGTTGGCGGGCAAAGGTGCAGATACAGAACGTATTGCCATTCTTGATGAAAAAATATTGATTGTACATGCAGAATTGAAGTTTATTGAAGAAAGGCGCGACCTGGTAACCGAGTATAAAAAAGATAAAAAGGAACTGATAGACAAGGCCGATCATTTCAAAACCAGCAAGTCAAATCTTGAAAAGCAGTATCAACTGGAAGAAGAAAAGTATAAACTGCAAAAAGAAAAAATTGCCGCGGATATAAAAGAAATAGACGTTTATTTAAGCCAGTTACAGCAGGAACTGCACAGGCTGGAAGAGGATAACAAAGCGCTGATACGCTTTCATCAAACGGAAGCCTGGCTTTCGCTGCCCTCTGCATACACAGAAGAAAAAGAAAGCTATAAAAATGATAAGAGCTGTGTATTTTTAATTGACAAACTCAACAGTTGTTTTTACACGGCGGCAAGAAGGCTGGATGACCTGAAAGAAGCTGCTACCCGTTTCCTTGATAATTTTTCGGATAATAATATTTTCAATTTTACCAAAACTTTGACGGATAAACACAGCCACCAGGCATTTGCAGAAGACCTGAATGAGTTTATACAAAACAGTAAAATTGAAGAATATGAAAAAAGGGTGAACGAGCGGTTTGCCAATGTGATCAAATTAGTGGGTAAAGAAACCGGCGACCTGATGAGCAAGACCGGCGATATTCAGAAAGTGATCACCAGCATCAATAAAGATTTTGACAATAAAAACTTTGTTGGCGCTATCCGCAAAATTGAATTGAGGATTGATACCAGTGCGAACAAAGTAGTGCAGTTGCTGATACAGATCAAGACCTACAATGACGAACATGCTTTTGATATTGGCGGATTAAATCTTTTCTCCTCTACAGACCAGGAAAGCAAGAATAAAAAAGCGGTTGAATTATTAAAGCAGCTCAGCAAGGCCATCAGTGAATACAGGAAAGATACGATTGCCTTATCCGACTCATTTGAACTGAAATTCAGAATTGAGGAAAACCAAAACGATACCGGATGGGTGGAAAAATTATCCAACGTGGGCAGTGAAGGAACCGATGTACTGGTAAAGGCGATGATCAACATCATGCTGCTGAATGTATTTAAAGATGGTGCCAGTAAACGGTTTAAAGATTTCAGGCTGCATTGTATGATGGACGAGATCGGTAAACTGCATCCCAATAATATCAGGGGAATTCTGCAATTTGCTAATGACAGAAATATTTTATTGATCAATGGTTCCCCAACGGAAACGAATGCACTCAACTATAAACATATTTACAAGCTGGAAAAAGACGACAAGCGGAGTACAAAAATTAAAAGAATTATTACACAATTAACACCTGCCTGATTAAACAAACTGATAGCAGGTCGCCTGGTACCTTACATATGTACTTATCAGTGCAATCGGCGGCAAAAAATGAAACTGCCTTTACATATTGCCAAAAAATTACAACAACTGTTGTTGCCCGGCCAATCAATGGCCAGTAGCGGCATGCGGCATCCAGCCGTAACCAAAATGCTGGAAGACGGCCTTTTGCAAAAGAAACAACCAGGCAACACCAAAGCATTGTTATATATACCTGTTAAAGAAAATGCAGCAGCTTATTTAGCCAACCATTTTGGCATCAACCAACTGGAGGAATATATCAGGGTTTTAGAAAATGAAGATCAAAGCAGGGCAACCAATATCATCGCATCGGGCAATTCAAAACTGCAGGCTGTTAGAACCTTTACCGGTTTTTTAGTTAACAGTTATGATGACATCCCCGCTGTATTAAATGACCAACCAATTAGCATTCACCCTGCACCGGGAACCTATACTTTCATCCATGATGTTGAAAAATTTTTTCCGGATCTGTCAGTTACCATTGTGGGTATAGAAAATCCCGAAAATTTCCGGCAGATAGAAAAACAACGCCACTTGTTTACAGGCATAAAACCCTTATTCGTCAGCCGCTATCCACAAAGCAACGATCTCATCAAATGGCTATCCTCCATCTCCAATAAGTACCTGCACTTTAGCGATCTTGATTTTGCAGGTATCAATATTTTCCAGCAGGAATTTAAAAAACATCTTGGTGGCCGGGCTTCATTTTTTCTTCCTCCTGGTAGCCAAAGCCTGTTGCAAAAGTTTGGCAACAAAGAACTTTTTAACCGTCAGTATAATCCACTAAAGAACTACCTGGAAGCACCAGAAGAAACGATCCGGCAATTATTACAATGGATATTATTGCATAAAAAAGTATTGGAGCAGGAAGTATTCATTCATCATTGATACACCTCATCCATTTTTGCAGATAATAGTGCTAAAGAGCTTACGCAGGTTCTTGTTTAATACCGGAGCCGTATTTTTTTGCCCTAATTCACTCGCAGAATGATGATTTTACTTACTTTTGCCCCCTGCTAAAAACAGCAGGGCCTATAGCTCAGTTGGTTAGAGCACCTGACTCATAATCAGGTGGTCCCTGGTTCGAGCCCAGGTGGGCCCACCAAATTTGCCCGATGTATGTCGGGCTTTTTTATAAGGCTAGTAAAAGTTCATTTAACCTTTTATTAACCCCATACCAAAATATTTTTGCCGCTTAACAACGCATTATGAAGAAGATCATTTTTACTGTCCTTGCCTTTGCCTGTTCTTTAACTGTTTTTGCCCAACCCAAAAAAGACTGGAAAAAAGAGATCATCGACAGGCCAAGCGACCATATCCTGCTGCAGCTTACGAGCGATCACTGGAGCGGAGTGCCAGATAGCATCAGCAGCCATATGGGTGGTTTGTCAAGAGGCCTCGGTATTTCCTTTATGTTCGACAAACCATTTAAAACCGATCCTCACTGGAGTGTTGCCTTTGGTATTGGTGTAAACGGAAGCAGCATGTTCTTCAAGCGCATGTCGGTTGATATTGAAGCCACCGGAGTAGGAAAGCTTCCTTTTACAAACCTGGACAGTGCCGACCGTTTTAAAAAATACAAACTGGTAACGGCTTACCTGGAAGTGCCGGTGGAGTTGCGCTATACCTTTAGTCCGCAAAAAGAAAATAGAAGCTGGAAAGCGGCGCTCGGATTAAAAATCGGCACCCTTATCAATGCGCATACAAAAGGCAAAAATCTGCAGGATAAGAATGGCAACACCATCAATTCGTACACAGAAAAAATAAGTAAAAAATCATTTTTCAATAGCAGCCGGGTGGTAGCCACCGCAAGGATCGGTATCGGTCATTTTACATTGGTAGGTAATTATGCTGTTTCTTCTTTGCTAAAAGATGGCACAGGTCCAACAATCAGGCCTTACCAGATCGGGCTTTGTATAAGCGGATTGTAATTTAGAATTACCAAATCGGAAATATCATACTGTCCCGGCCGCAAGAGCCGGGATTTTGTTTTTTAAAAAGTTACCTTTGCGCCTCCCGGAGCTATCGGGACCACACTATGAGCGACGAAATAAAACACGAATGTGGCCTGGCCTTCATTCGCCTTCGCAAAAATTTCAGCTATTATCAACAGAAATACGGCACTGTAATGTATGGCCTCAACAAGCTGTACCTGCTGATGGAAAAGCAGCACAATCGTGGCCAGGATGGCGCTGGTATTGCCACGATCAAGCTCAATGTGGAACCAGGTTATCCATTCCTGCACCGGCTCCGGAGCAGTGCACCACAGCCAATAGCGCATCTCTTTTCGCAGATCGGCAATGAGATAGATGAAATAGAAAAATACCAGCCTGATATTAAAAACCACCCCGGCCTGATGAAAGGCCATGTTAACTTTTTAGGTGAATTGCTGCTCGGTCATTTACGGTATGGTACACAGGGAAAAAACAATGTGGAGTTTTGTCATCCTTTTATAAAAAGAGATACCATACCTGCCAGGAACCTGGCACTGGCTGGCAACTTTAACCTGGTAAATACGGAAGAACTGTTCAGCCTGGTACAAATTGATCCTGGTGTGTTTCAAAAACAAAGCGACCTTGCCGCCATGATGGAAGTACTGCATCATTTTTTGGTAAAAGCAGATAAAGCAGCTCCTGGTAAATTAGATATAGCCACCGTTTTGCAGCAGGCGGTACCGTTATTTGATGGCGGTTTTAATTTCAGCGGGCTGGTAGGTAATGGCAGTGCATTTGTTATGAGGGATGCGCATGGCATCAGGCCATCCTATTATTATGTTACAGATGATGTGATAGTGGCAGCCAGTGAAAGAGCCGCCATCCGAACAGCTTTTAATGTGGGAGAAAATGAAGTAAAAGAACTGATGCCTGGCTGTGCATTGATCACCAATGAAGATGGCAGTTATACAGTAGAACAGATTGTGGAACCAAAAGAAAGAAGGGCCTGCAGTTTTGAACGCATCTATTTCAGCCGTGGCAGTGACGAAAAGATATATAAAGAGCGGAATGCCCTTGGTTATTATTTAAGTGAACCGGTGCTTAAAGCTGTTAACTACGACCTGAAGAATACCATTTTTTCCTTTATTCCCAATACAGCAGAAACGGCATTTTATGGTTTAATAAAAGGCGCTGATGATTACCTTACCAAGGTTAAGATTGAAAGAATATTAAGCTGGGAAAAAGAATTTGACGAAGAGAAACTAACGGAAATGGTAAGCCGCAAAGTGCGGATTGAGAAGATCGCCATCAAAGATGTAAAACTGCGGACCTTTATTACAGAAGACAGCAGCCGCAACGAAATGGTGCAGCACGTGTACGATATTACTTATGGTACCGTGAGGCCTGAAGAAGATACGCTGGTGGTAATTGACGACTCTATTGTTCGTGGCACCACATTAAAAGAAAGCATTGTAAGGATGCTGTCCAGGTTAAAACCAAAAAGGATCATCGTGGTTTCTTCGGCACCGCAAATACGCTATCCCGATTGTTACGGAATCGATATGAGCAAGCTGGGCGATTTTGTTGCCTTCAGGGCGGCTATTGAACTGCTGAACGAAAGCGGCCAGGCATCCCTGTTAGATGAGCTGCTGCTCAAATGCATGGAACTGGAAAGTAACAATGAGCTGCATACTGAAAATATCGTACGCCAGGTTTACAAACCCTTTAGCCTGGAACAGATATCCGGTAAAATAGCAGAACTCATCACCCCTAAAGAGATCAACATACCGGTGGATGTGATCTATCAAACCATTGAAACACTTCATCTCGCCTGCCCAACCAATACGGGCGACTGGTATTTCACCGGCAATTACCCCACACCTGGTGGCAACCGGGTGTGCAACAAAGCATTTATGAACTTTATGGCAGGGAAAAATGTAAGGGGCTATTAGTTTGCACAATTGCGGACAGCTTTACGGGAAGTTTCATAAATTTATGTTCTTTAAATTTCAGCATGCCTGGCGAAAACAATAACAACTATACACCCTTAGGCTCAGGAAACAAAAGACTCCTGTTGATCCGTCATGCAAAAAGCAGTTGGGATATTGGCACACTCAATGATTTTGAAAGACCCTTAAACGAACGGGGAAAAAGAGATGCCCCGGAAATGGCCACCAGGCTAAAAGAAAAAAATGTACTGATCGATGCGTTTGTGGCCAGCCCGGCAAAAAGAGCAAAAAAAACAGCAGAATATTTTATAGAAGTATATGGCCGGAGCAAAGAGGATATCCTGTATGTTTCAAAACTCTATCATGCACCTGCAGAAATATTTTTTGAAGTGGCAGAAAACCTGCCGGAACATTTCAATACCGTTGCGGTATTCTCTCATAACCCGGGCGTAACTGATTTTGTAAACCTGTTGACAAACAATCTGCGTGTTGATAATATGCCCACCTGCGGAATATTTGCTGTAAGTTTTCAAGGCCAGTGGAAAAGCTTTGTAAAAGCTAAAAAAGAGTTCCTCTTCTTTGATTATCCCAAGAACGGCTGATCTATTTGATTTCCCTTGTTTTGTTACAAAGAAACACCCCGGTAAAGATCAACGCTGCAGCCAGCATTTTGTAGGTTTCTAAATGCTCCTTTAAAAATATCATGGCAATAACAGTGGCAAATACCGGTTGTATATAAATGTATGCGCCGGCTACTGCAGCACCCAGCACTTTTATTCCGTATACATTAAACAGGTAAGCCAGGAAGGTGCCGCCGATGGTGATCAGGCCGATACAGGTATATGCTGTTGTATCAAATGTGCTCCAGTCAATGGCAATAAATTCGTTCCAGCCAAATGGCAGCACCATTAGCAATCCATAAGTAAACACCAGCCTGATTACCTGCACGGGGTTATACTTAAGCATCAATGGCTTTACCAGGATAAAATAGAAAGTATAAGATACAGCATTGATCAGTACAAGCAGGTCGCCCAGTAAAACATTTTCGCCGGTACCGCTGCTTTGTCTTGCTGTTATCAATACAACGGCACCGCCTACCCCAAGAGCAAGCCCGGCAATTTTGTACCTGTTCAGCCGTTCTTTTAAAATCCATGCCGCAATAAATGTAATCAGAATGGGTGTGGTAAGCATCAACAGCACCGCATGTATGGAGTAGGTTAGGGAAAGCCCTTTCAAAAACAACATTTGATTTATGGCAATCCCTGTTAAAGCACACAGTAAAAACCTGCCCGTGTCTTTTCTGTCAATTTTTTGTGCAGACGGATAAATAAGATAGAGGAGCCAGAACAGCAATACACTTACACCCACCCTTATCACATTCATGCCGAATGGCTGCATAAAGTTGTTGCCCGTGAGGTATTTTACCGCACTCAGGTTGATGGCGAAAAATAAATTGGTGCCCAGTAAACCAAGATGGGCCTGCAGTTTTATGTTCACTTAAAAAATTGAGTTGCAAAAATCCAGTGTTTACAGCGATTCTGCAAATTGCTTTATCACCGATTTGTATTGGTTCATATCCAGTACCGGTATATCAAAAGGAAAGGATGATGCCTGTTGCAAGGCTGCTTTTAAATCAAATTTTTCCTGGGGCATGGTCAAAAACATTTTCTGTTGCAACAAATGGTCTGCAAGATATTCCTGTTCGGTTTGTCCCGGCGTTGGTACCAATATGGCTTTCTTCCCCAGTTTAACCAGGTCCATAACCGTTGTATATCCGCTGCGGCTGATGATCATGGAAGACTTCTCGATCGCTTCATTCAATTCGGCTGATGGAAGATGGTTTTTGATGACGATGTTGTTGGTTGACATACCTCCAGGAGGTACCGCAACCTGGCCAGGTAATCCTCTTAAAAACAACACCCTGCCGCCAAAGTCACCCAGCTGATCGAGCAATAGGTTCTCGAAAATGGTCCTTTGTGGTTCAGGGCCAGAAAGAATGACCAACAGGTCATTCGTTATTTCGGAACCCGTTTTTTTCTCAAATCTTGACAAACAACCCAAAAAAAGGTCAGATTGCCGTAATTTTACGGTCCTTGACAGCCCTCCAGCCAAGTTTTTTTTTATTCCAAAGTCTGGAATCCAACGTTGGGTATAATTTTTGCTGATATTTGAGTGGATTTGTGTTGCTATTTTATCAGATAATTTGTTTCCGGTTTTAACTGATAGTTGATGGGTGATATAGATAGATACGATTGAACGATTGAAAAGCCAAAACCGGTTGTCTGAAATTACAGCACTCAAGTGCAGTTCTTGTTTTACCTTATTAAGCCAGCGGTGTTCTCTCAGCAAAGAATATAAAACCCCCGGAAATTGAATCAACAGCTTCAGCAGAAACCACCGTTTATTTTTACTGTATTTTATTTTGTAACCAGGTAATGGAACAAATTCCAGTTGCGGAAACTCTTGTTGTAATAGTGACGCAACCGCTCCATCACCCGCTATGATTATCCTGATAGGATATTTTTGAAGTTCTTTAATGATGGGTACACAACGGGCAGCATGGCCCAGCCCCCAGTCAAGTGGGGCAACTAAAACCGTTTTTTTTGACGGTATTTCATCATTTTTAGAAAATATCATAGCACCTGCGCAATAAAGTACAGTGAAAGTAGTTTAATTTGATAATTCCACTTTTTTATGAAACACTTTTTTAGAATATCCTTACTGTTAATTGTATTAGTATCTGTTATGGCAACAGGTTGCAGCTCCACCAAAAATGGAAACTGCGGCTGCCCTAATAAAAAGGGGCTTGTAGGTTACTAAATACGAACGGTACCAGAAAATCCACTAAAATGAACAATATCAACCGAGACCTGCTTGTAATGTTTAACCAGGAGTTAATGAGTCCCAAAGCCATTGAAATCCAGGTTGAAATGCTGCATGAAATTTTATTTGACGTAGAACGTACTGATAATCTTGCAGCGGCTCATGAAGTAATTGACCTTAATAAGTACAAGATTTACGTAAAACTCGCCTCGGTTAGAGACACCATAAAAGAGCAGGACTTAAAGCCATTTGTTTTTTTAAACTGCCGCAACTGACTTTTAACCACCTATAATATTTATGAAAGATGCCCCAGGGCATCTTTTAGTTTTTCAAGCATATCATCAATTTCTTCCTTTTTTCATGTTCCAACACTTAACCGGTACCAACTGCTGTCTGCCGAAGCTCCAAAAGAGGAAAAAGGAACTACCGCCAGCTTTGCCTCATCTAATAAATCAGCCGTAACATCCGTTTGTTTATCAAGTTTTTTGCCACTAACTGTCTGTTTACCAACAAGTTTAAATTGAATGGTGAGATAAATAGCGGCCTGTGGTGCCACAGCATCTACGGCATATCCTTCGTTTTTGAGCTGTATAAAACCTTCGTAGATCCTGTTCAATCTTTCGGAAATTTCGCTTTTAAAGTGGCTAAAATAGGTGTCGATGGCTGCTGTTTGTTTCAGGTATTGGGCAGTAGCATGTTGCTCTGCCATCGGGCTCCAGGCGCCTACATGGCTATTGATCGCCTTCATTTTTGTGATCAGGTGCGCCGGGCCCATACTCCAGCCTACCCGTACACCGGTTGCAGCAAATGCTTTACTGATACCATCAATAAATACTGTGTACTCCTTCATCTTTGGCCTTAGTGAAACCGGGTTGTAGTGTTGGGTATCACCAAAAGTCAGCGTCCAGTATATCTGGTCGTAGAGTAAATACAATTTCTTTTCGTCAGCGCCGCGGCGTGCATTTTCTTCGATCACCAGGTCACAGATTGCCTCCAGTTCTTCCTTTTTAAATGTAGTACCCGTTGGATTTAGAGGAGAGCAAACAGCAATTAAAGAAGCTCCTTTTATATGTGGTGCTATTTCCGCGGCAGTGGGCATAAAATTATTATCCTTTGTTGCCTCAATCATTATGTGCTTCCCTTCGGTAAAGTGTACATAATGATTGTTGTTCCAGCTGGGTACCGGGTAGATCACTTTTTCACCTTTATCAACAATGGCTCTATAGGCTGCATATATCAGTGGACGGCCGCCTGCAGCTATCAATATCTCATCTGTTTTATATGCAAGTCCTGTTTTTTGCAAAAGAAACTGCGACACGGCCTCCCTTAATTCTGCAATACCATCTGCAGGAGGATAGGTTGTATAATGATTATTAAATGCTGCAATTATTTCCTGTTGCAGTTCAGCAGGTATGGGAAATACAGAACTGTCGAAGTCCCCGATGGTAAAATTGTAAATTTTATTACCCTGTTTTATCTTCTCTTTTATCTCGTTGCCAAGTTTTACTATTTCAGAACCAATCAACGTTTCAGCAAGATTGCTAAGTCTGTTCGAAGGCATAGTGTAGTGTTTTGGTAGTACAATTGGTGTTTGCAAATGTAAAGGTTTGCCGTCAAGCCAGTATGGTCCATCATTAAAAGCCTGCAATAAAAACCCCCAACTGGTGGGGGTTATAATTTTTCTATGGTTTCTTTTCTTCAGGCTTTTTTTCTGCCTCTTTTGTTTTTGCCCCTCCGGTAAAATCGAGTATCACAGAGTTAATGCAATACCGTAATCCTGTTGGTGGCGGGCCATCTTCAAACACATGACCCAGGTGTGCTTTACAACGGCCACACATTACTTCGGTGCGGCTCATGCCATAAGTGTTATCCGGTGCATAAATGATACTCCCTTTTGTGACGGGTTCAAAAAAGCTGGGCCATCCGCAACTGCTTTCAAATTTGCCATCACTGGTAAACAAGGGATTGCCACAAGCGGCGCAATGGTAAGTACCCACTTCTTTATGTTCCCAAAACTTTCCGGTAAACGCCCTTTCGGTTCCTTTTTCACGGGCAATATGATATACATCTTCTGGCAGCGCTTTTTTCCGCTCTGCCTCACTCAGGTTCACCTTCGAAGTATCATTATGAGAATAAACGGGGTTTTTGTCTTTTGTTTCCATACTGTCTTTTTTTATTTGTTTTTGCTGACTGCTGCAACTGCTGATAACAGTTGATAATATTATTAATATGAGCGTTGCTTGTTTCATTTTATGGTATTGACGGTATTTTGTATAAATTCCTTACATACGGCACCAATAGTCACTAGGATTTTCAATCAAAACTTTAAAATGTTAATGGAAATTTAAAGCCCATCTGCTATATTTGTGTCCTTACCAATAGTAACGGCAATCTATCAAATATGTTCAATTTAATACTTTTTGGCCCCCCCGGCAGTGGTAAAGGTACGCAAAGCGAAAAGCTGATCGCCAAATATGGATTAAAGCACCTGAGCACAGGAGATCTTCTCCGTTCGGAAATAGCACAACAAACAGCACTTGGTGTAGAAGCAAAAAAAATAATGGATAAAGGCCACCTGGTTCCTGACGAAGTGGTGATCGGTATGATCAGTTCTGCTTTGGATGCTAACCCGGATGCTAAAGGTTTTTTATTTGATGGTTTTCCCCGTACAGCCGCCCAGGCAGAAGCACTGGATAAGTTACTGGATCTAAAAAAGACTTCCATTAATGTAATGCTGGCACTGGAAGTGGGTGAAGAAGAATTGGTAAAACGTCTTTTAAAGCGGGGCGAAACCAGCAGCCGCAGTGACGATACCAACGAAGCTGTTATCCGGCAGCGTATTGCAGTTTATCATAGCAAAACGGCTGCAGTGGCAGATTACTATAAGGGTTTTGATAAAGCCGTATCCTTAAAAGGAGAGGGAACGGTGGATGAGATCTTTGGAAGGATTTGCGGGGAGGTGGATGTAAGATTGTAACCTGGAAATTCAATTTTTATTATAGCGGCAGGCTTTTCAGCCTGCTTTTTTTATTGTTAAAGAGAAGCGGTATTTAATTTCAGCCACTCAACAATTTGTTCAAATCTTATTTCGCCTGTGGATATTTGAATGATGAAATTATACAAATCATCCTCACCTGCGTTAATAGGTGTTGGATGCTCCAGCAGTAAAGTTGCCATTGCCAGCATACCAGTTCTTTTATTACCATCTACAAATGGATGATTATTATAAGGCTTTCTCCAGGTGCAGCTGCTTTTTCAAAAATATCGGGATACAAGTCTGCTCCTCAGAATGTTTGAAATGGCCTTGCTATGGCTGATTCAAGCAAACCCATATCCCTGACCCCGCTTGCGCCTCCATAGAATTTTAAGGATTTGTCATGCAACTCCAATATGTCATTAATTAAAATCATTGAGCAAGTTTAGCTAAAACTTTATCATATTTTTTTGCCACGTCATCAAAGTGTTAAGATAGATCATAAATCTTTTCTTGTTTTCCAGTTGACAGCTTGGCAAGGTGTTCTAATATTTCCTTTACTGAATTTTCATCCTCCAGCTTTGATATTTCATTAATCGCAGCTAATTTCATTTCTGCTACACTCATAACTTAATTTCTTATTACCCAAACTTACAAAATCAAATCCACTTGCCCTTTTGTAAGTTTGTTGTTTCAAAATACGATTGCACATGAACAAACTCGGCAACTATATCACGGGACAATGGATCAATGGTGATGGCGAAGGCCAGCATTTATACAACGCTGTTACTGGTGAAAACATCGCCACTGCTTCCACAAAAGGACTGGATTTTAAAAGCGTGATCGAATACGGCCGCCATGTTGGCAACCCGGCCCTGCGCAAAATGACTTTTCACCAAAGGGGAAATATGCTGAAGGCGCTCGCTATCCATTTGAGAAATCACCTGGATAAATTCTACAGCGTATCCTACCAGACAGGCGCCACCAGGCCAGATAGCTGGGTGGATATTGAAGGCGGTATCGGCAATTTATTTGCCAATGCATCGCTAAGAAGAAAATTTCCAGATGATGTGATCTGTATGGATGGTGAAAGCCACAACCTCAGCAAGAACAATACATTCATGGGGCTGCACATACTTTCTCCCAAAGAAGGTGTTGCAGTTCATATCAATGCATTCAACTTTCCTGTTTGGGGCATGCTGGAAAAAATTGCGGTGAACTTACTGGCAGGCATGCCCGCAATTGTAAAGCCGGCAACAGTTACTTCGTATATGACGGAAGTGGTAGTAAGGGAGATCATCGCATCCGGAATTTTACCGGAAGGAGCATTGCAGTTATTGTGTGGCAGCGCAGGTGATCTGTTGGATCATGTAAACAGCCAGGATGTGGTAACCTTTACCGGTAGTGCCAGCACGGGTTTACTGCTGAAGTCAAATAAAAACATACTGGCACAGAATGTTCCCTTTACAATGGAAGCCGATAGTTTAAATTGTATTGTACTAGGCAACAATGTAACGCCGGACACTCCTGAGTGGGATATTTTTATAAAAGAGATCAGAAAAGAAATGACGTTGAAAGCCGGGCAGCGATGTACCGGTATCCGCAGGATATTTGTTCCCGAAAACAAACTGGAGGATGTTCATATTGCTTTAGGAAAAGCCCTGTCACAAACAGTAATTGGCAATCCGTTAAATTCAGGCGTAAGAATGGGAAGCCTGGCAGGGATGTCTCAACGAAAGGAAGTAAAAGAACAGGTACAGAAATTACTGGCTTCCTCACAAATCATCTATTGTAGTTTAGACAGTGTGCAGTTAGTGGATGCGGACGCTGAAAAAGGGGCATTTATTTCCCCGATTCTGTTACTGAATGAAACACCACATGTTTCTTTGGAGCCTCATAATATTGAAGCATTTGGACCAGTAAGTACGTTGATGCCCTATAAAAATATCGATGCTGCCATTGCATTAAGCAAGCTTGGAAAGGGGAGCCTGGTATCTACCATTGTAACAGCCGATCCAACAGAAGCCAGGCAATATGTCATTGGCGCATCCACGCATCATGGCCGCGTATTGGTACTGAATAATGAATGTGCCAAAGAATCAACCGGTCACGGCTCACCATTACCGTTACTAGTACATTGCGGGCCGGGGAGGGCAGGGGGCGGTGAAGAAATGGGAGGCATTCGTGGAGTGAAGCACTATCTGCAACGTACTGCCCTGCAGGGTTCTCCAACGATGCTCACAGCCATTACCAATGTGTATCAGCCAAACGCCAAAGGAAAAGATCCAGGTAACCATCCATTCAAAAAGTACTTTGAAGAACTGGAGGTGGGTGATCAGCTTATCACTGAAAAACGAACCATTACATCGGAGGATATTGACCGATTTGCTGATTTGAGCGGCGATCATTTTTATGCGCATATCAAAACGACCGATTTCAATGGCACCATGTTTGAACAACAGGTGGCACATGGCTATTTTATCATGAGCCTGGCGGCAGGCCTTTTTGTTGACAGTTACGAAAAAAATCCCGTGCTGTTGAATTATGGTATAGATGAACTGCGTTTTACCAAACCTGTTTATCCTGGTGCTGAAGTATATGTCCGTTTTACCTGCAAAGAAAAGTTACCGAATGATAAAAGGATCATTGAAAAGCCGGAAGATTTTAAAAGAGGTGATGATATAGATAAAGGAATTGTAAAATGGCTGGTGGAATTTTTTGATGAAAGTGATGAAGTAACGGGGGTGGCTACGATTTTGACAATGGTGGCTAAGAGGGGCTAGAAGGATAAAAAAGAAAAGAAGCGAAAGAAGCTTTTTACAAGTGTCAGATCTTTAACTTACTAAACAGTTATTCAAAAAATCTATGCTTATTTCAGTTGAAGAGTTGATTGCAAGTATTGTTGATTTGTGCATAAAAATTCATAGGCGTATTGGGCCAGGTTGTTTTGAAAAACTTTATAAAGAGATACTTTATTATGAATTGATTAAACTTGGATATAAAGTTGAAAGGCAACTATTATTGCCCATAGATTACGAGGATCTGCATATTGAGAAAGCATACAAGCTGAATTTGTTTATTGAAGATATGCTTGTTTTGGAATTGAAGTATGTCTATCCGTTACCCCTGTTTACTTCAAACAAATTAGAACACAACTTTCTTTATTAAATCTTAAACATGGAATGATCCTTAACTTTAAAGTAGAACTGATGAAAGATGGGATACACAGGGTTTACAATAATTTTGGAAAAGAGAAGCTAAGTAAACAGAATACTAAATATTATAAATATCGAAGGGTAAAATGGTTGGACAAAACTTTCTTATTATTTTCTTATTTTACCTTTTAGCTAAAATTACGAGTTATGAACGGACACGTAAAAACCGAAACACATCGTGGTATAACCACCATCGAATTTTTTCATCCGCAAAGCAATTCATTACCGGCAAAAGTGCTGGAAGACCTGGCCCATGAAATACATTTTGCCGGTACCCATAACGAAACAAAAGTGATTATTCTAAAAAGTCCGGGTGAAAAAGCATTTTGCGCCGGGGCTTCTTTTGACGAACTGGTGGCCATAAAAAACGAAGCAGAGGGATTGAAATTTTTTAGTGGATTTGCACATGTAATCAATGCCATGCGTAAATGCCCGAAGTTTATCATTGCCAGAGTGCATGGCAAATGTGTTGGCGGTGGTGTGGGTATTGCAGCGGCGGCTGATTATGCCATCGCTGCAGAAGGTGAAGATGTAAAGCTGAGCGAACTGGCAGTAGGTATCGGCCCCTTTGTGGTAGGCCCGGCAGTAGAAAGAAAAATTGGAGCCGGAGCATTCAGCGCATTGGCCATAGATGCAGCTTCCTGGCGCAACAGCGATTGGGCTAAACGAAAGGGCCTTTTTTCTGAACTGCATATTACTATTGAAAACATGGACGAAGCGGTTCACCGCCTCGCAGATACTTTAGCCCACAGCAGCCCCGAAGCAATGGCAGAAATGAAAAAAATGTTTTGGAAAGGCACAGAACACTGGGATGATCTGCTGAAAGAAAGGGCCGCCATTAGTGGAAGACTGGTATTAAGTGATTTTACGAAAGCCGCAATAGAAAAATTCAAAACAAAAAAAGCATAGTGCTGTTTGCTATTTTTTCATGTCAAAAATTTATTCATGACTTACGAAACCATTATTTCTCTGCTTACGCTCATTGCCCTGGAAGTGGTGCTGGGTATCGACAATATTGTTTTTATCTCTATCCTCTCTTCCCGCCTGCCAGAAAAAGACCAGCCCAAAGCAAGAAGGATCGGTATTATTCTGGCAATGGTAATGCGAATCGGTTTACTGGCAATTGTTTCATTCATTATGAAACTGGATAAAGACCTGTTCAATCTTTTTAACAGGGGCTTTAGTGGAAAAGACCTGATATTGATTGCCGGTGGCTTATTCTTGCTATATAAAAGTGTAAAGGAGATACATCATAAAATGGAAGGAGAAGCCGAAAGCAGCAAACCACAAAAAGCAATCTCCTTTGCTGCAGTCATCGGCCAGATATTGATCCTTGATCTGGTGTTTTCTGTAGACTCTATCATTACTGCTGTTGGGCTGGTAGATGAATTGTGGATCATGTATGTAGCTGTGATTGTAACTGTCATCATTATGCTGGTGGCTGCAGGACCCATCAGTAATTTTGTAAATAAACATCCGGCTTTTAAAATACTTGCGCTCAGCTTCTTAATGTTGATTGGATTTACTTTATTGGTGGAAGGCTTTGATGTACATATACCTAAAGGATATATTTATTTTTCTATGGCTTTTGCATTGCTGGTGGATGTGATACAAATGAAAACCGTCAAATCGCCCAAACCGGTGAAACTGCATAATAAGTTTGAAGAAGAAGAGACTGCAAAAACTGGTAAACCATAAATTAAAAACAGTTGATGGGAACCAGCAGTAGTAAATCATTCAATGAAACTGATTTTCTAACCCATTGCCGGCAATTATGCAAACAGGATGCAGATCTGAAAAAAATCATACAGCAGCATGGTCATCCGCCGCTCTGGAAACGAAAGCCGGGCTTTGAAACACTGATACATATCATTTTAGAACAACAGGTGTCCCTGGCATCTGCCAAAGCAGCACTTAATAAACTAAAAGAAAAAACAGGAACAATAACTCCACAAAAAGTTTTACTGCTTACTGATACAGAATTAAAAGCCTGTTATTTCAGCAGGCAAAAAATTGTTTACGCCAGGCATTTGGCAGAGATGATAATCAGTAAAAAAATTGACCTCAAAAAATTACCTCTTGCCAGTGATGAGGACATAAGAACGGAACTCAAAAAAATAAAAGGTATTGGCGACTGGACGGTGGATGTGTATTTGATGATGGTATTGCAACGCAACGATCTTTTTCCCTTAGGCGACATTGCCCTGATCAACAGTATCAAAGAAGTAAAAGGTTTGCCAAAGCATACCAGCAAAGAAGAAATTTTAATGATAGCAGACAACTGGAGGCCCTACAGAACTGTTGCGGCATTTATTTTATGGCATAGCTATTTGTGCAGGAGAAACAGGAGGTATTAGGCTAAAAGGGAAAAGAAGAAAAGATGGAAGAAAAAAGGAGAAACTCATATTAAAAATGTGTCTATTTCTATAGTCTCATTTATAGTAATTTAAGCGGTATGAAAAAAGAATTAAAAACAGTGAGTTCCTCTTCTTGGTCTTCTTTTCTTATTCGTCCTTGTAGCCCTTAGCTAACCGACTTCGCCACCCTGCCAATCACTTTCCCATTATTGTATACCTGCAATGTGTAGGTTCCTTTTTGTATGTTGTCTGCCGGCACTGAAAAATTAATGCGGCGGGCTTCACCTTTATTGTAATCAAATTTTATTTTGCGGCTATAAATTTTCTTACCGCCATCTGTATCAAAACTGCCACTTTCCCAGGCATTACGCAGTACTTTTCCATCAGGTTGTATCAGCACCAGCATTACTTCGCCCATTCCCTGCACCAGGCTGTTACGTACTACCAATGAGCCAATAAATTTTTCTGTTTCATCTGCATTTACTACTTCTGTATCATCCCCATTGGCGGTTGATAATTTTAACTCACTGGCGCTAAAAACAGCTGAGGTACTGTTAATATTGTCGGTTACCGAAGAACGTTCATTGGAAGACAGATTGATTGGTGAAACAGCATTATTATTTAACGCCATCTGTTCCAGCAGCGCCCTTAGTCTCTTGTTTTCCTTTTCCACATCCCCATTCCTCATCTTCAACTCATCCACCCTCAATTGCAGCTCTTTTATTTTATAGCGGGCCAGTTCAAGGTCTGCGGTAGTACTGCTGCTGTCCTTTAATAGTGTATTGATCTCCGTTTTCAGTTTGTTTACATCTCCCAGGCTATTGCTGAAACCGCTCAGCTGCGTACTGTCTGTTTTGATAAAAACCGAATCAGCGGTACTGTCGGCCGGAAGACTGTTGACTGCGGCTGTATACATCTGCTGCAATGTATCCCTTGTTTTTTCCTGTGCAGGCGTGAGTGCTTTTTTAGCAACCGCTATCGACGCCGTATTCACGGGCTTTTGCTGCGTATAAAAATTGTACCCGAGTATGCATAGTAATACAAACGACACCACCAAAAAGAGGACCGATAAGGTAAGAAGAGGGTAAAATCTGTTGTCCTTCATAATCATACTCATAGCATATTGTTCAGCTTATTTTATTGTCCCATCGCACCCTCATCCACATAGGCAGAGATCCAGCCAACCTGCCCGTTCTTTACTAGGTAAAACTGTTTCTTTTCATACACACCTTCAAACTGGCGCATAATTTTCAGCAGCAGGCCCACGCCGGCTATCAGTGCTTTTTGATCAAACACTTTGTTTACATCTTTCACTTCTTTTAAAAGCAACGCCTTATCAACCGTGTTATCTGTAACCTTTTTCATGGTGGCCTCGGTTGAAAAATCACTATAGTTTCTTACCAGCCTTTCACTGAATTTTTGTACTTCGTCATAAGTAACAGGTATCACGCTGTTATCAACCATTTCTGGATAGAGTAAGGTACTTACACTCCAGGCAATACCACCACTGAATGCAATGTTATCGCTCATGTTGTAGGCGCCACTTACATTTACTGCATACTCAATTTCTGTGTTAGGCACACCGCTTAAAACCCGGAACAGCTGCCTGCTGAAATTGGACATACTCTGGTCGCCTACCATTCTTTTCTCCACCGCATTGCTGATACTCTTAGTACCCCAGTTTACCTGGAACAGCCGTATTTCATTGGTATTACCAAAAGGAAAATAACCACCCTTTGTATTGCCGCTTCCAATGTCTACCAAAAATGTAGTATACCGCTTTTCTTCCGGCACAATTCCCATATGACTCAGCCTTGCCTCTTCTTTGATATCCACCACTTCTACTTTTCGCTGCGGCTCACCGATCTTTACCCTGAAGGAATCGGCCAGTTTTTGTATCCACGCTGATTTGTTGTCTTTCTCTGCCTGTCCTTTTACACCGCTGCTCACTACAGTAAAAATTCTTTCGGATGGAATCTGGTATTTGTTGTTGATGGCGTTGAACAAACCTGTTAATCCTTCAAGTGTTGCATGAAAGGATGATTCATTAAATGATATAAAATCGGTGTTAACTGAACTGTCTTTTAATAAATGAAATGAGCCGGCCCGGGTTGCTTTTTTGTCAATTTCCACCAGGCTCATTTTTACCCCCTTGCTGCCTACTTCAATGCCGGCGAAGATGGTGCTGCGTTTAAATTTCAGTTTCAGGCTGGTTTGCGCCTGCGCCGCCATCGCCATGCCGCTGAAGATCATCACTGCTGCCAGGCATACATATTTACACACACTACGCTGCATCATTGTTTTCATTTGGCTATAAAAGTACATATTAAAAGTTTCAGGGCTGGGAGATATGAACGCCTGTGTAAAACTTTTGAAGATCAGGGATATTCAGCCGGATTATACGATTACATCTTTCGCAACTTCCATATCTATCTCTTTCTCCCACTTGGCCACCACCACGGTAGCCACCGCATTACCGATCAGGTTGGTAAGAGCCCTGCCTTCGCTCATAAACCTGTCGATACCTAAAATAAGTGTGATAGCAGCCACGGGAATATGACCCACAGCTGGTAAGGTGGCCGCCAATGTAATAAAGCCACTGCCGGTAACCCCGGCCGCTCCTTTGGAAGTAAGCAGCAACACAAGCAATAAGGTAATTTGCTGTGTAATATCCATCGGCGTATTAGTAGCCTGTGCTAAAAATACAGCTGCCATGGTAAGATAAATGCAGGTACCGTCTAAATTAAAAGAATAGCCTGTAGGCACTACCAAGCCGGTAACAGGTTCGCTGCAGCCCGCCTTTTCCAGTTTTTCTATCAGCCCGGGCAAAGCAGGTTCTGAAGAAGAGGTTCCCAAAACAATCAGCAACTCTTCTTTGATATGTACCAGCAGTTTAAAAATATTAAAGCCTGCCAGCTTTAATATACTCCCCAGGATCAACAGGATAAAAATGATACAGGTGATATAAAAACAGAGCATCAGGTTGGCAAGCGGACCCAATAAGCCGATACCATATTTGCCAACCGTAAAGGCCATAGCACCCAATGCCCCCACCGGTGCCAGTTTCATGATCATGTGAATAATGGCAAACAGGCCATCTTCGAGTGACTGGATACCTTTCAATAAGGGCGTTGCCTTTTCTCTTATTTTACTCAATGCAAAACCCATCAGTAAAGAGAACAACAACACCTGCAGTAAATGATTGTGGGCAAAAGCGCTGATGATGTTTTCCGGAATGATGTCGAGTATAAAATCCTTGCCGTTTTGTGCGTGGGCCTGTGACGTATACTGTTCCACTGCTTTGGCATCCAGCGTTGCCGGGTTCACATTCATTCCGGCACCGGGTTGTACGATATTCATCACCATCAAACCTATAATTAAAGCCAGCGTGGTCACCACTTCAAAATAAATGATGGCCTTTAAACCTACGCTGCCCACTTTTTTTGTGTTCTGCATACCGGCAATACCGGTAACGATGGTACAAAAGATGACCGGTGCAATCATCATTTTTACCAGCTTGATAAATCCATCTCCCAACGGTTTAAGCTGTACAGAAAAATCCGGGTAAAAATGCCCGAGCAATACACCCGTCAATATGGCGATCAAAACCTGTACATAGAGGCTCTTCAGAATCCTGGGCATTGTAAGTTTTAATAAATGATCAATCGCTCTTATCTCCTACAAACCACTGTTCTTTATTTTTGAACAGTACGTTAAAGGTAGTTAGCGAACCATAGCAACGGGTAATATATTGTTGCATGTTCACTTTGTCTTCGTCGGACAGCTTTTTATTGCTGTTCACATTTTGTTCCAGCACCCGTAGCCTGTCTCTCAGCATCACGATTTTGTGAAAGAAATCCTCCACCGGTATTTCTTTGGGTTTAAGGGTTTTGTCATATGGCTGCAGCAGCATCGTGCCACCTTTCCAGCGGTCGCCCAACGGCACTACCTCGCCTAAACCACCCCAAAGCTTTAATATTTTCAATAGTGACCGTTCCACCTCACTGGCTGTTTCAATTTCTACGGTAACATTCTCCGGGATGATCTCATCCAGGTTGGTATCATGCTTATCAATTTCTTTTATTCCGTGGTTGATAAATGATATGATATACGTTGCGTAACGGATACCCGCAATTACACCCGGACCGTATTGTGTTCCTTGTAACCACTTTTTCCAGCTTTTTGAAAATGATTGGGCGCCGGGAGGTACGAGAGTCTGATATCAATTGATTGTGTATCAACTGTTATCTTGTCTGTAATGATCTCCACAATCGTCCGCTTTTCCTCAAACCCCATTGTCCCCCATCTACCATACAAGTCCTTTGCTCCGTTTAATACCGTATCAGCGGAAAGGTATTGAATTTTCAAGAAATCTATCTCTGCCTCCAATTGTGGCATTGCCTGTTCAATTTGCTCCCGCTGCTGTTCCAGTGGCTTAAACTGTTCAGCAAAGGACTCTTTATTTAGTTCCCCATCAAGACGAAGGGAAACCAATTCATCCATCCGCTTTCTAAGCTTTTGCAGTGTTTCTGCATGAAGTCGAAGATTGTTTTGCTTTTCCTTTAGATCAATATCAGACTTTGAAAGGTATGTGGCTACATCTGTTTCGGTGTATAAAAACTGCTTTAATTGTTCATGGTAAATAGAATCAATATCAGCCACTTCAATTTTTCTCTTGCAAGGCTTGCACCGAAAGGTTGGTGATTTGTCCCGGTGGTAGACATACATTTTACTACCACAGGAACAATGTAGAAATCCTGATAATAGGTGTACTGATTTCGGACCGGGCTTCTTTAGCTTTGATAGCTGGCTGTCCATAATTGCGTTACACTCATTCCACAATTCTTCAGAAACAATTGCCGGGCAGGGCTTATACACCCATTCTGATTCAGGTTTTAGCCTTGACCCTAGTTTATCCTTGTTTCCGGAAGTGTAATTTGCAAGCCGCACACCCTTTGCCGTGCTATCCCGAAGCAGGCGAGCAATGGTGCCATGTGTAAAGAGTGAGCCGCTTCGTGTGCGGTATCCCATTTCATTGAGTTGCCGTGCAGTTGCCTTTTTACGTTTTGTCTTTGCAAAAATCTCGTAAATGAGTTTGCGGATGGGCGCTTCTGCTTCATCTACAACAAACTCTTTATTCACCCAGCGATAGCCAAGGGAGGTGGAAGCAGATAATGGCTTTCCCATATTTGCCCGGATAGGAACAGAAGCTGCAACTCTTTCTGCAATCTCTTCCCGCTCCCAGGTAGCCATGGCAGCTATCATTGTATAAAACAACCGTCCTGCAGGCGTCGAGGTATCAATACTTTCTGCTAGAGAAATCAGGTCTGCATTGTATTGCTTGAAAATCTCAGCAAAATCTAAAAGCTCTTTTGTGTTCCGGGCAAGCCTGGCCAATTTAGAAAATATCAACCCGGTGATCTTTCCACTTTTCACATCCGCCAGCATTCGTTTTGTTTCGGGCTGGTCAATCACTGACTTCCCGCTCACCGCTTCCAGCCGATACACTTCAATTACATCCCAGCCCTTGGCTTCGGCGTATGATTTGCCCCTTCTTTCATGATGTTCCGGACTTTCTGATTCAACCTGCATATCGGTTGAAACCCGAACCCAAATGCCAACATTTTTGCCTGCTTCCATATTCATTTCATTTGCTTCAAGTTACAAAATCTCGTTCACAAAAACTAACATATTTAGTCATTTTTTATTAGCTGTATTACCCAAATTTCTGCTCGAAATATCTAAGGCTTTCACCACCAAGCTGCCGACCCTCACATGAACTGTACCCCTTAAAGTGGACACACCTGTGCCCACTTTTTTTGCGCCCGTCAAAGGAGTAGTATTAAGAAATTAACAGTAATAAACAATATGAGATTTAAAAGGTACACTAAAAAACAAGCAAAGGAAATTGTAGAAAATAAAAATGTAGCGAAGTACTTTAATACATACATTGAATATACCCCGGCATTTAAGATACGAGCGGTCTCTCAATATCTAAAAAAATGCATGTCGCAGAAAGAGATTTTTGAAAAGGCAGGATTTGATTTAGCAATCTTCAATAAAAAGAAACGGAGCTATCTCATGTATAACTGGGTGCAGGTATTCAAAGCAAAAGGTCTTGCTGGATTGAAAAATAATGGGAGAGGAAAAATAAAAAATAATCTCTCTATACGCCCGAAGATAAAAATACATGAGAGCATGACCAATGAAGAAAAGATTAAGCGATTGAAACTTGAGGTTCAGTACCTGAAGAAGGAAAATGATTTTTTAGTCAAACTCCGGGCCATGCAAACGGAGTAAAACTATGGCCAAAAATGAAGTATCGGTTAATACGAGATATCGGACATAACATAGATATGCTGTGTGTCATTGCGGGTGTATCCCGAAGTGGGTACTATAAATGGTTAACCTATGCGGACGCCCAGGAAAAAGACTATGGGGATTATTTGCTCATCAAAGAGCTCTTTGAGAAAGGAAAGGGTAAATATGGCTGGAGAACCCTCCAAATGAAGCTCAGAGCAGAACAGGGACTGGTGATGAATCATAAAAAGATACTTCGAATCAAACATAAATATCATTTGCGAACCACCATACGAAGACGAAATCCATATAAAGCCATCATGAGAATCAGCCGGAGTCATAAGACATTTGGGAATACGCTCAATAGGAAGTTTCAGCAAACAAGTCCCTTTAAAACTTTTTGTACCGATATAACCTATCTGCCCTTTCAGAGCACTGTCGTGTACCTTTCTGCGGTGAAAGACATCGCAAGTCGAGAAATTGTTGCCTGGGATCTCTCCCCTCATCTATCAATCAGTATTGCCTTAAACACCATTGAGAACATGAAACAAAATCAACATATACCCGCATTAAAGGATGCACTCATACATTCTGATCAGGGCGTGCATTATACCAGTACCGAGTATGTGAAGAAGATACAAGAACTTGAAATGGTGCAATCAATGTCGAGAAAAGGAAGTTGCATTGATAATGCTCCCATGGAATCTTTTTTCGGGCACTTCAAGGATGATATTGAGTACAAAGATTGTAAGACGTTTGAAGAGGTGAAGCGAGCGGTGGGAAAGTACATAGAGTATTATAATAACGACAGGCGACAGTGGAACTTAAAAAAGATGACTCCTGTGGAATACAGAAATCATCTTTTAGTGAGCCGCCGGTAGGCTTTATCACAGTGTCTACTTTATAGGGTACATATCACACAGGTCGGCAGCTTTCCAGGCATCGAGCATCAGAATGGCAAATCCTCTGCTTTCGCTTTTGGATCACTTTGTGCCGGAGCCTCTGGCTGTGCATCCCCTTTCATGTGTTGGTGAACCATCACCTTATCAACATGACAATTAATTGAACCTTTCGCATTGCCCTGCATATCTGCATAGGCAGAGATTGAAAGATACCCGGTGAGTTCAACTAAACTGCCTTTAGTGAGGCGCTCAGCAATCTTTGTACTTAACCAATACGCACAGGTGATGTAGGTGGTGTTAGTCACCCACTTTTCGCTGTGCTTTGGTTTGTAACTGCCATTTACTGCAACGGTAAAGTTTACCACTTTGCGTTCATCTTTGAGTTGCTGTACAACAGCGTCTTTTGTCAATCGTCCAATGAGTACCATAGTCTATAGTTTAAAAAATGAAAAATCGGCGGAAAATGAAAATTTGGACAGCTTAGGCAACCCATTATGAAGCATGGGGCGGAAGTCAAGGTTTTCTGTAAAAAAATACTACCCGCCTCAATTAGCAGGTATCAATTGCAGGTGGAGAATTTTTTGCTGAAACCGGAGGGAAGTGGAATGAAGTGGAGTGCAGACCTTTACTTCTGCATTGTGTGGAGGAGATAGCTTTGCCGGGTGCTGGCCGAAGAATTTAATATCTCAATCGAACTTATTTAGTCTAATTTCTTTGTTGCAGTCTTCTTATTAATCATTTTGATATTTCAGAAACAGTCTATAGCCTAAACCATATAAGATCAAACTCAGTCATCAAACCGCAAAGGCTCTGATTTTATTTTGTAGGCGGCACACCGTAGTGCTTTTTGAATTTGGCAGTATTGAGCAGCTGTTACTTTGTTAATACTTCTTGGTACTTCTATATCATATTACCTTAAAGCCTCAAACACCGTACTATCAAACGTAACATGTAGAAACCGGTGAATTTACGACTTTCTTTCGTAGCTTTCAACATAAGGGCTGCAGAAGAATAAATGACCTATAAAGAGGTTGAACACTTTCGTAGCATGGCCCATTTCAAACCTTCAAGATGATCATTGAACTTAGTTTTATTTTTTTGCAAATAGTTATATTTAAATATTATTCTCCGGGAATGTCATTTGTCGTATTCAGTTGCTGTCTGTATTAGTGTGAACGAGTCAATATCAATTTTAATCAGGCATTCTAATAATCCGGTTTTTGTTCCTACTTTGAATGCCCTGATAACCGATGCACCAAGAACAATTTTTGCAATGATTTTTTTACGGTTTTCTTATTAAGTGTATGATCTTTTAACTCCGTTTATATTTCCTCAAGTGTGCGTATCATAAGCTATTTTTCTAAAATCTGGAATATGCTCCGGCAGCAGCTCTTGCAGCTTTGTCAAAAGAATCAAGTAATACGGACATAGCCCGGTATTCAAGCTCCTTTCTGTTCTTTAGCTGATTTAAGTAGGTCTTTTCCTTTTTTCATATTCCGGAATTTCCGTTATAATATCTTTGTCGGTAATTGTCTTATCATACAGGTCATACCATTTGCGAATATTTCCTGTCACATGGCTTTGATGACGATCTTCAATATTATAAATCTCCTTCCAGGCTTTAAGCTCTTGCTTTTTGCCATCTTTATTCAAATATTCGATATTCCATTGAATTTTGGAGATGTCATTAGGATCATCTTTTTTTATTGTAACATTAATATCTATTCCCTTATGCTTTTCATCGAACGGATAAAAAACAACACCCGCATATTTTAAAATGTCTTTATTGCTTTTAACTTCTATTGAATTACAATCAATACAAATAGGAACAAGGTTCTTAAAATTTACTGAAGAATACGGGTACAAATCTTTAGGCAAATAATGATCATGCTGATCCTTTTTTTTGTCATCTGCATTTTTCATTTCCACCAGTCCACAGGCAGGGCAAAATTCAAAATCATTTGCCTTGTCATTTCTTATCGTATGGTAGTGTTCTTTCAGGCTCCCATACTTTGCAATAAAGTATTTACCTTTAATTACGTCTTCATAAAGTGAAATAAACAAGTCCTGAACTAGTGGCATCATACCTGCCGGTATCGAGGATGCTTTCAATGGAACAGTTTTCCCTCCGCAAATATTCTTTATCTCATTGCTATCCCGAATGGCTTTACAAAATGTTGTTCGGGCAGCCTGGGTCAGTTTTTTTGTTATTGCAAATATGTCTTTAAATCGTTTACCTAATATTTTGGGATGATGTATAACCAGCTCATCATAAAATTCCTTCACATAAAATGAATTATTGAAAGTGCCTGTTTCAAACTCTATTCGATTGAAAAAAGCAATCACAAACTCATGTAATTTGCCATGTGGTGTTTTGATGTATTTGAATGTTCTTATCATCTCCTCCTGGCAGTTTTCTTTGTGTTGGCTTTTACAGCTTTCTTCTTTAGAATTGTTCTAGCACTTGCTTTTTTAGTCGTAGGTTTTTTAACTGGCTTTTGGGGAGTTTTTGAAGCTGCTTTAGCTACCGGTTTACCCGTTTTTTTCACACCTGACTTTTTCCTAGCATTTTTCTTTTTACTTAAAACATTTTCCAGCATTAATAATTTCCTAAACAAAAGTGTTTTTTCTACAGAATCACCCAAAATCCTTGCATCCTCTTTAGCCTGCTGAATTTGAGCCAGTGTAGTAAATTTTCTGTTTTTTATTTCATTAAGGGTAGCCAACGAATAATCAGCAATGCTTTCATTTTTATTAAATACCTCCTCAGTTAATAGATTCACAGAAGCGCCAAATGTATTTAACCTCTTTTGAGCCGCTGTTTCAACTGTTATCTTATTAGCCTGACGGTTAAATATGTAAACATTATTTGGCTTACAGTCAGAAATAATAAATGGTGAGTGTGAAGTGATAAAATAATCCTGCTCGTTATTGTTGTTGCCGTTGTTTTGCATAATGAGGCTAATCATCTTTGACCGCCATTCCGGGTTAAAATGGGTTTCCGGCTCGTCCAGAATAAAAAGTACGTCACTCTCCTGCATCAGCATGAGTGTTCCCATTACATGTAACAATTGATGTTCTCCGTCACTTAAATGTTTGTAAGCAACAGGTACGTTGGTATTGGTCTTTTTGAATAGGATATTATATATTTTAAAAACGGTTTCATCGGCTGATGGCCTGGGAAGGAGGTCACTCAGATTGGTTCCTTTGTTGGCATTCTTTATGGAATCCCTGGCAGCAATTGTATAACAGTAGATATTAAGCAAACGCAGCAAGTATAATAACCGAAATAGCTCCGCCGGGGTTTTGAAAATATTACGAAATGCCTTCCGAACTGCCACATCTGAGAAAAAATGAAGCTCTACAACACGGTTTTTTAAAGACTTGGGATTCCCTTTTGTCAGCTCATCTTCATTGTCAGTCCAGATGGTAGCGCATGTTTTCAGTTTTTCAATTCCCACATTTAGTTCAGAGGGTAATTCAATATATGCCCTCTTATGATCCCGAAATTGAATCTTTATTGAAAACGAATGTAGATGCTCAATACGCAGTTTTTTATTGAAAGCAATACGGTCTTTCCAATACAACATGCTGCTTTCCTGGAAAAGGTAATTTGACAGGAGCACCAATTGGTTGCTCTCATAATCCATAAAAAACATCCGGTTTACATCCAGATCGCCGGATACATTGATACTGCTGCGCCTTTTTTGAAACTCTTCAAAATAATGAAAGTCGAGTTTGATAAAGGGGTTACTGATCAATTCATTCTGCCCGCTGCTATAGGCTACAACCCTGTTAGGTAATACAAAACCGATTTTGTCTTCCGGGACTACAAATTCCTGCTTATAAGTTGCATAGTACGCTTTGCATTTAATCTTTTCTACCGGATTCTTTTTAAACTCAATAATTATATTTTCCTTTCCTAAATCCAAATCCTTCAGGCCAAATTGCGAAAAAGCATATTGCCACTTTAGTCGGCTGATGGTATATTCAATTTCAAAACTGAGTGAATCATAACGCTGATTAATCTTTTTTAACTCTTTTACATTCGCAACGTTTTGTATTTCGAGATAATAAAATATTTCGCAGATTACCTCCAGCACATTCGATTTACCACTGCCATTTAAGCCAACTAAACAAACAGGTTCATTAATATCCTCCGGTAGATAATTATCCTGACGGAAATGAAGTTCTATTCCTTCTTTAGGGAGGCCACGGAAAGGGCTGACTATTTTGAGGCGGAGCAGTTTCATTTGGCTTTCTCAGTTTTATTTACCAGGAACCAAATACTTCCTTCACCGGCAAACTCTGGAACGCCAGGCGGGTTAAATTTGGGGTGCCGCATAGCCGCTATCCATTCTTTAGTGGCATAGTATTGTACCAATTCTTTTTGCTCCAGTTTCTTAAAGATAAAATCTTTTACTTCTTTAGCAGTATAAGTAATCTTCTCACTGTTTAAAACTGCTTCAAACTCATTATAGCTAAACCCGGCATTCTGCTTTGAAAAAACTTCACCAATTATTGCATTCCCTTCTAAGGGATTAAACTTTATAGAGGTTGATCGTAAACCATTGCGTTTTGACTGTAGCCAAATTGAATCTTCATCTTCACTATTTTTACCGTGAAGCCGCAACCATTGTTTATAAAACAATTCTCCTCGCTTTTTTGCCGTAGCTTCAACTACTTCAAATGGATCGCCATATCGGGTGTCTTCTTCAGGGGATATTTGTAGTTTTGTTTCAGCAGATTTCTTTTGCTTGCCGTCTTTTATTATTTGCCTTATTTCTTCATCAATAGCTTTGGAATGTAAGTGGTTTAAATCCAAATTACCATTAAATGCTAGTTGGCTTAAACTACTAAAAAGGGTTTCAAGATCATTTAAACTTTGTTGGCCTAGTTTTTTGAGAAACTCAACCTTTTTAACTATTTCAGCAAATTGCCTTTGTAAAGTAATAGGAGGATAGGGGATTTTTACATTTTTAAGTTTCTCCATAGATATATTAAGCATTGACCCACTTGATCCGGTAGCACGTTTTGTAAGTTCCTTTCTAAATGTGTTATTTTGAAAAGTGTGATGTACAAAATATTTATTATGCAGTGTATCATGTAACACAAGCACCCAAATTTTATCAGGAATGTACAAATCCGGATAGTTTTTGTCAACAATACAAGTAGCTCCTACTAATTCCCTGGTGTTTGCCCTTGAAAACAATAAATCACCTTCTTGAGGGTTAAGAAGAGTATTGCCAAGTTGAGACCATCTTATAATCTTAATTTCTTCCGGGTTAAAAACTCCTTTTGTTACTGCGCTCACTTTTAATATTCCCACTTTGATATCACCAGTGTCATGATATTTGCTTTCATTTGAAGAGCTTGAGCCTGCTAAAATATCATATAGAGACTTACTGAACTTGCCTATTTCCCACCTCTTTTCATTCCTTACTGGGTCTCCAAATATCTCCGCATATACACTCTTGATATATTCATCCAATAACCTTATGCTTTCTTTACGCTGGGTTAAAAGACCCTCTACCTTACATAGTAAGAAGGATATTTGTAATTGATGTTCAATGCCGGGAACTGGAACTCTGATTTTTTTTAAGTGTGATGGCCCAAAATTCAATTGGGCACTTCCAGTAATTTGCTTTTTTAATTGTTGTTTGAAATGATCTGTTTTTAAGTATAGCCGTAAATAGTCTAAATTCAGAACACTAGGGTTTAGGGTCTTGAATCTGATAGTACTTGTGTTTAAACATAACGGCAAATGCTCTTTTTTAGCATATGCAATTTTATTATGAAAATTTTCTACGACTATTCCCGAACTTGCTATAAGTAAATCTCCTTCGTCAATTAGGAAGTGTTTATAACGACCATAACCTTCTTCTTCTGAGATATGAGCATCCGTCTTGCTTAGATCAAGAATTCCATTATTTATATTTCCAACATTTAAAAGCTTAATTCCTGTGTTAGTAAATTGGTGCTTTCTTACCCTTGGACCTTCCTGAAAAAAAGCTACTTCAGACAATTTTTTTTCTTCGAACTGTATCATAACATTTCTTTCAATTCTCTTAAACCATTTAAAATATCTTTTTCTAAACCGCCGCCGCCATTTTCTCCAATTAATTTTTTAAGAATATCTTTTGGCTTTTCATACTCAGTATAGGGAATCTCTTCATTCTTGTATTTATTCAAACTTAAGTCATAGTCATTTTCAATTATTTCTTTTTTAGATACAATAAAATGTTGCTGTGCTCTATTTTGATTTTTCTTTTTCCTTCTAAACTCAATAATAATATTTTGCAGGTCGCCATAATCACGGTCGCCGTTTTGTTTAAACAATTCGTTCCGTTTATCATCAAGGCTGCGTCCATCTTTTTTCATTTCATAAAACCAAACATTTTCTGTGGTACCGGCCTTAGTAAAAATCAAGATGGCTGTAGCCACTCCGGCATAGGGTTTAAATACACCACTGGGCATTGTAATTACTGCTTTCAGTTCACTGTGATCAACTAATATTTTACGGGCTTCAACAAAAGCCTTACCGCTGCCAAACAATACCCCCTGCGGCACTATCACTCCAGCGGTGCCTCCTTTGTGCAACATTTTGTAAATGCGTTCAATAAAAAGCAGCTCCGTTTTGCGGGTGTCTAAGGTAAATGAGGGGTTTATTTCTCCTTTATCGAGGCTACCGGTGAATGGGGGATTGGCCAGCACTACATGATACTGCCCATCTTCATTGTAATGCTTGCTTAACGTATCGCTGTAATCAATTTTCGGGTTTTCAATACCATGCATCATCAGGTTCATTAAACCCAATCGAATCATAGTAGGGTCAATATCAAAGCCGTAGAAGGTATCATTTTGTAATTGTTCTTTGGCCTTAGTGCTTATTAGCTTATCCCCCATGCCACCCCTCATAAATCCATTGTCATCTTTTGAAATGTAGGTTTCGCTCGTAAAATGGGTAATAATATATTTCAAGGCCGCTAGCAAAAAGCCCGCCGTACCACATGCCGGATCTGCAATGCGATAGCCCAGTTTTGGCTCCACTAATTCCACCAGCAATTCAATTATATGGGTTGGTGTCCTGAACTGCCCATTTTTGCCGGCTTGGCTTAGCTGACTGAGCAGGTATTCGTACACATCGCCCTGGGTATCTATAAAGCGGTCTTCGGTTTTTATTTGTTTATACAGTTCATCAATCGTATCCATTGCTTCTTTCAGCAGGCTGGCCTTGGGTATCAAAAACACCGCATTGGCCATATGTTTGGCAAAGGAGGAATCGGTCTCTCCCAAGTCGCGGATAAAAGGAAAAACCTGTGTCTGCATTTTCCGGAAGATATCATCGGAAGAGCCGCGGTTTACATTACTCCAGCGTAAATCATTTTTTTTAATAGCATATTCTTTAATTCTTTCAACTCCGGGAGGGTAATAGATTCCGTCAAAAACAGATTTATATTTTTCGCCTTTAATTTCTGATTTTCTACGTTGAGAAGCATCGTTCTCATCCAACTGTTTCATGAAGAGTAAATAGGTTATTTGCTCAATTGCATTCAGTGGATTGGAAATGCCGCCGCTCCAGAATTTATTCCAGAGCTCGTTTACTTTAGATTTTAGAGTTGGTGTCAACATTCATAGAAAGCTTGAAAATTTTGGAAATGATATTTATGCGAAAAATAACTATACTTTCATATTAAACCACTTTCTTCCAAAAATAATTTTAATTCGGTAAAAGCGCCTACGGCCAAAAGAAGCCAAGTCTTCCGGAAAACTTGCCCGGAAGGATGCGGCGAGCCGTCCGCAGCCACTGGAAGAATGGAAGTGGCTGGCGAGTTCCCCACAAGAGGCTATACTGGCAGCACGATAGTGCGAAGGATAGCACCTTAACGCAACTTATAAACCATACTCTTCCCTTCCAGGCCAACTATTAGCAATGTAGGGCGAAGTCTTTGAATCAATGCTTTAGAAAATGATTCATAATAATGGCAAAAGAAGATATTTGGATTAAGCTATCAATAAGTGATTAAAAAACGTAGGATAGGGGTCAAGACAAAGGCTACTTTTGAATCCTTACTCCTTGTTCTTGTAATTTTAATAACGCAAGAGTCTTAGTCATATCTTTCCCCTTTGAAGAACAAAAGTTTATCATGTCATATTCTATTTCACGTTGAATACTTTCAGCCTTGACAGAAATAGATTTAATTTTTTTTAATATTTCCTCTTTCCTATTATTCGTGTTTAAATGATTTCGGCTTTCAAACATAGCCTTGTGAACCAACCAGTTTCTTTGCGCTAAAAAATCATTTAGTTCGTCTTGTAGTGATGAAATATACAAATTCTCTTTGATTGCAATTTTAATAGCCTTGCCCAATGTGTAACTCTGGTGCTGCTTTAAAAACTCATCAGCCCGTTCCTTTGTTTCTGCAGGATTCATTTTAAGAGTAATCGAATGGCTCAAGGCTTGTTCAACTATTTGGATTTTCCATAAAGCTTCTCCTATGAAACAGTACAATGTAATTTCATCTTGGCTGGCTGGTATTTTTACAATGTCTTCTCCCATACGCTTTTTGGCGTTAAAGTACAGGCCTATTCCCCAGTATGAATTTACTACAAGGATGTTGCGTTTTTCGAAGTCAATTCATATTTATACAAATATCCTTTACTTGTTTGATGCAATACCCTTGATTCTGCTCGTCTTTTGAAACCTTGCCTGTCCTTATGTTTATAAATTTCCCTTGCATAGTTTGGTGTCTGAACAAATTTCGCCAAACGGGTAGGTATTGCTTCGCAGGTGGGATAATAGTATTCGGTCTGCTCACAAGCGCTGCACATTGAAACTATTTCGCTGACGTTAAAACCCAAAGTTGAATGTTGTACGTCCTGCCGGAACTGAAGCCGAATTGCACATAACTGCCAATTATCCTTCCTTCCGCCCCACTTGCAGTAATACCCATGTTGTGTGCCGTTTTATCTCTCGCCGCACAGCTTTATTGCAAAGTCTAAAACGTTGTCCTTGTTGCTTTTTAAGTCTGTGATTTTATCATAAACTTCGTAATCTGGAAGCCTTTTTTTGGGGTAATCCTTTTTAAGTTCACCAAAACATAAAAAAGGCATATCAACTTGTATTGCACTATTAGGCAATTTAATTGTATATCCTTGTCCGGCGCATCCTGCACCAGCAAAAATATCTCCTCCATTTTCTTCTCCAACGAAAAGTATTTTCCTTTTTGAAAATTTTCTGAATTTGTAAAGTTGACTAATGACAGATGTTGAAGCCGAAAACGAACCTCCGTTAGTTAGTATGATAATCTTGCCAGTGTGGATATTTTTAGGGGTGTAGGTATCGCCCTCTGACATCATATCCACATAGACATCCTTTATATATAAAGTGCTATCATCTCTCAAAAATTCTGTTGGATTTCCAATAAATCCTTTTACATCGTCACTTAAATTAATTGCATAATTGTTATACTTGAATACTCGTCCAGGCACTTTTATAACTCCTTTTGATTTCGGCGTAAACCCTATTAGGTTTGACACAAGAATATTATCGTAACCGTCACCACCACCTTCATTATCCCTTAAATCTACTATTAAGCTCTGCAAATTATTTGATTTGATGTCAGCAAAAGCACTGTCTAAAAATGGTTCATACTGCTGTCCAAATTGTTCAATAAGCCCTTTATAAAAACTGCCAACTTTTAAATAAGCAGTTTGATTGGGTAAAGTTGATTTATATACAAGCTGCTTATCATACTGGCTGATACCTTTTTTGTTTTTAATAAAATAGCGGTTGTCTATGTCCTTTGCTTTCAATAATTCAATATAATAGTGTGTATTGCTATTTTCTATTTCAATTTTTACACCTTTCTTATCAGGATAAAGAAGGTTGAACAAGTAATTAAAATAAAAATATTTATACAAATTGTAATACTTAAATGTCTTGTTTACCCCATCGGCAGGGATGTATTGCAACATAGAATTTAAAAGGCTTTTTGCACTTACATTGTTGATACTTTTTACAACAGAATATCTGGGGAATAACTGCTCTTTACTACAATCTTCTTTAATTATGAGTTGTTTATTGATGATTATGAATTCAAAAGGCAAATACAATCTAGTGCTATCAAGAGCTGCCATTTTGTAATTTATATTACCAATAGTTGGTAAAGATATTCTTGTATGTCCGTGATTTAATGAGGTAATTAAGTATCGTAATTTCAGATAATAATTTTCAATGCTTGAGCCTTCATAGAAAGTATTTTGGATACTATCACATTTTTTATCAAATGTAGTTTTGCTTATAAAATAGTAAAGCCCTGAATGTCCTTCTTGAAGCCCACCTTTAAAAATTATAAAGTCTTCATTTTGTTGTTTAACACTCAAAGTTGAAGCTTGTGCGTTGATTTTTAGAATGTTAGTCAAGGTAAAAATAACCAAAAGAACAGTTGTTTTGAACATTGTATAATGAGTTTAAATTTTGTATGTCAAAGTTTGACAATTAAAATTCAGAAATGGTATCAAATTGTATTTTTTAGGTGTCAAATTATGATTTAAGCCCTGTTTTTTGTTATTACTGCAGATGTTTGGAGTGGTCGTCCAAAATTCTGACTAAAGTTTTTATAATTGTCTGAAAAATAAAAGTTTATATTTTCTGTTCTAAGCCATTAATTTTCACATTGCTTGTCCGCCGTTAGTTACAGATTTTAATTCTAGTCGCCGGGAATTGGGGGGAATGGCACAGAACGGCTTCGGGCTTTGCGTTCAGGCGGGTTTCGGAGCACAAAACTGTCTACCTTTACTGAACTTTAATAGAAGCACAAAGCTCCAAGTGTGTACTTCAGCCCGTCTGGCGCAAAACCTTTGTTGGGCATTGTTTATTTTCGCTCCAAATCCTTTCGGACAAACTCAACCCATTTTTTCTGTTCAATTTTGTTTAAAAGAATATCAGGTTGAAATCCACTTTTGTCTATGGGTTTCTTGTCTGTCCAACTTGATTTTACAATTGGTATTGTTAAAATATATTTGTCGTATGGTAAAGCTGTTGGGTTTGACATTCCTTCATAATCCATCATTCCTATTGTGTTGATTCCGTAAGTTGTTGTCTTTTTACTCTGCTTGGAAATGAAGAAAAAATATTCTGTTGAACTGCCACAAAAGTCATCTACAATCAATGCTATTTTCTTCGGTTTTGTCAAGATTGAATCTAATGGAAAAGTTACTCCTGGAATGGGATAGAATGCTTTTTTTGTAGTAGGAAGTTCTTGATATGCTTTCTTGTATGCCGCAAGTACTTCATCAGGAAAGTATTTTTTATAGTTATCTGGGATAGGATTGGCTACAAAAGGCTCGAAATCTGCTAACTTAGACTTTATATTTTCAGGTGTAGTTCGCAGATAAGTTTCATATTGAATGACAGGATTTGTCATAAAATAAGGCAAAAATGAAACCCAACCCGTATTTCCACCACCATTACCCGTTAAGTCAACGATTAGGTTATCACAAGTCTTTATAATAGAGTCATTTTTGTTAATTAACAGTTGAATTTTATCATCATTATTAAAAAATGTAGGGATTTTCAAGTACGCTGTTTTAGAAGATAACTTTTGAAAATCAAGCCCATTGTTATTATTATTCCAAGTGTCTAATTCTGCTCTTTCTGCTTTTGATAGTTCGTTTGGATATACTTTACCAAACATAGCATGATTCCATATTTGCAATAAATTTCCTTTTTGTTTTGCAGGAATATCCGTCGTAATGAAAGAATTAAATTCTTTGGCAATAAATCCGTTTTTTGATGGTGTTAAAGTAAAATAAACCAATCCAACAGGAATTTTCGTGTCTTTAGATTCAAGTACAACAGCTTTGAAACTATTGTGGTGAAATTTTTGTATTGCTAATTTTAGTGAGGTATCTGCATTTACCCAAACACCTTGAATTTCTGATAGCCCCTTTTTAGTAAGTCCCTTTTTAAAGTCTTTGTCTGAAAAGGTTAATTTTTCATTATCATAGTCATTTGAATAACTTAAAATAAAGTGCTTGTCTTTAAAAAATCTTATATACTCTTTTAGTAAGTAGAAACAGGTTTTGGGGTTTGTTTCATTTAAAGACTTTTTTTGAAGTGCTTTAATTAGTTCTTTATACCTTGTGTTATTAATCTCATTAACCTTTGCAGGAAAACCAGCATAGTTTTCTTCTGTTTTAGCAACAAGTCTGTTTAGATTTTCAAGACAATTACAGTTGTTATCCTGTGAGAACAATTCTGTTGATAGTATTATCAGTACGGTCAATATACAAATGGTTTGTCTCATGCTTTTTCTGTCAACTTTTGTTTGATTAATTTAAAATGTCTTTTGTAATGTCAGTCTAAATAACGCCCAACGAGAGTTTGCGAAAAAACTCTTTACTCAAATATACACACAATGTGAATAGATATAATGGCATATAGTTTAAGAGCCAAAGGAAAAACTGGAAAACAAGCATTGATTGCTATGTGTAACAATCTATTAAAACAAGTATTTGCTGTGGTAAAAATAACACCCTGTATAAATCAAATTATTGTTCTGCTAACACGTAAAAAATTGAATTTTTGTTTGGTTTTTTACACAGTTCATATTATGCGCAGATTAGTCTTTACTAAATTATCGGCTAATTGAGTTGAAGCGATTGTTACATCAATTAATGACTTGCCAAAATAATAGATAAGCCGATAATCAAAAGAATGGCCAATGCTGCATATACTCTGTGTTTTGCTTTGTTTTTGATAAAGACAAATACACTAACAAACGGAATTACAATAAAGCTCAGTAACATTGGAAGCCAATGCATTTCGTAAATAGCTCCTACCACAGGATATCGATAAATGTTGCCAATTATTACATGGCCAATCGAATAAAATGCAATCACAAATAAACTTAAACGAAACAATAGTTCTGCAGTTCTGATATTTTTAATGGTGGTTGTTAGCATTTTAAATTCTATTTTCTAAATAGGCTTCTCAACAACTAAATGTTAAGCAGGTAAATCGGAGCTTTAAATGACGTTCTGTTATCTTTTACATCACCAATGGTTGAAACTATTTTCGCCTAACGAACAAGGCTTTGTGCAGGCTGGACACTTTTGTTTGCTAGCCCGAAACTGAAGCCCAATAAAGAAATAAAAGTACAAGCTAACAACTAAAAGCCAAACAAAATTCCGTCCAGCCCGAGCAAAAGTACAACGATGCAAACAACCGAAGTTTGAACGTCAAGACCTGCTTGCACAGTTCGTGTTGGCTGCCGTTTTACTTCTTCGCTTGTCAATATTTTCAATTTCTGTAAACCACTTTGCCTGTCCCACTTTGTTTGTTTATAATTGCTTTGCCTTTTCCGTAAATCACTATATCGCCATTACCTGCCATTTCAACATTAAAATTGTTGTCTGTCCTGATGTTTACATCTCCATTGCCTGATTTAGAAATGTCCGCTTTTTTTGAAATGATATTTTTGGTTTCAATGTTGCCGTTGCCATTGTTCTTTATTTCAAGGTGGTCAATAACAGAACCAACTACAGATATGTTACCATTTCCTTTATTTTCAATTCCAAAGTAACTGCCTACAAAATTTTTGACATTTATATCCGCATTTGAAAAATTGAATAGTTTGGAAATCTCCGGCATTATAATTTTTACTTTCACTACTTTTCTACTCTTCCAATCTGTTACAAATTTGCTGTGCAACTTAACTAATAACTTATCTTCTGATTTGTTGAGTTGAATTTGCTCTTGAGCATTGTCTTTGCCTGAAACACTTATGCTGTAAGATTTGCCTATCTCTATTTCAACTTCACCATTTATGCTTTCTATTTGCACTTTGTAAAAGTCTTTGAAGTCATAAGTTTTTAAGTCGTTTTGTGCTTTTGTAATTTGCGAAACAAAAAACAAAGCTAAAATGAGTAGTGATGATTTTACTTTTGTCATTACCTTGATTATTTTTTTTAAGTTTCTAAAATGCCCTTTGTTTGTTGGTCGTTAGGGTCAAGCTCTAATGCTTTATGATAACTTTTAAAGATAAAACATATCAATGAAAAACTGCAAGTTGCGGTTGTAGATTGGAGAAATACGTATTCATTATCCCCAACTTTTGCCGAGCTGAACCCTGAAGGTTATCTTGTAAGGTTGGCGTACCGTTTCAGAGATTATTGTAGCAAAATCAGCTATGCATCTATTAAAAGAGGGCTTATTAGAATATCATTCGATATTGAAATAGAAGTTCCCGATTGGATCTGATACCAATAGCAACACCCACTACAACTGTATTTCAATCCAAAATTCTGTTTTCTGTTAATACAATCGGTAAAAGAGCCTTCAGCCAAAAGAAGCAAAGCCTTCCGGCAAACTTGCCCGGAATGAAGCGGCGAGCCGTTCGCAGCCACTGGAAGAATGGAAGTGGCTGGCGAGTTCCCCACAAGAGGCTATACTGGCAGCACGAAAGTGCGAAGGATAGCACCTTAACGCAACACACAAACCTACTTCTTTTATTTCGCTGTTGTGTTGAGCAAGTATAGGCAGATACACCATTGAAAATGCTAACAGCATGTATCTGCCTGTACGCAGTCGCAGTGGGGAGAGCCGGCGAGCACAAGATTAGAAGGGAACGGGTGAATGCACAGATGCATACCGGAACGCCCATACAAACCAGAGCATGGTGAAATGCCTGGAAAGCGTTTGTGCAGGAAGGTGGAATGAGGATTGTGGATTTGTGGCATGGGGTCATTCCCCTTTCTGGCAACAAACAAAGGGTGGCGCATGGAACCAAGCGAATGGTGCAGTATGGGTTGGGAAGTGAGGATATGATGCTGTGCAGACACAGGGAGTTCCCTGAGCGAAGGCAGGTGAAGCTGCAAGGGATATGACAAACTTGCGAAGCTACCCGAAGGGCATATGAGATTGTGCGATACCTTCAAAGTCTATAGCCATAGTATCGCACATTCTTATGTAGTTTGGCGGATACCTTGCCAAGACTGCCTGAGTGAGTCCGATTTACCGTGGTTTGGAATAATTTAGTTTTTACTAGCGATCGTTTGTTTGGAAACCTGCAGCAGACGAAACATCGTTTTGCCCTGTAATCTCGTGTCTTTGTTTACTAACAGTTAATGATTTTTATGTAGAGGAAATGGAAAACAGATTATTTGATACACTACCTAAATCTCCTTCAGAGGCTTGAAATCAAACTCTTTTTCAATTATTTTCAAAATCGTTTCTAAAGCATTTGCCTCTTTAATTTCAGCTTTTTTTGTTTTCGGCTGTAGATAACTATATACCCTGTAATATTCTTTAGTAGCGACTTCAACATGTATAGAATTTCCGTCCATTGCTGGATCGTAGTTTGGTATGTCGCCAAAATCGGGTAGCGTTACAATACCTAATCTAATTATTTTTTGGGTAAATGGATCCCAGCCTGATTTGGGGTAAAGCTTTCTTTTTTCTTCAATTTTATTATAAACCTTGCCATTTTCTAGGTAGTTAATAATTTTAATAAAATCCCCTGTCCAACCTTCGCAATGTTTACGAACTTCTATTATATCTTTTTCATCGGTTGCATAGTCATACCATATTCTTATTGCTATTGAATCATAGCCACTTTTATAATTCCTCAATCCTGTTCCATCAAGATCTAATTGAATATATTTAAAGGCAGGATTAATTCTCTTTCTTTCATCAATTACATTTATCATTTTCAACGAGGATGTATCTAACTTCAATACCGTATCACAATTAATCCTACTTGGTTGTTTATTTGTATTCTCATAGTTTGAGCAACTTATAACATAGACTGTTGAAAAAAAGAAAACGTAATATTTAATATTGTTTGAACAACTCATAACTATTTATTTTTTTTGATACTACTTCCATAATTATTATCCCGTCCGGCTCCTGTATTGATTGGCGCTAGGCTTCTGCGGTTTACAGCAGGCTCAGGCTCAAAGACTCCGTTTATTACTTTTCCTAATGTTAGTTTTGCTCCGTCAGATTCAAAAGGACCCCAATCAGTAATGCTTTCTCTTCCATGCTGAACTTTTAAAACGAGGGATGGAGTCGCCAAATAAAAATCCATATAAACCTTCATCTTAATAGTTGATTTATGAACGTTTTCATCTGCTTCACTAAAATCTTCATTGTGCGGATTTCTTGGCGTGCCTGTTTTCCTTCTGTGAAGATGTATATGCCCGACAATTTTAAAAGCAAATGTAGTGGGATATAGTTGGTGTTTACCGCTCCAACCTGGGCTACTCTCCGAAGCATCGTTACCGTTTTCATCCTTATCATGCCAAGAAACAGGTTTTGAATAACCATAATATTCTTTGCCTCCAGAAGTAAAGCTATATATTACTGACGACCATTCTTTACGCGAATCCCTTAAGAATGTTGTTCCATAACGCTCAATCCAACCTGCTGCAGCTGCATCTCCTGTTTCATATGCCGGGCTAGCATAATCATAAGGATCTTCTGATTCATTGAATCCAGGAAACATTTCTAAGGTTTTCTCAAGCCCATTTGTTCGTAAGCTGTGAAAAAAAGCTCTTTCTGTTTGAAGTCTGTAGTCCCTATCCAATTGCTCTTTTTCTAACCTTACTTCATCTTGTTGAGATTGTTTCGATTCCATTCCATCTGGATCAACAAATCTCATCGGGTTATTGTAGCAATAATTATACACACTCCATCTTCTGCTTTTCTCTCCCATGGGGTCCACCACGTGCCACCTTCCCAATTTATCATCATACATCCTTGCCCCGTAATCATACCAGCTTAAATCTAATTCACTTTGCTGCTCTTTTCCATTATACTTGTACTTATTCTCTAGCTTTCCAAATGCTTTTGCTGATAAGGTTGCTATCTCTGTACCAAAAGCCCTGTAATTAGTTAGTTCCATTACTGGACCACTTTTATGATTCACAACCACATCATCAAAGTACACATTCATATTACTCTCATTACTTACATACACATACAAGTATCCACTCTTCTGAACTACCAAATTAACAGCTCCAGGTAACAGTTGCTTCGCTACCCCTACATTAATTACAGGAACCTGTGTTGACCCTCTAAAGTTGCTATTATCTGTCAAAGCAAACTGTTCATCCAATATCATCCAGTTTAAAAATGCTTTAGGTTGTGTACTTATATAAGGCTGGTCTGTAGAGATAAAATCATTTATCGCAGTTGTTGACAGCCCATTTATATAAGTTGAACTAAAGATACCTCCTTTGCCGCCTCCTAAATTTACAATGTTATTTGTTAAAGCACTTATAAGTTCATTGGCTATGGGTGTAACGCCACTGGCAGCAGATTGTACTGTGCCGCTGTACCATGCCTGGGAACTGACACTTATCGTATCTCCAGCCATTACTTTTAAAATGATTGATGGACCGGTTCTCTTATTACCACCGGTATTTATGTCCCCATGTAATTTAGAAACTTTTGTGTTTCCTCCAACAGTATCAAATCCATTTGGTTTTGTGTCGGAAGTGCTGCTTACATTGGCAAATAATTGATCTTCAACTGTAGCACTACCAGGCTCCATGGTGGCTGAATAAATGATTGTTTGAGTTTCTGTTGTGGCTACCAGTCTTGTGTTGCCCAAATGATCTTTTAAAAAGTAGTCATAGATATACTTGAAGTTAGAAGCTGATGCTGCAAGTGCTGCATTAATTTTCACCGGCCTTATCCTGCCTTCATCCTGCATCATCAATTGCAAGGTATCTTTTGCATATACCAAACCTCCGGCATAATAGGTGGTATCATATTTATTAGCTACCTGATCATACATTATTTTTCTAAGCTTACTACCCGTAGCATCATATAAATAATTGATACTGCCTTTCCCTGTAATGGTCACCGTTTGCGGCAGGTTGAGATAGTTGTAAACAATATTGCTGATGGCTTTATTATCATCTTTATACATACTGCCGTTTACATCATAAAAATACTCTGTGGCAGTGTTTACGGCATTCTTAAACCCAAGCAACACATCCCCGCCCGCACCCTCTTCCACTTTGGTTAACTGATTGCCAATATAAGTATATAAAAGGTTATCCATCAGGCTGCCATTTTCATAGCGCTGGAGTGTTTTTATGTTTCCGTTTCTGTCGTACGTGATGGCTTTTTCATCATACTTATTATCAATTGTCCAGCTTGCTCCAGCCTTGTTACTGCTAACGGAGGTGGTGAGCCTGTTTAACTTATCATAAGCATACGTAAAGCCATTCGGAGTTTCGCTTAAAGGACCCTTCCATTTTTGTTCACTTATGTTGCCGTTAAACTGTGCGGAGGATCCTGTAAGAGTTGTTGCATTATAACTTAATTCAAAGGCAAAGAGGTCATTCGCCTCGTAGGTTGTAACACCTGCGGTGTTCTCTGCCCGGTTCATGTTTATCAGCCACCCCCGTATGTTATAGCCATAATCAAGTTTTTGCAGTTCTGTTGGCCGGCTTGCGGATATATGCAGCTTTTTATTGAGTGACTGCCCAAGTTCGTTGTAGACATTAGTGGCAATCGTTACTTCTTCTTGTGTATTAATTTGGTGCTTTACTGTAAGCACTCTGTCTGCATGGTCGTAGGTAAAGCTCTTTTTTATTACTATGGCTGTGCTGTAGAAAGTACTTGTATGGCTCTGCCATTGGTCGGTGGGTTTTCCATCCCATAATAGTTTACTGGTTATCCTGTCCTTTCCGCCTTTTATATTATCGCCATACACTTGTATGGGTCGGTATTCTTCGTCATAATAAGTTACGGTACGCAACCAGGTACTGGTCCCAATAATCTTGGTTTGGCTGGCTACCATCTGCCCTGTAATTAACTGGTTGTATGCAGTGTTACCATTTTCCGAAGTAAAAGCATAGCCTGTTTTCCACGATGGCAGATTATTGTAATTATCATAGTGCATAATGGTGAGCAGCGTTTGGTAGGCTGTGGGGAAAGCGGTGTTCAGGGTATAGCCTTCGCTTGCTCCCGAACTTACCGTTTCAAAACGAACTGTAGCGGCTATTATCAAGTCCCGTATGGCATTATGTGTACCATTGTTTGTATAAACACCAGTCATTATGGGTCGGTTCAGGTAATCGTATTTAGTAAATACAAATTCTTTACTTGCTTTTGCCCGTTGTACCCCATCTTGTGTCAGCACCAATCTATCCCACTGATCGTACATCATCACCACACTATCCGCTCCAGGCACTTTTTTCATCACCATTCTTCCCCGGTCATCGTAACGGTATAAAAACATCCATTTCCCGGCAAATGCATAATCGAGGGTGGCAGGTAAAGCGGTTACTCCTTCTGGCTGTATTACTGCCCGGAGCCTGCCAAAGTCATCGTATATGTAGTAGGTTTCCGTCCAGGTTCCAGCACCATCTTGTATGCGCTTTAATATCATCTGTCCGTCCTTGGCCGTGTATTCTTTTATCTCGTTGCCATGTTCGTCCCAGGTATGTTTCACTGCAAGCAATCCATCGGCATAGTAGCCGTTTCTTTGTATCTGTGATACATCAAAATTAGTTCCGGGATTGGCTACATTCCATTTTACAACATTGTCGGTACTTAAGTTTACTTCGTATTGTATACGTACTGTTTTTTTAGTGGCATCATAAGCATTTGCCAGGTTAGGTTGCCAAACAGTACCGGGGGCACCTTGCGCCAGCGGACGGCTAAGTGGGCTATTCTCTAATACCACCTGGCTATAAGGTGCAGCATCTGTTTGTACCCCTGCCAATTGACCGTTGTAAAATGCTGGCTGCTTGGTCAGCCAATCAGTTTTAAGACTCCCGTATGTTGTGCTGGTAAGATCTGAGTATGGCAAATAGCTTTTGATTTCTCTGCCATGCACATCATACTCCACCGGGCTTACCAGGTCTTTTTGCGTTGCACTACCCTGCACCATTACAGTTTGCAAGGAACGGCCAAGACCATCTACATAGCTTACCGTTTGCGCCTTCCCATCATAGGCAATAGGGACTGTACTGATACTTGCTTCATGCATAATACCAGACTGCTTTATTACAGTGGCCTGCACATAATTTTTATTGCTGGTGGGCTGGGCAAAACAAAGGGTGCTGCTGATCAAAAACGCAGCGCTACATACTATTTTTAAACAGTGCTTCATGCTCTGGTATTTTTAAAGATCATTCAGATTGTAAAATGGCATTCATGATAACCGGACTTAGATCTGTGTCTTTATCCAGCACAGCTTTTAGGACACCATTCTTATCTATCAAAAACTTTTGGCCGTATCCATTTATAACAGTTTCAAAATGCCCGTTCTGTTCCTGAAAAGCCAGCCATTGTAACAAGGGGTGTTGTTGCCCACTGCTGTTGTGTGTGTATATGCCCTTGGTAATGATAAAATCTACATGCAGTATTTGTCGGTACCAGTTTTGTATTTGGGTAGTAAGGCTGTCTGTATAACCATCATCATACGATGGTATCCCAATGAACTGCACACTATCTTGGTGGCGCAGGCTTGCACTATCAAGTGCGGTTAATAGCAGGGAGTCTGTTGGAGTTGGCTGTATCGGCAGCAATACAAAAAGCAGATGTTTACCGGTAAACTGGCTGGTGTGGATACTGTCCCCTTCTATTGTAATAACCCCTGTTTGCGGAAGCTGTTGGGCCCGAATGTTGCCAATTATAGAAAGTAGCAGCAACATTGAAAAATATATTGATTTATACCTCATACGCTTTTATTTTGAAATCGTTATTTCATCATTGTAAGGGAAAGTGGTGGAGATATTGATGTTGTAAAAAGTGGCTGTTATACCGCTGATGCTGAAGCCACCAATCTGGTAAAGGGCGCTTTTACCTCCTCCGCTGGTCATATAAATATCATATACATCGGCAGGAACAACATAGGTCACTGCATCCGGGTATGCCCAATTGAATACCTGGCCTGTTGTTTTACTGGTAAACTGAATGGTGCCTGCTGGCGTACCTAACAATTCCAAACTCACTGTTTTCATTGCGGGTAAAGAAGAAGGAACATTACCGTAATTATAAAAAAAGTTCTTTACAATATTTCTGTTTTGATCTTTAATGTTTGTCAACCTGCCCATCTTATCAAAATCGTAATAACTTATTTTGTTGTTGGGATCACATGCGCTTGTCATCCCAACCAAAGGGCTATAAGTATATGTGCTCATTTGTGCTCCCACAGGGTAAATGCGTATTTCATCAATAAAACCAGTGCCACTGATAGTTACTGTAGTGGTACCAGTAAATTGCAATTGTTTATACACCCAGTTATTTCTTGTGGGCCCGGAAATATTATTGCTCTGTGTACCGGCGCTTACAGTAATGGCAGCACCATTTTTTTGCCAGTAACTGAGTATATATGATTTGCCTGTATTAAGCCCTGTACGTTGCACGGGACCATTGCTAATAATGTAACATTGCTTGCCGGTGGGTGCTAAAGGATCGGAATAGCGTGGTGTATTACTTGTAAAATTTCCTGTGTTATTGGGCGTTTCAAAACTGGTGTAGGCAATATCGGCTGCAGCAGCGGCTGTGGCCTGTGCTATTGGCAGGCTGTTATTATAGTCCCATAGATAACTTAGTGTAATATTGTTTTTGGGTGTCATTTGAGCCGGATTGCCAGACATAAATACATAGCTTGCTTCGTCTTTATACCTGGTATCTTCAATCACACTTACTTGTGATGAAGTGGTATTAGCGTGGGTGAAGAAGGAAGATGGTGCCGGGACAGACACACTTTGTGTTTTTTGTGGATATACTTTGCCTGCGGGTACTGTTGAAAAATCATAGCGGTATAGGGAAGAGCCGGTAAGTAACGCTCTGCGCCAGCTACTTACTTCTATTTCACTCACCATATTCAGATCCTGCATTTCGAGAATAGGTTTCAACTTAGCATCCGCTGCGGCTTTTGCGCTATTGTGGTTGGTTTGGAAAGTATTTAATGGGCTTGTATTGGTAAAATTTGTTTTACGATAATTCACATAACTCACACGGGCATCATACAGGCATTTCAAGTATTTAAGATATGCATTGGTAATACAGGGTTGAGCCCCTCCACAGGTGGTATTATCACTGACATAAGTGTTATAACAATTAACGGAATCCGTATTTAATTGTGCAGTACCGTTTGCGATATTATCACAGGCGTTAATCCTGAAATCGCTGGTGTATTTTATCCTCTTTTCAATTGTATCCCCGAGTGAATTTATGGTTTGCTGTTTAGTAACTGCATTATGCCAGGGGCTTTCGTAATAAAGTATATTGGTGGAGGTTATGCTCTTCTGAGTCGGCATATACGAGTAGTTTGTCTCCACTGTGGTAACCTTTGTTTTTTTAGAAGTACCCAGGTTATACTTGGTTGGCAAGGACACACCTCCATAATTCGCCCAAATCATTGCCGGTGTGTTTGCCGGCTGTGCAGTATATACGGGTGTGTAATTAACCTCTTTTAGCAACTGGTTTGCTTCATTGTAATGCTTTTCATTTTCTAATTGCCCTCTTTTATAATCAAACAGCAATGGTGCTGCAGGTGTATTGGGTAAATCCGCATTACAAAACCTGATATCAACTGACTTTACTGTAATATCACTTTGAGAAACGTAGGGTGGATTTGTTTCAGCAAGATAATATTTGAACACACTATACCCATTATTCGTTTTTGACACTTTAACTGATGAATAGCCTATATGGTTACCTTGTGTGGTTCCCATGGGCCTAAGACTGTTTGGAGATTTAAAATATTTTTGATTGCCAGAAACATTATCACAGGTGATACAACCATTACTACTACAATTGCTTCCAATCTGACAATTTGCCTGTGCCCATCCTATATCCCGTATTACATTATTTCTTATTTGCTGAACGTATACCGGCAAGCTGTACAAAACTCCATTTGAGTTATTTGAAGCATCATTATAATTATAATTTGTTATGATGTTACTAGCTGTATTTATACCATCATAGTTTGTAATTGTTGTTACTCTTAAACCCCCTACATCTTTATTTTCACTGATTGTAGTTGGGTTAAAGTTTCCAATAGTCCCATACGCTGCGTTAGCTGAATTATTGCCGTGTATTTTAGTGAGTATTAGCCTATAATTACCCGAAGAATTTACATAGAAAGTAAGTGTTTTAGTTTGGTTGCCGGAGGGTAATGAAGCGATGAAAACGGAGTTAATAAGATTGTAACCATTGTCCTTTAATTCTAACCAGGCGTCACCATTATTATAATTTGTAAGGCTAAGTTGATGTTGGCCTGGGGAAAGCGTTACAATTACTTCTGTGCTGTAGGGAGCAGGAGGCAATGGCTGACCAAATCCAATTGTACGTGAGTATTGAAAGTTATACTGTTGCTCAGTCCTTGTTGTATATAATTTATGTTGCTCAAAATCAAACGTAGTACTTCCACCTGTAGGATATGTAATTTTATTTAACGTCCCGGCTCTCATTTGCGGCCATGCAGGTTCCCGGTTAGCACCAGTTACTGTTTCTACTTCATTGGGGATTAGGTTTGTTACCGTATGTGTCGGTATAAGCTGGGTGTTAGCTACTGCTCCATTGTTAAAACCCCAGTGATCCTGCGAAAAAGCCAGCCTTCTGGGAAGAAAATCAGTAAAGTAGTCAAACTTGTGAGGGGGATTTTTAAGGGCATCATCACAGGTGCTTTCCCTTACACTATCAAGGCGTAATCTTTTTCTATCTGTTTGCAGGTACGTTTCTAATGCATAGGTTCCTGTAAGATTTGTTGTAATATCATTAAAGTAACTGTACCAAAAATTTATTTTTTTGCAGAAACCATTACTGTCAGTGATATTAATAATATCTAGTGACTTCGCCTGGGTATTAACGTTGTCTGACAACATAGAAGTGTTATCACTAAGATCAGTACGCACTGTATTGGCTAAGAAATTTACCGTTCCGTTAGGAAAGTTTATACGAGACAGCTTTACACCCTCTATCACATTCTTTATAATCTTGTATTCTTTAACGTTAGTAGAATTGCCTTCGACGGGGAACATCTGTGTTGTAAAAAAACCATAATTTTCCTGCTGGTAGGTAAGCGTAATATTAAACAGACCATCTGACGAAACAACTTTGTGCAAATACCAACTTGATATGGCTGTACCTGGGTTTACTCCAACTTCGGCACTGATGGTTTTGGTTTTTTCTATCGGCTGAATACCTGTAAACCCTGGTGTATTGCCAAAATAATATTTAGTTCCGTCTGGTGCTGTTAAAATAAACCCTTGTATGCTTCCTGTTCCTGAATAATTGTATTCAACTTTTATATCCTGCTGTGGTACAAATATGGGAGTACGGTCATCCCTGAAATAAAATTTGCCGGAAAAGCCGGAAAAATTAAAAAAGAACAAATCAGGTTCACCGTCTTTTCTGCCTTCGGCAAAACTTCCTCCGTCCTCCATAAAATATCCTGGTGTAACACTACAAGAAGGTATCATAGCATAATTAGCAAGGCCATAGTCACTAAAATAACCATAATCATGTGTCGAGTGGTTGCCTGTTCCTTTTTCATCTGGTGTTCCCTGTACTGTACGGGTTATCACCCCACCTGCGCTCAGGCTCCAACCTGTTCCAACCCAACTGGATGTCTCCAGCATCTTAATACCACCTGCATGATAGCTGAGACTGATAGGTAACTGGAGGCTGCCTGCTTTAACATCATATATTGGTATCCCTACCTGGGGAATACCTGTATGATAGTTTACAGGAATATCAGCATACTTGCCTAATGATGCGGCATTGGGTGAGGCGATGGACACATCCTTATATGGACCCTGTGCGAACGTGTTGCCTGCCAATAAAAGTAGCAACGCAGAAAACTTAAGATGTTTGTGTAACCACATACTTATTTTCATAAAAATTTATTCTGTCATTTTTAAAATCCATATCCCACCCTAAACAATATTTGCTGGCTGGCGGGTATATGCTGCCTGCTTAAGAAATCAAACAACAGTTGCAGGTTGGTGCTTTTAAACCTGGCGCTCTTGATGTTTATCTTTTTTGAAACTCCCAGTAATGCCGCCTTTTGCCAGTTACTGGTATTGTTAGTACCAGAAACTTCTCTAAACTTGCTGTTATAGTTCATCTCAAATCCTCCGCTTATAAAGAATTGTTTTTTTAATTTCCAGTCGATGAAGCTTCTGAGACCTATCCCTTCATTTGAAAGTCTGATCTTTTCTATGCTGCCTAAACCAAGCTTGTAGCTTGCGCCTATGCCTGCCGTTGATCGGTCATTGAGTTTATATCCTGCGGTGAGTGCAATGTCTGTGGACGCAGGTAGTAAATCATTGCTACGTGCAAATTGCAGGTTAAAACCAAATTCGAGTCGCTGGGCAAAAGTCTTAGTCTTTTGATTATTTGGTTTAAAATCCGGCATTTCACTATAGCCTTTGCCTTCGTTGGCTAAAGCATTTTGTATAATATCGTTGTGCAGTTTATTTACTTGTCCATGAGCGTTCTTAAGGTTCTCATTCATCATTTCCTGTGCTCCCGGGCCCATTGCGCCAATTCTTTCCTGTACCAACTGCTGGATACCTGCTCTTGTCTGCATCCCTGGTTGTAATTGTGCCGTAGCGCTGGAAATATCAAATAAGCCAGCCAGCATATTATTTTTACTTAAAAAATCCTGGAAGCCGGGAATCCTTGTCAATACATCTTTAACTAGCTTCTCTGTTTTCGCCTCACTACTAAATAATTCTTTGTAATTCTTAATAGTCTCCCCGTAGTACCATGCTTCTTTATTTATCCTGCTGAGATATTTGTTTTTTCCAAGATGCTGTAATACGGTAGTTAAAAGTTGCTTTTTCCGTTCCTTTATAAACTGCTGTATAGCTTCTGTGTTGTCTTCCTCGTTGTTAAACTGGCGGAGCTTTTCTTTTGTTGCTTGAATCTTCTTTGCGAGCCCACTGTCGAGAAGTGCCTTATTCTTTTCCAGGTATTTAATACCAGTGGTCATGTCATCCCTGTATTTATCATACTGTCGGCGGTATTCTAATTTGATGGCTTCACCTTTTTGTATTTGTTGCAACAGGCTGCTAAAGGTTACCTGATTGTTATTAAAGAGTTTCGCCGCAGCATCGGGGTTTACCTTTTGTAATGTGGCTTTGATTTTGGTTTCCCAGCGGGAGAGTTTGATAAGTGTTTTTATAGTCTTGCTGCTCACCCTGCTGCTGTACTTATCTATCTTTTTGTCTATAGTACTGATATATTTTGCCGGTATCTGCTGTAGTGCCTCTAAGGTACTGTCTGCCTTATCTTGTGCATACACAGCACTACCACAGATAGCTGCGGCCAGATATAGGACTATTACATACAGTTTTTGCATACCAGTTTGGTATTGTAAATGTTTACAAATTCACGAACCCTGCAATGGGTTTTTGACCATTTTGTACGGGATTTTTCCCGTGGACAGGATGACCTACAAAGCTATTCAACAAATAAGTGTAAAAAACACACAGGCACAACCTTAAACAAAGTTGCCGGGTTAAGAGGCAACAACGTTGCCTGCCTGCTTTTCGGTACGGTATAAAAACTGCGGGATAACTAAAGTAGTCAAATGCAACAAATTGGCAGTTGATATAGCGAACGTAACAAGAGTTTTTGATTCGGCAAATATTTTTTTCATTCACCTATACGTAATTGTTAGTAGAGTTTCTTTGTAACTGTTGCCGGAAGGGGATTCTGTCGATTGTTAATTTTTTATATCCTTATCTTTTATCCGCCTTTTTCGCCTGCTCTGCCACCGTTTTCATTTCTGCGGGGTCAATCTGTTGCCATGCGAGGTTCAGAGCTTTGCTATAGTACCTCTCTAATTCTCCGGAGAGGGTGTTATACACCTTGTTGTCTTTGTTTAATTCTTCCGCCATAGTGGGAAGTCCTCCTGTCCAGTTGATAGAGCCATTATAGAGGAATGAGGCGGGGTCTAAGGCAATGTTCTTCTTCCAGATCAGTTCCCCATATTGAGAGGATTTTGCATTGATGACTAAATTCCCGGCAAGGGTGATCTCTCCATTCATTGTATAGAGGGTGGTTGAAGCAGGAGCGCTGGTGTTGAGGATGCTGCCCCAGTTCGTTTTGGTACGGGAGGTGTATTTTCTGTTGTACTGGGGGTTGAGTTCAATACCGATCTCTAATACAAAGTGAGAATTGAGTTTATCGTTATAGACCATTTCATCCCGTGAACCAAAAGGGCCACGCATGGTGAAGCCTTTAGCGGTTAGGAGTTCTTCGAAGTCATTGCCCATGCTTTGAGCCATTTCATTAAAGGGTGGTACGTAGTATTCCGGGTTCTTGCCGACATAGGTTGGTTTAACAATGGCAATAGTGATGTTGGTGGCACCAGATTGAACTCGTGAGGGTGGTACAAAGTCAAATTTGGCTGGGATGCGCTGCACTAATGGGGCTGTGCTGCTGGTGTTTTTCGACGTGGAGCAACTCATGCAAAAAACAATCAGGATAAAGGCCATACAGGTAGATTTCATACAACTTTGATTAATGGTGATAAAAGAGTTTTACACTCAAATATATTAAGTGTTGGTAGATTTACCAACACTTATTTTTAAAATAACTTTGAGATTGTGTTGCAAATGCAACATGAAGGATAAAGACAAAAGGCGATTAAAAAAATTTGGAACCCACCTGGCAAAGCTCAGGAAGAAAAAGGGTTTAAGTCAACGTGAACTGGCGTTACGCTGTGATATTGACCATAGCAAGATCAGTGAGCTGGAAAACAATAAGGCTAACCTCACTTTAACAACCCTGATTGAACTTGCAGAAGGACTTGAAGTGCATCCAAAGGAATTGCTAGACTTTGATTTTTAGATCACTTTTATTTTTTCTTCTGCTTCCGCAGCGACTCTAACACAACCTTGGCCACTGACTTTCTCTTTTGTTCTGCTTCATCAGGGGAAAGCGTGTCATAGCTAACATTCACCCGGTACCCCTTTATCACCGTTTCTGTTGGTGGTGGGACTGTCTGCTGTTGTTGTTCGGAATCTAAATATGCAAAAAAGGCATCTGGGGTTAGGAACTGTACTGATGCATTGTTAATTCCTGGAATGCTCTCCAAATACTTCTTCCTGATCTTCTCTAATTGCTTAATATCAGTGCAAAGCGATATGACCGTTCCATACCCGGCTCTGATACACTTTTCAATGTTATGAACTTCCCAGGCTGCATCAGTGGTTATACAGATTTCAACAGCAATGGTGGTACTGTCTTTTGATAACAATACATCAATTGTTCCACTGCCATCGGGAAGTTGCTGTTCCAGTGTTCCTGTATAACCTCTTTCTTCTGCCATCTTTTTCACCAAGGTTTGCAGATACCGGTGAGTATGTGAATCTCTGGTAGGTTTCTCGTCTGGAGGTGGCTCAACAACCGAATTACTGGAAGATTTCGGTGTTGGAGCTGTGGGCTTTGGTTCTGTTGCCGGTTTGTATGCAGGTTCTGTTGTTGGAGCTTCTTGCGTTGGTGAAGATTCCGTCTTTTGTTCAGTTTTCTTTTTTGGTTTCGGAGCCGGTTCCTCAATATCAAGATCAAGCGTTGCAAAAAATGCTTCTTCTACTTCTTGTTTGGGTTTTGCATATCGGTTTCTGCTGGCCTGGAGTATCTGAGCCATGCGCTCATCTTTATCAGCTTCTGCTACTTCTTCAAGTGGCAATGTTTCAAGGGAGCAATCATACTGCGGTTGTTCAATCCGTACGATGGCTTCCCCTCTTCCTAAGTTCTGCAGGTCGGTGAAAGTGAAGGAACTGAAGCTGTCTTCCAAACGTTTTGCATCGGGTTCTCCTACTCTAAATACTATGCGTGTGTTGATATTCCCCAGAATAGTGTTGCTAAGTTCACTATCTTCTCTTTGGAGTTGCTGCATATCCTGGTGTGAGAGAATAAGACCGGTTTGGTATTTACGAATGCCACTGATCATCTCCTTCACCGAAGGCATGATGAAATGCTGAAATTCGTCAAGGTATATAAAGACTGGAGGCCGGTTAGTTTGTTGCTGGCGGCGCATGAGTGCCTGATGGATGGTGGAAAGAAGCAGTGAGCCAAGCAGGTAGCTGTTCTCCGCTCCTATTAACCCTTGGGATAGTTTGCAAAGAATAATCTTCTTGCTGTTGCATAGTGCCTCCATATCTAACCCCTTCTTCTGTATCACCATGTTCCGGATACTCTTCGGTCGCAGAAATGTATCAAGTCTTGTAACAATGGGGCCGATAGAGTTTGTTTTTAAAAGCGGATATTCTTTGAGCCAGTAGTATTTGATGGAAGGGTCGGTGATGGTGCTGATGACCTTCTTTCGGAAGTCTGCTTCAATAAGAAAGCGTCTGAGGTCATGAAGAGTGCCACCCTGTGGACTTTCTAAAAGCGCAATGATGGCATTTCCTAAGACAGAATTCATCTGGTCACCCCACGAAGTTGCGAACTTCCGGAAAGAAGCAACTAAGTCAGATGACAATACTTCCCGCTCTGTATCGCTGTTTGCTTGTAGCATATTGATACCAACGGGGTATTCAATGTCAGAAGGGTCGATCAGTACTACATCACCGGTTCTATCCTCTGGTATATGAGCACACA